>Ga0182012_10005178_pt1 | contig 13523 bp, 15 predicted proteins | sample 612S2SmetaG_FD_120486 | JGI IMG/M metagenome (GOLD analysis project Ga0182012, IMG submission 120486) | Permafrost microbial communities from Stordalen Mire, Sweden - 612S2S metaG | ecosystem: Environmental > Terrestrial > Soil > Wetlands > Permafrost | place: Sweden: Stordalen | collected... | reverse complement strand
GGCGGCCGACTTCCACCCGCGGGCGGGCGGCCGATCGCGGTCCGGGACCTCAGAGCCCCCCAGGGTCCCGGGCCGCTTTTGGGATTGTACCCGACTCGGGAGCGCCGTAACCTTGGAAAAGCCTGGAGGTGGCCCTCAATCGGGTCGCCGGGAGGTGGGCCCCTAGACGGTCCTTTTGTGGGCGTGATAGAATCTGCGGGTTGTCCCGAACCCCGGGACGGTCGCGCGGACTCCGCGCGTAGCCCGCCTGCCCGGTCGAGCAACGCCGGGCCGTTCGCCGCTCAGCGGCGACGTCCAGAGAGGGAGTCGTTTGTGTCCACCAATTACGAAGTCACCTATATCCTGCGCCCGCAGCTCGAGGAGGCAGACGTCGACGCGCGCGTCGCGAGCCTCTCGGAGACGCTGACCAACGGCGGAGCCGAGATCGCCGGAGAGCCCGAGAAACTGGGCAAGCGCCGGCTTGCGTACGAGATCAACGACGTGCGCGAAGGCTACTACGTCGTCGCGAAGTTCAAGAGCGACGCCGCTGCGGCTAAGGAGTTCGAGCGCCAGCTCCGTCTCAGCGAAGACGTGATGCGCCACCTCCTCATCAAACTCGACGACTAGACGTCCGGAGGATCGGTCATGGCCGGCAGTTACAATCACATCGTCCTCGTCGGTCGCCTCACCCGCGACCCGGAGATCCGCTACGTCCAGAGCGGGTCCGCCGTGACGTCGTTCTCCATCGCCGTCAATCGCCGCACGAAGCAGGGCGAAGAGGCGATGTTCGTGGACATCGTCGCCTGGGACAGCGCCAACCGCAAGCTCGCGGAGATCTGCAACACGTACCTCCGTAAGGGTATGACGGTGCTGATCGACGGCCGCCTCTCGATCCGTTCCTACGAGACGAAGGAAGGCGAGAAGCGCAAGGCCACCGAGGTGGTCGCCAACGACATGCAGATGCTCGACAGCAAGAACGCGCGGCCCGACGGCGGCGGGGGCGGATACGGCGGCGGCGGTGGCGGCGGCCGCGCCATTGGCCCCGACGAAGCGGAAGGCGACGACGGCGAGATTCCCTTCTAGGATGGCGAGGCTCGCGGTTCGCTGCGCCCTCGCCGTAGCGGTCCTCGTAGTCACAGCCCTCGCCCTGGCGTCCCATGCCCGCGCTCAGTCGCCGAGCTTGCTCGGCAGCCTCTACACGGAGGCGGAGCAGTGCAAGGCCGGCAAACTCGGCAACCCTCCGTGCCTGCGGTCCAACGTGAAAGAAGAGAACGTCGTCCTGCAGGACCGCGAGAAGACCAAGCCCCGTGCGTGCCTGATCGTGCCGACGATGCCGGTTACCGGGATCGAGGACCCCCAGACGCTCAGCGTGGCGCACGTGCGCAACATCTTCGAGCTGGGGTGGGGCTGGCGTGACACGTGCTTCAAGAACGCGCCGGCACCCGGAAAGGGCAAGGCAGAGCCGGACGACTGGGCCGGGATGGCGATCAACTCGGAGGCGGTCAGATCGCAGAACCAATTGCACGTCCACCTCTCGTGTCTCGCTCCGGCCGTCCGCACGCTCGTCTGGAGCGCGAGCCCCGGCTTCCACGCGAACGACTGGAAGGCGACCGTCGTCATCAACCACCACACGTGGCACGCCCGCAAGCTAACGTCGCTGCAGCAAGCGCAGAGCCCGTTCGCGCTCGTCCAGAGCCAGGCGTCGAAGAATAAGAAGGACGACAACTACATCGGCTGGCACTCGCTGGTCGTCATCGGCACGAAGACTGGCGCCTTTTTCCTGCTCGACGGCTACAGAGAGAACGGACACAACGCGGTCGGCGAGGCCATGCTCGACGAGACGTGCACCCACTAGCGATTCGCGTTGCCGTCACCGCGCTGGCGTTTGTTTTCGGCTGTGCGACAGCTGCTCCGGCGCACACGGAGTACGGCGTGCAGTCGCACGTTTGGCCGCGGATCGTGGACGGCAAGGCCGCCGTCGACACCGCGGAGCTCGACGCGATAGCGGCGGCCGGCTTCACGATCGCGCGCGTCTCCATGGTGCCGTGGTGGCAGCGCAAGCGGCCCGATGGATCGTGGAATTTTCTGGCATGGGACGCGCTCTATAAGGACTTGCTCGATCGCGGCGTGACGCCGCTGTTCATGCTGGCGAATCCGCGCACGCCGGCCGACGTTGCGACGATCGCGGCGTACTGCGCGGCCGCAGCGCCGCGCTATCCGAAGGCGCTGGTCGAACTCGGCAACGAGCCCGATAGCCCCTCGCAATGGCCCGCTTTCTATCCGCCGGCGAGGACGCAAGCGCTGACGCCGGCTGAGTACTGGTCGTATGCCAAGCAGTGGGCGCAGGCGTGGCGCTCCGCGCAGCCGGGCACGCTGCTGGCGACGGCGGGAACGAGCGGCGTCGATCTCGCGTGGCAGCGCGGCCTGGTCGCCGCGGGCGCCGCATCGAGCGGCCTGGTCGCGGCATTCGGAGTGCATCCGTACGGCGAGCACATCGGCCCGGGCAACGGCCCGACCTTCGGCGAGCACATGGAGACCCTCGGCCGCATGCTCCCGCAAGAGGTCGACATCTGGGTCACCGAGTACGGCGAACTCAACGCGACGCCGGCAACGGTCGCCGCCTGGCTACGCGCGGCGGCGGATTCTGCGATCCCGGTCTTTTCGTGGTATGAGCTGCGCGACGACCCGCAACCGTACGGCCTGCTACGGGCCGACCTGTCGCACAAGTCGCCCGACCCGTACGCCGCGGCGCAGGCGTTCCTGCACGGACATTAGAGCGTCACTCAAACTGCAGCGCATCGATCGGATTCAGCCGCGAAGCCTTCAGCGCCGGATAGTACCCGAAGAAGACTCCAACCGCCGCCGAAAACGTAATCGCCGCGATTGCAACGCCGGGCGATAGGATCATCGGCCAATGCGCGACGAGCGCGACGGCGAACGTCACGGCGGCCCCGACCGCGACCCCGAGTAACCCGCCGCCGGTCGAGAGCATGACGGATTCGACCAGAAACTGCTCGAGAATTGCGCCGCTTCTCGCTCCCACCGCCATGCGCAGTCCGATCTCACGCGTTCGCTCGGTGACGGACACGAGCATGATGTTCATGATGCCGATGCCGCCAACCAGCAGCGAAACCGCGGCGATCCCCGCGAGCAGGTACTCCATGACCGCCGCGGTCGCCGAGGCGGCGTTCGCAATATCCTGGAGGCTGCGCACGTTGAAGTCGTCCGGCTCGCTTCCGACGATGCCATGACGCTGCTCGAGCAGCGTGGCGATCGACGCTTGAACCGAGGGAATCGACGCGGCATCGTCGGCCGACACCAGCAGGACGCTGACGAACGTGTTGCCGGTGAGACGCTGCATCGCCGACGTATAGGGAATGACGATCGTGTCGTCCTGATCCTGGCCGGTCGCGCTTTGACCGCGCGCGGACAGCACGCCGATTACGGTGAACGGGACGTTTCGGACGAGGATCGTCTTCCCCAGCGGCGAGCCGTCGGGAAAGAGATTCGCGACGACGGTCTGGCCAAGGACGCAGACCTTCGCCGATGCGACGGTGTCGGCGTCGGTAAAGAACGAGCCCGAAGAGAGATTCCAGCCACGAATGTAGGTGTAGGTCGAGGCTACGCCCGCGACGTTGGTAGACCAGTTGTTCTTTCCGGCGACGACTTGGGCATGGACGCCGACCGCCGGCGAGACGGCGGAGACGTGGGCCAACTTCGCGATCGCCAGGCCGTCGTCGGGCGTCAGCGTCGAAGCGGCGCCGGTCCCGCTCGTCGCGCCGTTCACGGTTACGTTCCCCGGAATGACGATGAGCAGATTGCTTCCAAGGCCCGTGATCTGCGTCGCGATCGATTCGCGCGCCCCGGCACCGATCGAGACCGTAATCATCACGGCGGCGACGCCGATCACGACGCCGAGCATCGTGAGCAACGATCGCATGGGGTTGCGGACGATGGCTTCCCACGCGACCTTCAGTAGCGTCTGCAGTTTCATACGCCGAGCGTCGCCCTAACGACCGGTTCGTCGGAGACGGCGCGACCGTCGCGAAAGGTGATGATCCGCTTCGCTGCTCGTCCGACGTCGGCTTCGTGGGTCACCATGAGGATCGTCATCCCGCGCTCGTCATTGAGTTGACGGAACAGGCGAGTGATCTCCGTCGACGATTTCGAATCGAGTGCGCCCGTCGGCTCGTCGGCGAGGATGAGGCTTGGATCGTTGACGAGCGCGCGCGCGATCGCGACGCGCTGCTGCTGGCCGCCCGACATTTGATTGGAAATGTGTTCGGCCATATTCGCCACGCCGACGACCGCAAGCGCGGCCAGCGCGCGGCGCCGCCGGTCGGCATCCGGCACGCCGGCATACATCATCGGCAGTTCGACGTTCTCGACCGCCGTGGTCCGCGGCAGCAGATTGTACGACTGAAACACGAACCCGAGCCGCCGCGACCGCAGGTCGGCGAGGTCGTCGCTGCTGAGGTCTTCGACATCTTCGTTCTCGAGCAAATACCGGCCGGACGTCGGCCGGTCGAGCAAGCCGATCATATGCAAGAGCGTCGATTTCCCAGAGCCCGATGCGCCCATGATCGCGACGAACTCGCCGCGTTCGATCGTCAGATCCAAGCTGTCGAGGGCGATCACGGTTTGGTCGCCCATCTGGTAGACCTTGCGCAGCTTCTCGAGCCGCACGACCGGGAGCGCGTCCGCCATCAATGGGTGGCCGGCCGGGCGGCGCCTGCGGGCTGTCCCATCGCAGGCACCGCCGTCGTCACTTTCGCGAAGGTCTTCTGGCTCGAGTCGCTGATCACGACGCGGTCGCTCGTGCTCAACGATCCCCCCAGGGGGGCTACCGCGGCCTGCGTACCGCTCACGAGCACGACGGTAACGGTGACGGGGCGCGGCGTGCCGTTCTGCAAGACGAACACGCGCGCGCTGCGACCGGCGATGACGGTCCGGGTCAACGACGCGGTCGTCGCCCCCCAGGGTGACGTGCCTGCCGAGCCGGGAGCGGTCGCGGCGCTCGATGCAACGCTCGGAGCCCACTGCAACGCTTGCAGCGGTACGACCAGCGCGCCGGTCGTTTTGGCGACGTGGATGTTTGCATTCGCCGTCATCCCGGGATACAGCGCGCCGTCGGTATTCTTCACGTAGACGACCGTGTCGTAGGTGACGACGTTGTTGACGGTGGTCGGGTTCCTACGGACTTGGTATACGGTGCCCGTGAAGGTCCGGTTGGGAAATGCGAGGACGGTGAAATCCACTGCCTCGCCCGTCTTAATACCGCCGACGTCGGGTTCGCCGGCGGCGATGTCGACCTCCATTTTCGAGAGGTCTTGAGCGATCGTGAAGAGCGTCGGCGTGGTAAAGCTCGCCGCGACGGTTTGCCCGATCGACACGTTGCGGGCGATAACGGTGCCGCGGACCGGCGACACGATCACGCTCTGCTTCAGATTGTACGACGCCACCGCAACTTGCGCGTTATAAACGCCGATCTGCGCTCGGTCGGCGAGAGCCGTCGCGCTGGCGCTGCGCGTCAGCGCTTCGCCTGAGGTGACGACCGCGTCTTGCGCTGCAGCCTGGGCCCGCGCTTGATCGACGGCCTGTTGCGCCGCTGCGACCGCCGCTTCGGCGGCAACCACGGCCGACGCGTCCGCATCGTATTGATTCTGCGCGATGTATCCGTTTGCGAGCAGGGCGGCGTCGCGGCGCACGGTCAGCGCGGCGAGGGCGGAAGCGGCCGACGTTTTGCCGACCTGCGCTGCCGCCGAGGCGAGCACCGCTCGCGCCGCGATGGCATTCTGCTGATCGGTCGCGACGTTTTGCGCCGCGCTCTGCGCGGAAGCCGTCCCGGCGGCGTATTGGTTGCCGTATTGCGTCTGCGCCGCGGTCGCGGAATCGAGCGCGTCCCGGAACGTCGTCGGGTCGATCCGCGCCATGACTTGTCCGACGTGCACCGGCGAGTTGTAATCGACGTCGAGTTGGGAGATCGTTCCGGAGACCTGCGTGCCGACGAGAATGAGGTTTTGCGGATTGACGGTGCCTTCTGCGGTGACCGTTTGCACGAGGGTCGTGCGAACGACCGGCACCGTCACGTACGTGAGCGGCGGTCCGGCGCGCAGCCGTAGAACGACGACGACGAGGAGCGCCGCAAGCACCAGCCCGAGCCCTCCCCAGGCGAACCACGGGCGGCGCTTCTTCGGCATCTTTACGGCAGAGACGTCCGACGGAATGACCGCTCCGTTTTTCGTAGGGATCGTCGTGTTCATCAGCCGCGGCAGCCGCGAGCCTCCATCTCCAGGCTTTGTTTAAGACTCCATTCTACCGCAGCGGGGCGGCCAACGGTATCGGGAATTTCACGGTACGGACGGCCGGGCCGTCGCTACAGCCGGCTTCCGAACGCCGCTCCGAGCCCGGCGGTTACGGCCATCGCCAAGGCGCCCCAGAACGTGACGCGGAGCGTCGCCTTGAGGATCGGTGCGCCGCCCGCTTTTGCCGCGACCGCTCCAAGCACTGCGAGAAACACGAGGGACGCGACGCAGACCGCGAGGATCAGGGCGTGAGGCGGCGCCAGGAGCACCAGCAGAAGCGGCAATGCGGCCCCGATCGAAAATGAGGCCGCCGAGGCGAGCGCGGCTTGAACGGGTTTCGCCGCCGTTGCCGCCGATATCCCAAGTTCGTCGCGCTCGTGCGCCCCAAGGGCATCTCGTTCCATCAGTTGCGCCGCGACTTGGTGCGCCAGCTCGGCATTGAGGCCGCGCTTCACGTAGATGCCGGCTAATTCTTCGAGTTCGCTGGCAGGGTCGTCCTGAAGCTCCTGGCCTTCGCGGGCAATGTCGGCGCGTTCGGAATCGGCTTGCGAGCTGACCGAAACGTACTCGCCGGCTGCCATCGACATCGCGCCCGCGACGAGCCCGGATGCCCCGGCGATGACGATGCTCGCATGCGTTCCGGCAGCGGCGGCAACGCCGACGATGAGGCTTGCGGTCGAAAGGATGCCGTCGTTCGCTCCTAAGACGCCGGCCCGTAGCCATCCGAGCCGTTCGACCGCGTGATGCTCCGCATGACGGCGGGTTGTTCGGACGAATGTCATGGTGGCGCCGTTTGCCTTTCTCGGTGATACGTCACGTATACCAATGGACGCACCCGGCGAATCAGCGGGAACACGCCGTGAAGGCTCCGGCCGCCGATTTGCGAAGGATTCTTCATGGCGTTGAGCTCGAGCGCCTGACGGGCGATGCGGAACTAGCGTGGGAACCGGGCGGCTCGAGGCGTTTAGCGACGGCGTCATCGCGGTCATCATTACGATCATGGTGCTGGAGCTGAAGGTGCCGCACGAGCCGACGTGGGCGGCGCTCGGCGCCGTCGTGCCGGGCCTGCTCGTCTATGCGCTGAGCTTCGCCGTCGTCGCGATCATGTGGGTGAACCACCACTACCTGCTCGCGCAGGCGGAGCGGCCGGACCCGGCGCTGCTTTGGAGCAACGTCGCGCTGCTGTTTTGGATGTCGCTGATCCCGTTCGTCACGGCGTACGTCGCCGATCAACACGGGGCGGCGATCCCGGTGGCCGCGTACGCCGCGACCCTCGCCGTCACGAGCGCCGGCTTCTGCCTGTTGAGCGCGATGGTGCGTCGCCAGTCGGAGGACCCCGCCGCGAGCGCACGCGACTACGAGCGCTGGATGCGCAAGGGCCTCTTCGCCGTCGTGCTGTACGCGGCCGCCGCGGCGCTGGCGTTCGTCACGGTCGCCGCGTCGTACGCGGTTTTCGTGCTGGTACCGGTGCTCTATTTCTTGCCCGACCGCAAGCTGGCCGAGAGCGCCTAACGTGGCGCGTGAGGTTTCTACGAGCCGGGACGGAGAATCGCTCCGCCGCCCCGGCTCGAGCGGTCTTTAGCCCAGCGAACGCTGGCCGATGACGCGGCCGGCGGGCTTCGTGTCGTCGGAGCCGTAGCCCCAAACGCCGTTGAAGCTGTTGTTGTCGCCGTTGAACCAGAACGAGAACCAGCCGGACTTGCCGTTGGCGCCGGTCCAGGTGGCGCGCACCTTATCCTTGGTGCGGAACTTGCCGTTGAGCGTCACGCCGGGCGCATGGCAGACGACCGTCGGGCCGGACTCCGTGCAGCTCATGACACCGCGGAAGCCGACGGCGCCGCCCGCTCCGGTGACGTTCCACTTGCCGGCCGCCGTGATCGGCGACGGCGGCAGCACCTTGTTGGCGACGAACGTGCCGTTTTCTTTACGGCCGTTGTAGCCCCACGAACCGTTGAAGCTGTGACCGTTGGGGCTCGCGTACACGGTGAGCCAGCCTGCGCCGCCCGGGCCGTGCCACTTACCGTTGATCTGGGTGTCGCTGACGAACGTGCCGGTAAACCCGTTGCTGTTCGCCGCGTTCTTGCCGACGAGGCCCTCGCCGGACTGCGTGATGGTGATCGTCGACGACGACGTGCCGTTCAGGCCCGTCTGTTGGACGGCCCACGTGCCCGTCAGGTTCGGCGGTGCCGCGAAGGTCGCGACGGTAGATCCCGCGACGATCGCGAGGCTGCAAGCGAGTGAGAAAGCCAGACGCTTCACACTGATCTCCTTTTGTTGCTTTGTCGTGTTGAATTTCATAAGAATGCCGGGCGCTGCTAGCGGCGCCGTGTGCCCGATATGCTACGCCACCCCTGTGAGCGGCCTATGAAGGCCGGCCGGCGGCCTATTCGCTCGCTTGGCTTGCGCCGGCCGGGAGGCGAGGTCAGAGGGGTCCGCACGAACGCCGTTCTTCGGCGCGCGGGGCCGAATTGCCGCTTCACGTGAGCCAAATGCTCGCCTCGCTTAGAAGGCTAGCGTTAACGGCGGGAGAATCGACCCTGTCCGGCCCCTGGCGTTCGGTGGCCGGGTACGGTATAATCTCTGGGTTGCCCCGGCGGGTCCGGGGCGCGTCATCCGGGCACTAGCCCGGTCGTGGGGGCGGGAGCCGCCACGTGTGTAGGGTCGCCTTCGGGGCGGCCGTTTCCACCTACATGAAAGCGAGTCCATGGCAGCACCGACCAAGAAGCGTACCGCGAAAAAAGAGCGCCGTCCCAAGCGTAAGATCTGTAATCTCTGCGTCGACAAGGTGAAGGAGATGGATTACAAGGACGTTCCGCGTCTGCGCAAGTTCATCTCCGAGCGTGGGAAGATTCTCCCGCGCCGCATCTCCGGTAACTGCGCGCGACACCAGCGCATCCTCACCGTCGCGGTGAAGCGAGCGCGGATCGTCGCCTTCCTTCCCTTCACGTCCGAGTAGGCAACGATGAAAGTCATTTTGATGAGCGACCTGAAGCCGCTCGGCACGGCCGGCGCGGTGGTCGACGTAGCGAACGGTTACGCCCGCAACTACCTGTTGCCGCAGGGACTCGCTGCTGAGGCATCCGGCGGAGCGATCGCCGTGCTCGAGCAGCAGCGCCGCGCGAAATCGCGACGCGAAGCCGAGGCGCTCGCTGACGCCGAGACGCTGGCCCAGACGCTGGCCAATAAGCAAATTCTCGTGAGCGCAAAGAGCGGCGGGAACGGCCGGCTGTTCGGGACGGTCACCAACGCGCAGGTCGCGGAGGCGATCGCCGCCGATTTGGGCGTAAGCATCGACCGCCACAAGATCGAACTTCCCCCGAACATCAAGTCGCTCGGCTCGTATCCCATCGAGATCAAGCTGGCGAAGACGGTGACGGCGAAGACGACGGTAAAGGTGGTCGCGGCCTAGAACCCCGCACCGGTGGCTAACGTCGACCGCGCCTATGTCGCTCGGTTCCGCCGCCGCTTCGGCGGCGACGACGCCACGCGGCGTTACGTCGAAGCGTTGTACGATCTGCTGTCGAATACGCTGGGCGCCGACAAGATGGTGCTGCGTGCGGGAAAGCTCGACGCGCTGAGACTGATGCGGTCGCAGTCGCTGGCGGACCGCATCATGGCCCTCCAGCGGCTGGTCTTCGAGGACCCGTCGCTCGACCGGCCCGTCGCCCCCGGAAAGTATGCCGAGGCGATCGCCGAGATCGAGGACCGGCTCGCCGACCTCATCGCGCAGCGGAGCGTCGAGGAGACGATCGAGCGCAAGATCGGCGTGAAGATGGCGGAGCGCCACCAGGAGTACCTGCGCGATCTGCGGCTCGAGGCCATCAAGGAGGACGGCGGCCCGGAGACGCCGGCTACCCGCAAGCGTCTCGAGGACCTCGAAGCGCTCGACAAGCGTAAACTCGGCGCGTCGACGCTGCAGCTGCTGCGTCCGCAGAAGCTCTCGGACGTCGTCGGACAAGAGACCGCGATTCGCTCGCTGCTCGCCAAGATCACGTCGCCGCATCCGCAGCACGTCATCCTCTACGGCCCGCCCGGCGTCGGCAAGACGACCGTCGCGCGGCTCGCGCTGGAAGTGGCGAAGCGGCGTGGCTACACGCCGTTCGAAGCCGACGCGACGTTCGTCGAGGCCAGCGGCGCGACGCTACGCTGGGACCCGCGCGAGACGACGAACCCGCTGCTCGGCAGCGTACACGACCCGATCTATCAGGGCAGCCGGCGCGACTTCGCCGAGAGCGGCATCCCCGAGCCCAAGCTCGGGCTCGTGTCGCGCGCGCACGGCGGCGTGCTGTTCATCGACGAGATCGGCGAACTCGACCCGGTGCTGCAGACCAAGCTGCTCAAGGTCCTCGAGGACAAGCGCGTCTCGTTCGAGTCGTCGTACTACGACCCGGACGACCCGAGCGTGCCCGCGTACATCAAGCGTCTCTTCGCCGACGGCGCGCCGGCCGACTTCGTGATGATCGGCGCAACGACGCGCGAGCCCGAAGATATCGACCCGGCAATTCGCTCGCGCTGCGCCGAGGTTTACTTCGAGCCGCTGACCGAGGCGCAGATTCGCGAGATCGTCGCAGGTGCGGCCGGCCGCATCGGAGCGCGCGTCGCCAAGCGCGTGCCCGACCTGATCGGTTCCTACACGATCGAGGGACGCAAGGCCGTCCAGATGCTGGCCGACGCGTACGGTCAGGCGCTTTACCGTATCGGCCGCGCGGGCGGCGTGATCATCAACGAGGACGACGTCCGCAAGGTGGTGCAGGCGTCGCGGCTGGTGCCGCACACGCCGGTGCGCGGGCGCAGCGTGCGCGAGATCGGCAAGACGTTCGGGCTCGGCGTCTCGCATCACGTCGGCAGCCTCATCGAGATCGAGGCGGCGGCGTTCCCGACCGAGCGCCACAAGGGCGGCGTGCGCTTCAACGAGACCGCCGGCTCGATGGCGCGCGACAGCGTGTTCAACGCCGCGTCTGCGATCCGCGCCCTGACCGGCATCGACCCGGCCGACAGCGACCTGCACGTGAACGTCGTGGGCGGCGGCCTCATCGACGGACCGTCGGCCGGCCTCGCGATCTTCCTCGCGCTCTACTCGGCGCTCACGCGGACGCCGCTGCCGCAGGACGTCGCGATCACGGGCGAACTGTCCATCGCCGGCAAGGTGCGGCCGGTCGGGGGCATCGTCGAGAAGCTCTACGCCGCACGGCAGGCGGGCATGCGCGCCGTCATCGTGCCGCGCGAGAACGTGCGCGAAGTGCGCGCGCACGCCGGTATCGACGTGGTGGCCGTGACGACCGTCGACGCAGCGCTCGAAACCCTCGGCGTCGACTTTCAGCGGCCGCGGCGGCGCCGCGCGGCGGCCGGCCGCTGATGGCGACGATGGCGTCCCAGCACATCGAACGGGTCCCCCCGCACAATCTCGAGGCCGAGATGGCGGTCCTGGGTTCGATCCTGATCGATCGCGAGATGATGGCGGCCGTTACCGAGATTCTCGCGCCGCACGACTTCTACGCGATCATCCACGAGACGATCTATGCCGCGCTCGTGTCGCTATTCGAAAAGGGCCAGCCGCTCGACAAAATCACGCTCAACGACGAGTTGAAAACGCGCGGCGTGCTCGAGAAGGTCGGCGGCATGTCGTACCTATCGTCGCTGATGAACACCGTCCCGACGGCGGCGTCGGTCGAGTACTACGCGAAAATCGTCCGGGAGAAGTCCACCCTGCGCGGGCTCATTCACGCGGGCACCGTCATCACGCAGATCGGCTTCGAGGCCGAGTCGGACGTGGACGACGCCGTCGACCGCAGCGAGCAGATCGTCTTCGAGGTCGGAAAGCGGCAGCAACGCGGCGAGTTCAACCCGATCACGAACCTGCTGAAGGAAGCCTTCGAGTCGATCGACCGGCTGTACCACAGCCGCGGCGACCGCACCGGCGTCACGTCGGGCTTCCGCGACATCGACGAGTTCACGGCCGGGTTCCAGCCCGGCAGTTTCGTCATCATCGCCGCTCGTCCGTCGATGGGCAAGACCAGCCTCGCACTCGCACTGGCCGCCTCCGCCGCGAAGGAAGAGCGCAAGCCCATCGCGTTCTTCTCGCTGGAAATGACGAGCGTCGAGATCGTCACGCGCCTGCTGTGCGCCGAGGCCCGTGTCAACGGGCAGCATTTGCGGCGCGGCAACGTGCAGAACAACGAGTGGGATCGCATCTCCGACGGCATGGGCACCCTCGCCGAGGTGCCCATCTACATCGACGACTCCGGAACCCTGACGGTCACCGAGGTGCGCAGCCGCTGCCGCCGTCTCCAATCGGCCGACGGGCTCGCCGCGATCTTCGTCGATTACCTGCAGTTGCTGCGCCCGGGCAGCACGACCCGCGTGCAGAACCGCAACGACGAACTGACCGACATCTGCCGCACGCTCAAGGCGACGGCGAAGGACCTTCAGGTGCCGGTCATCGCGCTCGCGCAGTTGAACCGCGCCGTCGAATCCCGTAACGACAAGCGGCCGATGCTCAGCGACCTGCGCGACTCCGGAAGCATCGAGCAGGAGGCCGACATGGTCGCGTTCCTGTATCGCGACGCATACTACAATCCCGAGAGCACGCAGGACGATCCGGAGATGACCGAGTTCATCATCGCCAAGCAGCGCAACGGTCCGACGGGAATGGTCAAACTTCGCTTCCTCAAAGACTACACGCTGTTCGTCCCGTACGGAGACGTCGCGCATTACAGCGGCCCGTGAGGCCGCCGCCGGCGACCTCGAGCGCGTCGCGCGCCTGCTGACGGCGGCCGGCGTCGTGGTGGAAGCGGCCTCGCTCGCGTCGCGCATCGACGGCGACGACGGCGGCATCGTGACGACCGAAGCAGCCTGCGCGTCGTGGGCGCTGGACGGCGGTGCGGTGCACGTGTACGACGTCGCGGGCACGCCGGACGATCTGCCGGCATTGCTGCGGGCGCTCGACGCCGTCGGACGCCGCTCGTTCGCGGCGGTGCTGACGGCGAGCCTCTACGACGGCGACCCCGTGCTCGCGGCGCTGACCGCCGAGGGTTTCGTAACGGATTGGGAAGAAGCGGACGTCCGCGCGGGCGTTGCTGCGAAGCTCGTCGGCCTCGTTCGCGAGATCGCCTAAGGCGCTAGGGAGGCTCTGAAGAAGGGTGGTTTACGGATTCGTGCCCGGATGTTTCGTCGAGACGAGGCGCCCAAAGCGAAGGAATGACAGCGTCATTTCGAGTTTTGGGCAACGAAGTATCGACG
>Ga0182012_10005174_pt1 | contig 13529 bp, 10 predicted proteins | sample 612S2SmetaG_FD_120486 | JGI IMG/M metagenome (GOLD analysis project Ga0182012, IMG submission 120486) | Permafrost microbial communities from Stordalen Mire, Sweden - 612S2S metaG | ecosystem: Environmental > Terrestrial > Soil > Wetlands > Permafrost | place: Sweden: Stordalen | collected... | reverse complement strand
TTGCTGCTCGTAGTTGCCAGCGTCGCGCAGCATGCCGTCGCGCACACCGTGGAGCATGTTCACGATGTTGCGAAACGCCTGGTTCATCTGACCCATGGTGTCGTACGACGTCGCCTGGGCGGTCCCGCTCCAGCCAGCGCCCGAAATGTTCACCGACGACGCCCACATGCGGCGAGCCTCGTCCTCGACCGTCTGAGCGTGAGTCTCAAAACGGCCAGCCATCGCCCGCATCGCGTGCGGGTCAGTCATAAAACGCGTTGCCATGTGCCTATCTCCTTTTGGTTAGTTGGTTTTCCGTGCTGGTTACTGAGATATTTGCTGGGATATATGGTGTGGCTGGATCTTTTCGCGTCGCGCGACCCGCCGTCCTACGTATTTAAGGATGATTGCCCTCCCCCTTCGCCCCGAACCACCGGGCTAACGCGATCTCGTACCGCTTCGGATGTCTGCACGAAGCCCAGGTGTGAAGCGGTCCGTCTCATGCCTTTAGCAGCCAGCGCCAATCAACCGGCTGCGGCAGCGTTGGCGGCCTCGGTAGCCGCGTACGACCCGGAACTGGTGGCCAGCGTGCTGACGAACATCTCGTGGATGGCCGCGGCCTGCGCGCTAACCGCCTGGTACATCTGCGCGTGGGCGGCGAACTGGGCCGCGGTCAGCGCCGATACCTCGTCGGCGGCAGCCGGTACCACGCCGGTCGTCGGAGCCGCCGCGGCTGCGTTCTGAGCGCTCATCGTCGAGCCGATACCCTGCAGGTTCCCGGCCGCCGCCGCCAGTGCTTCCGGCTGTGTGGTTACGAACGACATCTTGGTTCCTCCTCATTTCGCCCCAAGTCCACTATCTGCCAAACAGTAGATGACGGGGCCGCTCGAAACTGTTTGAATACCCCGATCTGTTCGCATTTGTTCACAGAACGGTAAGACCAATTCATTTTCGGTAACGACACAGTAACAGCGGCTGCGATGGTTCGGCCTGTACTCAGCAAACTCACCGACGGCGTCGCTGAGCCGCAGCTGCTCTCCGTTTAAAGCCTTGAACAGTACATTTGGCGGTGGCACTAGCCGGCAGAGGGCGGGCGTGACATGACGGTCGGGCGGAATCCGTAGCGTGGGCCACTGCCAGCGTGGCCGCCGGCGCCCGTACCGGCCAGCGGCATGCCGCCCAGTAGGTTTCCCGCTGCGGCGTCGGGTGCCTCTCGGATGTTGCTGACCGGTATCGCGGTCGGACCGGGGTGTGCCCCCGGCAGCGCAGCGTTCCAGGCCACCGGTACGGACAACCGCCCGACCGAGGGCGCGGTGCCCACCGATCCCGCCACCGATCCCGCCACGTGCGCGGCGCCGCCGCCGAGCAACCCGCCTAGGGCGGGCACGGTCTTGGGAATGGCGGCTGCGGCTTGGGCCGCCGCCCCGCCGAGCGCACCCGTGGTTTTGGCGGTCTGCGTCAGGAAGTTGGCGATACCGATGCTGAAGTTCGGCAAACCCTCGGTGTAATAAATGAAGCTCGCGTATGGCGAGTAAGCGGTCAGAAACGCGAAAAGGTTGCTGGGAAACGCGCTGGTCCCGAACAGGAATTGCCACGCGAACGACAGCGGACCAGCCGAGGAGTTCAGGTAGGAGCCTTCGGTCGCGAGGGGCGCGTACAGCGGCCCGGCCAAGCTCTGCAGCTGTGTGGCGAGCTGACTGATCATCTTGTTCAGCTGTTGCTGGATCGAGCTGACGGAGTCGGCGGCCGTTGCTGCCCCCTGAGTCGCCGCAGCAGTCGGGTTGGCGACCTGCGGGGCCGCGGAGAACTTCGGGAGCTGGGTCGCACTCGCCGAGGAAGACGCATAGCTGTAGAGCGCTGACGAATTTTGGGCCCAGAACTGGCTGTATTGGGATTCCACCTCCTGGATCAACTGGGAGGTCTGCCCCAAAACGTTGGTCGAAAGCAGCTGTGTCAGCTCGGCGCGGTTGGTCAGGACCGCCTCCGGGGGTACCACGGAAGCCAGCACCGTCTCATAGGCCGCCGCAGCCGATTCTGCTTGACTGGCCGCTTGCTCAGCTTGGGCGGCGGTGTTGGTCACCCACTGCACGTACGGTGAGACCGCGTCGGCTGCCGCCGTCGAGGCGGGCCCCAGCCACTCCTCACTGGTCAGCTGAGTCACCACGTTTTCATAGCCGATCGCCGCCGAACTCAACTCGGCGGCCAAGGCATTCCAGCTCGAGGCCGCAGTCACCAACGGCGTCGACCCTGGACCCGAATATATGAGGATGGAGGAGATCTCCGGAGGCAACGCAGCAAGATCGATTGTCATGCCCGGATCCCCTTAGCCAGCGGCGGCCGCGTTGGCCGCCTCGGTTGCCGCATACGATGCCGAACTGATGCCCAGGGTGCTGACGAACGCCTCGTGTATCGCCGCGGCCTGGGCGCTGACCGCCTGATACAGCTGCGCATGAGCGGCGAACTGCGCTGCTGTCAGCGCCGACACCTCGTCGGCCGCGGCCGGCACGACTCCCGTTGTCGGGGCCGCCGACGCCGCATTCTGGGCACTCAACGCCGAGCCGATACCCTCCAGGGTGCTGGCCGCCGCAGTCAGCGCTTCGGGTTGCGTAGTCAAGAACGACATGGTGTTGCCTCCTAAATACTCGTGGGGCTGGATTTCGGTTAGCCCCTTGGTTTGCTGATGCCCGTCACTGACCTTCGGCCATGAAGGACGTTAGTTCGCCCGACCCGGTTAACGCCGGGTGGCGAAGGCGGGACGTATCTCGTGGTCACGAGGCTTGAGAAGCCCTTGTAAACTCCTCGCCGGCAGCGCTGCCGCGCCGATTGCCTGGCGTCCGGCCGATTTTGGTGGCCATGACCTGCGACAATCGACCAGACGTGGAAGCGGTCAGCGATCGGCGGCGCGGCCACGCCAACCGGGGACGCCGCCCTGAGTCGAGTTAACGGCAACCCAACCCACGATAAAATCGGGTCGCGGCGAAACACCCTAAGGGTCGGTGTGCGATCCACTAACTCGCCTGTCCCGCTTTGCCACAGCGCGTCTCGCGACAACGAGAGGACCGGGGGATATTTGGTCTGCTTGGCGCGGCGTCCGCCGTTGCCGTTGGTCATGTCGCGCTATCCGGCCGAGGGTGGGCGGGCGAGGACGCTGCGCTTGAATCCGTATTCGCGCGGTGGCAAGCCTCCGGAGCCGCGTCGACCACCGCCGCCGATGGGCATCCCGCGCAGCATTCCGTTCACTCCACCTTGCGGGTCGGTGGCGTAGTCGACGGCCATCGCCTGCGTGGCCTGGGTGGCGGCCGATTCCTCCGTGACCCCGGGTGCATCGGCCCAATTCGCGGGCACCGACAGCCCCCCGATCTTGGTGGATGCAGCCAAATTCGCCGATGCCCCGCCGGTGGTATGGGCACCGAGGCCGCTGCCGAGGCTGCCCAGGTGCAGGCCGGCGAACTGCGGCGTCGCGTACCAGGCTCCGCCGGCACCGGCCGTCGCTCCCCCTGGCCCGGTCGCCAACTGCTGCAGTATCGAGATGGGGTTGGCGGCAAAGCTCAAGTCAAAGTAGGCAGTATCGTAGGTGCGATTCAGCGTCGTGCGCATAGAGGTGGTGAGCAGGGCAATATTGGCCGTGACATTCCATTCGTTGGGATTCAGTCCCACGGTCGAGAGCTGTGCCAAAAGTTGTTGGACCAGGTGATTTATCGACGTGAAGATTGCTGTGGCGGTGAATGTCTCCGGGGTCACGGCGAATCCGGGGGTCGCCGACGCCAGCGCGGTGGTTGCCGGGGTGGCGACCGCCTGGCTGACAGCGGACGATTGCGCGGCAAGTCCGGCCTGGTTGGTGGTCTTCGTGGGCTCGGCGAACGGGATCAACTGTGTCGCGGCCGCTGAGGAGCCGGCGTAGCCGTACATCGCGACCGCGTCCTGTGCCCACATCTCGGCGTACTGGGCCTCGGTGGCCGCGATCGCCGGAGTGTTCTGGCCGAACAAGTTGGTCGCGACCAGCGCCGACAACAGCACGCGGTTGGCCAGGACCACCGCCGGGGGCACCGTCAGCGCAAAGGCGGTTTCATAGGCTGCCGCGGCGGCCCTGGCCTGGTTGCCGGCCTCCTCAGCCAGCGCGGCTGCGGAGCTGAGCCAGGTAATATACGGCGTGGCCGCGGCCGCCATGGATTGCGACGCCGGTCCCAGCCACGGTGAGCCGGCGAGTTCGGTGATCACCGACGTATAGCCGGTCAAAGTGGTGCCCAATTCGGCCGCCAGCCCGTCCCACGCCGCCGCGGCGGCCAGGATCGGACCTGACCCCGGACCGGCATACAGCCGGGTTGAATTGATCTCGGGCGGTAGCGCCCCGAAGTCCACCACCTACGAACCCCCGGACTCGAACGACATGGTTGAGAGGTTAAGTCGCCGCAGTCCCCCAGCGACGATTCTCGGTGCTGCCGATGGCACGGACTAGCCATCACCCACCGAGCGACTGGGGAGAACCACGAGCGTTGATCCGCGGGTGATGATGCTGCCGAGGCGCGCCCGCTAGCAGCAGGAATACGCCGTCAACGCACCGGCGGGCAGTCGGCGGCCCCCTGGCAAGCCGTGCGGAGACGAAAGTCGTTGCGGGGGTAAAAATCCGGTCGCAGATAAAGGCCCAGCGCTTCGGCGACCCTGGAGACGAGAACGCGCCGGCGGCGACAATTTGTCGCCGCCGGCGCGTGCCAGCGTTCCTAGGTGATGGTTAGCCGGCGGCCGGTGGCCGCGCCATGATGGTGGGACGGAAGCCGTACCGGGGCCCGGTGCCGTGGCCGCCGGTGCCCGCACCGGCCAGCGGCATTCCGCCGAGTAGGTTTCCGGGGTTCCCAGCGGCCTCTGGAGCGGCGCTAACGGTGCTGACCGGAACCGCGGTTGCGTGCGTTGCCGGGACAGTGGCCCCGGACCAGGCGACCGGCACCGACAACTTGCCCACCGAGCCCGCGCTGCCGACCGACCCCGACACCCCACCCAATGAACCTGCCGTATGCGCGGCACCGCCACCGAGCACGCCACCGAGGGCGGGAACCGCCTTGGGGATCGCCGCAGCGGCGGGTCCTGCCCCGCCGAGTGCCCCGGCGCTCTTGGCGATCTGGACGCCGAAGTTGCCCATACCGACGCTGAAGTAAGGCAGACCCTCGGTGTTGTAGAAAAAGCTCGCGTAGTTGGCGTAGCCGGCTAACAGCGTCCCAAAGTTATTCGGCAAGACGGTCTGACCGCTTAGCAGGAACCAGACTTGGTTAAGCGCCGAGTTTATCGTGGCGCCCTTCGAGGCGAGAAAGGAACCCGAGAGAATTTGCAGCTGGTTTGTAATCTGCTGGAGAAACAGTTGCAGTTGGCCTTGGATGGTGTTTGTCGCCGCGGTCGAGGCGGCCTGGGTGGCGGCAGCAGCCGGATTGGCAACCGCGGGTGCGGTGGTGAACGGTGTCACCTGCGACGCAGTTGACGCCTGGCTCGCGTAGCTGTACATGGTCGCGGAGTCCTGGGCCCAAAACTCGCTGTATTGGGCTTCCAACTGCGAAATTAGGCTGTTGTATTGACCGAACACGTTGGCCTGCACCGCCTGTGCCAACTCGGCGCGATTGGCCGCGATGAGCGGCGGCGGCACCACCGAAGCAAACGCGGCCTCGAAAGCCGCCGCGGCCGATTGAGCCTGAGCGGCCGCGTGCTCGGCCGCAAGCGACGTGGTAGTCATCCACTCCACATACGGCGTCGCAGCGCTGGCCATGGATGCCGACGCGGGCCCCAGCCACTCCTCACTGGAGAGCTGAGTCACCACGTTTCCGTAGCCCAACGCAGCCGAATTCAGTTCAGCGGCCAGCGCATTCCACGCTGAGGCCGCAGTCGTCAGCGACGTCGACCCCGGGCCGGCATACAACAGCGCGGAGTTGACTTCCGGAGGTAGCGCACCGAAATCAATTGACATCTGCCGACCCCCTAACCGGCCGCGGCCGCGATGGCGGCCGCGGCCGCGTTGGCGGCCTCGGTCGCCGCGTAGGACCCCGAGCTCACGCCCAGGGTGTTGACGAACAGCTCGTGAATCGCCGCCGCCTGCGCGCTCACGGCCTGATACATCTGGGCGTGCGCGGCGAACTGCGCTGCGGTCAAGGCAGATACCGCATCAGCAGCCGCGGGGACCACCCCCGTGGTGGGCACCGCCGCCGCCGCGTTCTGGGCGCTCAGCGACGAGCCGATACCTGACAACGTGCCCGCCGCCGCAGTCAACGCTTCTGGTTGTGTAGTTACAAACGACATTTGAGTTTCTCCTCAACCCTCGGGGCTCGGTGACCTTGAAGGAATGCTTTGCTACTGAAGCTCATTTCAGACATAGCTTGCTGGTGAGACTAATCGGATCCCGCCGGGTCGCGCCTCCTTAGCGCTAACTGTTCATTGGTGGACAACTGTTGTTCATCTTCGGCCCGATACCGGGCAGGTAACCTCATCCGGCCGACGGTGGGCGGACGAGCACGCTTCGCTTGAAGCCGTACTTGTTGGTGAAGGCGGTGGCCGCGCCGCGCCGCCCGGCCCCGCCCATCGGCATGCCCTGCAAAATGCCGTTCCCCCCGAGTCCTCCGGTAGCTCCGGCTCCTCCGAATCCGGCGGGCCGCACCGCACCGACCGTCTCGGCGTCCACCGCCTGGGCGGCCGATGCCTCAAGCGTCCCGCCCGGGGAGAGCCAACTCGACGGAACGGACAACCCGCCAATCTTGCTGGACGACGCCAACGTGGCTGACATCCCGCCGCCGGTATTGCTGCTTGCGCCCAGAGCGCCCAGGTGCAGGCCCGCGAATTGCGGCGTGGGGTACCACGCACCAGCCCCACCGGCCGTTGTCCCTATGCCCCGGAAAGTTTGCTGTCCTATAGAGAAACCAAAGTTTCCGATGCCCACCCCGAAATACGCCTGCAGGGTTTGCTTGACCACCGCGGTGTACATAGAGGTGTTAACCCCGAACCAGTTTCCAACCCCCGGGGTTGGTAGTCCCTGTGTCAAGAAAGCTTGGAATTGCGACTGGATCAACGAGAACGGCCAGGTCTTGAACGTCGGGAAAAGTTGTGCGGCGGAGGACAGCTGTGAGGCTGTGGTCGCTGCGTTCTGCGCGATATTAGTGGCCGGCGTGGCGGTGGCTTGGGCAACCGCGGCGAACTGCGCGGACTCTCCGTCCGGGGTGGTGGTGTTCGGCGGTGCCGTGAATCGGGTCAACTCCGAGGCGAGCGCTGACGATCCGGCATAGCTGTACATGGCCGCGGCGTCTTGGGCCCACATCTCCACATATTGGGCCTCGGTCGCCGCGATCGCGGCGGTGTTCTGTCCGAAGAAATTGGTGGCGGTCAGCGCCGCCAACAACACCCGGTTGGCTGCGATGACCGGCGGAGGCACTGTCATCGAAAACGCGGCCTCAAAAGCGGCTGCCGCCGCCCGGGCCTGAGTGGCAGCTTCCTCAGCCTGCGCGGCCGCCGCACCGAGCCAACTCACGTAGGGCGTGACAGCGGAAACCATCGCTGCCGACGTAGGCCCTACCCAGGGTCCGCCGGTCAACTCATCGATCACGGAGTTGTAGCCGGAAGTCGCCGTGCCCAATTCCGCCGCCAACTCGTCCCACGCCGCCGCCGCAACCATCAACGGCCCCGACCCCGGACCCGCATAAATGCGACCGGAATTGATTTCGGGCGGTAACGCCCCGAAGTCAAGCACCGTGCCCCTCCTCAGTGTTGGCCGTGGATCGCATCGCAGTTCGTCAAGTCTCGTAAAGTCTCGTCAAAACGTCGTTCACCCAGTCGCGTCGCCGGCCGACTCGGTTCTCTCACCAGCAAACCCAGTCGGTGAGATACCGCGTACCCCTCCACTCGACCCGGTATAGCTTCTATACCAGCAGGATTACCGGACGTGGGGTCAGGACCGGCGTGCACAACCTGTCTCGATTATCCCATTGTCAGCAACCGAGCGACAGCTCGCTTCTGGCTGAACTGCCGCTCGCGAATGACACTAGTTGGTCAAGCGCGGCGAGCCGACCGGAGAAGCCAATTGTTCATTCCTTGCCAACCACTGTTCGTCCGTAACAACGGAATGTTCACCCGCAGTTTGCTTATCGGACCGGCGCGGCGACCACACCGCGGGCCTGGTCTGGGCCCACCGGCAGACTGGCGCGACTAGTCGCGCACTAGTCCGGGTCGAGGATCAGCGCCATTTCCGGACAGGAGGCCACACCCTCGCGAGTCAACAGCTCGTCCTCGGACTTCACCTCGTGCTCTTCGAGGATCGAGTACCCCGAGTCATCGATGGGGAATAGGTCGGGATCGACGGCGTAACACTGTGCATGGCCTACGCATTTAGGCTTTTCGAGACGAACCCTCACAAGGTCCCCTCCCTCGACGGCGCTGCGGGATAAGCGTGCTGGGATTGGTCAGTCAGTAAAGTCTAGAAGATGACCGCAGACTGGGGTCGACCACGCAAATCCTCGCAGTGCCCCAAGAACCGGATTGGTGGTCCCCCGTCGCGCATGCGATATTGGTGTGCCGCCAGAAGCCGGTGACGACAGGGTTTTACGCAGGGCGTACCACCGACGGCCTGGCTGCGTCGGGGACTGTCGGGGACTAAGGGACGAAAAGCCAGACACACAAGCGGAGACCGAGCGCATGAGCACTCTTGACCAAGGCCGGCACGGCTCGTTCTATCTACCGCGGCTTGATTACGCCAATTTACCGCTGGCCGAGGACCGGGGTGTCGGATGGAAGACATTGCGCGATGCGGGACCCGTGGTATTCATGAACGGCTACTACTACGTGACTCGTCGCGAGGACGTCCTCGCTGCGCTGCGCAATCCCAAGGTCTTCTCATCCCGATTGGCCCTCCAGCCCCCTGGGAGCCCACTGCCGGTGGTGCCGTTGGCGTTCGACCCACCCGAACACACGCGCTACCGCAAGATTCTGCAACCGTACTTCAGCCCGCACGCGCTGAGTAAGTCCCGGCCGGTGCTGGAGCGCCACGCGGCCGACATGATCGCTGCCTTTGCCGGCCGGGGCGAGTGCGACGCGGTGGCGGACTTCGCGAAGTTGTATCCGTTCCAGGTGTTCCTCGCCCTTTATGGTCTGCCGCTGGAGGACCTTGACCGCGTGATCACCTGGAAAGACATCATTGTCGGCGACAAGCCCTTCCTGACCCAGGAGGACATGACCGAGGGATACAAGTTGCTGGATTATCTCGCGGACGCGATCCAGCAACGCCGGCAGAACCCGGGTTCAGACATGTTGTCGCAAGTGATGACGGGCGAGGGCAATTTGACTGATCTCGAACTGCTGGGCATGAGCCACCTGTTGATCCTGGCGGGTCTGGACACGGTAACCGCGGCGATCGGGTTCTCCATATTCGAATTGGCGCGCCGGCCCGAGCTTCGCGCCGCGCTTCGCGACAATCCCAGGCAGATCCGGATGTTCATCGAAGAGATCGTCCGACTCGAACCTTCGGCACCGGTGGCGCCCCGGGTGACGACGCAGATCGTCGAAGTTGGGGGGATGACACTGCCGGCAGGCACAGCGGTGCGGTTGTGCATGGCCGCGATCAACCGTGACGGCAGCGACGAGATGTCCACCGACGAGCTGACGATGGATGGCAAAGTCCACCGGCACTGGGGATTCGGCGGCGGACCGCACCGCTGCCTGGGTTCTCATCTGGCACGAATAGAACTGACCGTGATCGTCGCGGAATGGCTCAAGCAGATTCCCGATTTCGAATTGCCGGACGGCTACATCCCCGAAATCGAGTTCCCGTCCAAGACCTTCGCGCTCAAGTCGTTACCGCTGCGCTGGGACTGAGACGCCGCCGACGTGCTACCGACCCGGGGCTGACCCAATCGAAAACAGTCAGTCCCAGCTCAACGCTCGCGCTCTACTTACGCAGCTCCGTTGCGGCCACTTGGACGAACACACCGGTGTCTTCGGCCATCAGCAGGCCTCGGCCACGGGGCAGCGGACCGCCCTTCATCTTGCCGCGGATGAAGCCCTCGTCCGGGTCGGCGTCCATCACCAGCAACGGCGCATTCGCCTGATGCAGTGCCCGCAGCATCGGGTCGCTGCCCGCTGAAGACCAGCCACCGAACGTGCGGGTGACGATCACATGCAAACCGACGTCGGCGGCTCTGGTCACCCAGGGAGCAGCCTTGTGCAGCGGCGAATCGAACCCCGGCGGAAGCTGCTGGATGTCGTCGACGATCAAGAAGACCTCCGAACCGCTCCACCACGCCCGTGACAGCAACTCTTCCGCGGACAAGCCGGGCGGCGGTTCGCGGCCGGCCAATACCTCGGCCAGCTCACCCATCATCGCCTGCACACCGTCAAGGTTGTAGGCGAACTTCTCCACATACTCGGAGCCAAGGGTGGTCAGCAACTGACGGCGCGGGTCGACCAGCCACACTTGCGCAGAGGGTTGTCCCGCTGGCGGCGTCGGTGCGCTGCTGGCTCCGGGCGCGTACAGCCGCCCGATTTCGGACATGATGGTGGCCACCGTCGTCGTCCGCCCACATTCGCGTCGACCCGTGACCATCAGGTGCGCATTTTCGGCGAAGTTGAGATACACCGGCTGCAGATCCAATTCCGATATCGCCCAGGCGATTCCGCCCACGCCAACACCTTGACGGGTGTCCCGGGCCGCCAACTCGCGGACCTGCTCCACGCCGAACCGGGCTGGCAGCCGGCGCACCGGCGGGGCCTGGCCGCTGGCCAGCCTGCTTACCGCAGCGATCACGCTGTCGGACTCGAAGATGTTGTCAGGCGTGTCGGCCAGTGCCGGCCTGGCTATCAGCGTATGCAGACCCGCCTGCGGATCGCTGTCCAGACGGACGTAGTTGACCGCAACCATGCCACGTCCCGGCTTGACCGGAACATCCTTTGCGAACCGGGATCGAACCAGCTTGGCGTCCTCGACCGCGGCCAACCGCAACTCGATGCGGGAACCGAAACCGCTACGCACCGGCGGGCGCAACTCCGATTCGCGATCGGCACTGACCACCACGTGCACCCCGAACGAGGGCCCCTGGTTGATGATCACGTTCACCTGCTCGATCAACACCTCGTTTTCCTCGGCCAATGCCCGGTAGTTGTCGATCACCAGGAAGACATCGCCGAACCCGTCATTCGGGACGGGACCGGGCTCGCCACCGAACTTACGGCGTCGGAACACCTCCATGGACGCGATCTCGTACTCGAGGAAGGTACGTTTGCGCTCGCGCACCAGCGCGAGCAGCTCAGCCACCGTTCGGCGCACACCGTAAGGATCCGTCGGACCCGCCACCTCACCGACGTGCGGGAGCCGCGCGACCGTGGTCAACGCGGTGCCGCTGTAGGCCAGGCAGTAGAACTGGACCTGCTCTGGCGTGTGGGTCAACGCGGCCGAGCAGATCAGTGTCTGCAGCGCAGTTGTCTTGCCCGAACCGCCGGCACCCAGAATGAGGACGTTGGCACCGGGCCCGGAGGTGTCAACCGACCACGGCGGCTGGTCATGCTTGAACGGGCGGTCGATGATCCCGATCGGGAACTGCAGATCCCGGGCGGTGCCGTAGTCCTTGTTCCATGGGCGCTTGAGGAATCGGTTGACCAATTCGTCGATGGCGACCGGCTTTGTCAGCGGCGGCTGCCACAACCGGTAAGGCTCGAAGTCGATCTGGCGCAGCTGATCAATGATGACCGTGCCGACCTTCGGCGTCCGGATCCCTTCGGCTTCCTCCTCCTCGGTCTCAATGACCTCGAGCGCCTCGCCATTGCCATTAGCGTGGGCGGCGAGTGCTTCGATATCCGGGCCGGCCTCACTTACCTCGAGCGGGGTAAAGGCATTGGTAAACAATTGCGGCCGAACGTAATCGATGCTGTGCACCAACGCCGGCGCTTCCACGCCGTCGATGGTCATCCCGCGGGAGTAGAAGTCGCGCCACAGGAACTCGGCTTGAAACCGGATGATGTCCTCGAGACTCTTCCGGAAGTAACCCAGGCCGGCCTGAGCCGGCAGGTTGACCGCATTGGGAACCCCGGCCGCCTGTGCCGCGCCAGCGGTACGAGCCTTCAGCACCAACCGGTAACCCATGTTCTCCATGAGCTTTTCGGCCCGGCTCTCAATGGTCTGCGACGCCATCATCAAGTGGATCCAGTAGGCGCGGCCCTGCCGGCCGATCGAGTCCAGAACGTCGACCGCCGTCGGCATGATCCGGAACCACTCGTAGAACTCGTCGATGACCACCACCAGCATGGGCAGCGGCGGCATGTCCTGACCGCGGGCCCGCATCCTGGTCCGTACGGAGTTGTATTCCTTGGCGTCGTCGACACCGGCGTTGTCACACACCGCCTTTCGACGGGCAATTTCACCCCACAGCGCGTCCAGGAAGCGCTCCATGAGCGCCTGGTCTTCTTCGAGGTCGGTGATGATCCGCGACACGTGCGGCACGCCCGCGAAGGGCTTGACCGCAGACCCACCCTTGAGGTCGGCCAGGACGAAGTTCAGCTCCTCCGGCGGATGGCCGAGCATCAGCGATTCGATCACGGTTCGCACCAGCGTCGACTTACCCGAACCTGTTGTCCCCGACATCACTCCGTGGGGGCCATCGCCGCCCTCGTCGAGGGACTTCATGTCCAAGAACAACAGCTCACCGTTGTCGGAGCGGTTGCCGAACGGCACCCGCAACCGCGACCGGCCCATCGTGTCGGTGCGGCTGCCCCACAGGTCTTCGAAGTCGATTTCCGCCGGGTTGTCGATGCCGTAGTAGGCCAAGATGTCCCGGGCGCCGATGTGCGCCACCCGTTGGCCGATCTCTTCGTAGGCCTCAGCGAGTCGCCAGTACGCCAGCTTCTGCGCGAACTCCTCTGCCTCCGCGATGGTGATCTGGTCGGTGAGGGCGAAGAACCAAGGCTTGTCGTCGATAACCATCCAGGTGTCGCGGTCGCGCGGCAGCGCTTCGATCACGCCTATCTCGTCGAACCGCAACGTCCGCTCCGGGACCGATGTCCACATCGAGGCGCCGGTCATGTCGAAGAACGTCACTCCGTCGACGCCCTCCGCGCTGATCACATACTCCCACTGGGGATCAGTCGCATCGGCGATGATCACGGTGTGCGGAGTCGGGGTCTGCGCCGACGAACTGGCATGCCGGGGCGTGAACGACCCACGCCCGGCGAACAATTCGGCCTGCTCGGCGGCAAATTCACGCACCGAGCTGTAAACCATCCGCGCATTGCCCGCCGCGTCCTGACGCCGCTGGTCACCGACGTGCGGGAGCCACTTCATCCAGTCCCATTGCTCCAAATCGGAGCTGACCACGATCATCTGCACGTGATCGGGCCCGTGCGAGAACGCCAGCTGGCAGATGATCGAACGCATCATCGCCAATACCTGCTCACGCTCTCCGATCAGCGCGTACCAAGGCTCTACCAGCAGGGAGATCATCTTGGGCAGGTTGTAAACGACGCTTTGGTAGCGCCCGAACTCCTGAAGAGCCTTACCCGTCACCGGCTCCAGCTCGATGTCGGTCGGCATGTTCTGCGGCTCACCC
>Ga0182012_10005172_pt1 | contig 13530 bp, 7 predicted proteins | sample 612S2SmetaG_FD_120486 | JGI IMG/M metagenome (GOLD analysis project Ga0182012, IMG submission 120486) | Permafrost microbial communities from Stordalen Mire, Sweden - 612S2S metaG | ecosystem: Environmental > Terrestrial > Soil > Wetlands > Permafrost | place: Sweden: Stordalen | collected... | reverse complement strand
GCTGCAGCCGCTCTCGCAATCCATTCTGCTGGAGAGTTTCCCGGTCAACAAGCGATCGATGGCCATGGCCGCCTATGGCCTGGGCATCGTGGTCGCCCCGGTGCTCGGGCCCACGCTGGGCGGATGGCTCACGGATACCTTCAGCTGGCGCTACGCGTTTTACATCAACATTCCCGTGGGACTTCTGGCGGTATTCATGATCAGCCGCTTCGTCCACGACCCGCCGTACATCAAGAACGCCAAGGTCCGGCCCTTCGACAACATCGGCTTCGGCCTCCTGGTGGTGTGGACCGGCTGCCTGCAGATCGTGCTCGACAAGGGCCAGGAGGACGACTGGTTTGGCGCGCTGTGGGTGCGCTGGGCTGTCGGCGCATTAATCGTGGCGCTGATCGGCTGGCTCTGGCACTCGTGGACCCATCCCAAAGGCCTGGTCGATCTGCACATCCTTAAGAACCGCAACTTCCGCACCGGCTGTTTCATGATTGCCCTGCTGGGGATGGCCATCTACATCACCATCGCCATTCTGCCCCTCTACTATCAGGAGATTCTGGGCTACACCGCATTCACCGCCGGGCTGGTGGTGGGCCCGCGCGGCATCGGCTCGTTCCTCGGCTCGCCGGTGGTCGGCTTTCTTGGCTCGCGCATCGACAACCGCAAGCTGCTCTCCGGCGGATTCCTCGCCTTCGGCCTTTGCGCGCTGGTCTTCGGCACCGTCGACCTGAGCATCGGCCCCTTCACACTGCTGATTCCCATCACCCTTACCGGCTTTGCGCTGAGCTTTGTCTTTGTCCCGCTGGCCACGATGACCACGTCAACCATCCCACGCGAAGAGATGGGCAACGCCACGGGCCTGTTCAACATGCTGCGCAACATCGGCGGGTCGATCGGAATTTCGATGGCCACCACGGCCCTCATCCGCCGCGCCGCGCTCCACCAGACAGAGATCGGCGCGAACGTAACCTCGTCCACCATGGTCTTGCAGCAGAAATCGGCAGCGCTGGCGGGGTTTCTGGTCCATCGCGTTGGACCGGCGCAGGCTCGCCCCGGCTCGATGGGCCTGCTCTACGGGCTGATGGAGCAGCAAGCCGCTCTGAAGGCCTACATCGACGTCTTCCGCTGGACCGCGCTGCTGGCCTTCTTCTGCGCTGCCGCAGCGTGGCTGTTTAAGAAACCACCCAGGAACGCTGCTCCGCCGCCGGGCGTGCATTGAGAAGCCTAGAACGCGGTAAGTAAAACGCTTCTTGAAATTCACCTGACTCAGCGGTGTCCCTGGCGCATTGTCGCGGCTTTTGAACCGAGTTTGGCGAGCAACTCGGCGACAACCCGTTCTGCGAAGATCGCAGCTCGAATGTGCAAGACGCCCGAATTCGCTCGTGTAATCTCGTCCATCCTGGCGGCGAATGTGTCTTCACCGTTCAATTGCTTCAGCTGGACATCGTCTTCGCCCCCAGCATCTTTTGGCAAGAAAAGGTCATACTGTCGCTCAGCATCGGCTTCAAACGGAGGAGCGGAGTGAAATGTAATATCCAGGTGTCGTCCGCCCTCCTTGTATTGCGCGCCAGCCTGAATGGGTCGAGAGGTGAATATGAGCCCGTCATTCAACCTTACAGATCCCCGGACTCTCGACGAGGTGGCACCTCTAATCGACTTCATCAACTCTTCTTCTACGATTGTCATGAGCAGGCGGCCAGCCTCATCGACCTGTTCCCGCGTGTAGCCTCCCCGAGAAAAATAAAGATTGTCGATCACTGTCAACGATTCGTCAGTGTTCGGCGCAAGCGCCCCACGCACGCTTTCGTCAACGAGTTGGAGGGTGTCAAGTGCACGTGCGAGCAAGAAGCTTACGAACAATTGGTAGTTGCCGCCGTCCGCTCCCTCAAGCGCATCCAGATAAGCCTCCTTGTGTTCGGAAAGAATCATGATCGGCATCGAAATCGCTCGATAGGTGAATACTGACGCCAGCGCACGAGCCACGCGCCCATTACCATCGGCAAAGGGATGAATTACCACCAAACCATAATGCGCGTATGCCGCTTGAATTACCGGGTGCGCCGCGAGAAAAGCCGCACTCCGCAATTCACCAACTAGTCGCGCCATTTCCGCTGGCGTCACATCCACAGGCGCATAGGAATGGTCCACTCCGTCTCTTGTGCGTACGTGATTGGGAAGAACTTTATACCGTCCTTTTGGAAGCGCTTGCTCCTGCGGGCCGACTGCTGTCATCACCCGATAAGTTGCCTGCGCTCGGCAAACCTCTTCGTGCAGTACGCGAATCGCGGCTTCGGAGATAGGTTCAGCCTTCGTAGCGAGGTCGAGGACGTAATCGTAGGCGTGAAGTTGTGCCTCAAAGAGCGGCCGGACATTCTCGCCTCTTTTGGCAAGTTCCACTTCCCAGGCTGCAGTTTCGAACGCCACTGTGAAAGTAAAACCACGATCGACCTCATATAGCCCCTCTATGGCACCTGTATCCAGCGCCGCGGCGCGTTTCACAATCTCATATGCGCGGTTCAAGGCGTCGGGCGAGAGGTTCGGTCTGTTCTTAATCGCGGCGTTGTAGCGATCCCAACGAACGGTATCGACTGAAGTGTGCGAAGCCCACTCTTCAAAAGTTGGAAATGGCTTGTAAGCCGCGTCGAGAACGTGAATGTTGGTTTCCGGCTCGCCCATGTTTTTGCCTTACCTTCCCTCAGGCAGATGATAGCTTAGCGCCGCTCCACGCGCGCAAAATCACAACCCGATCAGTCGGTGCATCCAACCAGCCTCTTACCCTTCCGACTCTCCAAGACCAAGTTAGCCGAGCTCAGCCGCCAATCTCCAAAAACTCTTCTTTTTCATCGCCATACCCATGGAGTATGCTTCCTCCATGCTTCCCCGGTGCCTGCGATTCCCTGGACTGCTCGTCCTTGTCCTGATAGCTCTTGCCTCGCCACTCGCCTGCGCAGGCGAGGTTCCTGCGGTTCCCGTTCCCAAGGCGCACACGCTGGTGCTCGACGGCCTGGGCAAAGGTACAGCGCCGCTCGATGGCCCGTGGCAGTTTCACCTCGGCGATAACCCCGCCTGGGCTTCGCCGAGTTTCGACGACTCCGGCTGGGAGCAGCTCACCGCCGGCAAGCCCTGGGGACAGCAACGTCACGCCAACTATGCGGACTTCGCGTGGTATCGCCGCTCCATCAGCATCGCGCCCGCTCCCGGCGTCTCGCCCGACATTCAGCTCCTCATCCCCGCCATCGACGATGTCTACGAGATCTACTGGAACGACGTAAAGGTTGGCCAGCTCGGCAACATGCCGCCCCGCATGTATTGGCTCAGCAGCCTCGAGCCGCAAATCTACAACCTGGGCCCGGCACGCGCCGGCGTCCTCGCCATCCGCGTTTGGAAGACGCCTCTGCCCTCCAACGACCCCGGCACATTGGGCGGGTTTGAGGGACTCCCGCTGGTAGGCAGCCCGGAGGCGATTGCCGCCGCTAAAGGCAAAATACAATTCGAATGGCTGCGCCAGCAGCAGTTCCGCTTTGGCCTCGTATCGCTGTATGCCCTCGTGGCCCTGCTCAGCTTCATTTTCTGGATGCGCGATCGCAGCCAGTGGCTCCTCTTCTGGATGACCATCTTCGCCATCACGCCGCTGGTCGAACTCTTCCTGAGCGGCCTCGAACTTCGCTACTCAACCGTCACGCAAATCTGTCTCCAACAGGTTGAAATCAGCATTCGCGAGGCCTCGCAGTGGTTTCTTCTGCTTTGGCTGCTTCAACTCCACGAGTCCCGCAAGCTGGTAACCTTCATCCGCGCGGCCGCCATTATCAGCATTGCTACCGGCACGGCCGACGGCATGCTGTTTTTCTTCTACCCCAATGTTCTCAGCACTCTCCAATTCCAGCTTGGAGATGCGTTTCTCACCGTCTTCGCAATAGGGGCCGAACCTATCCCCGCCTTGCTCGTCGCCTGGGCCATCTACCACCGTAAGCGCCTGGACTCCGCGCGCTGGGCGGTGGCCATCTTCGCCTTTCTCAACGCCGCCTACTACTGCATCTCGAACGTAGCCGCCCAGGGAGAGCGCTTTACCCATTGGACCCTCGCTGACAAAATGAGTGCGCCGCTGTTCACGGTAGCCGGCAATCCTATCAACGTCCCGGTTGTGCTTCGCATCCTGCTTTTCCTCTCCATCGTCTACGCCGTTATCCGCTACTCCGTTACCGAGCGGCGCCGGCAGACAACTCTCGAGCGCGAGATTCAGAACGCCCGCGAGTTGCAGCAGATTCTCGTCCCTGAATCCTTCCCCGCGCTGCCCGGCTTCACTCTTACCAGCGCCTACCGCCCCGCCCAGGAGGTGGGCGGGGATTTCTTCCAGATCATTCCGCTTGAGGACGGTCCCGACGGCGCAAACTCGACCCATTCAGGCTCAACGCTCGTCGTCCTCGGCGACGTGAGCGGCAAGGGCCTGCGCGCAGCGATGGCTGTCTCTCTTATCGTGGGCGCTCTCCGCACCCTCGCTGAAGCCACCTCCAGCCCCGCGGAGATTCTTTCCGGCCTCAATCGCCGCCTGAGCGGCCGCCTGCAGGGCGGCTTCGCTACCGCCATTGCCCTGCGCATCGATCGCGACGGCACTTGCACCCTGGCGTGTGCCGGCCACCCCGCGCCCTTCATCAACGATCTTGAGTTGAGCTTTCCCGGCGCGCTGCCACTCGGCCTCACTCCTACCGCCATATTTGAGGAGACCCGTCTCAAGCTCATCGAACGCGACCAGCTTGCTCTCTACACCGACGGCCTGCTTGAGGCTCGCAGCCATACCGGTGAACTTTACAGTTTCGACCGCCTCAAGACGCTCTTCGCAACCAACCCCACCGCGGAACAGGCCGCGCAAGCCGCCGTCAACTTCGGACAGGACGACGACATCACCGTGCTCACGCTTACGCGGCTGGAAGCCGAATCCGCCGCATAGCTCATGTTTTTTTGAGTGGGTCAGTCGGCGAGAGGCAAGAACCGCCGCATCTGTTCGTCATACTGCTCAATCCGTCCGCTCAAAATGTCGTAATACCAGCCATGCACAGTGAGCCGTCCCTCGACCAATGCGCGCGCCACCGACGGCTGCGCCTTCAGATTGAGCATCTGAGCCACAACATTTCCCCGAATCAGCGACGCTAGTTCCGCGTGTTCTCCATCGGCTGGATTCAGCGGCTGGCGGTGGCTGAATGCCGCCTCTACATGGCTCAGCCAGCGGTGGGCTTTGGGCATCTTCTCCAGGCCTTTGCGGTCCAGCGCCGCCTTCAATGCGCCGCAGTCCGAATGGCCGCACAGGATTGCGCTCTTCACCTTGAGCACCTCGACCGCGTATTCGATGGTTGCTGTCACCCCGTCCACATCGTGGCTGGCAATGGGAACCACGTTGCCAGCATTGCGCGTGATGAACAGGTCTCCCGGCCCGGTTCCGAGAATCAGATCCGGCACCACCCTGGAGTCGGAGCAGGTAATGAACAGCCATTCCGGCGCCTGCCCCTCGGCCAGCAGGTGAAACTGGTCCCGCCTGCGCGGAAAGACCTCGGCAAGAAATCGCTTGTGCCCCTCAATCAATCGATCCATGATTCGTCCCCGACGGCAGAAATCCGCCTGCCTCTTTCAGCCTATCGCACCAACGTTGCGATATAGTTACCTCGATGCGACCCCGCACACTTCTGGCCTTCGGAATCCTGCTCCTCGCCGCCGTTTGCTCAGTGCAGGCGCAAGCACAGCCCGACGCGACCGATCCCCGCCACGTCGACGCCACCCAATTTGGCGCCTTCGTCAAACTGGGTCCCGAGTGGCTCTTCGCCCCTGGCGACAACCCCGCGTACGCCTCACCCGCCTTCGACGACAGCTCATGGAGAGACATCTCAACCGACAAGGAGCTAACCGACTATGGCTATCGCGATATTCCCTATGCCTGGTACCGCATCCACATCCATCTACGCCCCGGCACACGCAATCTGACCGTTGGAATCATTGGTGCAAACGGCCATTACGAGGTCTTCGCCAACGGCAACCGCATCGGCGGCAATGGTGGAATGAAGAACGAGCTTCGGACCGCGCAGCGTGGCCTGATCGCCTATCCCGTTCAAGACAGCCTCCTTAATCCGAACGGTGAACTGGTCCTCGCCCTCCGCTTCGCCCTCAACCGCGTGGGCAACCAGGGCCGTGGCACCAGCGATCCCCTACGTTCCCAATCTGTCTATCTCGTCAGTCAGGAGTCGGCCCCATTCATTGTGAGTTATGTCGCGGCCCACAACGCCGGGCCGCCCTTCCTGCTCTTCGGCCTCAGCCTTGTCGTTGCTCTCGTCTCGGTCTCTCTCTTTCTTGCGATGCGCACCCAGCGGGAATACCTTGCCATCTCCGTCTACCTGTTTGCCGCAGCCGCTGTCATGGCCGTTTTGGTCCGCATGAGTTTCAACTTCACGTTCCCTGTCTACATGCTCATGTGGGTCGCTCTTTGCGTCGAAAACTTCGCCCTCATTGAATTCGTTCGCCTGGTCCTTCATCTCCCGCGTACGCGCTGGCTCCTCGCACTGCAGGTTCTTTCCTCCCTCGCTTTCTTCGTCAATCCGCTCAACTCCATCGGCATCGGATCTTTCTACTTCTACGTCGCTGGATTCTATCTTCCTGTCCTCATCGTGAAATTTATTCTTCCCGCGCTCTTGTTCAGGGGTTGGCTCCGCGGCAATCGCGACGCCGGTGTGCTACTGCCGGCGATTCTTATCGGTAGTTTCGCCGATTACTGGAGCCTCGTCTGCGACTTGATTTCGTTTGCGCATTTTGCTCCGCTCTATCCCTTCCTGGTCTTTTCCCTTCCACTTGGAAGCTATTCGGTCGACTTCTATCGCCTCGGCGATCTGATTTTCTATATTGCCGTACTGCTCTTCCTGGTGCTGCGCACCGTTGGCATCGCCCGCGACCGCGCCCGCGTCGCAGCCGAACTTGAGGCCGCGCGCATCGTCCAGCACGTACTTATCCCTGAAGACATACCCGCGACTCCCGGCTTCATCCTGCATAGCACCTACAGGCCCGCAGGCCAGGTTGGCGGTGACTTCTTCCAGATCCTGCCCATCAAAACGGGCGGAGTCCTCGTAGTCATCGGCGATGTCAGCGGCAAGGGAATGCCCGCCGCCATGACTGTGTCACTTCTCGTTGGCACACTGCGAACTCTCGCTCACTACACGCAAAGCCCCGGCGAAATCCTCGCGGCGATGAATCAGCGGATGCTGGCCCGCAGCAACGGTGGATTCACCACCTGCCTCGTCCTCCGCGCCGATGCCGACGGCCGCCTGACGATCGCCAACGCCGGCCACATTGCACCCTATCTCATCGGCAATGAACTCCCGCTCGAAAACGGCCTTCCACTCGGACTTGCCGCCGAATCCACATACGCTGAGTCCACGTTCCAACTCGCTCCCAACCAGCAGCTCACGCTGCTCACCGACGGCGTGGTGGAAGCTCGTGAAAAGAACGGCGCCCTGTTCGGGTTCGAGCGCACTGCAGTCATCTCTCGCGAGTCCGCGGAAAAAGTAGCGCAGGCCGCGCAGGCCTTTGGCCAGGAAGACGACATCACCGTGCTGACCATCGCGCGATCGCCGGTGCCTGCATGAGAAGGCCGCTCTTTCTGGTGGTTCTGTTCCTTGCCGGTGCCAATGGGATGCTTTGCGGGCAAACAGGCAATCAGACTGACGACAGATCCGATGTCCCCCTGATTGATCGCGCCCACGCGCAGGACTGGTCGGCAGATATCAACAGCGGCTGGCGCATGCATGACGGAGACGATCCCTCATGGGCAAGCCCCGGCTTCGACGATTCTGCGTGGAAGACTGTACAGCTCGATGACCTAGGTCCATCGCGCCCCGGCTGGCGTTGGTTTCGTTTGCACCTGAAGCTCAAAGAAAACCATCCGGACATCTCGCTGCTGATCGACGGCGGCGAAGGGACCTACTCACTTTATGTGAACGGCGTCGCGGTTCAGGGGCCCACGGTGCGGTCAAGCCTTGGCGTCGGCAAATCAAAGGAGCGAGCTATCTCACTCGACGTACCGGGTACCGACCTCGTGCTCGCTTTGCGCACCCACGCGACGCCGGCGTATGCCAACTGGCATGGGCCACTGTCAATGAGCGCGTCCCTCGGAACGCCAAATGCAATTGATGCCCAGCGGGAGGCGTTGGAAAGGGTCCGTTTCTACCCCCTGATTCCGGCAGTCGCGATCAACCTGCTTCTGATGCTTGCCGGCATCGGCGCATTCTCGCTCCATCTCAGCCAGCCCGGCCACCCCGAATACCGTTGGCTCGGGCTCTATCTGTTTCTGATTGGAACCGCGGACCTGCTTTGGTATTCCAGTCATGCCGTCGTGGTTCCGCTCGCGGCCAATTTCCTCATCGCCGACCCGCTTCTCTATGCCGTCGCCATCGCGCAAATCGAATTCACATTCAGCTTTGGCCATATGCGGGTCGGCCGGTTCTGGCGGATGTACGAATTCTTCCTGCTTGCGCCTCTCCCGCTGATCTGGCTCACCTGGCAGGGCCAGTTTCCCAGCGACTCATTCATCGTAGTCGAAGGGCTGATCCTCGTCCCGGTCGCCCTGCTCCTACCACTGCTGCTGCTGTTCTGGTACCGGCGCGGAAATCGTGAGGCGGGGTGGCTCATCCTGCCCAGCCTGCTGCCTGCCGCATCCATTTCCTTGTACGATTTCGGCACGTTAGCTTTTTTCCTCGGCTGGAAGCGCTTCGAGTTTCTCGATAATTCCATCCCGGTTGGCCCCTTTGCCATTCAGGCGAACGACCTTTGCAATCTCCTCTTTCTGCTCGCCATAGCGGTAGTGATGTTCTTCCGCTTCACCCGTGTCAGCAGCGAGCAGGCCCGCGCAGCAGCTGAATTTGGCGCCGCCCGCGAAATTCAGCAGCGTCTCGTGCCCGCATCCCTCCCACAACTTACGGGGTATCAAATTGAGACAGCGTATCTGCCCGCGCAGGAAGTCGGCGGCGATTTCTACCAGGTGCTCGAACAGGCGAATGGCTACGCACTTATCGTCGTTGGCGATGTCAGCGGCAAAGGCCTCAAGGCCGCAATGACCGGCGCTCTCGCTATCGGCGCGCTGCGAACCCTGGCCGCCGAGAATTACTCCCCTGGCACTTTGCTTACGCGCCTCAACCGCCAGATGCTCTCCACGCAGGAGAGCGGCTTTATCACCTGTCTCTGCCTGCGCATCTCCACGGCGGGCGCAGTGACTCTCGCCAATGCCGGCCATCTGTCGCCCTATCGTAGCGGAGAAGAAATCGAGATCGATTCCGGCTTGCCGCTAGGCTTATTCGCTGCTGCGGAATACAGCGAGACGGCGCTTCAACTCGCGCCCGGCGAAAGCCTCACGCTGCTCTCCGACGGCGTTGTCGAGGCCATGAACGCAGATCATCAACTCTTCGGCTTCGAACGCACCCGAGCGCTTAGCACGCAGTCCGCGGAGGCCATCGCCGCCGCCGCGCAGGCCTTTGGCCAGGAAGACGATATCACCGTGCTCACTATCCAAAGGACGGTGGCCGCATGACAACCGCTATGCTTTTTGCCTCCGCCGCGCCCCTCATGCAGCAGCTTTTCCCCCAGGTACCGCTGATCGAGCAGGTGCATCGCACACCGACGCTGATCTTCGGTGTGCTGGAATGCAGCCTGGCGGCGGCATTCCTTGCCCTGTGGCGCGCGGCTCAGGATTATCGCGTCTTCCGTACCCTGGGTTTTTTCTACGCCATTGTCGGCGTGGAGCAGTTCTTGCAGTATTTCGGAGGGTTCACCCCTACTGAGTGGTCGTTGAGAGCCCTCGCGGTGGGGGTATTGGTGGCGGCAGCGGGTGAGGCGATGCAGGTCACGCACCGCGGCTGGACGAGGCTGTTCTGGCCCATCTATCTTTTCGGGGGCATCGCCACATGGTTTCCTTCCATGGCCTGGGTCAACGATCTGCCTGCAGTCTTCTCTGAGGTTGCCCTCGGGATTCTCATCGTTCTGGGCTTCCGTCGCGGCAATCGACGTGATCGCATGGTGGCTGCCGCCTTTGCTTTTCACTTCTTCGTCCGCCTGACCATCTCCAACAGCTTCCAACGCCTGACGGGGCTGAAAAACTACGCCGCCATCGGCGGTTGGCAGTGGCAGTTCACAACCATCGGAATCACTTTATTGGGAACCGCCACGCTGGCCATCCTGGCCCGCGACCTCCTTCGCGACCGTACCGAAAAACAGCGCCTCGCCGCGGAGCTGGCTGCAAGCCGCGCCGTTCAGCAGATGCTCATCCCCAGGGAGATTCCCTCCATTCCCGGCTTCAATGTCGAGTCCGTTTACCGGCCGTACGGCGACGTCGGCGGCGACTTCTTCCAGATCCTTCCGCTCGGCGCCGGCAGTGCGCTGGTGGTGATTGGCGATGTGAGCGGCAAGGGCATGCCGGCGGCGTTGACGGTATCGCTCGCGGTAGGCGCACTGAGCTTGGCGGTAGAGATTTCGACCAGCCCCAAGGAGATTCTTGCGGCGCTCAATCGCGCACTCATGGGGCGCAACTGCGACGGCTTCACCACCTGCCTCGTTCTTCGCGCCGATGCAGACGGTAGCCTGACCATCGCCAACGCGGGCCACATCGCCCCGTTTCTCGCATGCAAGGAACTCCCGCTCGAAAACGGCCTGCCGCTCGGTCTCGCCGCAGAGGCCAGTTACGCTGAATCCACCTTCCAGCTTGCTCCAAGCGAGCAACTCACCCTCCTCACCGACGGTGTCGTTGAAGCACGCAACAAATCTGGTGAGTTGTACGGGTTTGAGCGCACAGCGGCGATAAGCGGCGAATCCGCTGACCAGATCGCTAAAGCAGCGGAGCTGTTCGGCCAGGACGACGATATCACTGTCCTTACTCTTGTACGCACCGCATGACACGACCAATTACTATTTCCATGAACAGGAGCTTTGCTCAAGCCATGCCCAGCCATCCAAGCTGCCAGTCTCATCTTCGGCGCCGTCTTGCGGTTCTCGCTTTTGCCGCGCTATCTACCCTTGCACTGCGCGCCCAGTCTATCGACACCATCGATCCCGACCTCAAGGCCCGCGTCGACCGCATCGCCGCGCAGGTTCTGGAGCAGACCGGCGTTCCCTCCGCGTCAGTTGCGGTCGTCCAGCATGGCAAGCTTGCCTACACCCACGCCTACGGTCTGGCCCATCTCGACCCGCGAACCCCGGCCACGCCGGAGATGCGCTATTCCATTGGCTCCATCTCCAAGCAATTCACCGCGGCTGCCATTCTGCTGCTTCAGGAACAAGGCAAGCTCTCGCTCGACGACACGGTTGGCAAGTACATTCCCGGCCTCACCGAGGGCGACAAAGTCACCATCCGCCAGATTCTCTCGCACACTTCCGGCTACCAGGACTACTGGCCCGAAGACTACCTGATGACCCCCATGCGGAAACCAGAGAGCGCCCAGCAGATTATCGATACCTGGGCCAAAAAGCCTCTCGACTTCGAGCCCGGCACGCAATGGCAGTATTCCAATACCAACTTCGTCATCGCCGGCCGCATTGTGGAGACCATCACCGGCGCACCGCTCATGGACCTGCTCACCACGCGTATCTTCCGCCCTCTCGGCATGCAATCGGTTTGGAACTCCGACGAAACCAAGCTGACCACCGCCGACGCCACACCCTACATTCGCAACGCCCTCGGCCCGTTGCGTGTGGCACCCAAGGAAGGGCGCGGATGGATGTTCGCCGCGGGTGAGCTGGCCATGACCGCGCACGACCTGGCTCTCTGGGACGAAAGTCTCATCGCGCAATCCATCCTCAAACCCGAGAGCTACAAACAGATGTTCACCGAGGTCAAACTCGAAGACGGCAAGGGCACCCACTACGGCCTCGGCGTTGAAGTCATGGACCGCAACGGCCACCGCTCCATTGAACATAGCGGCGAAGTCTCCGGCTTCGTCTCCGACAACCAGGTCCTCGTCGACGATGGCGTTGCCGTTGCCGTCCTCACCAACCAGGACGCCGTCGGAGCAGCCTCCATCATCTCCAACCTCGCCTCACCCGTGGTGCTCAATATTCCCTTATCCGCGCCCGAGCAGCAGGCCATCGATGTTTACCGCGGCCTGCAGCAAGGCCGCATCGATCGCGCCCTGCTCGCGCCCAACCTCAACGACTACTTCAGCCCCGAAACCATCGCCGACTTTCAGTCCAGCCTCGCGCCGCTCGGCGAACCGCTGCGCTTCCACCAGTCCCGGGAAAGCCTGCGCGGCGGAATGACTTTCCGCGCCTTCGACATCGTGTATCCCGGCAAGCATCTCCGCCTCACCACCTACACCTACCCCGACGGCAAACTTGAGCAATACCTGATCGAGCCGGCGGAATAGCCTCGTCTGATTACCCACAAAACCAGGTGCCAGAGTCCCCGTTTTTGGGACCTGGGATGGCTTGAGCTGAGTACCGACAATATGGCAATCACGGTACACTAGAGCTGACTATGTTTGAGAACCTCACTGACAAACTCCAGCGCGCCTTCAAGACCCTTCGCGGCCAGGGTACGCTCACCGAAGAAAACATCTCTGAAGCACTGCGCGAAATCCGCGTAGCCCTGCTTGAAGCCGATGTCAACCTCGACGTCGCCCGCGACCTGATTGAGCACATCCGTGTCAAGGCCATTGGCACTGAAGTCCTCACCGCGCTGTCGCCCTCCGAACAGGTCATCAAGATCGTCCGCGACGAGCTGATGACCCTTCTCGGCAAAGACACGGCGCGCTTCAAATTCGCTTCGCAGCCGCCCACTGTCATTCTCATGGCCGGGCTGCAGGGGTCCGGTAAAACGACTACTTCGGGAAAACTCGCCGCGTGGTTGAAAAAGGGTGGTCACCGTCCCATGCTGGTCTCGGTTGACGTTTACCGCCCCGCCGCTCGCGAACAGCTTAAGGTTGTTGCGAAATCCATTGAAGCCAAGCTCTACGAGGGCGACCAGAAGGGCGAAGCTGCCGGTTCCGCACTGGTCGAGCGCCTGGCAAAGGAAGCGCTTCGCGAGGCGCGCATCATGGGCTGCGACACGCTGATCGTCGACACTGCGGGCCGCCTCCACATCGACGAAGGTTTGATGGATGAAATGGCCCGCCTGAAGAAGCTGCTCAATCCGTCGGAGATATTGTTCATTGCCGACGCCATGACAGGCCAGGACGCGGTCAATTCCGCCGAAGACTTTCACAAGCGCCTCGGCCTCACCGGAGTGGTGCTCACCAAGATGGACGGTGACGCGCGCGGGGGCGCAGCGCTGTCGATCAGACATGTGACCGGCCAGCCTATCAAGTTCATCGGCGTGGGCGAGAAGCCGGACGCCTTCGAGCCGTTTCATCCCGATCGCATTGTGGGCCGCATTCTCGGCATGGGCGACATGATGTCGCTGATCGAGAAGGCCGAATCGACCCTTGACCGCAAAAAGTCGGAGGAGTTCGCGAAGAAAGCCCTGCTCGGCGACGGATTCACGCTGGAAGATTTTCGCGACCAGTTGAGGCAAATCAGGAAAATGGG
>Ga0182012_10005171_pt1 | contig 13531 bp, 10 predicted proteins | sample 612S2SmetaG_FD_120486 | JGI IMG/M metagenome (GOLD analysis project Ga0182012, IMG submission 120486) | Permafrost microbial communities from Stordalen Mire, Sweden - 612S2S metaG | ecosystem: Environmental > Terrestrial > Soil > Wetlands > Permafrost | place: Sweden: Stordalen | collected... | reverse complement strand
TTTGATGCAGATGGCGCTTGGCGCGGTGTATGCATGGAGCGTCTTTCGAATTCCTCTCACAAAACAGTTTCACTGGACTGTACCGCAGGTGACGCTCGCCTTCACCATTTGCGTTTCTGTGGTGGGATTCGCCGCTTTTTTCGGAGGTCTATGGCTAAACAAGAAAGGCCCGCGCATTGTCGCCCTCACGGGCGGGTTTCTCTATGGCTCCGGAATCTTCCTGGCCAGCTTTTCTGCCGACAAGCTCTGGTGGCTCTACATGAGTTATGGACTTATCGGTGGCATCGGGCTGGGGTTCGGTTACATTGTTCCTGTCGCTGTGCTGGTTAAGTGGTTTCCCGACCGCAGGGGACTTATCACTGGGATTGCCGTTGGCGGGTTCGGTCTAGGCGCTCTCGTAACCGCTCCTGTAGCCACGCATCTTATCCAGTCCATCGGCGTCTTGCAGACATTTGCGTGGCTCGGCATTGCCTATCTGGTTATTACCATGGCGACAGGCTATTTTATGCAGAACCCACCGGCCGGGTGGAAGCCGGAGGGATGGACTCCCAGCGCAACCCTGAGCGCTCAGCGCGCAACAACGGATTACACTCTCGGCGGTGCTCTCGGCACGTGGCAATGGTGGGCGCTCTGGGTGCTTCTGTTTCTGAATACTTCTGCGGGCATTTCGCTTATCTCGCAGGAGTCGCCGATGTTCCAGGAGATCGGTAAGGCTAGTGCAATCGTTGCGGCCGGCATGGTTGGCGTCGCCAGCATCGGAAACTCCGTCGGCCGAATCTTCTGGGCTTCAATCTCCGATGTCATCACCCGGCGATGGACGTTCGCTGTGATGTTCCTGGTTCAGGTGGGTCTCTTCTTCTTACTGCCTTCCGTTTCATCTGTCATGCTCCTGACGATTGTCTCGTTCGTGATTCTGATGTGCTATGGGGGCGGGTTCGGTACCATGCCGGCTTTCGCCGCCGACTATTTCGGTTCAAAGAATGTAGGCCCCATCTACGGCCTGATGTTGACCGCATGGGGCGCAGCAAGCGCATTCGGCCCATTGCTCATCGCGAAGATGCACGAGTCCAGCAAAACGTATGTCGGCGGTTTGCATGTCATCGCGGGCATTATGGCCGTCTCGGTTATATTGCCGATTCTGGTTTCGCCGCCGAAAGCGAATACGGTTTAAGACTGCAGGCCGGCGAAGTCGATGGGGTGGCAACGGAAGCATTTTGTTTTTAGGCCTTGACAATGTCAGCCCGACAGGTTACTTTGCAATGTAAAGTGAGTTTGCATGAATGACCTGAACAGAGCGCTCGGAGACATCAGCAGTATCCGAAGGCAGGTGGCGCGTAGTACGGAGTTCAGGGGTTATGGCCCCGCGACGCTGGCTGCGACGGGCGGCATCGCGATTTTGGCGGCAACTGCGCAGACGCTATGGCTACCTGATCCGGCCAACAGCATCGCGGCGTACCTGGCCATCTGGATCTCGACCGCTGTTGTTTCGGCTGGCTTGATTGGTGTGCAGATGGTGACTCGCACACACCGCATGCACTCGGGCATGGCTGACGAGATGATCCGGATGGCAGTGGAGCAGTTTCTACCGGCGGCCGTCGCGGGCGCGCTGATGACACTCGTGCTGGCTGGTTCAGTTCCGTCGGCTCTGTGGATGCTCCCGGGGCTTTGGCAGGTCATTTTCAGTCTCGGTGTCTTTTCATCATGCAGGTTTCTGCCCCGGCCAATGGCCGCGGCAGGCGTCTGGTATCTGCTGACTGGGATGGCCTGCATCATGCTGGCGAATGGCCGCGCTCTCTCTCCGTGGGCGATGGGAATTCCGTATGGAGCAGGGCAGTTGCTGGTGGCGGGAATTTTGTTCTTTACCGCGCGGAAGGGCAGCGATGAAAGCTAAGCACACCGGCAGTTCAGGGCGAACGAGTGAAGGCCGCTTCGCGTACGAAGGACTGGATCGGGTGATTCACGAGCGTGCGCGCCTCAGCGTTCTGACGTCTTTGCTTACCAATCCCAAGGGACTTACGTTCGGAGATCTCAAACAGCTGTGTGCTCTTACAGACGGCAATCTCAGCAGGCACCTGAGCGTACTGGAAAAGGCAAAGATGGTGGAGATATTGAAGGGGCACGATCGAAATCGTCCGCAAACTCTCTGTCGCATCACTGCCAACGGCCGCAAGCGCTATCTCGAATATCTTTCCACGCTTGAACAGGTGGTCCGAGACGCGGCGAAGGGAAGTACAGCAGAGTCCGCTTCCAGTTTGCTCCACGGCTTTGCTGCAACGCGGGCGTAGACCCCTTTTTTGCGAGGTAACTTTACAGTGCAAAGTAATATTGTGCCGTTCAATAACTTTGCGATGCAAAGTGACAATCCGAAAGGATTGCACGTAGCTATCATTATGGACGGCAATGGCCGCTGGGCGACACGACGCGGCCTTCCCCGCGTTGCCGGTCATCGCGCCGGAGCGGCCGCATTGCGGCGCGTCGTTGAATGCGCGCCGGACATGGGAATCGGTTGCCTCTCGGTCTACGCGTTTTCTTCTGACAACTGGCGCCGGCCCGCTTCAGAGGTGCAGAGCATTTTCTGGTTGTTACGCGCACTTCTGCGGCTGGAGACGGAGCGTCTCCGGCAGCGCGGTGTCCGTCTGCAGGTCATTGGCCGGCGCGATCGATTGGGGAAACCGGTGCAGTGCGAAATCGACAAGGCTGAAAGCGCAACCGCAACCGGGCGACGCCTTCATCTACGCGTGGCCATCGACTACTCTTCCCGCGACGCGATCGCACGTGCAGCGATAAGCGCGGCCGATGTGTTTTCCCGAGAGCTGCGGCCCGCGGTCGATCAGATGGCATATGCGCTGATGCAGACCTTGACCGCGGAGAGCGGAGACGTGGATTTGCTGATTCGCACAGGCGGCGAGAAGCGTCTTTCCGACTTTCTGCTGTGGGAGTCGGCATATGCCGAACTTGTGTTTACGGATCGTATGTGGCCGGACTTTGATGCAGGTGACTTGGAAGCCGCACTGGAGGAATTCAGCCGCAGGGAACGCCGCTTTGGCAGTGTCCGCGAAACTGCCGCGCTCACGACGGGCGGTGCGCGATGATCGCTTCAGGTTCGCGTCTGCTGAGCAATCCACGCGCTATCGACGCCAAATTCATCCTGCCCGCTTTGACAGAGGCAACCGATCCGTACTGGCGTCCTATCAAGTACTCGCTGTTTCCTCCGCTCGGCCTGGCAACACTCGCCGCATACCTGGGTCCCGGCGATCGGGCGGTCATCGTGGACGAACATGTGGAGCCGCTGACCCTCAACGATCTGCCTGACCTGGTCGTCATCCAGGTCTACATCACCAACGCCTATCGCGCTTATAAGATCGCTGACCATTACCGAAGCCAGGGAGCTTTCGTCTGCCTCGGCGGACTGCATATTACATCGCTTCCCGATGAGGCAGCCATCCATGCGGACACTATTTTCCTGGGGCCGGGAGAACAGACTTTTCCGCAGTTTCTAGAAGACTTTCGCGCAGGCAAACCGGCGCGCGTCTACGCCTCTGCGTCAGGGCGTACGCTGGAGCGCGTTCCGCCCATTCGCCGCGACCTGATCAAGCCCGGCTATTATCTGGTACCGAACTCAATTGTTGTGACGCGCGGATGTCCTCAGCATTGCGACTTTTGCTACAAGGATGCGTTCTTTCAGGGTGGGCGCGGTTTCTACACGCAGCGGGTGGACGATGCGCTGGCCGAGATCGAGCGGTTGCCCGGCCGCCACCTCTATTTTCTCGATGATCATTTGCTCGGTGACCGGCGGTTTGCTGAGTCGCTCTTCGATGGCATGAAAGGGATGAGAAGGCTATTCCAAAGCGCCGCTACAGTGGACTCCATCCTGCGCGGCGACTTAATCGAGCGTGCGGCGGAGGCTGGCTTGCGCAGTATCTTCGTCGGCTTTGAGACGCTCACACAGGATAACCTCAGGCGAAGCAACAAGAGGCAGAACCTGGGCCGCGACTACAAGGCGGTAGCAGACCGCCTGCACTCGCTTGGCATCATGATCAACGGCAGCTTTGTATTCGGGATGGATGACGACGGTGAGGACGTGTTTCGACGCACGGTCGATTGGGCCATCGACCGCGGGATTACCACTGCGACGTTTCACATCCAAACGCCGTATCCAGGCACGCAACTTCACGCGAGAATGATGAGCGAAGGCCGCATGCTGACCCGCGACTGGAGCCTCTACGATACGAGGCATGTCGTTTATCGTCCGGCTAAACTCAAGGCAGAGGCACTGAAGGAGGGATACGACTGGGCCTATCGTGAGTTTTATCGGTGGAGCGCCATCGCGCGCGCATCGCTGCATCATGGCACGCTCAAGCACCAGGCCAAGCACTTGTTCTATGCCGCGGGATGGAAGAAGTTCGAACCGCTTTGGGACATGATGATTCGGGCTCGGCAACTCGCACGGGTGACGCCATTGCTTGAGGGTGTACTTTCGCGCGTAAGCCGTGGAAGGAAGACGAACCAGATCGAAACTGTCCGTGAAGCGTTTCCGATCCTATCTCCCGATGTTCCTCACGTGAAACAGGCTACGAACGATGCGTCGATACAGCGCAACGACCATGTCGACGCACTGCCTCCGACCAGTTATTCTTCAACCATCCATGACCGCACCTGATCATATTCATCGAATTCGCATCTGGCTCGCCGTCTTCATCGCCGGCTTGATCCTGAGCGGCGTCACGGCCTTTCCTCTTCAAACGGAACTTGGCTGGCTTGTTTCCCGCCTTCATTCAAGTTCGTTCAGGCCGATCGCCGAATCCAGCAGGCTGCTGCCGTGGATTGAGCGTGTGAACGAGGGACTAACTATTACCAACAGCCGTTATCCCTTCCTTGCTTACGGTACAGACTGGCTCGCATTCGCTCACATGGTCATCGCAGTTGCGTTTATTGGTCCGTATATCGATCCTGTTCGCAACAAGTGGGTGATCACTTTCGGCCTGATCGCGTGCGCGGGAGTTTTTCCGCTGGCTCTCATCGCCGGTCCTAACCGCGGTATTCCGCTTCTGTGGCGTCTCATCGATTGCAGCTTTGGAGTTGTTGGCAGCATTCCGCTTTGGATCTGCAGGCGATCGATAGTGGCTCTGGAACGCTCGCGAGGGTGAGCACGGCCGGATCATTCCGGGTTCGATTCCCGTCACCGGCGCCAGCATTGTGGGTCGCCGCTTTTGTGGATTTCTGGCCGATCATGGAATCCACAGATCGAACTCAGAAATAATCACAAGTTAGCAGTTGACTTATGGTCTCGATTCGGGGTAAGTTGTAAGTGCAATGATGAACCGAGTCAATCACGGCTTTACGAAAGCGACCGCACAACCGCGGCATGGCGCTCCTATGTGATAGCTCAGGGGATTCTGAATCTGGATTCCATTTACCCTCTGAGCCATTAGGCCGGAGGGTTTTTAGTTTAATGGCGCTGATCTTAGATAGCTCAGCGGTGGGCGGTGTTGTGTAACTGTGCATTAATCCGAGATAGCTCAAAGGTAGGGCGGCTGCCTGTTAAGCAGCGAGACGTCAGTTCGAATCCGACTCTCGGAGCCAAGACTTGAGTTATTCCCGGTCCGTTCAACTGTGAGGACCGCACGCTCTGACCGTGCAGATGGGGGTTAGAATCCCTCGCCGGGAGCCAGCACTGAATTTGTTCTCGGATCGGCTAAATGGCAGGCCAGAGGCCTTTGAAGCCTCGAATGGATTGGGTTCGAATCCCCCTCCGAGAGCCAACAGGCGGTGGTCGTACAGCGGCCAGTACGGCGGTCTTCCAAACCGCACACGCGAGTTCGAGTCTCGCTCACCGCTCCAGTTTGCAGGGAGGAAGTAACTCGATTGCAGTGTTGTTTGGCTCCATTAGCTCAACGGGAAGAGCTCGTGTTCCGTAATCACAGGAATGGCGTTCGAGGCGTCAATGGGGCTCCACATAGGAGAGGTGAGGGATAGGGGGATTGCAATGAGTTTGATGCGAAGGCCGGTGCTACAACTGAATGCGTCGTATGAGGCCCTCCGCATCATACCGGCCATGCGGGCGCTGAAGCTGGTCACAACGGGCAAGGCAATGGTGGAGTTGGCTACGAACAAGGTCATCTACCCTGGGATTTACTTGCCAAGTGTTATCAGGCTGCTGGTGTACAAGCATGTTCCTGTCCGGATGCAGTTGACCACGCGGCGCAACATTCTGATGAGGGATGCGTACCGCTGCCAGTACTGCGGGCTGAAGTTTCATGGAAGCGAGCTAACACTCGACCATGTTATTCCCAGAGCGCAGGGCGGAAGGAACACCTGGGATAACCTTGTGGCCAGTTGCCGCAAGGATAACCACCGCAAGGCGGATAGAACGCCGGAGCAGGCGGGGATGCCGCTGTTGCGCAGGCCCTTGCCGGCAAGCGTCCACACCGGCAGATTCATTCTGCGGTCGATGGGACTGGAAGTAAATGGGTGGGGCCGGTACTTGTACGCCGACTCCGATGGCGATCGTCGATTTGCTGTTCGCGGATGAAGATGGGCCGGTATAGCTCAAGCGGCAGAGCGGCGGTTTTGTAAATCGCAGGTTGGGGTTTCGATTATCTCTACCGGCTCCAACATGGAATTAGGTTACGGGGAATGAAGCCAAACGGCGCGGCGCGTGATTGTGGATCACGCTTTAGAGGATTCGACTTCCTCCATTCCCTCCAACGATTGTGGGCCGTGGAAGTGCTTGGGGTGCTTACCTCTCTTGCAAAGAGGATGGCAGATCGGTTCAATGCCGATACGGTCCACCAGGATTTGGCTTCGTAGCTCAGAAGGTAGAGCGTCACGTTGAAGGCGTGAGCGTCGCGGTCTCGAAATCCGCCGAAGCCACCAAGTTGTCTGCGCGTAGCCTAGCCTGGATTGAGGCACTCGCTTTCCTCCCCGCAAACATGGACCCATTTGCGGGGACCGCGGTCTGGGCGCGAGCTGACGGGAGTTCAAATCTCTCCGCGCAGACCAAAATTATGCACCTGTGGTGTGAACTGGATTAGCCGCCGCGCTACGAACGCGGGTTGAGGTTGATAGCCTCTATGCAGGTTCGAGTCCTGCCAGGTGCTCCAAAACTAAGTTGTACGGAAACAGCCGAATTGCAACAAGCAAGTAACTGCGGTACTCTGTAACTCGAGAGTGAGACTTATGCAGCAGACCGTAAAACACGGCATAACCAGAATGACCAAGCGGGTCATTTGGGGAGTCGTGTGTTGAGGGTCTGAGTGTATTTGTTCCTGTGCACCGGACCCGGCCCAGCGCCGGGTTTTTTATTGGTCTTTGACAATTCGTCGGGAAAGTGCGGGCGTAAGTTCAACGTCAAACTGTCGGTCTCCAAAGCCGAACTTGGGGGTTCAAATCCCTCCGCCCGCGCCAAGTTATGCCAGCGAAGCAGAAGTGGATATTGCGCAGGTCTCATAACCCTGTTGTAGCTGATTCGAGTTCAGCCGCTGGCACCACGTACGTGTAGCTGCTAGTTGGCATGTAGCCGCCGCCTTATAAGCGGCAGACTCCGGGTTCGACTCCCGGCACGTACACCATGAGCGCGTCGTATAGCGGCCGATTATACCTGCCTCTTAAGCAGGATGACGTTGGTTCAAATCCAACCGCGCTCACCATTTTGGGTACGTCATCCAAAGCCAGGAAACTCGCCTTTTAAGCGAAGAAATGAGAGTTCGAGTCTCTCCGTGCCCACCAGGTCATCCCTTCGATGAAGACCTATCGATGGGAACCCTGACCATGCAGCCGTCGTCCAATGCAGAAGACCTCCGCCTTCTAAGCGGAATGATGTGAGTTGAAGTCTCACCGGCTGCTCCAGTTTCGCCGCTCTAGCTCAATTGCAGAGAGCTCTTCGGTCCTAACGAAGCAGATCCCGGTTGGACTCCGGGGAGCGGTTCCAAGGTTGTGCGGGTGAAGCTCAAATGGATTGAGCGCAAGGTTCCGAACCTTGAGGTTGTGAGTTCAAGTCTCACCACTCGCCCCATGCGGACGTAGATTAGCGGCTAAATCGGCTGGCCTACACCCAGTTCATCGCAGGTTCGAGTCCTGCCGTCCGCACCAGCATCAAGGCCGAAACAGCTCAGTTGGGAGAGCGCCTGCCCGGTACGCAGGAGGTTGGCGGTTCGACTCCGCTTTTCGGCTCCATTGCGGAGTAGCTTAGTTGGTTCAAAGCACTCGATCGATAATCGAGAGACCAGGAGTTCGATTCTCCTCTCCGCAACCAGCTCCGTGGCCGTCACCAAGCGGCTTACCGTTCTGCTCACAGATCAGCGTGGGCGTTCCAGCGTTGCCCCGCTCAAGAGCGAATAGCAGGGCAACAAATCATCGCTGAGCGGTAGTTCGCGCTCCTCGCAGTCCTTCAGTCGGGAGCTCCACCGGAGGCGGCTTGAACTGTGCTTTATTGGCGTCGTCTACCACAGGCAGTTTCATTTGCTTTTCTTGCGAGCGTCTTTCCGTGATCGCTGTTCGAATCCCTCTCAGGGACAAGTATTGGTTCCGCTGCTCGCGGCGATCGGGTAAACCGCCGGCCCAATCCCGGTTTGGGCATTCCAGACTTTGACGGAAAGCTGATCGCCGGGCCTGATGCACCAGGCATGCGTTCCGTAGCTGCCGGAGAAGCCTGAGAGTACGATCTGGGTGTCGGTCCACGAGGAAACGGCCAGGGTTACGGCGGCCCCGCTGTGACCAGCGTTCCAGGAGGTTCCCGTGCTGTCGACCAGTTCGATATATTTCGAGTCGCCGGTGTAAGGTGACTGGGAGCCGAAGCCCGTGCCGTTGATGGTGATGGGCTGCGTCTGCTGCGGCAGGATTTGGCTGACCGAGTTGATGGCAACAGTGCATGTATTGGTACCGCTGCTGACGGCGATCGGGTAAATCGCCGGGCCATACCCGGTTTGGGCGTTCCAGACCTTGACCGAGAGCTGATCGCCGGGGCTGATGCACCAGCTGTGCGTTCCATAGGCGCTGCCGAAGCCTGAGAGCACGATCTGGGAGTTGGTCCACGAGGAGACGGCGAGGGTCACGGCGGCCCCGGAGTGGCCAGCGTCCCAGCCGCCTGCAGAAGTGTCAATCAGTTCGATGTAGTTCGAGTCGCCTGTGTAGGGGGCCTGTGTGCCGAAGTCTGAACCGCTGATGGTGATGGTCTGCGTCTGCTGCGGAAGGATCGGGCTGACCGACGAGATTGCCAGAGCGCATGTATTGGTTCCGCTGCTAACGGTGATCGGGTACGCCGCCGGGCCATTCCCGGTTTGGGCATTCCAAACACGGATCGAGAGCTGATCGCCGGGGCTGATGCACCAGCCATGCGATCCGTAGGAACCGGAGAAGCCGGAGAGCACGATCTGGGTATTGGTCCACGACGAGACGGCCAGGGTTACGGCGGCCCCGGCGTGACCCGCATCCCACCCGCCTGCAGAAGTGTCGATCAGTTCGATGTAGTTTGAGTCGCCTGTGTAGGGGGTGTGGGTGCCAAAGCCCGAACCCGAGATGGTGATGGTCTGCGTCTGCTGTGGGAGGATTGCGCTGACGGACGTGATTGTGGGAGTCCCCTGGCTCAGGCTTGGCGCCGGCGTATCGATAACATGAATCGTCTCGTTGACGGGGATAAGAAGCGAGGGAACTGGAACACCGCTGTCGGTGACGTTAATGGTCTCACTAACCGGAATCAGGAGCGAGGGCGTGACGAGCGGGCTGTCGGCGATCTTAACGTTCTCACTGATTGGAATCAGAAGCGGAAGCGGAACGCCGTTGCCGCTTACGGCGAAGCTGACCTTCATGCTGGGTCCGCCGCCGGTAATCTGCTCATACCAACTGATGGTTCCGGAGTAGCTTGTGACTGCGGTTGGATTGAAGGTGACCTGGATCAGGCAAGTTGCTCCCGAGGCCAACGGGTTGCCGCAGTAGGTTGGCGCTGTCGGGGCGCCCAGCGATGCCGTGAACGCTGGATTGCTGGACGTGAACCCACTGGTGATGGCAACGGTACTTCCGTAGCCCACGGCATTGCTGCCCACGCTGGTGTTCGTCACGGTCACGGGCAGGGGCACACTGGTGGTGCCTGCCGTCTGAGCAGGGAACACAAACGGATTGGGTGTTGCCGCCACATAGATGCCGCTGGTGTAACCGGTCAGCGCAACTTGCTGCACCGTGCCCGGCGCGTTCAGCGAATTGCTGGTGATGGCGACCGAGCCCGTCAGCGTACCCGCGTGAGGAACCGTGGATGTGACCAGGAATTGGCAGATGGTGCCCGGGGCCAACGTGAATCCGTTCGTCGTGCAGCCGTTCGAAGTTGCGGGTCCGACTGTGTATCCTGCGCCGCCATTGGGCACAATCGACGAGATGGTCAGCGGCTCGTTGCCGCCGTTGTAGAGCGTAACGGTGTAGGGGTTGCTGACTACCCCATTGTTCGAGCCAAAGTTGACGGCCCCCTGGAAGCGGTCGATGATGTTGAGCGTTGAACCATTTTCCACATAGACGGTTCCGTCCGGGGCTAAAGAGGGGGCGGCGCCATACCCGCCGATGCTCGTTATCGATGAGGCGTAATTGTTGGTGGCGGAGTACATCTCGATGCCGCCCTGGCCGGCATACAGCGTGTCCGCGGCATCGACTGCCAGGTTTGGGTTGGTACCGATGTACTGGTTCAGCAGGACCATGGATGTGCCCCATCCACCGCAGCCATTGCTGCTACCTGTGATGGCGCTGCTAATACCGACGTCGCTATAGGCGGCCATTTCACACCATACGGCGATGCCGAGGTTGGGGTCAGTGAAGAACATGTTCTCATACGGGTCCACCACCATCCCGTTGGGGCCATAGTTTCCGCTTAGGATGGGGTACTGCAGCGGCTGTCTCCCATACGCGGGATACGAAATGCCGTTTTTCTCCGTAGGCGCCGTTGGGGACATCACAGCACCTTGAGGCTCATATGTCTGAAGGAGAAGTCCTTTAGTGTATAGGATATTTTGACCATCGTATTCCTGGGTTTCACCACCTCCGTCCGCGTCGTAGTAAGTCCCCAGGTTTCCGGTTGTGACAGTTGCCGGGCTATCAAAGCAAACGGTGGTCGCCAGGATTTGAGGGTTCTGGTTGAGGAGACCGGGAGCTGTGTAACACAAGGTGATGGCGTTGTAGCCACCGTACTCCCAGCCACCGTAGTTGTTGGGGTAAGGTCCTGGTTCGAAGAGATCTCCGGCGCCGTCGGCGGAGAGGCTGCCAGTGCTGGGGACTGAGCTGGCCAGCAGGGTATAAACGCCGTCTTCCTTCACCGTGTAGAAATCGTTGTTGGCGTAGACGTAGTAGGTGCCGGCTTCGTCGGTGGTGGCGCCGTAAAGGTGGCCCGGCAGGGTCACACTGGTGGGCACGCCGGGCTGGATCATCAACTGGGGCGCCTGCCCAATGCCATACAGAAACACCCCGGCGAGGTGTGCCCCGCCGTCATCAAGGATATACATCGCGTCCCGGTGGCCGCCGGGATACTGCGGAGCAAACGTGACAGTCACCGAGCAGGTCTGAACATAGGGGACGGGCGTAAGCGGATTGTTGTTGGTGGGGACGATGGTCTGCGTGCAACTGACCGGTCCTGCACTGTAGCTGATGCCGTATTGCAGGCTGACCGTGGGCACGTACGAGGCAGAGGTCGAGTTGGTGACGAAGTCCACCTGCTGCTGCACCGCAGTGCCATTTATCGGCGAGGTGCCCAAGTAATCCCCGAACTGAGGCGGTGTTGCTGTCGTATTTGTATCGTCCAGCGGGTGGGCTGTCAGTTGCGGCTTCTCTCCTGCCGGGGTGGCCGTTTCGGGCTCGGAAATGCCCGATGTTGCGGCAGGGATAAAGTGCGCTGTGCTGGTGGCCTGGCCCAGCGCAAGGGGAGTACCGGCACCAGCCAGAGCTACCAGGGCGCAAGCTGTGCGTAGGGCCTGGGCACGCCGCGCAGGCCTCGTATTGTCCAATCGCGAAGTCATCGTCTCTCTCCTGATTTCATTCCCTGCGTGTGCTGGATAAAACCTAGGAGAAGCTGATGGTGACTACGACTGTGACCACCTGGTTTGGGACGGCGGAGACGGAAAGACCAGTCCGGCTGGTGAAGGCCGCATCAAATACAGTTACGCCGCTAGGAAGCGGTCCGCTTTGGTTGAAGCAGTTTGAGGCGGAGACGGTCGAAAGTGAGGATGATATGCAACCGACGAAATTGGTGCCGACTGCATTGATCTGTTCGGAAGTGGTCTCAGTAAAACTTCCCTGGAGCGTGACAGATTCCCCAGTGGGAGGGGTGGCAGCGTTGTTGGGGGGGGTGGCGGTATTTGTCAGCCCGGGAAAGCAGATAGGGGATCCATTGACATTGCACTCCCAGTATTGAATGACATTGGCATAAGCGCCGCCCGATGGGCCAGCCCCCAGCGTGCTTCCGGGCGCAATAGCGCATACGTTGGCGCACATACTGGTTCCTGTGATTCGTATGTCCATTCCGCCCCATGCAACCTGGCCAGCCAACAGTTGGGCAAGGACAACGTCGCCATTGCCCGGGGTAACGAGGGAGTTCTCAAACTCCGTTGCCGAGGCGACCGTTCCATCCGGGTTCTTGACGACGATCTTCCAGTGGCCGTGGATCTTGATGCCTTCGCTGCCCGGCTTCGCCGGCTTGGGCGACTCTTCCTCTTCAACGGCCGGCCTGGGAACAGCATGTGCAGCCGCCGGGGCGGCGACTAACGCGGATGCAACCGCTTTGGGTGAAGCTGTCTGCTGCGCGAAGCCTGCCTCCGCACTGCCCAGCATGAAAAGAACCGCGCACGTTCCGATCACGGACAAACGCGCCGACTGCGACTTGCACTGCTTCAAGCTCTGTTTCATTGGACCTCTCCTTGATTGGGTTATTTTCGGGTTGAGTCTTCTGACCTGTTGGTGACCTTCTCGACTGCGTCGCATGCCGCCCTGGTTGCCAAAGTCTTATCCGTCTGGAGGCGCCGGCAGCCCAAGCTGCGGCTCGGTTATCTCCGCCGGTTCTGCTCCATTGCTATGCGATAGCCGAGTGATTGAGTGCCGCTCGACCGTGATCTCGATGCGCCGCATCGGCGTCACGGCGGGTGGCAACGCCTCACCGCTCGCCTCAGGAACTGCCGTCTTGCGCCGCAGGAACCACATTTGTCGTTCTGGCCTCACTGACTTCACACGCACTACACCACAACAGCGGCGAAAAACAATTTCATTTGTTCTCAGAAATTTTTTGAGACAGATAATTTTGCAGAATCAATAATTTAGGAGATGGACCCGAGCCGAAGCTCGGGGTGATAGATCTCAATAAAGTGCCACAAAAGACTGTAAGAAGCAGGTCCTTCGGCTTCGCTCCTGATGACAGATATGAATAAATGGCCATGAAAAACCGTAAGAAGCAGGTCCCCTTCGACAAGCTCAGGGCAATCTTTCGGCTTCGCTCCGGATGGCAGATATGAATAAAGGACGGGGTTTAGTGGAGGCTTGCCAACTCCATTTTCGCGGTCTTGAGAACGGG
>Ga0182012_10005170_pt1 | contig 13531 bp, 15 predicted proteins | sample 612S2SmetaG_FD_120486 | JGI IMG/M metagenome (GOLD analysis project Ga0182012, IMG submission 120486) | Permafrost microbial communities from Stordalen Mire, Sweden - 612S2S metaG | ecosystem: Environmental > Terrestrial > Soil > Wetlands > Permafrost | place: Sweden: Stordalen | collected... | reverse complement strand
TGCGCCTGTGAGTTGCCGCGCTGCGGCCTGGGCCGCATCGAGATCGGCGTAGCAGGGCTTGCCGAGAATTTCCTTGAGCGCTGGATTCACCGGAAACACGGTGTAGCCGTGCTCGGCCAGATAACGGCCGATGTTGTGGCTGGCGCGGTGGGGCTTGTCGCTCATGCCGACGACCGCGATGGTCTTGGCGGTGGTGAGCATCTCGTCGATGATGGTTGAATCACTCATGGTTTACTCCGGAAGATCGTCGTCGGCGCTGGGCTCTGTTGCGGTTCCCCGGCGCTTGGCTAGCAGATAACCGCGCAGGAAAGGCTCCAGGTAGCCGTCCAGGACTTTGTCCACGTCGCCGACCTCGACCTTGGTGCGGTGGTCCTTGGCGATGCGGTAGGGCTGTAGGACGTACGAGCGGATCTGCGAGCCAAAGTTGATTTCGAGCTTTGAATCTTCAAGCTTCTTGCTGACGGCGCGCTTCTTTTCGAGCTCGTACTCGTAGAGCCGCGAGCGGAGCATCTTCATGGCCTTTTCGCGGTTCTTGTGCTGGGAGCGCTCGTTCTGGCACTGCACGACGATGCCGGTGGGCAGGTGCGTCATGCGGACGGCCGAGTCGGTCGTATTGACGTGCTGGCCGCCCTTGCCGCCGGAGCGATAGGTGTCGATGCGCAGATCTTCAACCTTCAGATCGACATGGATGGACTCGTCGATTTCAGGCGAAACATAGACGGAAGCAAAAGAAGTGTGGCGTCGCTTGGCGGAGTCGAACGGCGAGATGCGCACGAGGCGATGGACGCCGCTCTCACCTGCCAATTGCCCGAAAGCGAATTCACCGAGGATGGTGAAGGTGGCGGACTTGATGCCGGCCTCATCGCCGTCCTGCAGGTCGTTGATTTCGGTTTTGAATCCCTGCTGCTCAGCCCAGCGCAGGTACATGCGCATGAGCATCTCGGCCCAGTCCTGACTTTCAGTGCCGCCTGCGCCGGGATGCACGGTGACGATGGCGTTCAGCGGATCGGCCTCGCCACTAAGCATGGTGCGGGCCTCGAGTTCTTCAGTAAAAGCGGAGAGAGCCTTGATGTCGCGTTCGAGATCGGCGAGCACGTCTTCGCCTTCGCGCGCCAGTTCGAAGTAGGCTTCGATGTCGCCGGTGCGGCTCAGGAGTGCCTCATCGTCGGCGACGAGATTCTCAAGGCGCTTGCGGTCGCGCATGATGGGTTTGGACGCGGCGGGATCGTTCCAGAGGGCTGGATCGGCTAGTTTCTTTTCTATTTCGGCGAGTTCCCTGCGGATGCGAGCAGGGTCAAAGATACTCCCGCAGGTCGCGAACCTGGTCGCGGACGGGAGCGTAAGCGAATTCGAGATCGTTCAGCGACATGCTTTGCTCTTATGACCTGACTTTGTTTGAACTTTTGCTGCGTTCTCTTGCCTGATCTAGATTATCACCGCACCGGCTGCGATGGGCGCTGCTGTGATCGAGCACAGCTAGGCTACCTTGACCTCTTTCAGCAGCTCCGGGTGACGATCGAGCACTTTGAGCAGCTTCACCAGGGCCAAGGGAGGTTTGGTCTTGCCGTTCTCGTAGCGCGAAAACGCATTCACGCCCCCGCCGAATATCTCGGCTGCTTCGCGCTGGTCGAGCGCCAGTTTCTTGCGTACCTTCACAATAAAGGCCGGGTCGACGAGGTCAGCATTGACCTGTTTGGAGAAAGTTTGCATCTCGCGCATGACGCGGTCCGATTCGGCACCGTCGAGGATGGACTCCTCGCAAGCAGGACAAAACTCACCCGTCACCCTGCGAATCGTGGTGGTTTCGCCTTTGTAGGTGTAGGGCAGGTCACGCGTATCATGGATCAGCTCAGCCGCTCCGCAAACCGGACACTTCTTCTTCATCGCTCTCCGCATCAAAGCTCCTTGAACGAAACGATCAACACGTCATCGATGACCGTTAGTTTGAGATAAACATCCCCGGCCCGTGTCTTTGGGCGGTAGACATCCTGCCAGATTGTGTGATCGGCGTACGTGGTCATGCTTTTGTAGAAGTCCGCCGGATTGAGAGCCAACACAACAGCCAACATATCGGAGTAGCTGAGGCCTAAGGCAACTGCTCCTACTCGCGCGGTCTGCGTGGTTCGTACTTTGCCCGCTTCGACCAATTCCTTGACGCGATACAGCTTACAGTGTGGAGTTCTTTTCTCCATATTTATATTAACCCACTTGGTTAATCTTTGCAAACAGCATTTTTCTTCCCGACCAGGCAACAATTACCGCTGACAAGAGAACACAAAGCCATGCGAAGACGTCTCCGTGAGTGGAGTAGAAGGTGACGTCGCTATTGAATCCGTATGCCGCGGGCAGCGCATCGGCGGCGTGGCGGGGAATGCTCTGGCGGACGCGGCCGTAGGGATCGATGGAGGCCGTGACGCCGTTGTTGGTGTCGCGCAAAATCCAGCGGCGGTTTTCGATGGCACGCATGCGCGCCATGTTCAGGTGCTGCCAGGGGGCGCTGGTGTCGCCGTACCATCCATCGTCAGAGATGTTGACGAGCACCTCGGCGCCGAGCTCGGAGAACTCCCTCACCTCATCGGCAAAAACGGACTCGTAGCAGATGAAGACGCCGTAGCGATGGCCGTTCAAGCGGAAGACCTTGCGCTCGTCGCCGCGATCGAAGCGCGAGACCTTGCCGGTGAGCTTGCGGGCAAAGAAGAGCAGACGGCTGAAGGGCACGTATTCGCCGAAGGGAACGAGGTGAATCTTGTCGTAGCGTCCGACGCGGGATCCATCAGCCGAGACGACGAGGGCGGAGTTGAACTGACGCCATGCGCCGATGTCGGGCGAGAAGTCCATACCGATGTTGCCGACCACCAGAGGCGCCTTGTTCACCTGGGCAATGGCGATGATCGACTTTTGAAAACGGGCATCATCTTCAAAGAAGGGCGCGGGGGATTCCGGCCAAACGATTAGGTCGGGGTGCTGCGCGTTGCAGGGCGGGGCCGCAAGCGGCGCACCGGTTTGCGGTATGCCGGCGATGAAGCTCTTGCAGTTTTCTGCGGCGAGGCGGGCAAAGTCAGCTAGATGACGCTCCCACTCGCCGGGGGCGGACCACAGGCTTTGTCCGGAGACGTCGAGATTGGGTTGGATGAGCACGGCGAGCGCCGTGGGTTCGGGCGCTGGGGGCTTGAGGAACAAACTCGCGGATGCGGCCAGAGCGAGCACCACGCCGACAGCGGACGCGATTTGCCGATGGCGACAGTGAAGACAGAGAAGTCCGACGGCGATGAGCGCGTTGACGAAGACGATGAGGAAGCTGATGCCGTAGACGCCGGTGAAGGGCGCGAGCTGGTTGACGAGCGCGTTGTCCACCTGCGAATAGCCAAGCTGGTCCCAGGGGACAGAGGTGATGCGCGCGGCAGCGAGCTCAAGCGCGACCCAGAAGACGGGTGCTGCGGCGAGCGACAAGCGCGTACTTCCCGTGGCCTTCTGCACAAGAGCAACTGCAAGTCCGAAGAGCGCAAAGTAAAGGCCAAGCACGAGACTGAAGCCGACGAGCAGCAGCGTGGGCGCGAGGGACGGCATGTCGCCGTACTGGCTCATGACGTCGCGGATCCAGTAGCAGTTGCCGAGGTACCACAATACGCCACAAGTGTAGGCGAGCAGAAAGCTGCGGCGCACGGGGTGCGGATGCGCGGATGCAGCGGAATCGACCACTGCCCACAGCAGGGGGACCAGTGCAAACCAGGCGAAGACCGAGCGCCAGGGGGGTAATGGTCCGGCCAGTGGAAAAGGCAGCTCGAGCAGGACGGCGGATAAACCCACAGCGGCCCATAACTTGAAGCGAGCGTGTTGTTGGGGCGGGGTTTGCATACAGGGGCGAGTTTATCGCATCGGGCGGCAGGCACGAAGGAAGGTAAACCGGCAGTGCTCTGCCACTCGATGACGGAATTTGCCAACGCCAGCAAAAGTGCGAGCGGGCGGGCGAAATCAAGCTACAATTGCAGAATGATCCTGGCGCTATTTGTCATGAAGGTTCTCGAAGTGATGTTCTTCGTCGGCCTCGTGGGTTCGTCCGTGGTGGTGATCATCAGCTTTATCGAAGATGGTAAAGAGTTGTTCGGCAAGGATTAAGGCCCGCATTTCCTCAGCGCGCGATGAGCCTTGGTCAAATTGATTGACACTGCTTTCATTCGTTAATAGACTCAGCGAAGGGCGGGTGGTGGTAGCGCCTTCTCGAGTCAAGAAAACCGGTTTACTGTGACGGCCCCGACACGATGGCATCAACCCGAACGACCGTAGCCCCTCCGTCCAACCGCGTCCGCCTCATCGTGGCATCGTCCGTGATGCTCACGTTCATCTCCTTTTGGCGTGCAGCCGCAATTGTTCTCTGCGATCTTGGCTCGTCGGCGTTTTACGCCGGCGGTATTGCGGAGCACGCGGTAGGAGCGGCAGCTCCCTGGTTCATCCTCGGCATCATGCTGTTCAGCTTTGCGGTGCGGGCGGTCTACGTCGAGAGCTGCTCGATGTTCACGCGCGGCGGCGTTTACCGCGTGGTGAAGGAAGCTCTGGGCGGCACGTTTGCAAAACTCAGCGTTTCAGCGCTGATGTTCGACTACATTCTTACCGGCCCGATCTCCGGCGTGTCTGCCGGCCAGTACATTACCGGCCTGATGAACGAGTTGCTGGCGGTTGCGGCCAGCAGCAACTGGCTGCCTCCAGCGCTGATGGACGCGCACCACAATCCATCGTTCCTGTTCGACATGAATTACACCTCGGCGGTTTTCGCGGCCGCGGTGACGATTTATTACTGGTGGCAAAACGTCAAGGGCATCGAGGAGTCGAGCGAAAAGGCGCTGCAGGTCATGCAGATCACCACCATCATGGTGGTCATCCTGCTTGTGTGGGGCGTTTACTCGGCCTTCATCAAGGGCGGACATCTGCCGCCGCCGCCGACCGTGCAGAATCTGAAGTTCAGCGACGATGCGCTCGGCTTCCTTCGCGGCACAAAACTGGTGCCGCTGCTGGGCGTGTTCGGCATCCTGATGGCGTTCGGCCACTCCCTGCTGGCCATGAGCGGCGAGGAAAGCCTGGCGCAGGTCAATCGTGAGATTGAGCATCCGAAGCTGAGGAACCTGAAGCGCGCGGCCATCGTGATCGCCATCTACAGCCTCATCTTCACGGGCGGCGGCACCATCCTGGCTTACATGCTGATCCCCTTGAAGGATCACGTGATGTACCAGGACAACCTCATCGCCGGACTGGCGATGAATCTGGTTGGGCCCATGTTTCTGCGGATCGCGTTCCGCATTTTCGTCGTGGTGGTGGGCTTTCTGATTCTGTCAGGCGCCATCAACACGTCGATGATCGGTTCGACGGGCGTGCTGATGCGGGTTGCCGAGGACGGCGTGTTGACCGACTGGTTCCGCAAGCCGCACCAGCGCTTCGGCACCAGCTATCGCATCGTGAACCTGGTGTTCATTCTCCAGATGACCACCATCATCTTCAGCCGGGGCAATATCATCATCCTGGGCGAGGCATACGCCTTCGGCGTGATCTGGTCGTTCACGTTCAACAGCCTGGCCATGCTGGTGCTGCGCTGGAAATACCATGGTGAGCGCGGCTGGAAAGTTCCGCCGAATATCACGATTGGCAAAACCGAGATTCCGCTGGGCCTGATTTCGGTGTTCCTGGTGCTCCTGTCGACGGCGCTGGTGAATCTGGCCACCAAATCAGTAGCCACGGTAAGCGGCATCGTATTTGCGGCGGCGTTCTTCGTAATCTTCTCCGTGTCAGAGCGGCGGAACCTGAAAAAACATGCCATCACCGCGCGGCAGATGAAAGACCACTTCCAGATGGAACACCAGGACACGGTGAGCCGCGAGTCGGCGGCGCTGCGGCCGGGCGGGGTGATGGTCACCATGCGCGACGTGGCCAACCCGGTGGCGTTGAAGTGGACCCTGGGGCGCACCAACACGGATGAGAAAGACGTGGTGGTGATCAGCGTGCGCATGATGGGCGTGGGCGGTCCTGAATTTCTGAGTCCCGAGCAACAGAGCTTCAGCGAACACGAGCAGATGGTGTTTACCAAGGCCGTGTCTGTGGCAGAGAGCTTCGGCAAGAAGGTTTCGCTGCTGGTGGTACCGGCGGGCGATGTGTTTGCGGCGCTGGCGCAGGGCGCCAATTCTCTTGAAATGGATACAGTGGTCTCGGGCGTTTCCACGTCGATGACGGCCGAAGACCAGGCGTTCCGCATGGGCCAGGCCTGGGAGGCGCTGCCGGAGCCGAAGCGCCAGTTCAATTATTACGTGATTGCGCAGAGCGGCGAAACCAAGGTGTTTTATATCGGCCCGCACGCGCCGGCGCTCAGCCCGGACGATGTGCAGCTGGTTCACCGCTTGTGGCTGAACATGCGCCGCGACCCATCGGTTGCGGATCTGCACCACAGCGACATCATCACCTACGCGCTGACCCGGCTGGCGGGCCAGTACGCGCGGGAAAAGGTGGAGATTCTGCGCGACCTGCGTAGCTATCGCGCGGCTGCGGCTATGCCGGACTCTCCGCGCCTGGGCAACCCGGATGCGGACGATACGGGGATTCGCCCTTCGCCGCCGGCGATCCGCCAGACGAGAGACCAATAACGCAGCGATCAGGGAACTGGTTTCAGGGATCAGACAAAAGCCGGATGCAATCAAAACGATTGCATCCGGCTTTTTGGTGCGCGGTGATATCCCAGAGCCCCAAATGCGAGGGACCAGGGGCACCCGCGTGATTCAGGCGGAGTAAACGTCGCCGGGATTCCAGTCAACGACCTTGACGCCGGCATCGACGAGCGCGACCAGATCCCTGGGCGTGCCTATTAGGGGCGGGAAGGTTCCAAAATGCAGAGGCAGCACGACCTGCGGGGCGAGCAGGCGCACGGCCAGCGCGGCCTCTTTTGGACCCATGGTGTAGTGACCTCCGATGGGCAGCATGACGACGGTGGGCTCATACAGGTCGTGGATGAGCTTCATGTCGCCGAAAACCGCTGTATCGCCGGAGTGATACAGCACCGGGCCGCCTTCAATGGTCAACACAAAACCAGTGGCAACTCCGGCATAGTGGGTTCCCTTTTCGTCCTGTGCGGCGGCGGAGTGCTTGGCTTCAACCATGGTCGCGGCCACTTCATTCAACTGCACGGTGCCGCCCAGGTTCATGCCGATGGTGTTGGCAGCACCGCGAGCGCCGATGTAGGCTGCCAGCTCATAAATGGCAACGACGGTTGAGCCGTGTTTCTGGGCCACCGGCACGGCATCGGAGATGTGGTCGCCGTGGCCGTGGGTGAGCAGGATGTATTGAATCTTTGAGGGCAGAACGAATCCTTTGGGATACTTGGGATTCTGCTGGATGAACGGATCGATGAGGATGTTGGTGCCCGCGGCGGTTTGAATGAGTACGGTCGCGTGGCCCAGCCAGGTGATGCGTGGCTTGTTTGCTTCAGTCATGGTTCCTCCCGGCGCGCCGGCCCGATGGGCGTCTAGCGCGTGATGATTACTTCAGAAACGCTGTCTTTGGCGAGAAACTGCTTGTGCCCCGCCCAGCCGGTAAACAGACGCTCTATACTGCGGTTGGTAAACACCCGCTGGATGGGGAACTGCTGGGTCAACTGCACTTCAACGTGGTCTTCCACGGTTACGTGGTAGCGGAGCCGGACGGATTCCTCCGCATCCATTCTTGTGTTGAAGAAGGCGAGGACCTGGCCGCCGTGATTCATGGCCTGAAACAGGTGTGCCACGACCGGCGCGACGAACGCCTCGGGCAGATAATCGAGCGAGGTCCAGAGCATGGCCACGTCGAACATGCGGCCCTGGAAATCGAGCGAGCGTTTGAGAAATCCCTCAATGTCCCACACCGGATTGCCGTCCTCGTCGACGCCGGTTTGCCAATCGCCGGTGCAGGCGTCATTCACGAGGTCAGTAAGGAAGATACTGTGGCCGAGGCTGGTGAGGTAGTTGATGTTGCCGGGCGAGGTGAAACCGCTGTCGATGATGCGGAGGCCGGATTCGGACTGGAGGCGCTGGCGCATGGCTGCCCAGGCGCCGGAATGGCGCTGATACTTAGGCCCAATCAGTCCCGGAGCGGTCGCGTTGGGGGCGCTATCCCGCTTCTTCTCGAACCAATGGCTGAACAACCTTGAGTCCCTTTCGGCAAGGCAGATGAATGTGTGAACGAGTGCAGCGTTCTACTAAATGGCTCCGCTGGCGACCACGGTCGGGGCGCCTTCAGGTACCTTGGAGACGGCCTGGGTAAGGTCAACCTTGCCACGGAAAACTGCATTGTCTTCCACGGCGAGACGGAGCGCGCGAATGTCGCCTTCCATCTGGCATCCGGCGCGGAGTTCCACGCGGCCGCTGGCCACCACATTGCCCTGAACGTGGCCCAGGATGAGCACGTCTTTGGCGGAAAGGTCCGCCGAGACATGGGCATTTGGACCGATGGTGAGCCGGCTCTCGGAGAGAGTGACAGTTCCTTCGACGCGGCCATCTACGATGAGGTCCTCACCGCCCTTCACTTCGCCGTTAATGATGATGCTCTTGCCGATGCGCGCTGGGGAATTCTCTTGAGCCATAAGATTCGTCCTTCCGTGACCCGAAACAGGGCCCTCCCCGAACTATACGCAAACTGGCGGCATTGCTTCAATGGAGAGCGCGGAAATGGCGTGGATTGGCATAGTTTGGGCGGCGAACCAGGAGTCTCGGACTGGAATCCCACGTTGAATCCAGGGCAGGCCGGCGGCGTCTAAGTACCTATGAGGCGCTGCCGGCTCCCGAATCCAACAGTGCCCGTTACACTGTTGGATGTGCGCAGACTTTTCGCTCTTTTATGCCTTTTGGCCTTGCCGGTTCTGGGCGCGGGACAGCCTAACGTCCCCGCCAAAACGACCGCCGCAGGGCTGACGCCCGAGCAGGCACAGGCGCTGGTAGGGCGCGCGCTGGCCACCGAGCTGCGCCTTGCTGTGGACCCAGCTCATCCGATGAGCTACCTGCTGCGCAAGTCCAGCCCCCGGCTTACTTCAACCAAGGCCATTGTTGAAACCCGCGACGGCGACGTGGCGCGGCTGCTCTCCATCAACGACCAACCGCTAGGCCAGGCCGACGAGCAAAAGGAAGAGACGCGGCTCGATACGCTGGCCAGCGATCCGAGCCTGCAAAAGCACCGCAAACAGAGCGAAGACGGCGATATGAACATCGTCCTCAAGCTGCTGCGGATGCTGCCCGACGCATTCCTCTACCAGTACGCGGGCACGACGCAGGGCATGGCGGGCGTGGTGGAAAAATTCACCTTCAAGCCAAATCCAAAGTTCGATCCGCCCGACTACGAGACGCAGGCGCTGAAGGCCTTGTCCGGCGAAATCTGGATCGATCCCCAGCAGGAGCGGGTGACGCGCCTCGAAGGCCACCTGCTGCAGGACACCGATTACGGGTGGGGAATTCTGGGCAAGCTGGACAAGGGCGGCTGGGTGGTGGTTGAACAGGCCGACGTGGGCGCCAGCCAATGGCGGATTGTGCATGTGCAGATGCAGATGTCGATGCGCATTGTGTTCAAGACGAAGATTTTCGATACCAACGAGCTGATGACACGCTACCTGCCGGTGCCGGCGGGCATGGATTACCGGTCGGGCATCTTGATGCTGAAAAAAGGCAGCTAAAAGCGCAAACTTCTGCCCCCTACGGCTCAGTATGCCGGGTGCCCCCGGTCCCTCGCCGTTGGGGACCGGGGATAAAGGCGGCGGGTGGGCTGGCATAAATCCAGCTTCGCGCTCTGTATCAGGGCACGACTTCCACGGCTCCCCGTCGACAACCTAGTTGCTGCGGCGGCGGTAGACGGTGTGGCTGCCTCCGCCCCAGGCAATCAGAAGCGCGATCCCGTGCAGCAGGAACCAGATGGTGATGCCCTGGTCCTGGTAGATCCAAATCAAAATGAGGAGGCGCGGGACAAGCACGGCAACGACGATCGAGAGAATACCGACCGTCGGCGGAATGAAGTGAGGCATGCTGTGCTGGAACCATGCGAGGGCGATGCAGATGCGCGGCAGAAAAAGCGACAGGACGAGGAACCACAAGGGGATCTCGTGAATGGGGAAAGTGAGCGAAAAGTTCATGGGAGGCCTCTCGAAGGGCTGAGTATATCAATTACTACGATGCGAAGAATCAAGCTTCCGGTGGGCCAGCCGGCAATTTTTTTGCGACGAGTTGAAGACGGCGGATCGAGTTCAAAACACGTCGGCCCTCTCTTGTTGAGAGGGCCGTTGTGTGTTCAGCGAACTGAATCTGGGTTAGCCTGCGGCCAATTACATCTTGGCGAAGACGATGACCAGGGTGAAGAGGGTGAGGGACTCGATGAGGGCCAGGCCGAGCACGAGGAAGGTGAAGATACCGGCGCGGGCTCCGGGGTTGCGGGCGAGGGCTTCAACTGCCGAGCCCACAGCCTTACCCTGACCAAGACCGCAAAGGCCGGCTGCCAGGCCCATGCCCAAACCAGCGCCGATCGGCACCAGACTGACAGCGGCAGATCCGCCATCCGCGAAGGCCGGAATGGCGAAGCAAAGCGCCGCCAGGGCCATGAATACATACTGAAGTTTACGCATAATTCTCCAGCTTCCTTTGGGATTGGCTGCCAGTGGGTGGTTGAGACTCACCGAGCTGGTCCCCTCACGCTTGCAGCCTGCCGATTGCCCGGAGCGGAAGCACTCTCCGGCGGAATCTTGAAAACAGTTGTCAGTTTTCAGTTCTCAGTTGTCAGTTTATTCCGCAGTCGCAGTGAACCGCTGACCACTGACCACTGACCACTGTTCACTGTTTAGTGCTCGTGCGCCACTGCCAGCGACAGATAAATCATCGTGAGCAGCGTAAAGACGAATGCCTGAATGAGTGAAACGAAAAGGTGCAGTCCCAGGAAGATGACGGGAATGCCCACCGGAACCAGCGAGAAGAACACCAGCGTGACCAGGTCGCCGGCAAACATGTTGGCGTAGAGACGAACGCTGAGCGACATGACGCGGGCAAGGTGGGAGACGACTTCAATGGGGAAGATGAGCCATGCCATCCACCACACCGGGCCGGCAAAGTGCTTGATGTAGCCGACAACACCCTGCTCCTTGACCCCGTAATAGTTGTAATAGAGGAAGGTGGGTACGGCTAGTCCCAGGGTCACCATGATGGACGTGGTGGGCGCTTCGATGCCGGGAATGAGGCCGACGAGGTTGTTGCACAACACGAACAGGAAGATGCAGGTGACGTATGCCTGGAAGCGCTGGTAGCCGTGGCCGATGACCTGCTCGGCCTGGTCGCCGATGGCTTCATGAATCAATTCGGCGATGTGCTGCGCCGGGCCGGGTTTTTCGACGGAGAGCGTTGCGCGCACGGCGATGAAAAAGGCAATGAGGGCGGCAGCCACCAGCACTTCAATCGTAAAGGAGCTGACAACGCTCGCGGCCTGGGCCGATGCCTTGTCGGCGGGAAGGCCCACGGCGTGAAATCCGGCGGCGAGCAGGCCGCCAAAGAGCTGATCGATCAAATGTGTGAGTACAAACGATTGCGGCATCGAACCTGAAATCTTTCCGCTCAAAAACGGGAGGCGCAGCCCCCGCTCAGAGCCTGATCAAAATAATTTCCCTGCTAATTCGACCGTTACGCTGAACGAAAAAATTAATCGCGCAGCAACCGGATCGCTTCATAGCCGATGGTGAGAATTGCCAGACAAAGGCCGCACAGAAGCGCTAAAACGGAGCCATGGAAACACTTCAGGCTAACATAAATGACCCCTGCGAATAGGGTGAGCCTGAGCACAAAGAAGAGGACCACGATGCCAGCGCCGGCGGGAGCCCGGTTTTTGTCCATCCGGGCGTTGATCACGCGGATCAGACGCTGCCACTCGAGGATGCTGGCCGCGGAGATGAGGGTGCCGGTCAGCAGCATGGCCGCGTTGCGCCATCCGCCGCCGATGAGCACGATGAGGGACGCTATCACCCCTACAATCAGCGTGATGCGCAAGGCGCGCCTGAGCATCGCGTCAAGGTCATCGTGGGTCAGGTTGACGATGGGGTGGGTTTCCTCGGTCATGATTCCGGCGCGCCCGTTCCCTTTCCGGGACCGTCGCCGTCCTCGTTCCGCATTCTGGTTTCTTTTTCGACAGCGACGGCCGTTTGGACGACATAGACGAGGCCAACCATGCAGCCGAAGAAGATGCCGGCAAGCTCCATCCATTTCTGGTGGAAATGGTTGGCGAGCCACCATCCGCCGACCCAGCCGATGACGACGGCCGCAGGCAGGACGAAAGCGATCTGCATGAGCTTTTCAGCCTGGATGTAAGCGCCCACGCCGCCCGAAGCCTTCGACGGTTCCTTCGGATCGTTATTGAAGCGGTTGTAAGCCATGAAGGGTCCTGTTCAGGATACAGCGCCAAGCATGGTGCGGGTATACTTCCCTTTTGGGCTTAACAATCTGCGGAGAACGGCTCCTTTGTTCCGAGAGTTCGCTGCCTGGTGCCAGGGCACGAGCCGGGTACCGGGTGCGGGTGCCCCCGGTCCCTCGCCCTTGGGGACCGGGGGAAAGCAGAGAATTCAGCGTCGCGCTTTGTATCAGGGCACGAGTTTACTCGTGCCGCAAAAGCCGCAAAAGCAACGTCGGGCTTCAGCCCCTGCTAATTTCGCTCTGCGGCAAGCGCCTTTCTCTCAAGATCCACGCCCTTGTTAGTCTGTTAAATGGATGGAAACATGGAATTCGAATCAGAGTTTGAGCGGAATCTTTTTGATTTGCGCAGGGAAAAGCTGGCCGAGATTGTGAAGCTGGGACAGGCGGCTTACCCCAACCAGTTCCCTGCCTCGCATACAATTCCAGCAGTGCGCGCGAAGTGGGGCGAGGCGCAAGCCGAGGAGCTTGAGGCGACGCGCGTGACGGTGGCCGTTGCGGGCCGCATCATGGCGATTCGCGCGCAGGGCAAGGCGGGCTTTGCCACACTGCAGCAGGAGGGCGAACGGCTGCAGATTTACGTGCGCCTCGATGCCGTGGGCGAGCAGGGATTCGCGCTCTACAAGCTGCTCGACCTGGGCGACCACATCGGCGTGTCAGGCTACCTGTTCCGCACGCGCACAGGCGAGCTCACCATCCACGTGGAGCGGCTGACGTTTCTGGCCAAGGCCATGCTGGCCATGCCGGAGAAGTTTCATGGGCTGGCCGACGTGGAGTTGCGCTACCGCCAGCGCTATGTTGACCTGTTTGCCAATCTCGAAAGCCGCGCCGTGTTTGTGAAGCGCGCAAAAACACTCAAGGCCATGCGCCAGTTTTTTGACGAGCGCGGCTACCTTGAAGTGGAAACGCCGATGATGCAGCAGATTGCCGGCGGCGCGGCGGCGCGGCCCTTCAAGACGCACCACAATACGCTGGACCAGGACCTGTTTCTGCGCATTGCGCCCGAGCTCTATCTGAAGCGGCTGGTGGTGGGCGGGCTCGATCGCGTCTATGAGATCAACCGCAACTTTCGCAACGAGGGCGTGAGCACGCAGCACAAT
>Ga0182012_10005167_pt1 | contig 13541 bp, 10 predicted proteins | sample 612S2SmetaG_FD_120486 | JGI IMG/M metagenome (GOLD analysis project Ga0182012, IMG submission 120486) | Permafrost microbial communities from Stordalen Mire, Sweden - 612S2S metaG | ecosystem: Environmental > Terrestrial > Soil > Wetlands > Permafrost | place: Sweden: Stordalen | collected... | reverse complement strand
CTGGAAGTTCTGAAAGTTCTGGTGTCTGTGATGAAGATGTGACTACAGTGACTACTCACGGTGACGTTAACTGCCGCGGGCCCAATAGGGCGGTACCGACACGCACGCACGTCGAACCGTGTTTGACGGCGATTTCGAAATCGTTGGACATGCCAGCGGAAAGACCCACCGCATTCGGGTGCGATTCGAGCAACCGGCGGTGCTCGGACTCCAGCCGGCCGAAGGCCTCGTCAGGGTCACAGTCCAGCGGCGGAATCCCCATCAACCCGACCAGTTCCAGGCTTTCCGCCTCTTCGACCTGCGCGCACACCTGTTCAACTGCCCCGGGCGCGAGCATGTCGACGCCGCCCCGCGACACGTCGCCGTCGAGACTGACCTGAACGTAAACCCGCAGCGGGTTCGCGCGATGGCCAGCAGTCAGGGCCGCTGCCACGGCCCGATCAAGGGCGCTCACCAATTGCGGGCTATCGATCGAATGCGCGGTGTGCGCCCAACGGGCCAGCGAGCGGGACTTCTTCCGCTGGATCTGGCCCACCATGTGCCAGTGCATCTCCGCCGGGGCCGCGCCCGAATCCGCCCACCGTGAACCCCCTCCCAATCGTGCGAGTTCGGCCACTTTCGCCGACGCTTCCTGATCCCGCGATTCGCCAACGGACCGACAACCCAATCGAGACAAAATCGCAACATCAGTTGCGGGAAAGAATTTGGTGACAGCTAAAAGTTCAATTTCGCCGACATTGCGCCCCGCCGCTTGTGCAGCGATCGCAAGTCGCGATCGAACAGCCGCCAACGCATGCGTCAATTCAGATTCGCGGTTGCCCTGGTTGCCTCCGTTTTGAAGGGCCGACGCTCCTACCGACATAGGGATCACTCCATCCAGATCAACGACGCCAGGCGCCCGGTCGGCGCACGCCGGCGATGACTGAACAAAGTCGGATCGGCCACCGTGCAGCGCGGATCGACGTCGATCGACGTGACACCCAAATCCCGAAGCTGACAAGCTATTCCGGCCCGAAGGTCGAGTCCGGGAGTTCCGGCCGCCGTGGTGGTGCGGCTGCCCGGCAACGCGGCTTCGACCTCATCGGCCATCGCCGCGGGCACCTCGTAGTTGCGACCGCTGACTGCCGGGCCGAGCAGCGCCGAAATGTCGCCGACCTGCGCGCCCAGGCCCAGCATCACCTCCACCGCGCGAGTCACCACGCCTCGCTGAGCGCCGACGCGACCGGCGTGGACCGCAGCGGCCACACCGACGTGTGCGTCGGCCATCAACACCGGCACACAGTCGGCCGTCACCACCGCCAGTGCCAGTCGGGGCGTGCTGGTCACCAGCGCGTCGGTGCCCACCCCGCCGCCGACCGCGGCACTCTGCGGCTCGTCGACCACCTCGACTCGATCACCGTGAACCTGGTTCATCCACACCACGCGGTCAGCCAGACCGATCGTGGCGGCCAGCCGGGCACGGTTAGCGGCCACCGCAGCGGGGTCGTCACCGACATGGTCGCCGAGGTTGAACGTGTCGAACGGCGGCGCCGAGACGCCACCGACTCGCGTGGTGGTAACTCGCCGGATGCGAAGGCTCACGTCTCCAGTATCCAGCGCATCTGGTAAAGGGCGGTTGGCCTCAGCGGCGCATGAACGGCGGCACATCGACGTCGTCGTCATCGCCGCCGATGCTCAAGGTCGCACCGTTGGTGTGCAACGGCAGACTGACAGCGTCGACCGGTTCGAACAGCGTCGAGGTGAGCTTGCCGGCTTTCGCCGACTCGAATCTGTGAGCGCCGCCAGTACCGGCGGCGACGCTTCCCACGACGGGCTTGCGGCCGGGGCCGGCGGCGTCAAAGCCCGCCGCGATCACCGTGACGCGCACCTCGTCGCCCAGCGAGTCGTCGATGACGGTGCCGAAGATGATGTTTGCGTCTTGGTGAGCGGCATCCTGGACCAGCGAGGCCGCCTCGTTGATCTCGAACAGTCCCAGGTCGCTGCCACCGGCGATCGACATCAGCACGCCCTGGGCGCCCTCCATCGACGCTTCCAGCAGCGGCGAATTGATGGCGATCTCGGCCGCCTTGAGCGAACGACCTTCACCGCGAGCCGACCCGATGCCCATCAGCGCGGTGCCTGCACCGGACATGATGCCCTTGACGTCGGCGAAGTCGACGTTGATCAGCCCCGGTGTGGTGATCAGGTCGGTGATGCCCTGCACGCCATTGAGCAGCACCTCGTCGGCGCTGCGGAACGCATCCATCAGGGATACCGCGGCATCCCCCATCTGCAGCAATCGGTCGTTGGGGATCACGATGAGGGTGTCGCAGCTCTCCCGCAACGAGCCGATGCCGTTCTCGGCCTGATTGCTGCGACGCTTGCCCTCGAACGAGAAAGGCCGCGTGACCACACCAACGGTCAGCGCCCCAAGTTTGCGGGCAATGCTGGCCACGACGGGTGCCCCGCCGGTACCGGTTCCGCCCCCTTCGCCTGCGGTGACGAACACCATGTCCGACCCGCGCAGCAGCTCTTCGATCTCGTCCTTGGCGTCTTCGGCGGCCTTGCGGCCGACCTCGGGGTCTGCGCCTGCGCCCAGCCCACGGGTGGAGTCGCGGCCGACGTCGAGCTTGACGTCGGCATCGCTCATCAACAACGCTTGCGCGTCGGTGTTGATCGCGATGAACTCCACCCCCTTGAGGCCCTGCTCGATCATCCGGTTGACGGCGTTGACGCCGCCGCCACCGATACCCACAACCTTGATGACGGCCAGGTAATTATGTGGGGGGGTCATCATTCGTCTTCCTCCCTGGTGGGACATCATCGTTAAAATCTGCGTGGATCCGGAATTGGACTCGAGAACCTGGCAAACCCTCAACCTCAACTATAGGCTTAGAGTTATGTCAGGTAGTTCCGCGCAAACAGAACGGTATGGCTGCGGCGCGGTTTAACCGCGCAGGCGCGCCGACGCGCGGAGAGCAAATTTTGGTCAATTTTGGCCTCGAACTTCAGGCCGGCGTCACACCAGCGGCTCCTGGAACGGGATTGTGCCGCCAACGTCACGTTCAGGCCCTGCACGAGTTGCTATTTCACCGTCGGCAGATCCGGGCTGGACACGTCGTAGGTCCGCCCTGGCTGGGTCAGCAGCGCGGCCAGCTTTTCGGCCTTCTCGTCGGCACGGTCGGTGGTCCCCCAAATCACCACCCGGCCGTCACCCAGCGTGAGGGTGATCGAGGCCACCGATGGCGCCGCGATCCGGCCCACCTGCCCTAACACCTCGGGACGCAGCGCGGTCAGTACCTGCAGGGCGGCCTTGGTCGCCGGGTCACTTGGCCCGGGATCAGCGACATCGATATAGGGCAGCGCCGGTGGCGGCGGAGCGGTCGCGAAGTCGACGCCATCGCGGTCGAACAAGTGTGGGCCGTCCGGAAAATCCTTGAACACCAAGGGCACTCGCTCGACTATGGTGATTCTCAGCGCCGACGGGTACTGACGCTGGACCCGCGCGCTGGCCACCCGCCGGATCGCCGCCACCCGGTCGGCGACCTGGCTGGTGTTGATCTGCAGCAGCGGTGTGCCCGGCCGAACTTGCGCCGCGTCGATGACCTCCTGGCGGGACACCGCCCCGATTCCGGTAACCACGATGTTGCGCGCCGACATCGCCGGCGTGAAATACAGGACCAACCCGAGCCCAACCCCGATGACAGCCAGCACCACCGATGCGAGCACCACTTTGAGGCCCCGAACAACGCCCCGCGCAACGGGTTTGGGCTGATTGACGATGCGCCCACCGGCCCGGCGTTTGGCCTCACGGCGCGCTTGCTCGATCGCGGTGGCGCGAGCCTGTGCGGCGCGGCGCTCGGCCCGCTGACGGCGGGCCTGCCGGCGTGGCCCTTCGACTTCGGCCTGATCAGCCTGCGTCTGGTCGTCTTGCGCATCGGTGGGGATCGGCTCCGTGGCCGTACTGCCGGCCGCTTCTTCCGTGTCCACGTCAGCCACCACGTCGGTAGGTGCGGCGTCGTCTGGCTGCGTCATCGCAATACGCCAGGTCGACCGGGCGCACTGCGGTTGGCCCGAACCCGCAGCGCGGTCACGATCTCCGGCCCCAGCAGGGTCACGTCGCCCGCACCCATCGTGACGATGACGTCGCCCGGACCGGCGCCCGCCGCCACCTGCTCGGCGACCACTGACAAGTCGGGAAGGTAGCGCACCGGCACGCTGACGTGCTCGGCGATGCTGGCTCCGCTGATACCGGCGAGCGGTTGTTCGCGGGCACCGTAGACGTCGAGGACGAAAACCTCGTCGGCGGCATCCAGCGCGCGGCCAAATTCAGCCGCGAAAGCCTTTGTCCGCGAATATAAATGGGGCTGAAACACCACGAGCGACCTACCGTTGCCGGTTTGCTCCAGGACGGCGCGGACCGCCGCCAGCGTCGCGCTGATCTCAGTCGGGTGGTGGGCGTAGTCGTCGAACACCCGCACCACTGAGTTCGGGGCCGTGCCGACTCCCTTGCCGACTCCTGCACCGACCAGCGAGGTCCCGACCAGTTCGAATCGGCGGCGCACTCCCTCAAACCCGGCCAGCCCGTCGAGCACCTCATCGGCCGGGGCACCGATCTCGGTCGCCGCCAGCAATGCGCCCAGCGCATTGAGCGCCATATGCCGTCCGGGCACCGACAGTCGCATCACGCGTGGGTGAGATTCGCCCGCCAACTGAATGTGTGCGACCGACGCAGTGCCCTGTTGCTCCCATGACTGCAGCGTGCCGGCAAGCGTGTCGCCCGGCCGGTCAGGTGCAGACCCATATCGCAGCACCCGTATTCCCAGCTCGGCGGTGCGCTGGGCCAGCGCGGCCGCTCCGGGATCGTCGGTGCAGACCACCAGTGTTCCGCCGGGGGCAAGGCGCTCCACGAACGAATCGAACACCGCGACATAGGCATCGGCGCTGCCGTAGAAGTCCAGGTGATCGGACTCGATGTTGGTGACCACGGCGATGTTGGGCGTGTATTCCAGCAGCGAACCATCGCTTTCGTCGGCCTCGGCGACAAAGCAGTCGCCGCTGCCGTGGTGGGCGTTGGTGCCGGCCTCCCCCAGCTCCCCGCCCACCGCGAAGGACGGGTCGCGCCCACAGTGCTGCAGGGCCACGATCAGCATCGATGTCGTCGTGGTTTTGCCGTGTGTGCCGGAGACCATCAGCGTGGTCCGCCCGTGCATCAGCTTGGCCAGCACGGCCGGCCGTAACAGCACCGGGATCCCGCGCCGCCGGGCTTCGACGAGCTCGGGGTTGGTCTTGGGGATGGCGGCATGGGTGGTGATGACGGCGGTGACACCACCCGGGAGCAGATCGAGCGACGCCGCGTCGTGCCCGATGCGGATCTGCGCCCCTCGGGCCCGCAGCGCGTGCACGCCGCGCGATTCCTTGGCGTCCGACCCGGACACCAGCCCACCCCGATCCAGCAGGATGCGAGCCACGCCCGACATCCCGGCCCCCCCGATGCCCACCATGTGCACCCGTTGCAGCTCGGGCGGCAACCCCTCGGCGTTCACCGTGGGCCCCCGGCCGCGAGCGCCACATCGCGAGCCCGGCGGCTTTCCCGGGCTATGGCCAGTGCGGCCTGGGCCACATCGATCGCCGCATCCGGGTGTCCTTCCCGCGCCGCAGCCGCCGTCATCGTCGCCAGCCGCGGCGGGTCGGTGAGCAGCGCGGCCACTTCCCTGGCGACCAGGCCCGATGTCAGGGCGGCGTCGGCGACCAGAATGCCGCCGCCGCCGTTGACCACGGGCAGCGCATTGAGCCGCTGCTCACCGTTGCCGATCGGCAACGGAACGTAGATGGCCGGCAAGCCGACGGCCGATACTTCGGCAACCGTCATCGCTCCGGACCGGCAGATCGCCAGGTCGGCAGCCGCATAGGCCAGGTCCATCCGGTCGAGATAGGGCACCGCCACATAGGGCGGATCGCCCGGCTCCGGCGTCCGCAGCTCCAGGGTGTTCTTGGGTCCGTGGGCGTGCAGTACGGCCACTCCGGCGGCGGCCAGGCCGGCAGCCGCGCCGGAGACGGCCCGGTTGAGCGAGACCGCGCCCTGCGAACCGCCGAACACCAACAACACCCGCGCGTCGTCGGCGAAGCCGAAATGGGCCCGCGCGTCGGCGCGTAACGCCGCGCGGTCCAGCGCGGTGATGGCCGCCCGGACCGGTACCCCGACCACCTCGGCGCCCCGCAGCCCCGAGTCCGGCACTGCCGAAAGGATCCGGTCTGCGCTGCGGGCACCGACTCGGTTTGCCAGCCCGGCACGGGCGTTGGCTTCGTGGATCAGCACCGGGATGCGACGCCTGGAACGTAGGCCAGGTACGCGGCGGGCGGCGAGGTAAGCCGGCAATGCCACATATCCACCGAAACCGACCACGACGTCGGCGTCGACGGCATCGAGCACCGCCCGTGTTTCCCGAACAGCGCGCCACACCCGCGGCGGCAGCCGGGCCAGGTCGCCATTGGGCTTACGCGGCAGTGGCACCGGGGTGATCAGCTCGAGGTGGTAGCCGCGCTCGGGCACCAGCCTGGTCTCCAGCCCGCGCCGGGTACCCAAGGCGGTGATCCGCACCTGCGGGTCCAGCGCACTGAGCGCGTCGGCGACGGCCATCGCGGGCTCCACATGCCCGGCGGTACCACCGCCGGCGAGGACGACCGACAAGCGATTAAGAGACGACGAGGCGCCGCCGCCGTGGTTGGGGGCCCCCAACCCGCGGGGCGGCTCCCTGACCGTGTCGTTCACCCGTAACGCTGACCTTCCAATGCGCGAGAGCGCCGTGTAGGACGCTGGCCAGCATGGCGCTGGCCAGATCCATGATGCCTTGACCGGTGGGCCGGCTGATCATCTGTTCGGGGTAACGCGGGCCGCAAGGGTGGGTCGGGGTTACGGGTGGCCCTCCTGGATGGCTCCGGAGCGGGCTCTCGGGGAGCCTTCCCGCCCGGGCCTTTGGCCCCCTGCTTGGACCCTTTGGACGCTGCCTTGTCCGGTTGCGGGCGAGCCTGCTTGCGGTCGCGGAACGCCTCGATGCGGCTCGGCAGATAGGGCTCCGGCAGCGGCAGCCGCAGCAGCCGGTTCACCTTGTCGTCGCGCCCGGCCCGCAGCGCAGCCACTGCCTCCGGTTCATGGCGAGCCGCGTTGACCATAATGCCAATCATGAAAAGTGTTGCAGCCGTTGATGTTCCGCCAGCAGAGATAAGCGGCAACTGCAGACCGGTGACCGGAAGTACCCCGATGACGTAGCCGATGTTGATAAACGCCTGCCCTAACACCCACATCGTCGTGGTGGCGGTAAGCAACCGTAGGAACGGGTCGGCCGACCGGCGTGCGATCCGCATTCCGGTGTAGGCGAACAACCCGAACAGCGCCAGCAGCCCGAAGGCGCCGACAAAGCCGAGTTCCTCGCCGATGATCGCGAAGATGAAGTCGTTGTGCGCGTTCGGCAGATAGTTCCACTTGGCGACGCCCTGGCCGAGGCCGTCGCCGAAGATACCGCCGTGGGCCAGCGCGAACTTTGCCTGTCGGGCCTGGTAACCGGTGTCCTGCGGATCGTTCTCGGGGTCCAGCCAGGACCGCACCCGGTCTGACCGGTAACCCGCGGACATCGCCAAGATCGCGCCAGCCATGAAAACGGCGAGCAGCGAGGTGCCGAAGACGCGCAGCGGCAGTCCGGCGTACCACAGCAGGGCCAACAGGATGATGCCCAGCGACACCGTCTGCCCGAGGTCGGGCTGGGCCACGATCAGCCCCAGCGCGATGACCGCAGCCGGCACCAACGGGATCAGCATCTCCCGTAGCGAGGCTCGCTCCAGCCGGCGGGCCGCCAAAAGATGCGCACCCCAAATGGCGAACGCGATCTTGGCCAGCTCGGACGGCTGCATCGAGAAGCCGGCGATGACAAACCACTTGCGCGAGCCGTTGGCCAGGTTGCCGATGCCTGGAACGAGCACCAGCACCAGCAAGATGATGGTGATTACGTAACTGGCGAAGGCTATACGCCGGATGAACCGCACCGACATCCGCAACGCGGCATAGCCGCCGATGAGGCCGATGATCGTCCACAACACCTGTTTGCCGAAAATCACCCACGCCGACCCGTCGGCGCCATAGGAGTGCACACCGGACGCCGACAGCACCATGATCAGACCGAGCGTCGTCAGCAACCCGGCAACGGCGATGATGAGGTGAAACGAGGTCATGGGCCGGCCCAGCCAGTCGGTGAATCGCCTACGTGTGCCGCCTTCTTCGGCCTTGACCTGCGCGTGGGCAACCTCAGGGGCCGCCTCGGAGGCTTTGCTCTCGGCGGTATCAGGGGCGTCGGGGGTAATTGCGGTGTCGGGGGTATCGGCGGTGTCGGCGGTATTGACGGTGTCAACCGAGGCCTGCTCGTCGGCCCGCACGTTCTGTCCTTTGGCCCGGCGTAGCCGCCGGGTCAGCGCGTTACCCACAACCGCCTACCGGAGCGCCGCACGTACGGCGGCCGCGAATGCGTCGCCACGGTCTGCGTAACCGGTGAACTGGTCAAACGACGCCCCGGCCGGTGCCAGCAGCACCGTATCGCCGGGCTTTGCCAAGTCACGAGCTGCGGCCACTACCGCGGTCATCACGCGAGTGCCGAGACGTTCCCCCGCACTGTCGACTCTTGTCACTCTAGTACCAGAAACCACAGCAGTCTCATGCATATCAGCATCCTCGCCTGTCACAACGTGGACGACGGGGACATTGGGCGCGTGTCGCGATAACGCCTCGGCAACCTCTCGGCGATCTCGGCCGATGAGCACCGCACCGACCAGCCGGGATGCGATCCTGGCGACCTCCGCCTCGACAGATGCGCCCTTGAGCAACCCGCCGGCCACCCAGACCACCCGCGGGTAGGCCAGCACCGACGCCTGAGCCGCGTGCGGATTGGTGGCCTTGGAGTCGTCGACGTATCTGATCCCGTCGGCCACCGCCACTACTTCCGACCGATGCCGGCCCACCTGGAACGTCGCAACGGCTTCTGCGATCGCAGCGGCGGGCACATCGACGCAGCGGGCCAGCGCTGCCGCGGCCAGGGCGTCGAGCACTCCGACCGGGCCCGGCACCGGTATGGAAGCCGCCGGTAACAGCGGCAGGTCGTCGGCAAAGGCGCGGTCTACGAGGTGCCCGTCGCGCACGCCGAGTTCGCCCGCGGCCGGTGCGCCGAGCCGGAAGCCGACCCGCACCGGCGCTGCCGCGGTATCCAGCAGCGCGGCCGCCCGGCTGTCGTCGAGTCCGACCACCGCCACCGCGCCATTGAGCGCCCGGGCCTTGGCCGCGGTGTATTCGGCAAAAGTGGAGTGCCAATCCAGATGGTCTTCGGCGATGTTGAGCACCACGCCCGCCTGGGGCCGCAGCGACGGCGCCCAGTGCAGCTGGAAACTGGACAGCTCGACGGCAAGCAGGTCAGCCGGCTCATCCAGCACGTCCAGCACAGGGCTGCCGATGTTGCCGCACAGCAGACTGCGCCGGCCCCCGGCCGTCAACATGGCCTGCAGCATCGACGTCGTGGTGGTCTTGCCGTTTGTGCCGGTCACCACCAGCCAGCGGCGCGGCGGCCCGTAGTGACCCGCCGTGTCGAGTCGCCAGGCCAACTCCACGTCGCCCCAGATGGGCACACCGACTGCCGCAGCGGCGGCCAACACCGGCGTGGCCGGCGAGAAGCCGGGACTGGTGACCACCAGCGCATAGTTTTCTTCGTGGTCGGAGATCTGCCGGGTGGCCGTTGACGCGCTCACCGTAGCCACGCCGCTGTGAGCGTACCGGCGCAATGTGGCCGGGTCGTCGTCGCACAGCGTGGGCGTCGCCCCACACCTGGACAGGGCGGCCAGGACTGCCTTCCCGGTGACACCGCCACCGGCCACCAGCACGGGTGCGCCAGGTACCAGGGGGCCAAGCACGTCAGGCGCCGATCGTGGCTAGCCACTCACCGTAGAACAGGGCCACGCCCAGACCGCAGGTGATCGCGGTGAGCAGCCAGAAGCGGATGATCACCGTAGTTTCGGCCCAGCCGAGCAATTCGAAATGGTGGTGGAACGGCGCCATCCGGAACACCCGGCGCCCGGTGGTGCGGAAGGCCACGATCTGGATCACCACCGAGCTGACTTCGGCGACGAACAGCGAACCCAGCACAACTGCGAGGATTTCGGTGCGGCTGGTCACCGATAAGCCCGCGATGATGCCGCCCAGCGCCAACGACCCGGTGTCACCCATGAAGATCTTGGCCGGCGCGGCATTCCACCACAGAAAGCCGATACAGGCGCCCGCGGTCGCGGCCGCGACGATCGCCAGGTCCAGCGGGTCGCGCACGTTGTAGCAGCCCAGGCCGGGCGAGGTGACGCATGCGTTGCGGTACTGCCAGAAGGTGATCAACACGTAGGCACCGGTGACCATCGCCATGCTGCCCGCGGCCAGCCCGTCCAGGCCGTCGGTGAAATTGACCGCGTTCGACCAGGCGCTGACGATGACCACGCAGAACAGCACGAACAGGACCGGTGCCAGTGCGACGGTGGCGATCTCACGCACGTAGGACAGATCGGCGCTGGCCGGCGTCAAGCCGTTGGCATTATGGAACTGCAACACCAAAACGCCGAACAGCACTGCGGCGCTGATCTGCCCGACCGTCTTGGCCGTCTTGTTCAACCCCAAGTTGCGCGATCTGCGGATCTTGATCAGGTCGTCGACGAATCCGACGCCTCCCAATGTGGTGGCCAGGCCCAGCACCAGCAGACCCGAGGCGGAAATTCCTTCACCGTCGAACGCCAGCCCGGCGATGTGGGCGCCCAGATAGCCCGCCCAGATGCCGGCCAGAATCGCCACGCCGCCCATCGACGGGGTGCCGCGTTTGGTGTGGTGGGTGGGCGGGCCGTCCTCGCGGATCTGATGGCCGAATCCTTGCTTGGTGAACAGCCGGACCAGGGCCGGGGTCAACAGGATGGCGACGGTCAGCGCGATGGCGACCGCGATGAGGATCTGTCTCATGGGCGTGCTCCGCCGGCCGTGGCCTCCGACACGAGTGCGTCGGCCAATGTCCCCAGCCCGACCGAGTTCGACCCTTTGACCAGGACCACATCGCCGGGTTGCACTTCGGCCCGCAATAACGCCAGGGCAGCATCGCGGTCAGCCACGTTGACGGCACCCCTATCGGAGTCAGCGCCCCACGAGCCCCACGCCCCTTCCATGACCGCTGCGTGGTGCATGGCGCTCATCGACCTCCCAGTTCCCACGACAACGAGTCGAGACACATCTAAGCGCACCGCCAGCCGGCCGATGCGATCATGCTCGGTTATCGCGTCCTCACCTAGCTCGGCCATCTCGCCCAGCACCGCCCAGCTGCGCCGGGCGCGCGAGCTCTGGCCCGCCCCGCCGTGGGCGATCCAGGCCAGCGCTTGCAGCCCGGCCCGCATCGAATCGGGGTTGGCGTTGTAGGCGTCATCGATCACGGTGACTCCGTCGGCGCGGGTGGTCACCTGCATCCGGCGCCGCGACACGGGCCCCGTGCCACTCAGCGCTGCTGCCACCTGGTCGACGCTGGCTCCGCACTCCAACGCGACCGCAGCCGCACACAGCGCATTGGTGACCTGATGGTCGCCGTACACGGCGAGTTGGACCTGCGCGGCGTTCTCATTCGCGTGCATCGTGAAGCGCGGCCTGGCCAGTTCGTCCAGCGACACCGGGCCGGCCCAGACGTCGCCGGGGCTGCTGCGGCTGACCCGAACCACGCGGGCGGCGGTAACCCCGGCCATCGCCGCCACCGCCGCATCGTCGACGTTGAGTATGACCAGTCCCGATTCTGGAACTGCCTGCGGCAGTTCGGCTTTGGTCCTGGCAATGGCTTCACGGGAGCCGAACTCGCCCAGGTGCGCGGTGCCGACGTTGAGGACCACCCCGATGGCCGGCACGGCGATCTCGGCCAGCGCGGCGATATTGCCGGGATGGCGCGCCGACATCTCCAGAATCAAGTAGTCGGTGCTACGAGTGGCGCGCAACACCGTCCAGGGATGACCCAGTTCGTTGTTGAAGGATCCGGGCGGGGCGACCACCTCACCCAGCGGCTCGAGAACCGCTGCGACCAGATCTTTCGTCGAGGTCTTCCCCGACGAGCCGGTGATCCCGACAATGGTGAGCCCGCCCGCCACCAGCTCAGCGGCGACGGCCTTGGCCAGCTTGGCCAGCGCGGCAAGCACCGCCGCGCCGGACCCGTCGGCGTCATGTTCGAGCACACCGGCCCGGCCATCCGGCGCCGCGCCCCGCGCCACCACGATCGCGGGAACTCCGACCGGCCGCGCGGCCAGCACGGCAACCGCGCCGGCCGCCACCGCCGAGGCCGCGTGGTCATGCCCGTCGGAGTGGGCCCCGGGCAGCGCCAGGAATAGCCCGCCGGGGCCGACGGCCCGCGAATCAAATTCGACGGTCCCGGTGACGTGGCGTTCCGCGGCGGCGTCCGGTGAGATGTCGGCCAGCGTGCCGCCGACGATCTCGGCGATCCGGGCGACGGTCAGGTCGATCATCGGCGCGCCATGAGGGCCTCTAGAGCTAGCGCCAGCTCCACCCGATCGTCGAATGGACGGGTCTCGCCGGCGCCGCGCTGACCGGTCTCATGACCCTTTCCGGCGACCAGGACCACGTCACCTGGGCGCGCCCAGTCCACCGCGTGCCTGATCGCGGCTCGTCGGTCACCGATCTCGACGATCCTTGCGGCGCCGCCGCTTTCGGCCGCCCCGGCCAAGATCTCCCGGCGGATCGCCGCGGGATCCTCACCACGCGGATTGTCGTCGGTGACGACCACCAGATCCGCCAGCTCAGCCGCGATCGCGCCCATCGGCGCCCGCTTACCCGGATCGCGCTCACCGCCGGCGCCGAATACCACCGCAAGCCGGCGCTCCGGCTGCAGCAGCGTGGTCAGCACCGCCTGCAACGCTCCCGGCTTGTGCGCGTAGTCGACCAGCGCGAGAAAATCCTGGCCGCAGTCGATCTCTTCCAATCGTCCGGGGACCCGGGTTTCCCGGAGTCCCCGCGACGCCAGCTCGGGGTTCACGCCGACCGCATCGAGAATCGCCAGTGCAACAAGACAATTGGCGACGTTGTAGCGACCTGGTAGCCGGATGCCGACCCGGTGCCGCACCCCTTCGGGGCCGACGACGGTGAACTCCTGTCCCGCGGCGCCCGTCGGCATCACATCCACGGCGCGCCAATGGGCGGGTTGGCCTTCAGCGCTGACGGTGATCGCGTCACGGGCCCGGGCCGCCATCGCGCGTCCGGCCTCGTCGTCGACGCAGACCACGGCCGTGCGGGCACGCAGCGGCGAATCCGGGTTGAACAGCATTGCCTTGGCCTCGAAATAGTCGGCCATCGTCGGGTGGAAGTCCAGGTGGTCGCGAGACAGGTTGGTGAAACCGCCCACCGCGAATTGGGTGCCGTCCACCCGACCCAATGTCAGCGCGTGGCTGGACACCTCCATGACCACGGTATCCACCCCGCGTTCGGCCATCGCCGCGAGCAACGCCTGTAATGCAGG
>Ga0182012_10005165_pt1 | contig 13541 bp, 12 predicted proteins | sample 612S2SmetaG_FD_120486 | JGI IMG/M metagenome (GOLD analysis project Ga0182012, IMG submission 120486) | Permafrost microbial communities from Stordalen Mire, Sweden - 612S2S metaG | ecosystem: Environmental > Terrestrial > Soil > Wetlands > Permafrost | place: Sweden: Stordalen | collected... | reverse complement strand
GCCATCGAGACGCTGAACGAGGGCCGCATTGGAATAGGCGCGCAGATGCTGGGCCTGGCCGAGGGAGCCTGGGGACACGCGGTCAAATATGCAAAAGAGCGCCGCCAGTTCGGCCGTCCAATCGCCGATTTCCAGGCCGTGCAGTTCACTCTCGCCCAGATGGCGACCGACATTGAGGCAGCCAAGCTGATGGTCTACAACGCCGCCCGCTTGAAGGACGCCGGACAGCCGTATATGCAGGAAGCGGCCATGACCAAGTTGTTCGCCTCGCAAGTAGCGGAGCGCGTCGCCAGCCAGTGCGTCGAGGTTTTCGGCGGCAATGGCTTTGTGCGCGATTATCCAGCCGAAAAGTACTACCGGGACGCCAAAGTAGGCAAAATCTACGAGGGGACATCGAACATGCAGCTAGCGACGATTGCCAAATCGATATTGGGCGGCATCTAGTCCCCTGTCTCCAACGTCCATATGAAAGACAGACCTGTCATCAATCTGGGGAACCAGGAAAAACCCGGAAGAAACCAAAGTGCGGTATGCTGGAAGAGCGCGCCCGTAGCTCAGCTGGATAGAGCGAACGCCTCCGGAGCGTTAGGTCGGGAGTTCGAATCTCTCCGGGCGCACCATATAGCCTATTTATTCTCATTTCATAAAGCGAATAAAATCAATAGATTATCCATTTCCCAGTTTCGCCGTTCGATGACACCACGGGTTACCACTGGAATCGGGTCAAGAGGATTTAATCGAATCAATCCTGGAACTCCTGTAGAATCTGTTCACTGTCAGGAATCAAAATGGCCGCTACTTCTAGTGAATCGATTGAGGACCTGCTCCGCCGTTGCGCTGTCTCTTCTGGCGATCTCTCAGCCTGGGAGGAGTTTGTGCGAAGATTTCATCGCCTTATTGCGAAGGTGGTGTTGCGCACCTCAGCCAAATTCGGTGGAGTATCCGCGGGCGTTGTCGATGACCTGATCCAGGAAACGTACCTGAAGTGCTGCGCCGACAACTTTCGTATCCTGATTGACTTCGAGCATCGCCATCCAGACGCATTCGTCGGATTCCTGCAGGTCCTGGCAGCCAACGTGGCGCGCGATTATTTCAAGTCCGCCTATTCGCAGAAGCGCGGTGCGAATCAGGTGGAAAGCATTTCAGAGGACTTCACGCCATCTGCCGTTGTGGATGGAGCAGGCAGTCCAGGATCGATTGAGCGCGGCATCTTGATCAATGAAGTGCGGAGCCACCTGGAGCTCTGCATCGAAGGCCGCGACAAGGACCGAAACAGGCGGATCTTCTGGCTTTATTATCGCGCTGGGCTTTCTGCCGCTGCCATTTCAGTTCTGCCGGGAATTGGTCTCACCACAAAAGGTGTCGAAAGCCTCATCCTGCGCATGACCAGAGAGGTGCGAGAACGAATGCTTGCCCCGAAACCGGTCCCACGTCGATCGAAACGGAATGCCGGTGAAGGGATTTTATCCGCACATTCGTTTTAGGAAAGGAGAAGCAGATTTGGAGCAACATTTAAACGCCGACCAGATCGATGAACTTCTCCGGCCTCCACGGGGTTTGCAAACGGGATCGGATTCAGATCGAGGACCCCTTGAGGACGTGTGCGCACATCTGCGTAGTTGTAAAAGCTGCGAGCAGCAAATCATGGATCGGAAGAAAGCGATGGAGCAATTGGCTCTACTCAAATTCGATGCAGCTGTATCACCAGGCCCGCAATGTCCTCCGGGCGATGTGTGGATGGAGGTCGCGGCAGGAATTGCGAGTTCGGCCTCAGACAAGTATCTGAGCCACGCGAGTGAATGTGACCACTGTGGACGATTGCTGAACCAGGCTGCGGAAGACTTCATAGAAGAGTTGAGCCCCGGGGAAGAAGCTCAGATCGCCAATTTGACGAGTTCGACACCCGGCTGGCAAACAAGACTGGCAACAAAGCTCAGCGATACCCAGGTATTTACACCAAAGATACCCGCTGCGAGGCACAGTTGGCTCCCCTCAATCGTGGGCCCTTTAACGCCTTCACGTCTGGCCCTTGCCGTGGCGCTTGCTGGACTCGTAGTGCTTGGCATTCGGGATTATTCGTTGCAGGCACATTTGTCATCCCAGTCCCTGCAGGCAACTGCCGATGTTCAGCGGCTTGAGCAGGATGTTCTTCAACAGAAGACTCAGATCGCGGATTTGACAGCGCAAGTAAGCAGGCCTGTCCCGGCGTCGGCGCACGCTGCTTCGCAACCGCCCGAGGAGAGAGCAATTGCTTCTCTCGTTCTCGACGCGGGCCTCACCAGAGGCGCAGGAGAAATGAAACGCCTCTCCGTTCCTTTGGGCACTGACCTGGTCAGGATTACGCTGCATGTGACCGATCGCCCTGACGGTGTGGTGCGCGAAGAACTGCTCAATTTTGACAGGCAGAAAATCTGGTCGCAGGAACTCAAGGCATCCGCTGCCGAGACGAAGAGCGGAAGTCTCATGCTTCTTGTCCCCGCGTACCTGTTGACGCCGGACGACTACCTGATTAGACTGAGCCGCGAAACTCCAGACAAACCTGAGGAAGTTGCAACCTATTCTTTCCGGGTACCCCGATAAACGCAGCGTCTCACGAACTGGACATGTGTAGATGGCGCAAACGGCCAAACGCGAGTGGACCATCCTGCTCTACAGCATGGCGGATCAAAACAAGTTGAGAGGGTTCGCGAACGACACACTCCTGGATATCAGCCGGGCATCCCGGGACTGTGGAGTCAAAACTGTCGCTCAAGTGACCTTTCATTCCTCCGTCGTTCACCCGATTCGCAGATACGACTTTGAGGAAAGAGTGTCGTCAAACAGAAAGACAGACGTTCAGAACAGGCTGCAGTTTGTTCCACGCAAAAACATAGACCCGCGGCGAAATCTGGTGGAATTTCTCAGGTGGGGACAGCGTACTTACCCGGCAAAACGCTACTGCGTCGTCATTCAAGGGCATGCATGGGGGGTGGATTACGACGTCACACCTCGCGTCAGGGCGCAAGAGAAGCGTCACAATAGCCGGCACGAACGCTATCACCTGATTCTTGGAAGCCCCGGATCAAAGAGTCACCTAAGCAACAAGCAACTGCAAGCCGCCCTCACCAGCGCATCCGCCCAGGGTAAATTCCATCTGCTGGGATTGGACTCGTGCGTGATGGGCATGGCAGAAATTCTCTATGAGTTGCATGAATGCGCGGAATATACCGTGGCCCCCGAGGGTCTCGGCCCCATCCATGGATGGCCGTTCTATCCGATCCTGACCGAGCTGAATCGAAAGCCTTCAATGAAGGGTGCGGCGCTTGGAGCCTTGGTCTTGCGCAAATACGCGGATAAGTATCGAGAGTCGGGAGGGAACGTAAAACTCACCATCGCGCTCTGCTCGCTGCGCTATTCCAATGAACTTATGAAAGCAATGCAAGCGCTGGTTCGGTCCTTGCGAAAAGGACTGGAGGACGCAGCAATCCGCTCCGCGATTGTAAGTGCCCGCCTGCGGTGTCAGTTTATCCGCATTCCGACCTATATCGATCTCCATCACTTGTGCAGCCAATTGAAACGCGAACCATCGGTTCACACGAATTCTCCTCTCTTCAATGCATGCAGCAGAGTTGAAAAGGTCCTGAAAGGGAGATTTGTGGAGAGGGTAGCCCTGAAACGAGGAAGGACCGACGCCTTCGGGCTCTCAATCTATTTCCCAAAATGGCGAATTGGAGGGAAAGAGCGTGCCTCCAAATGGGAGAAACTGCCGTGGACAGACCCCATGGCTACTCCAAGCACACTTGCGGAAGGCGTCGCCAAGATTGAAACCGCATATACCGACCATGAATTTGCGCAACGGTCCGGTTGGAAAGAGTTTCTTGTGGAGTTTCTCAAAGCCCGGCTTGTTGCCTGATGTGCCAGGCTGGGAGCAGAATATTCAGCGCAGTTGTAGATGTCAGATTGATTACGAAAGAGGATGATCCAAATGCCAAAAAAACCTGCCGCTTCCGCCAGCGCCACTCAGCCGGCCCAACCGCCAATTTCGGTCGGAAAGGACTGGCCCATCGTGTTGAACCATCTCCACTCGCTTGCCGCATTGCCTTGGACCCCCGAAACATCCAGTGCTCTGGGCCAAATTGTGGCCAATCTCCAAGGGCCCTTCCACGGCCCCCACGGCAGGAAGCGCACGCCTAAGCCCAAGAGCTCTGGAAAGGCCAAGTAAGCATTCATCGATCGATCCGGTTAATCTTTAATGGATGACACGGTTCGATTCTGATGGTTACAGTCCATCCCGGCGCGCAGGTCTATCCAGTCCGGTTGCGCCCGTGGCGCTGCTGTTCGCGTGTTCGGCCTTGTGCGCCGCCGCACAGGCCCGCACTTTGCCTGGTGAGAGCCTCGAAAACGCGGCTCCCGAGCTGCATCTGTCTCAGCCGGAGACACAAAGTGTGAGCGTAGGCGCTGCTCTCCACTATTGGTTCCATGCCGAGCGCGAGTCGGTTTTCAAGCTTGCCGTCCAGCAGCACGACATGGGACTTCGGGTTACCATAGTCCGGCCGGATGGCACCAGGCTCCTCGAACGATTGACGCCCATTACCGCAGCCACATCGATCGCGGCCGTGGCGAATCTCGCGGGGACGTATTCGGTCTCGGTAACTCCCCAGCAGACAGACGAACGCTCCCGACAGTTCTCCATTTGCCTGGAGGAGATCGGTCGCCGGAACCTGCGCGGGTCCGCTGAATTGTCCGCGAGCACCGCGCTCGAAGCCGGCGACCGGCTTTCCGCCCAATGGACGCTTTCGAGCCTGGACGAGGCTCTTGAGCGCTATCGATACGCAGAGAAAGAGTGGCGTCGGGCCGGCGATCTGGAGGAGGCATCCAGTGCTCTGGTTCGGCAGGGCGACGCTAATGCGATTCGAGGGCAGTACAAAGCGGCATTGTCGTCCTATCAGGCTGCCCTGCAACTGGTTTCCGGGGGGTCTCGCGTCGATCGAAAGGTCGACATTCTCAATGCCATGGCCGCTCTCGCATTGGCCTCCCTCGATCTCGAAGAAGCAAAGAAAGACGCGAATGCTGCGAATGATCTAAGCATTTCGATTTCCTACGATGAAGGGCGCGGGCGGGCGTTAACAGGAATGGGCGGCGTTGAGTTCTTTCGCACCAACAGTGCGGCTGCCCAATCGTATCTGGATCAGGCAATGTCGATATGGGCACATACACCCGACAGGCAGGGCGAAGTGTTCACGCTTATCAACCTGAGTTACATAAGCGCATCGAAGTCGGATCATGCTTCGGCCTATGAGTATCTGACCCGTGCACTAAGAATCGCGAAATCCATCGATGATGAATTTGCCGAGGCTAGCGCCGTTTTATTTATTGGGAATTATTACGTTCGCGTTGATGAATTGGCGCAGGCTCGCGATAGCTTCAATGCCTCTTTGAATCTTGTTGCAAAGATGGGAAGCGTGAATCTTGAGGCGATCGTCCTGGATGACTTTGGGTATTATCTCGAAAACCTTGGAGATCCGGGCAGTTACGACGTTTATAAGAGAGCCGCTCTTCTGGCCGAACGCGCCAACCATCCTCTCATGTACGCGATCATTCTGAGCGATCTGAGCCGCGCGGCGATAGCTAATGGCAAGGCTTCCGAGGCATTGCGATATTCGGAAACCGAGCACCAATTAGCGCTGGGTTTGCGTGACGCTCTGTTGATCTCGCAGTCCTTGCGAGACACTGGCGAAGCATATATGGCTGCCGGAAACGTGAATTTGGCACTGAAGTATTTCACCGATGGCTTGGATCCGAAGTTGCTCGGTGCCAATTCAGCCCAGCGAGCAAATACCGAAATTGAAATCGCACGCGCGCTGGAGCGTCTTGGGCGCGCCCCTGAGGCGTCGGACGCGTACCGGGAGGCCGCTTCGCTCAGTCATTCGATTGCTTCGATGAGGGCTGAAGCCGATGCGCGGTATCACATTGCGCGCCTCGATACTGCGGAAGGACGGCTCGATTCAGCTCTGCCCGAGATAGAGCGGTCCGTCTCTCTTGTCGAGTCTCTGAGAACAAAAGTCAGCGCAGACGATACACGGATCCTGTGGTTCGCTTCGTTCCATTCGATCTATACGCTCTACATCGATGTATTGATGCAGCTTTCATCGCAAAAAAGTAACGGCGATATGGCCCGCCAGGGCTTCAGGATCGCCGAACAAAGCATTGCGAGGTCGTTTGTTGAGCTGCTGCACGGAGCCCAGGTCGACCAAGGGGACAGCCAGGACCTGGCCCGTGAGGACGCGTCGGTGCGCCGCTTGCTTGCCGAAAAGAAGGCGGAAGAAAACAGGCTGCTGGGCGCCTCGATCGGCACCGAAGCCGTACACAAAGTCGCCTTGGAGATATCCGACTTGCACGATCGGGCGGTCGAGATCGAATCGCAGCTTCAAGGAAACAACCCGGAATACTTTCAGATGCAAATTGAACCGCTTGCCGTTGACAAGGTTCAGTCGTTGATCGGGGATGAGGATATAGTCCTTGAGTATTCCCTCGGCTCCAGTCATAGCTATCTGTGGGCAATCAGCAGAACAGGGTTTTCGAGTTACGCGCTGCCACCCGAGGGTGAGATTGAGGCCGTTGTGCGGCGGTTCCGGCGGGCTGTCGTTTCTCCCGGGCTTCAGCCGGGGCAAAAAGCGAGCCCTTCAACGGGAGACAAAGAAAACGAAGAGGGTCTTGCCCTGGAACTCGGACGCACGCTGCTTGCGCCGGTTCCGGATCTGGATCGATTCAAGCGCATTGTCGTGGTGGCGGATGGTGCTTTGCAGTACTTGCCATTCGGGGTCCTGATTACAAAGCCGCGCAACCACGATTCGGCAGCGGAAATGGAGCGCCTTGCCGACGATCATGAGATTACGAATCTCCCATCGATGACAGCACTTTCAGTTTTGCGAAGCCGTCGTAATCCGAATGGACGGCCGACGAAGGGGCTGTTGCTGTTTGCCGATCCGGTTTTTGAGAGCGACGATCCCAGAATCGAAAGGATCGAACCTGCGTACGACAAGAGTCCGCAAAGATCCTCCTCGGCGAATAAGGAGGTCGCGACGGGCGCTGCAGGGTACGGCTCAAATACGGCCCGGCACTTTCCGCGGCTTCCAGGATCCCGCCAGGAAGCAGCGGCAATCGCAGAGATTGCTCCCAAACAGAGTGCCGAGATCCTGCTCGGGTTCGATGCGAACCGGAGCCGGGCAGAAAACCAGGATCTGCAGAATTACCGCTTCATCCACTTTGCCACTCACAGTGTATTTGACGACGAGCACCCGGAATCTTCCGGGGTGATCCTGTCCCTGTTCAATCGTGATGGCAGCCCTGAGGACGGATATCTTCGACTTAGGGATATCTATGGTTTGAAGCTGTCTGCCGACGTGGTGGTATTGAGTGCCTGCGATACTGCTCTGGGAAAGATCATAAAAGGAGAGGGAATTGTGGGTCTTACCAGGGGCTTCATTTACGCGGGCGCGCCACGGGTTGTTGCGACTTTGTGGCGTGTGGACGACGATGCGACCAGCGAGTTTATGAAGTGGTTTTATATCGGAATCTTTCAAAAACAGGAGTCTCCAGTGGCGGCCCTTCGGGAGGCGCAGCTCGATATGCGCAAACAGGCGCGCTGGCGGTCTCCCTACTACTGGGGAGGCTTCGTGATTGAAGGGGAGTGGCGTTCAACGAACAACAGTGCCAGTGAGGTTTCCAAGTAATCGCCCTTCGCTCGGCCGATTCCACCAATACAGTTCCGTGCCCCGTTCTTGCGATTTCTTTCTATCGCAAGAGCGGGAAACCTCAGCCCTCAACCAGCCTTGCCAGTATCCCGTTGCTCGCGGATCTCTTCCATTACCGACTGGATAAGGGCCTTGGCGCCTTCCATACCGGCGAGAACGGCTTGCAGATCGAGGGCTGGCTTCGAAGGGTTGCGGGTGGAGGCGCAATAGACGCCATGCTGGCCGACCATGATCAGGGAGTCGGTAAGAAGGTCAAGGGCTACGGCCAGGCGGCCTCGCTCGACGCCCATCATGAACTCGTGGTGTTCAAGCTCTGCACGCTTTTCGTCGAATACATTCATATTTCAAGCGTACGCGAAGAGGGCGGGAATTGGGGTTATGATGGTGCAGCGAGACGCTATGCCTCCCACCGAAAACGACGCGACAATTGCCAACAATGAGGTCTGGCCGGCTCTGCCCCAGGCCGCGTGGAGCGACACCTGCGCCACATTGCAGCTTTGGATACAGATGGTCGGCAAGATCCGGCTGGCGCTTACTCCGCCGATCAATCACTGCTGGAATGTGACCCTTTACCCTACGGTCCGCGGGCTAACCACGCAACCGATGCCGCACGGCACGCGGATTCTTCAGATTGATTTCGATTTTATTGACCACTTGTTGGTGGTGGAGACCAGCGAAGGCGCGCGCCGGACCATTCCGCTGAAGCCGATGACAGTTGCGGCGTTTTACGAGCAGTTGATGGCCGCGCTCAACGGCCTTGGCACTCCGGTGCACATCTGGAAGATGCCATGCGAAGTTGCGGAGCCGATTGCATTCGACACGGATCAGGTGCATCGGGCTTATGATCCGGAGTTCGCACAGCGATTCTGGCGCATTTTGCTGCAAGCGACGCGGGTGGTCACAGTTTTTCGCGCCCGCTTCATTGGGAAGGTGAGTCTGGCGCACCTATTCTGGGGAGCGATGGACCTGGCCTGCACGCGGTTTTCGGGACGCACAGCGCCGGAGCACCCAAGCATGCCTGGCCTGCCGGATCGAGTGACTCGCGATGCCTATTCGCACGAAGTGAGCAGTTGCGGATTCTGGCCCGGCGCACCCGGCATTGAGCCGTTCTTTTACAGCTATGCATACCCGGAACCGCCCGGCTACGCGCAGTATCCCATTGCGCCGGCGCAGGCGGGATTCAACGCGGCGTTCGGGGAGTTCGTGCTGCCGTATGAAGCGATGCGTCAATCGGCAGACCCCGATGACGCTTTGCTGCAGTTCCTGCAGAGTACATACGAGGCTGCTGCGAATTGCGCTCATTGGGATCGGCAAACTCTCGAAGCCAACCCTTCGCATGAGGCGTAAGTTGTTTGTTTTGGCAGGTCATTTCGGCTTTTTTAGGCGTAACGTTATTGTTTTCATGCGCATGGAAGGAAAAGGGGGGAGGGGTGGGGTAAATCATCCAGGCCGTTCGCGGTCTCAGGGCATTGCGGTATTTGTTGTGCTGTGGAGGCCATTGAGTCGATTATCCCCCTTTTCACGAAATAGACTGCAAACTCCGGGAAGATTTCGTAGATTTATTTTGTCTGCTTTTTCATGCGATTGCCTGAGTTGGAACCGGTTCATTCCAAAAGGATTGGTTGACGCCGCCTATTGGGCGTGGACGAAGTAGATCACTCCGTCATGGTCGTCCGTTAGCAGGAATGCGTCAGGGCCGGTGCGCAGAATGCCGCACGGACGGCCTTTGACCCTTCCGTTCACGAGGAAGCCGGTGATGAAGTCCTGGGGCCGATGGTTGGCGGCGTTGAAGCGGACTACCCTATATCCGGTGCCGATGGCCGGATGGCTTGCGCCGTGGAGTGCAACTAGAAACGAATCGGCAAGCGTGGGGTTGGCGGAGTCGAAGTACTCAAGACCAAGCGGGGAACTGTGTGCGGCGAATGTGGTGTAGGCCGCGGGAATCTTTGAGCAGTCGAACTGCGGCGGAGGCGGTCCGGCCGGCGGCGCGGGAACAATGTGGTCCGTGGGTTTGGGATCGGAGATGAAGTGGTCGGCGTGGGGCAGGCCGTGATCGAAATAGCAGGTCGGCCAACCGTAATTGGAGCCCGATGGAACCGGGTGGGCATCGCTGTCCAATTCAAAGAACGTGTCTTCTGGGTCGTGGTTTCCCAAGTGATCCGCGCCCATATTGGTCGCGAAGAGGGCGCCGCCGTCGATGGATGGGATGTATTCCATTCCAACGGCATTGCGCAGGCCGCGAGCCACAATCTCCTGATGCGAGCCGTCGGGGTCCATGACCGTGAGTGTGGCGCGGACTTCTTCTTTCTCACGGCAGGCATTGCAGGAGCTGCCGACAGTTACATAGAGGCGAGTCTTGCCATGCAGGGTTGCGAAGGCGACGGTGCGAGTTAGATGCCAGCCGCCGTACTTATAGTTGAGGCCATAGTCGGGATAAGTCGCGAGTGTCTGGGGCGGGCCGGAAGGGGCGTTGTCGCCGGCGTTGTACTTATAACGGAGAAGCTTGTCCGTCAGCGGAAGATAGAGCCAGGACTGACCGGGCTTTCCATCCTGCGCCGGCTCGGTATAGAAGGCTAGATTGTTCGGGTTGCGGAGATGGTCGAGATAGGTCGTGACCTTGGCAAACTTCCCGTTTTTTTCATTCCAGCCGTCGAGGATATAGACCTTGCCGAGCGTATTGTCGCCGAGGTCGTGCATGTCTGTAACGAAGATGCGGTTGTCGGGCGATTTTGCCATGAAGCGAACACGCTTCAGGCCTTCAACGGCGACGTCGATGGTGAAGTTCGCGGGGAGTTTGAGGACGAGCGACTTGCCGTTGGCGAGATGAATGGGATGCGACAGTGGTTGCTGCGCCGGAAGGCCGACAGTGGACACGAGAGCGGCACAAAAAGCAGCGCCTATGAAAGACATTCTTGCCAACAAATTCATTGCTCTTAGGATGCGAAATATCGCCAAAGGGAAATTGGTGGTTGAGAGAGTTAGACAGCACAAGAGTCGATTCGGTTAGTTTTTGGATTGAACGTTGTTATGCGGCTTTGACACTTCGAGAATACTCCAACCGGGAGATTTGGGCGGCGTGGTGCTTCCATCCCCGGCACCCTCGGCACGGTCTAGAGATCTCACGGGGACCGGCGCCACCCGCTGGCTTTGACACTGCGAGGATACCCCAACCGGGAGGTTTGGGCGGCGTGGCGCTTCCATCCCCGGTCCCCAAAAGCTAGGGACCGGGGGCACCCTCGGCATGGTCTGGAAGTCTCACGGGGACCGGCGCCACCCGCCAACAGTTACCAAGTACCACACCCCAGCTACTCCGCCTCCACCGGGAGTGAAACGCGAGCCTCGCTAAGCGAGGGGAGAGTGATGCGGTCCGCAGTGGAACCCCGGAGGTTGCGCAGAATGCGCTGTCCGTCGCTGGACGGAATAGGTAGTAGATTCACGATGCACAGGATCAGGTTGTAGAGTGCAAGTTGATTCCCGATGACTGGCAAATAGTATGAAGGAAAAGCCAGGCATAGATTCATCAAGGGCCCGGAAAAGGAAATGAGGATCTCCGTGCGGCGCCTGCCGGAGTGAGCCCTGCGGTTGTAGGCGCCGCGCCCGCAGAGCCCGAACTCGCGTACCGGAACACCGAGCGCGACCGCGGTAAGCATGTGCCCCACCTCGTGCAAAAGCAGGCAAAGGATCACCAGCGCACCTTCGACAGCGCCGGGTCGCCAGCCCAACAGTGCAATGCCCAGGAGGATGCACAACGCAAGCAAAACCCACCCAGTGCCATGCATTCGAAATGGAATCAGGAATTTCCGCATGCCGCCACGCTCAATCAATAGTATGATGCATGATTTTGGTCTTGTCTTCATGCATTCGGGTGGGCACCCAGACTTCCTTTTCGTCAATATCCATCTGGACGGGCAGGCCCTTTGTGTATGGAGCCTGAGCGCGGCGGAGGCGCGGCGCGGCCTGGTTGTGACGGATTAGCTAGTGTCACAACCGGGCGACCCGGGTTTCACCGTCACTCCGACAATGTACCTATGATGCGAACTGGAATTCTTGCTAAATGGATGGGAGCGATGCTGCTTTGTCTATGGGCCGCACCAATGATTGCGGGCACGCTCACACGGCACTGGAGCGAGATAGACGGGCTGCGGCTTTCGAACGCTACCGTCGTCACCAGGGACGGCCGTCGCTTTCGAGGCCATCTCGTCGTCACTCAAACGGGGGTGGTTGTCATTCATCACGGAACGTATGAAAAATGGCTTACAACAGCGAATCGCCCGAGGTTCCAAAAGCGCTCGTTGCCCGGATTCTGGTTCGCCACCGATACAGAATGACAAAGGAAGAACAGGATGATCTTTGGTGGTATGTCGCCGGTGATTGGAAAGCGATTTTCTATCCTGAGTTGAGTAATCTGTTTCCGATTGCCATCGTGGCCCACGCCGGATTCACTTTCGGGGCCGTTTTGTACACGCCGGTTGGGATGATTGCCGCAGCATTTCTGCCTCCCAAAGCAGACACGATCGAGATTCTGCCCGAATGAGCGGTAACAATTGCGTGCTATCCCACCCTAGCGACAAAAACAAAAGCGTCGCGAGGGTGGGGCACCCGAGTTTTACGCTGTTCCGGAAACGGCTTAAACGTTCAGCTTGCGCATGTAGTCGGCGTCCATGCGGAGAGCTTCCATGGGGTCGATGGTGAACTCTTCCTGCTCGATGAAGTAGTGCTTGAGTCCGGTGGCGGCGCGGAGAATGGGAGCGTAGTCCATCGTGCCCTGGCCGAGGACGGTGGACTCGAACTCTCCCTTGGCATTGCGAGCCATGTCTTTGACATGCAGCAGCGGGAAGCGCTCAGGGGTTTTGCTGAGGTAGTGGATAGGGTTGCGTCCGGCGGCGAAGACCCAGCCGCAATCCATCTCAAAGACCACGAGGTTGGGGTCGGTGAGGCGGAGAAGCTCGTCGTACATGGTCATGCTCTTCACGGTGGCGAACTCGGGGGTGTGGTTGTGGTAACCGAAAGTCATGCCGGCAGCTTTAACCTTTTCGCCGATGCGGTTCAGCTCCTCGGCGGCCCAGCGCCAGTCGTCGAGAGTGAGCGGACCGTGGGCGTCTGGGTCCTTGTGGTTAGGCGAGGGACAAACGATATAGCTGAGGCCGAGGTTGTGGCCGTACTCGATCAATTCGTCGAGATGCGGACGGAGGTCACCCATGCTGTGATGGGCGCTAACGCAGCGAAGGCCGGCCTGGTCCATGGCGTGGCGAAACTCTTTGGCGGTGCGGTTATAGTAGCCGGCGGCTTCGACTTCGGTGTAGCCGAGGGTAGCGAGCTTGTGGAGAGTGCCTTCAAAGTCCTTGGGCAGCAATTCGCGAACGCTGTAGAGCTGCAGGCCGATGGGCAGAGCGAGGGGCGCGGCGGAGAGGTGACGAGGGGCGATACTGGTGACGGCAGCAGCGGCGGCCGAGGCTTTCAGAAAAGTCCTGCGTGACGTGAAGCTCATGGGTCGATTCTCCTTTGGTGGTGCGTGCTATTCCCTATTCCCTAGTCCCTGGTTCTTTGTCCCTATCCTTTGATGGTCTTTGTCGCCGCATCCCAGGTTGCAACGGTGCGGTGAAAGTAGGAGTAATTGGCCATGTGGCAGCCGATGGCGGCGTTGTGGCCGAAGACTTCGTCTTCGACGACGTGGTGGCGGGTGTTGATGGCTTGAAAGAAGTTGGCGATGTGCTCAGCGGTGTCGTTGTAGCCGTGTGGCAGGCTGAAGGTCTCCACTTCCGGTGCGGCGACAGGCGAAGCGGGCGCGGGATGCGCGGCCTTCCACTC
>Ga0182012_10005163_pt1 | contig 13547 bp, 9 predicted proteins | sample 612S2SmetaG_FD_120486 | JGI IMG/M metagenome (GOLD analysis project Ga0182012, IMG submission 120486) | Permafrost microbial communities from Stordalen Mire, Sweden - 612S2S metaG | ecosystem: Environmental > Terrestrial > Soil > Wetlands > Permafrost | place: Sweden: Stordalen | collected... | reverse complement strand
AGGTTCTCCACCTCGTAGCCCACCATCGCCGCCGTCGCGGGATTCGTCCCGTGCGCCGAGTCCGGAATCAGAATCTTCTTGCGCGGATTTCCCTTCGACTCCAGATACGCGCGAATCAGCAGAATGCCCGTCAGCTCGCCATGCGCTCCGGCCGCCGGTTGCAGGGTGATGGCGTCCATACCGCAGATTTCGATCAGCTGATCCGCCAGCGTCTTCATCACGCGCAGCACGCCCTGCGCCGCCGCCTCCGGCTGGTAAGGATGCGCGCCGGCAATGCTATCCAGCCGCGCGACAACTTCATTCACCCGTGGGTTGTACTTCATCGTGCAGCTTCCCAGCGGATACATCCCGTGGTCCACCGCGTAATTCCAGGTGGAGAGCCGCGTGAAGTGGCGAATGATCTCAATCTCGCTCACCTCAGGTAATGCTGCCGCCTCGGTGCGCAGGGTCGAACCCAACTCGCTCGCCGCATCCACCGCGGGCACGTCCAACTGCCGCAGCCGGTACGCCTTCTTGCCCGGCGAGGAGTGCTCAAAGATCAGCCCTTCGTTCTGCGACGGGTGCGAAGAAACCTTCTTAATATTCTTATCGCTCACCGTCCTACCTCCTCGGCGGCCACATCCATCGCCGCCTTCGACGTCAACTCGGTGGCGCACCACAAACTGGCCTCGCCCAACTCGGGGTAGTACTTTTTCAGCGGCAGCCCGCCGATGATGTTGTGCTTCTCCAGCAGCCGTGTGCGGATGGCCTCGGCGTCGCCTTTGCTCTGCACCACGAACTCGTTAAAGCGCGGCGCGCCTTCAAACAGCAGCTTGCTCTTCGCTCCCATCACCTTGCGCCCATAGGCCGCCTTCGCCAGGTTCTGCTCGGCCAGCTCTCTCAGCCCGTTCTTGCCGTACACATCCATGTAGATGTTCACCATCAGTGCCACCAGCGCCTGGTTGGTGCAGATGTTCGACGTCGCCTTCTCGCGGCGGATATGCTGCTCGCGCGTGGAGAGCGTCAGCACAAAGCCGCGCTTGCCGTTGCGGTCGGTCGTCTGGCCGCATAGCCGTCCCGGAATCTGCCGAATGAACTTTTCCCTGGTGGCGATGACGCCCGCGTACGGTCCGCCATAGCTCAGCGGTACGCCGAAGCTCTGCGCCTCCATGGATACGATGTCGGCCTCCACCGGCGGCTTCACAATGCCCAGCGAGAGCGCTTCCGCAATGGATACCACCAGCAGTGCGCCCTTCGCGTGCACGACATCCGCAATGGCCGCCACGTCCTCAATCGTTCCAAAGAAGTTCGGCGACTGGATCAGCACGCAAGCCGTCTGCGGCGTAATGGCCTTGTCCAGGGCCACCAGATCAACCCGGCCGTTCTCGGTAAAGCCCACTTCGCTCAGCGGCAGCCCCTGGTATTTCGCGTAAGTGGCAATCACCTCGCGATACTCCGGATGCGCGCTGCGCGCCAGAATGGCCTCGCCGCGCCCCGTCAGCCGCATGGCCATCATCACCGCCTCGGCCGCGCCCGTGGAGCCGTCGTACAGGCTGGCGTTGGCCACTTCCATGCCGGTCAGCTCGCAGATCATCGTCTGGAACTCGAAGATTGCCTGCAACGTGCCTTGCGCAATCTCCGGCTGGTAAGGCGTGTAGGCCGTAAACCACTCGCCGCGGGAGATCAGCGAATCAATCACCACCGGGCGATAGTGGTTGTAGGCTCCGGCGCCCAGCAGAATGCTTGCGCCATTTGCGTTCTCCGCCGCGCGCTCGCGGAACCAGTCCACGATCTCGCTCTCGGCCATCTGGGGTGGAATTGCCAAATCGCGTGTAAGGCGGAACTCGGCCGGAATGGGGGCGAACAGCTCGTCCACATTCGCCACGCCGATCTCGCCAAGCATAAGCTCGCGCTCAGCGGGAGACTTCGGGAGATAGCGCATGATCTTCTTCCTGGTTTACGTATTATGTGTGCGTGTTGCTCAGTGCATGAGCCGCTTGGCCCGGGCGTACCGGCGGGACAAATCCACCAGGCGCCGGCCGTGCATGTCCGGGACGGCCAAGCCTCACCAGAGCCCGGACAATCAACTGAGCCTTACTGCTCTTCGGCGACGAACTTCTCGTAATCGGCCGCCGTCAGCAGCGCCGCGGCCTCAGCCGGATTCGCCAGCGTCACCTTCACCATCCACGCCGTGTGCGGCTCGCTGTTCACCTTCTCGGGGGCCGTTGCCAGCGCTTCATTGATGGCCGTAACCGTGCCCGTCACCGGCGCATAAAGGTCGCTTACGGCCTTCACCGACTCCACGGTGCCAAAGGTCTTGCCGGCCTCCAGCTGGGCACCCACCTTGGGCAGTTCAACAAACACAATGTCGCCCAGCGAATTCTGCGCGTGGTCCGTAATGCCGATCGTGCCCGTCGTGCCATCCACGGCAAGCCATTCGTGTTCCTTGGTGTATTTATATTCCGGCGGGTAGGCCATGATGATCTCCCTCAACTTCTTTTGTTCCGGATCGCTCCGGCGCCATGAAAATTGTAATCTACTCGGCCGCCTTGGCGGGGCGGGGACGCTTGTAAAACGGAATCGCCACCACCTTGCACGCCACGGCCTGACCGCGCACTTCCACCGCCAGCTCGGTCCCTACGGTGTTCAGCAGCGGAGGCACATACGCCAGCGCGATATTCTTTTTCAGGAACGGCGCCGGAGAGCCACTGGTGACCACGCCAACCGGCGCGCCTTGCGTATCCAGCACCGGGTAGCCGTCGCGCGGAATGCCTCGGCCGGTGGCTTCCAGGCCCACCAATATGCGTTCCAGCCCTTTGCCTTTCTGTTTCTTCAGCGCTTCCTGTCCCGTGAACTCTTCCTTGTCCATCTTCACAAAGCGGTCCAGCCGAGCTTCCCACGGCGTGATCGTATCTGAAATCTCGTGCCCGTACAGTGACAGCGCGCCTTCCAGCCTTAGAGTGTTGCGCGCGCCCAGTCCGCAGGGCAGCACGCCGAACTCTTCTCCCGCCGCAAGCAGCGCATCCCACACCCGTTCGCTGGTGGCAACGTCACTGGGGATGTAAATCTCAAAGCCATCCTCGGCCGTGTAGCCCGTGCGTGCAATCAAAGTGTTCGCCAGCCCGCACACCGTGCCGTGGGTAAACCAGTAGAACTTCACCGTGGTCAGGTCAGCGTCGGTCAGCTTTTGCAGGGTGCGCCAGCCATTCGGCCCCTGGATGGCGATCTGCGTGTAATTGTCGCTCAGGTCTTCCACCGTGCAGTCAAAGTTCTTGGCCGCCTCGCGAACCCAGTTGTAGTCCTTCTCACGGGTGCCCGCATTGATCACCAGCAGGAAGTCTTCCTCGCCCAGCCGGTGCACAATCACGTCATCCACAAACGTGCCCTTGTCGTACAGCAGCGCCGAATACTGCGCCTGCCCGATGGCCAGCTTGCTCGCATCGTTGAAGGTCATGTGCTGCACGGCCCCAAGAGCCTGCGGCCCATGCAGGCGAATGTCGCCCATGTGGCTTACGTCGAACAGTCCCACGCTGGTGCGCACAATCATGTGCTCGGCAATCAACCCGCCCGTCTTGCGCTGGGCGTTGGCAGGATACTCCACCGGCATATCCCAGCCGTTGAAGTCCACCATCCGGGCTCCCAGACGGCGATGCGCGGCGTTAAGCGCGGTCTTGCGAACGGGGGCGGAACTCTCGGAGTTGGACAAGATGGAAACCTCGGGAAGGGAAGTCTTGCGGCCCCCATGGAGGCCGCCGGAACACTAAAAACTACCACGTTGCCCGCAGCGCAGGCAACGCACGTGGAAACGCCGGCAGGTTGCTTATCCTGCCGGCGTCTGGTTTTCGCCTTGGCTAAACCAAAAAGCGCTTAAAAGTGATATGCCACCTGCATGGTCAGCGCCCGCGGCGTCACAAAATGCGTGCCGCTAAAGGTGGAAAGGAAGTTATACAGCGCCACCTTGTTCGTAATGTTCACGGCCGTCAAAGTGGCCGACCAGCGCTTCGTTGTCTTCGACTGGAACAGGTTGTCGTCGCCCAGTGAGAGGTCGAACAGGTTGCGCGGAGCAATCCGTGGCGGATTCTTGTCGTCGTTCTCCATGCCCGGTGCCGGAATCTTCATTCGCGTCGAGCCGTATTCCGAAGGCGTGCACGTGGTCAGCGGAGCGTTCAGGGTCGGATACTGGGTTCCGCAATACAAGCCCGCCTGCATCTGCTGATCCGCGCTCAGCCCGGTCAAATTCACCGGCGTCGTGCCGTTGACGGCGTACGGCACCGAGGCTGCCACCTGGCCGCTGTCGTAGCGCCAGTTAAAGCCCGCCCACGGACCCTTCTTCCACGGCTGATATTGCAGGTGCGTCGTCTCGTTGAACTTCTCGTCGTGATCAATCCGGAAGGGCTGTCCGTTCTGTCCCACCGTGGTTCCCAGTCCGCTCGTCTGCGGCGGGAAGAAGCGTGCCGCCACGCTGCTGAACACAACCAGCGCGCTGAAGCCGTGATGCTCCGGAACGCTCACCCGGGCCGCGTAGCCCGGAATCTTCGAGTTGTGCCAGCCGATGGGGAAGGTGATGGGTGTCGCGCCCAGCACGCTGAAGTCGTACGCCGTGTGCGTGTACTTCCAAACGTAGTCTCCGCTGAACACCGCCCAGCGCCCAAAGGCCTGCTGCAAACCGGCGTGGAACTCATTGCGATAGCCCGGCGTGTTCGGCGCCTGCACGCACGGAATCAGCGCCGCGATGACCGCGTAGTTGCAGCCTTCGCTCGCCAATATCAGGTTCTCGTTAAACGGCGACTCCAAGCTGCGTGCATAGGAGAGGCGCAAGACCGTTCCGCTCGGCTTGATGTTGTAGCTCACGCCCAGCCGCGGCTCCGCCTGGCTGGCCACCACCAGTCCGTTGTACAGGTCGCCGCGAATGCCCAGGTTGAAAGCCCAGTTTCCCTTGGTGATGGCGTCCTGGATATACAGCGCCGTCTCCTTCACATCCGTGTGTCCGTGGAAGTGATACAGGTTTCCGCCGCGCGTCAGGTCGTAGGGCAGCAGCGTCGTGCAAGGAGCCGCCACCGCCACTCCGCCCACAAAGCACGGATCGCCATTGCCTTCCGTCAGCCCGGGAAGCAGTGTCGGGTCCACAATCCCCAACTGGAAGTTCTCGGTCAAAAACGTCTGCTGATAGGTCACGCCCATCTTGATGTTGTGGATGCCCCGTGCGTGCGTCACATCCGCGCGGATACCCGTGTTGGTCAGCGTGCGCTGCTGCGCAATGCTCTCGCGCTGCAAGTCCACCGGGCCAAGGTCGGCAAAGGGATTGCCGCTCGGATAGTAGTTGTATCCATCGTGCCGGACGTACGCTCCCACGGTCATCACCGTTGTGTTGTTCAGTAGCCGCGTCCACACCGGAGCAATGTTGAAAGTCACAATCTTCGAGCGCTGGTCCGTCGGCCCAACCTTGTTGCCGTCAGGATCCAGTCCACCGTTGTTGACCACCACGCCATTCCACGGCGTCGCCAGCTCTGCGTCATAGGAGTTCGGCGTCTGGAACCAGGAGCGCGAGAGCCCTGTGTTCAGCCGCAGGCTGTCCTTGGCCGTCAGTTGGTAGTCCACGCGGTCGAACAGGTTCTGCTCGTTGCCCTTGTCGTGCATCACCTGGAACTCCGGCGCGTCCAGGAATCGTCCACTGTTCAGCCCGCTGGCGGCCGTAAAGTTTCCCCAGCGCTTGCCGCCGTATGCAATATCGAAGCCCAAATTAGCCGAGCCGAACGAGCCGTAGCTGGCGTTCACGCTGCCCCGCGGACTGGTCACGCCCTGCCCGCTGCGCGTCGTCGCCACAATCACCAGGCTGGTCTTGCCGCCGAACTCCGCCGGAGGCGCGCCCGGAATCACCTCAAGACTCTCCAGCGAGTCCACCGGAATCTGGTTGCTGAAGACCTTGCTCTGCTGGTCGGTAATCGGCTGTCCATCCACGCTGAAGCTGTTGCTGGCGTGGTCTCCCATGCCGTGGAAGAGCCCGTTGCTATCCGCTGCCACGCCCGGCGTCGCCAGGGTCACCAGCGAACTCACGCCCGACGATTGGCTCTCCAAGGGCATCTTCTCAATCAACTGCCGGTCCACGTCGGTGTGGCCCGTGGGGACGTTCTCCAGCAGGTCGGCCGAGGCCTCCACCGTCACCGTCTGGTCGCTCACCGCAACCTGCAAAGTGATTTTGACCGCCGTGCCCACCACCGAGCGCACATCCAGATCCTGTGCTGCCGGGCCGAAGCCCGCCGCCGTCACCGTCAGGTGGTAGTGGTTGTTGGGAACATTGGCGAATTCAAAGTGCCCCGCGCCATCGGTCTTCACCGTGCGGTCCAGCCCGCTCACCGGGTTATGGATGCGCACCGTCGCGCCCGGAATGACCGCGCCGGTCGGATCCGCCACCGTGCCGCTGCACGGCGTTCCCGTCGGTGCTGGTTCAGCGGCAAAGGCAGTGGCAGCCGCCAGAATCAACAGCAGCAAAAGTGCCTGCATCCGCTGCAGGTTCAGGGTAAACATCAGGAAAAATCCTCCACGAAAGGTCGTCTGTCATTGCCGTCGCCACATTCGCGGCGGCCACGGGGCGTCTAGGCACAGGGCGTCTAGGAAAGATGCTCGAGACAGGCAGGAGGAGGGCGAATAAATGGGGAGGCGATTGTCTGCTGCGCCAGCAACTGCCTGGCCGGAGCCAGCAGCAGAATGGCGCATTCCACCAGTACGGGAGCCTGGCAAACTCGTACCTGCTGCGCCGGAGCGTGTCCAGCCAGACATAGCGAGCAGTTTGCCTCGTCGCGGACACCGCGGCTGTGGTCCAGCCCGTCGGCGTGCCAGTGGGCCGCCTGCGCCGCTCCCGAAAGCAACAGCAACAGCGCCAGTAATACGGCGGAGTGCGCGCGCCAGCGCGAGCGAACGAATTGGAGGAAGGGTCGCATTACCAGGTCAGAACTTAACTTCCAGCCTATGGCAGGCGGTTTCCATTGTCAAACCGCCCCACCCCCTTGCCTATTTAGGCCCGCGGGCAGTTGCGCGAACTCTCAATGCGCGATAACCTTCGCCCATGCCTGCCCGTTTCCATTGTGCCGTATGCGATGCCGTGGAGGAGCGCTGCACATGCGAGAAGTACTGCTACATCTGCCAGGGCGAGAACGAAGTCCGCCTGGTGGTGGACGGCTGCTACTACTGCCTGGAGTGCCGCGAAGCCTGTGATTACCAGCCCGAGCCCAAGAACGTCTTCCGCGATTAATCCCCGCTGGCTGCCCCTGCGCGCCCTCCTGGCCGTCCTCGTGCTGCCCGGCAACGTCGCCGGGGTCATCCCCTGGCTCCTCGTGGATCGCCCCATCCATCTTTTACAGGGAGCGCCACTCGTCGCCGCTCTCGCCGCGCTCGCCCTCGGCCTTGTCATCTTCGCCAGCTGCGTCCTGGACTTCGCTCTCCGTGGCCGCGGCACGATCGCCCCCGTTGACCCGCCGAAGAAGCTGGTTGTCGAAGGGCTCTACCGTTACTCCCGCAATCCCATGTACGTCGGCCTGCTGCTGATTCTTCTCTCGCAGGCGGCGCTCTGCCGCTCGCGCACCCTGCTCATCTACTCGGCCATCGTCACCGCCATGTTTCACCTTTGGACGGTCTTCTATGAGGAGCCGCGTCTGCGCAAATCATTTGGCCCCGAGTACGAGGATTACTGCCGCCGCATCGGTCGCTGGTGGACGCTGACGCGCTGACTCTGCTGAAGATGCTGTTGCTCTTGCCTAAGTCTTCTCCCCGCAAAACGCCTTCGCGCAAAAAGAAAAGCCGCAGGCTCCCGGCCCGCGGCTCACGCACAACTCAATTTACTTAGAAGTTAAACGCCAATCCCGCGCGGATAAAGCGTGAACCATTCACCAGGTACACCGTGCTGCCATCGGCGCTCAGCACCGGACGATATCCCTGCGCCAGCAGGTTGCGCACGTCTATCAGCGCCTCCAGCCCGTTGGGCAAAAAGTGCATCGGCGGAATCGGCTGGCGGATGAAGAAGCTCAGATAAGGATCGGTCTCTCCAGCCGAGGCGTTGAACATGTCCACCGGCGTCAATGCCGTGCCGCTCAGCCAGCGATAGCTGGCAATCACCGTCGTCTTCGTCGGCTTCACCGTGCCTGTCATCTTGGCGGCCGCCGAGTGGCGATTGGTGGTCACCAGTCCGGTCGAGGTCTGGCTCACCTGCACCAGGCTCTCCGGAGCGGTCAGCACCCCGCCGTAGGCATAATCCACCGTGCCTTCCAACCCGTGCACCACCGGGTGGGAGTACACGGCCCGCACTCCCTGCGTGTGCATGTTGCCGCCGTTGTAAGTAAAGATCCCGCTGAATGGATCGCCGACCAGGAAGTTCGTGTCGGCCGTTACGTAGCCCGAACCGGTCAGTGCCGCGTTGTGCACCATGTCGCTGTACACGGCCACCTGCATCTTGCTCTGGCCAAAACGCTGAGAGATGGAAACCTCCTGGTGCACGTCGCGCTCAATGCGCTGCCCCAGTCCGGTCATCGTGACCATCGGGTTGCTCTCGCTCAAATCCGCCGGAGCCGTGTCATACCCTTTGGCCGCCCGCAGGCTGGGCTGGCTGGTAGCGTAACGATACTGCATTGCCGTGTTGCCCGTGGGGTGCAGGTTCAGGGCCGCAAACGGACGCACGCTTGTGGCGCGTTCGCGGTATTGCAGCACCTGTGCTTCGCCGCCGTAGTCCAGGCCTAGCTTTTCGCCGAAGGCCATCGAGTTCGCCACGGAAAGCGCCAGCGCCTGGATCGCCGGCTGGTCCGGGTCGAGTCCGGCAAAGTGCTTGGCGCTGATGGCAATCTCCGGGAAGCTTCCGTCCGGCATCTCGCGCGAGTAGGCGGCGCGCAGCACGGCGTTGGGATTGGCCATGTTGCTGACCATTCCGCCGTTCAACGACCAGCGCTCCGGCACGTCGTGCTTGGTAAAGATGGACTGTTCCACCTGGAAGTTCGTGCTCGAGCTCGTCGTCGAGTCGCCGTCCGTGCTGGAGAGGAAGCTGACGCGGGCCTTCAGAATTCCCTCGTCGCCATCCGACTCGCGCTGCACCACCACCAGTGGCTGGTCGCCCACCAGGCGCAGAATGGGACGGTTGGCCATCGAGCGCAGCGCCCAGCGCCAATCGTCGTCGGCCTCGGCCGAGTTGCGGTGGTGCGGCACCATCTGGATGGCCTCGAACAGGGTATTCATCGTCAGGTTCATCAGCAGGTTGGCGCCCGGCTGTACCCTTACGCGCTCGCGGATGGTGGGTAAAAAGCTGGTGGCCGTCACTCGTACGGTGTAGATGCCCGGCAGCAGTCCGGCCACCGAGAAGCTTCCCTTGGCGTCGGTCACCACCATCTTCACCTGGTCGGCGGAGTTGGCAAGCACCTCTACCATGGCGCCCAGTTGCGGCACGCCTGCCGTATTGCGCACCGTGCCGCGAATGGCGCCGGGGCTGATGGCCGCGCTGGCCGCCAGGCTGCACAGCATTGCCATGGTCAGGATTCCAAGCTTGCGTGTCATCTTGTGCGTCATACGTCCTCCAAACGGTTCAGCGCCCGCCGCGGATACCGGCGGGCCGGAAGGCTTGGTTGAACAAGGGGCCCATCCGGAGGCCGTCCACCATGGCGGCCTCCCGGAGTGCTGACGAACAGCAATTCTACTCTATTCGACCTGGAAACGCGCCGACGGGCTGATCGTCTGCTTGGTCACGTCGTCGTTCACCGTGATCTTCAGGCTGTACAGTCCCGGCTCCAGGTTGGTCAACGGCATGGACTTCTGGATCGTGATCTGGTCACCGGTGTTGCCGTAAACCGCGCTCAATTCATCCACGTGCAGCACGCTCTTGTTCGTCTGGATGTTGACGATGTCGTAGCTGATGCTGCCGCGCGTCTTGTGCAGTTGCTGATCCTGCTGCAAGTTATACACCTGTAAGAAGATGTTCAGCTTCTGGTCGCGGTGGAAGCTGGCCGGTTTGCCATCGCTGGGCTCCACCCGCGGGCGCACCTTCAGGTCGCCCAGGATGAAGTTACCGGCGCCCACCGTCTTGGCCGGAACGCGTTCCAGCAGGTCGGCCAGGATCAGCGTCGAGCTGGCGAGCTTTTCGTCGTCGTACTCCGGCACCCGTATGGAGCGGGTATAGGTGCCCACGCGGTCGCCGTTCACGTCCTTTACCGCCACGTCAATCTTGTACATGCCGGACTTCAGCGGCAGGGCCCTCCAGTACAGTTGCGAGGTCTGCAGAGCTTTCTCCAGCAGTTCATTCGGCTCGTCCACGCCCACCGTGTCTTCAAAGGTGGCGGCCACGCGGCCCGTCAGGGTGGTAACCCTGCCAAAAATGTTGACCGACGCCCGCTGGATGCCTTCCTTCTGCAGGAAGGTCATGTCCTTCACCTTCATCTGGATGGTGATCGGCACCAATGCTGTGTCGGAGGTCACCTTGATGAAGTCCACCCGCAGGTCGAAGGGCATCAGCTTGTAGCGGATCTTCGTGTTGACCTTTTCTTCCAGGTCCTTGAACTTGACCGGCGGCGGGCTGGTCAGCTTGGCGTAGCGCTCCAGAGCGTCAAACTGTTTGTTGCCGCCGTTCCCGTATACATCGGTGCCGCCGGGAGTGCCCATCATGCGAGCGCCGCGGTTGCCGCGTCCCATCTCTTCCATCGAGGTCGGTCCGCCGCCCGGAGTGTGCAGCAGCGCGTCCTTCTCGTTCGGATCCAGCGCAATGTGGTAGTCGTTGCACTGGCAGTTGTCCACAAACTCAATGATGATTTCGTTGCCGATGCCTTCCAGGTAACGGTAGCGCCAGCGTTCAAAGGGGAAAGTCGAGGTCTGGCCGCCGCCCTCTTTCGCGTCGCGCTGATAGCTTCCGCCCGAGGCGTGCGATTCGATCTCGTCGGGTGCGCCCCACACAATGTAGATGCGTCCGCGGTCCGTTCTCCAGCCCGGGATGCCGGCGGCGTAATGCTCGTTGGCGTATTGGATGCGGCGGTAGTGCTCTTCGCGGAACTCGTTTTCCGCAGTGTCCGGCGTGGGATCGCGCCGCAGCCAGAACTGCTCGATGAACTGGTCGCGTTCTTCGTCCGTAGCCAGCAGCTTGAAGGCCGCCTCTTCCTCGTTGCTGATGATGTAGGTCACGTCCTGGTTCAGCCAGTTCTGGTACGTCTTGCCGACCTCTTTCTTAAAGTTCCGAAGCCGCTCTTTCCTTTCCTCCGGGGTCATTTCCTTCGGGGCCTCGGGCGCGGACTTCTTCGTCTTTTTCAGGTCCTTCAGCGACGTGCCCTCGTCCTTTGTGTTGGGGACGTTGGGCAGTTCCTGTCCGGCGGCGCCGGCCACAAGGACGGTGGAAAAGAGGGCAACCAGCAGGGTACGCAGCACTTTGGACCGCATCAAAAAGGGCTCCTGAAAAGCTATCTGAGGACTGCTGCGATTGTATGGTTTCGCCTCCGGCAAGGCAACCCACCGCCCCCATGCATCGGACTCCGCAATTCACCTCCGGCAATCCGGAATATCTCCCCCGTGCCCTTGCTGGCTCCTTGCCCGCCCGCCCTGCCTGCTCTACGGGTTACAATCATCCCTGACAGGTGGATTGCAGACGGAAAGTTTTTGTCCGATGGCGGAACTTCCTTCCCCCGGCAGCCGTATGGGATAAGACAGGAGGGAAGCGACGGCAAACGGCAGGCGCTGCCGTTGCCCGGGTTCGCCCTCATCAGCCCTTGCCGCCAGCCGCGGGCAACAACAGAGGACTCATGAAGACTTGGAAAAAGGTTTGTTTGATCGTCGCGGGTCTGGTGCTGATCGGTGCCATCGTCGGCGTCAGCTATTACAAGAGCCATGAAGGCATCGTCGAAGTGCAGACCGGCAAAGCCACTCGCCAGGAGCTGGCCTCGGTTGTCACCGCCAGCGGCGAAATCCGCCCCAAGACCTTTGTCAACGTCGGCGCCAACGCCATGGGCAAGATCGTCAAGCTCTACGTCAAGGAAGGCGACAAGGTCATCAAGGGCCAGATGCTCGCCCAGCTGGAAAACATCCAGGCCGGTGCCGACGTCAACGCCAACCAGGCCTCTCTTACCGCCGCCGAGGCCGATTACGCCGCCGGTGTCGAGACCCTGAACACCAGCGTCGCCGATCTCGATCGCGCCAAGGCCGATCTCGAACAGAAGCAGTTTGATTGGAAGCGCAGCGAAGGCCTTTACAACGACCAGCTCATCGCCAAGAAAGATTTCGACGCCGCCAAGAACGCCTACGAGGCTGCCGTCAGCGGCGTCGCCCAGGCCAAAACCCGCATCGCCCAGTCCCGCGCCCAGGCCGAGGCCTTCAAGCGCCGCATCGCCGTGCAGAAGGCCAACCTCGTCCACTCCAGCGACGTGCTCAGCAAAACCGAGTACCGCGCGCCCTTCGATGGAGTGGTCACCAACCTCCCCGTCCGCGAGGGGGAAACGGTCGTCATGGGCATCCAGAACGCCCCCGGCTCCACGCTGATGACCCTGGCCGACACCTCGGTCATCACCGCCGAAGTCAAGGTGGATGAGACCGACATCGTCAACGTCCGCACCGGCCAGACCGCCGAGGTCAGCATTGACGCCATCCCCAAGAAAAAGTTCAAGGGCACTGTCACCATGATCGGCGACAACGCCCTGCTGCGCTCCACCGGCGTCGCCACCTCGCAAAGCACCGGCAGCACCCAGGAGGCGAAAGACTTCAAGGTGGTCGTCACCCTCATCGAGGTCCCCGAAGGCCTGCGTCCCGGCCTGTCTGCCACCGCCAAAATCACCACGGCCAGCAAGCAGAACGTCCTCTCCATCCCCATCCAGGCGCTTACCATTCGCCAGAAGGGTGACCTGGTGCCCAAGAAGAAGGGCAAGGACAAGGACTCCGTGAAGGCCGCCGAAAAGCCGGAAGAAGTGAAGGCCGCCAAGGAAGAGATTCAGGGTGTCTTCGTCATCCGCAACGGCAAAGCCCAGTTTGTCACCGTGCAAACCGGCATCACCGGCACCACGGATATCGAAGTGATTGATGGCCTGAAGGATGGCGATGAGATTGTGACTGGCAGCTACAAGGTGCTGCGCACCCTCAAGCCCGACACCACGGTCAAGATCAACAACGCCGAGCCGAAGAAGGAAGAAGAAAAGAGCTAGCCGCCCGCCTTTCGCGCGGCCCAGCCACAAAAGTTTCTTGGGAGACAGCACACGCATGGCAACCGAAGCGCAATCCGTGGGAACCAAGCTGCAGCCGCCGCCGCCCGACTGCGTCATCTGCACCGAGGATCTCTGGAAGACCTACGACATGGGCAGTGAGCAGCAGGTCAACGCGCTCAGCGGCGTCAACATCGAAATCCGCCGCAATGAGTACGTGGCCATCATGGGCCCCTCCGGCAGCGGCAAAAGCACCCTGATGAACCTCATCGGCTGCCTCGACTCGCCCACCAAGGGCATCTACTGGCTCAACGGCCAGCTGGTCAGCGAACTCGACGACGACGAACTTGCCCGCATCCGCAACAAGGAGATCGGCTTCGTCTTCCAGACCTTCAACCTGCTGGCCCGCGCCACCTCGCTGCACAACGT
>Ga0182012_10005162_pt1 | contig 13548 bp, 4 predicted proteins | sample 612S2SmetaG_FD_120486 | JGI IMG/M metagenome (GOLD analysis project Ga0182012, IMG submission 120486) | Permafrost microbial communities from Stordalen Mire, Sweden - 612S2S metaG | ecosystem: Environmental > Terrestrial > Soil > Wetlands > Permafrost | place: Sweden: Stordalen | collected... | reverse complement strand
ACGCCGGCCGTTAGTGCCAGCACGAGCCCGAAGCTAAGCATGAGACGAGGTGCGGCGTTCAGATTTTTGAACCACGTGTACATTGAGGCCTCTTGGTTTGGGAGATATCCAGGCTCAGGTCATGCAAGCAGATGCCAGCCGTGGCGGACCTGTGAATGAGGCATGCCGGATCTGTTAGGCCCCAGCCTTTCGTCGTCGAGTGCGTTGATTGGGATTGCTCTCTTCAATCAATTTGCAAGCTGCTTAAAGTATCGGCTGAAACACGGATGTCATGATTCGAGCCTCGATATGTTCGGTGATGAACCCTGGACTCCATGAAATCTGACTGCTGTCTTCGGCAAATGTTTTCCGATGGATAAGCTGCCTAACCCTTTCCTCTCTCAAGTGAACTGTATCTTTGCCGATACAAACCTTGATGTCGTTCGGACGCAGCGTTTGGCCAGCCTGCGCCTTGGACCGCTGACATCTTGAGGAAGCGACCATGCAGGTTTCTGATGTGCAGTTTTCTATTCGCCGAACCGTAGTTGCAGTGACGCAGGGATTGCTTTGCTACGCTTTGTTGACCGCACCTGCACCGATGTATGGTCAAGAAACCGATACGGTGAAGGCCCTTGAACAGCGCGTGGCGCATCTGGAGCACGAACTCGCTTCGCTGCAGGCGCAGTTGCAGTTGCAGTTGCAGTTGCAAGGGCAGATGCAACCGCAATTGCGGACGCGCGTGCCAGGGTCCAATCCGTCAGCGGTGCAGGTGGCCAGCGTTCCGCAGACGCCGGCGCAGAAGCAACAGATCTCTAACCACGCTGCTCCGGCCACGGCGCCCGGATCTACGTTACCCACTTCGAGCGCGGTCAACCCGGACGCCATCGCCTTGCAGACCGAGGGCGCAACCTTGCCGACGGCCGCTGAGCAGAGTAACCATCGGTTCTTCGAGCGCAAGCCGGGGAAGGACCTCACGTTCTACACCAAGCACGGGGAGATTACCGCCTACGGAAATCTTGATGTCTCTTTTGATGTTCTGACCAAGGGGACTTCCAATTTTTTCGATGCCAATGGTAATTCGCCGATCGGAAATTTGGGATGGTTACCGGATCTTTCAACCAATCTTTCCTACATAGGCATACGCGGAACACAGGCATCCGGGATAAAGGATTTGAACTTTATCTATCAGCTCGAAACGCAGCTGGACATCTCCGCTACGTCTGGCAGTGCGGAGACTAACAGCACCGCCGACAATGTTGTGAAGGGTGGGCTGACATCGCGCAACAGCTTTGTGGGGCTGGGTTCGCCGAGGTGGGGCGCTGTGCTGTTTGGCAAGACAGACGCGCCTTACAAGCTGTCTACCGCGAGGCTAAATCCATTCATCGGGATGATCGGCGACTACGCCGCGCTCATGGGCAATACGGGTGGGGACACGCGCGTAGAGTTCGGGACACGCCTGGACCATTCGCTTTGGTTTACTTCGCGCAAATACAAGGGATTTGAGTTGGACGCGCTCTACGAGCCAGGACAGAATCGGTCCGACATCAACGATAATATCGCAGCGGGCGAATCGGACTGCACGGGCGGCGACAACCCTGGAGACGGCGGAGACGTGCCGCTTTCGTGCGATGATGGCGGGTTCGGCAATGCTTACAGTGCAAGCTTCTCGTATACCAAGGAACCTCTCTACATGGTGGTTTCTTATGAGCGCCACATAAAAGTAAATCGGCAAAGTGATCTAACGGGAGAGTATGCCAATCCGCCGACAGCCTATTTCAATGCGGACGTCGCAGACGAGGACGCGGGTAAAATCGGAGTCCAGTACACGCTGCCAAGCAAGACGGTAGTGAGTGGTGTTTACGAAAACCTCCACCGTTACGTTCCTTATTTCCTGGAATTTCAGAACGAGCGGCAACGGCAAGGAAGCTGGCTTGCTGCGACCCAGGCCCTCGGTACTGTCGATAGTGTTTCGGTCGGCTGGGCCCGCGCCTATCGGACGCCGGGCGATCCAGGCCAGCACAATACCGCCTTGGTTCTGCCGCCACTCGGTTCCCCGGGGGACGCTGTTGGAGGACGAGGCGCTGACAACAGCTCCAATCTGTTTACGGTTGCTTATCGCCACCGGTTGGCGGATGGCTTGACCGCTTATGCGGCCTGGGCCGGAACGTTCAACGGACCGTATGGCCACTTTGATCTTGGTGGAGGAGGCCGGGGTGTGACAGCAGACTGCCATGATTCGAGCGACGCGGTTGGCGACGAGAACTCTGACCCCCACTGCTGGGCTGGAGGCCACTTGAAAGGCGCTTCAGTGGGGCTCGATAAGCGCTTCTAAGCGTATTTTGAGCGGCGTCTGAGAGTGTGTGCTTATGAGCTTTCGTTCCTGCCGGCACCTCGGGCGAGTCAGCCTAACGAAACTCTATCTCCCAGGAAGGTTTCTGTGCGTTCGCTTCGGTCGGCTCTAGACTTCAGGCAGGCGCATGGTCAGGCGGAGACGCTGAAAGCACCTCGATATCGTCACCGTATCAATCTTAGGAGACGTGCCCCACGTTGTCCGACGCCCCTCCGCTGGCGCGCGACGCTATCACCGTCGCGACGATTTTTCGTCAGAGCTAAGTCTGCCGCGGACGACTAAATTCCTCGCGTCATTTTTATTAACGGTGATGGTGGTGGGCGAAAGTTATGCCCACCAGGCTTCAGCAGGAGGTTGGCGGAGCAGGACACGCGACAACAACTCCACCGACGACGTCAGACCTTCTTCGATCGAGGCGAGTGCGTCCTCGTGCTCGATACTCAAGACGTAGTCGTACCCGGCGAGCCGCAGGGCGGTGACGATCCGCTTCCACTCCAAATCTGAGTGACCCCAACCTACGGTCCTAAACAACCATGAGCGGTGATCCATCTGCCGATAGCTTTTCGTATCGAGCACACCGTTTCGTGCGGTGTTGGCGGCATCGATCGCGACATCCTTGGCGTGAACATGGAAGATGCTGTCTCCCAACGTTGCAATCGCGGCGGGGATGTCCATGCCCTGCCACCACAGGTGACTTGGATCCAGGTTGATGCCAATGGCCGGTCCCGCCGCGGCTCTGAGGCGAAGCAACGTCTCAGGGTTGTAGACCGCACATCCGGGATGCGCCTCCAGGGCAACTTTGATCCCTGCGTCCGAGGCGACCGTTGCGGCCTCCCGCCAGTAAGGAATCAGACGCTGCTCCCATTGCCAGGCCAGCGCATCAGCGTACTCGGGTGGCCAGGTTGTGGTGATCCAGTTCGGTGTGCGGTCTTCGGGTGCACCGCCAGGACATCCGGAAAACGTCACCACAACGGGCACCTCCAACCGCTCCGCTAGTTCGACAGAGCGGGGGAAGATCGCGTCGTCCCGCCTGGCGATAGCGATGTCGGGATGGACGGGATTGCCGTGGCACGAGAGCGCGCTTATCTTGTAGCCGGAGTCGGAGAGCTTGCTGCGGAGTTCGCTCGCCCTCTCCCGGCTGGCGAGCAGACCACTGACATCGAGATGCCTATCTCCGGGCCATCCGCCGGTACCGATTTCGAGCGTGGTGATCTCGGAGTGGGGCTTTAGCGCGGCAAGCATTTCGTCCAGGCTCAAATGGTTGAAGAGAGCGGTAAATAATCCTAGCTTCATATCAAAATCTCCTGGTTGTTTGTTCCATACGAGCCTGGAGGCATTCGAGTCCGGGAGAGATAAGGTCACACGTACCATCATCCATTGCAGATGGTGTGGCCAGCCGTCGGGTGAATCCACCGGTACACAAGGTTGTTATCGTTCACTGTCCGTGAATTTCTCAGTGAAGGCTGCGACTAGCCAATTATGGAAGTCAGGACAAGGGCACGAACGGATTTCATGGTGGATGCAATTGTAACTGGGAGGATGCCCTTGAAGCAGTTCACGAGGATCGATCGTGGGTATGACGAGTAACGGACTTGATCTCCGAGGCCATGCTGGGCACAATGGGAGATCCAATATCGCGGTGCGCCGTACATCTACGAGCAGCGCAGCGGTATGCTCTGGTCCAACGGCTCCACGGTCCGCGGTTGTCCGGCCAACAAAACCACGAGGCTCGGTCCCACCACCTTACCCTAAATCTGCAGACACGCTGAGCCGGATTTCGTTGAAGTTCAATCTCGATTTAGCGGCGGCGGCCCCAGCCGGGCAGAGCCATTCGAGCTTAACGGCGTGACTCGATTATTCCTCGAGTCACGCCCTAACGACATGGGGAACTTCAATAACCCTTACGCGCCCCACTTGAAGTCCAATGCGCCTAGCAGTTCATCGCGGAGCGAACGGTCGAGCTGTGCCAACGTCGTCAGCTGATCGGTAGCTTTCTTGAGTTGAACATGGTTGTTTACCCTGGCTTTTACGGAGGCCAGATTGAGCGGCTTGGAGATGTAGTCGACTGCGCCCAATCCCAGGCCCGCGGTCTCAGCTTCGAGATCCCCGCGCCCGGTAATGAAGATGACCGGAATATTACTGACTTCAGCGTCGTTCTTCAAACGTCTGCAGACGTCGTAGCCGTCCATGCCGGGCATCATCACGTCCAGCAGGATCAGATCGGGCTTTTCCTTTACAGCTAGTTCCAGGGCTGCCAGACCGTTGTTGGCTCCGATCACCTCATAGGTTCCTTCGAAGGTATCTTCGAGCACCGCAAAGGTGAGGAGATCATCATCGACGATTAGGATTCGGGCTCTCTTCCCTCTGATTGGTCGCGCGGCATCAAGGTTCGTCGAAGCGCCGAGAGCCGTTCTTTCCTGTTTCGCGTCCTCTCTGAGGAAGATCTCCTCAGTGATCGCATCGGCCAGCGCGATGACCTGGCTTGAGTCCCACCCTGAGAAATCATGGTCCAACATCGCTTTAGCACGCTCTTGCACCTCGGACGAGAGGTTCACCTTGGACGCCGCTGACTCGATCGGGGCAGAATTCGTAGGTTGCATCATCTCCATTTTGAGGCCTCAGTTTTTATATCGGCAATTTGGGAGAGAGCATGAGGGATGTGCGGGGTTGGGATCATTCATGATTTTCAGATGCCTGTCGAAGCTGGCATGGCGCGACTATCCAGTGCCGGCCTTGGGCCCTCCGGGTGCGAAGTTCTCGGCGGACAAACTCTGTAATGAAGATGTGCGCTAATAGATCGAAGATCGGTCAAACTCTATCGACGCCCCTTACCGGAGGGATTCATGCTACGGCACGGATTTGATACCGGCAGCGTTTGAGGCTGGGACCGCCGATGAGTTCCCCTCAAGACTTCGAGCCGCGTCGATCGCAGGTCCTAGCGCATCTTCGAGTGTGTCGATCAGGGCCGAAGCCTGCTCCAGCAGGCCTGCTCGCAGCGCGAGTTCTACGGCTTTCGCTGTCGCGGTCAATTCCCTTGCCTCGAGCATCGCGGCGATGCTCTTGAGCGAATGGGCAAGGCGCTCTGCATCCGCAGTCCTGTCTTGCGCCAGATGGCACCGCAGATCCGCTCCCACATTGGCATAAAGCTGAACAAAACCTCGCATCAGCTTGCGCAGCAGTTTGGGCTTGCCGTTTGCCCTGGCCAGCGCACTCGGGATATCAAAGGGAGGAAGCTGTTCGGGCAGCGGTGCGTCCGCTTCAGCGGGCTTCGGTAGCAGATCAGCTGTAGCCAGGTGCATGGCTGGCTTTGCGGGCATCCAGTGAACGAGAGTCTTCGTGAGTGTATCCGGGTCGATCGGCTTGGTGAGATGATCGCTCAAGCCCGCTTCGAGGCTTCTCTCCCGGTCTCCTCCCATCGCGTGGGCGGTCATTGCGATGATCGGAAGAGTAAGGAAACGGCTGTCCTTTCGGATCAAGCGAGTTGCCGAGAGGCCGTCCAAGACCGGCATCTGAATGTCCATGAGCACGAGGTCGAAGGGTTCGGACGCGACCCGGTCGACGCCTTCGCGCCCATTGACTGCGATGGCGACGGTGATACCGAGGTCGCCCAGCAGTTCCGTTGCAAGGTCACGGTTGAGCTCGTTGTCCTCGACCAGCAGCACCTTGCGACCTGCGAGCGGGCGTGTGGCGAGATCCAGCGTGGGCTCGACTAATATGTCCCTCGAATCCGAGACGGTATTGCGAGGTCGATCGTCAAGAATCATCGCGAGCTTATTGAGCAGGAAGCCCTCATTGACTGGCTTGAGCAGAAATCCGTCAAGATCGAGCCCGTGCGGACCGCCCATTACCTCTTCGCGATTGAATGCCGACACCATGACGATGAAGGGTAGTTGGGAGAGGTCGGAATGGGCTTGAATGCGACGCGAAGTTTCGATTCCGTCGATGCCGGGCAGGCGCCAATCCATGATGACAAGGTCGAAGGGATGTCCGGCCTCGGAGGCTCGGATTAGAGCTGAGAGTGCCTCTTCACCCGATGAGACGGCCCTGGTATCGAAGCCGTGTGCCATTAGCATGGCGACTAGCATATTACGATCTGCCTCGCTATCGTCTGCGACAAGAATAGACTTGCCCGGCAGAATCGTGCTGGACGACCGAGGTGTGGGCAGAACGCCAAGGACGGTGGTTTCGAAGATTGCCGTAAAGACAAACGTGCTTCCCTTACCCGGCTCGCTCTCGGCCGAGATCGTTCCTCCCATGAGTTCGCATAGCTGCTTGCTGATCGCGAGGCCAAGCCCGGTTCCTCCATACGTTCGCGTGATGGATGTGTCGGCCTGGTTGAAGGATTGGAATAGGCCGGACATCTGGTCTGGCGACATGCCGATTCCTGTATCGCGGACGGAGAACTTCAGCTTCGCGTGGCCGGGAGAAGACGGCTCCGCCATCACCTTGACGACGATTTCGCCACGGTCGGTGAACTTGATGGCGTTGTTAACGAGATTGATTAGAATTTGTCCGAGCCTCAATGGATCACCCTTGAAATAACCAGGGGTACTGGGATCGACTTCGAGGACGATTGCAAGCTTCTTTTGCTCCGCCTTCTGACCCACGATATTGAGAAGATTGCGCCAGACTTCGTCCAGTGACAAGTTGATATTTTCGAGCTCCAGCTTGCCGGCTTCGATCTTCGAGAAATCCAGGATGTCGTTCATGATGGTTAGCAACGATTGCGACGCGCTCTCGATCTTGCCCAGATAGCGCCGCTGCTGTTCGCTGGGTTGAGCGCGCAACGCAAGGTGGGTCATGCCGAGAATCGCGTTCATAGGCGTGCGAATTTCGTGGCTCATGTTGGCGAGGAAATCAGACTTGGCATTACTGGCCACTTCAGCCTTCTGAGTCTCCATTCGCAGCCTGCCTTCCGAAAGCTTGGCAGCCGTGATGTCGGTATGGATCGAAATGTACTTGGTCGTTCGTCCTCCCTCTCCGGAGAAAGGCGCGATGATGCTGTCAATCCAATATAAAGTTCCGTTTTTGGCTCGATTGCAGATCTCACCGCGCCAAGACTTGTCACTCGAGAGGTGTTCCCACATCTCAGTCCAGAATTCCCTGCTGTGGACGCCAGAGTTGACGATACGATGGGTGTGATTGAGCAGTTCGTCGCGCGTGTATCCAGAGATCGCGCAGAAGCTATCGTTTACCTCGATGATGCGCCCGGCCCGGTCCGCAACCGAGACGATGGAGTGCAGATGGATGGTCCGCAACAAGGCTGTGGCCTCCTCTTCAGCCTGCTTCCGAGAGGTAATGTCGCGGGTTACCTTGCCGAAGCCACGCAGAAGCCCGCTGGGATCGAGCAGGGCTGTGAGCACTACGTTGGCGTAGAATTTCGACCCATCCTTACGCACCCGCCAGCTTTCATCCTCGAAGCGGCCATGTTCTGCGGCTATCCTCAGCTCCTTAGCAGGAACGCCTTGCGCTATTGCTTCGGGAGTATAAAACCTTGAGAAGTGGCAACCGATGATCTCGTCAGCGCGATAGCCTTTGATGCTCTGCGCGACCTCATTCCAGGTGACGACGCAGCCTTCGGGGTCGAGCATCAGGATGGCGTAATCCTTTACCCCGGCAAACAAGGTGCGCAACTGATCGTCACTGCGGCGCAGATCGGTTTCGGCTTGTCTGCGCGCGGTGTTATCGGTTCCGATGAGGAGATAGCCGATGATGGAATCCTGTGCGTCTCTCAGGGCTGTTACAGATACCACGGCCGGGAACCGGCTGCCGTCCTTGCGAACATAGGTTAGTTCATAGATGTCTTCGATGCCTCTTGAGGCCTTGAACACCAGGGCGTCGAAGCCAGGCGCGATTGGCGTTTGAAGCTCCTCGCTGAGGCAGACCGAGCGCGCAATCAACTCCTGCGAATCGGATATGTCGGCGGGGGAAAGCTTATTGATCACCTCCGCAGCCTCGTAGCCGAGCATTCGCTCGGCACCCACATTGAAGATTTGAATGACGCCCCTGGCATCGGTCGCGATGCTTGAGAAGTTGGCGCTATTGAAGATCGCACGCTGCAGGAGTCCAGCCTGTTCGAGATCATGCTGAAGCATCGCCTGCGCCGACGCACTGGGGAGCTGCTGGGCATTGATCGACTGCTCAAATTTTTTGGAGAGAGCGAGTATGTGGCGCCGCGCGAACCAGACGAAACAGACACCGGCGAACGCCAACAGGTAGCAGGTGATGCTGAGAGCACGTGATTTGCTCGCCAGTTCCTGTACGCTTTGGTTGCGCAACGCGTGGTCGAGCCACTGAAGGACAGACGTCAAGGCTCTTAGCTCAAGCGCCGGCGCGACAGCGAGGATCATCAGCGCGGCGATCGGAAGCGTAACGGCCAGATAGAGCGCGATCTTAAACTTGTGCTGAGTCACTGTGCATTCCTCTTGTTGGAAGTAGCGCCCCAGTGAACGACCGGCGAGCTAAGCGGCGGTCATGGGATGAAGCCGGTGCATTGAGTAGACCATCAACACTGAATACCTGGCTGTACGCTGCCCAAGAAGTTCATGGGCGTGAATCCAAATCGGGAACGGTCCAGAATTTATTTGAGCCAACAACGAACTTACAAGGGAAATGTATGATCTATCTCGTTGAGGCTGACGTGGCCGGAAAAGCTTGGGGGTGTGCCGGAATCGCATGACGTCCGCGTATCGGCGTGATGCCCTAGAGAGGCTGAGGGCACGCCGATACGCGGAGTCGTTACGAAGCGTGAAGACTACTGCACGGTGAGGTTGAGGTCGAGGCTGTGACTCGTGCTGCCGGAGGTTGCGACAACCTGGACGGTGGTGACGCCGGTGATTGCCTGGAAGTAGGGTTGCGATGCGGCCTGCAGATGGCTGGGATCACCGCTGTAGGCTGCTGTGATGGAGTGGGTTCCGACGGCCAGGTTGCTGACCGAAAGAGTGGCCTTGCCGCCGGTTACGGCGATTCCGCTGGCGAGGGCGGTTGACCCGTCAAAGAAGTTGACGGTGCCGGTTGCGGTGTTGTCTCCACCGGCGACCTGGGCGGAGAAGTTGATCGCAGTTCCGGAAGGCACCTTGGAAGCGGAGCTTTCGACGACGACTACCGTGGACGAAGGAGCGCTGGAGCCGCCGCATCCGGAGAGTGAGCCGAGGAAGGCGAAGACGACAAGGAGGCAGATTGCGGACCTGCGGCGTCTAGCTGCGAAGCCGGCGAGGAAGAGTCCGGCGAGGCAGCAGGTTGCGGTGGTGATGCTGAAGCGGGTGGGTTTGATGCTGGCCTGGGTGTTGAAGGGGCCTTGCATGGAGAGGGTCAGGGTGGACGATCCCGCGGTGTTTGGGATCGTGGACGGAGAGAAGGTGCAGGTTGTGCCGGCGGGCAAGCCGGTGCCGCAGCTGAGAGCGACGGTGCCGGAGAAGCCGAGGATTGGCGCTGAGGTGAGGGTGTCGGTTGCGGTGGATCCGGCCGCGATGGTGAGGTTCGAGGGGCTCGGGGTGATGGAGAAGTCCGGATTCGAGACGACGATGGTGACGGGAGCGCTGGTGACGCCGTTGAAGTTGGCGTCGCCGGAATAGACAGCCGTGACAACGTTTGTTCCCGTGGGCAAGACAATGCGTATGGATACGCCTTCTGCTGGCGAAGGTTGTACGCCCACGAGAACCAAGGAAGGGGTGAGGGCCTGAATCGGCCCGCCGTTGAGGGAGGAGAAGAATTGAACGTTCCCACCAGCGTTCTGGTTTCCGTACTGGCCGTAGCTGTAGCCTCCAACTACCATGTTGAGGCTGGTTTGCTGGCCAGACAACACGTAGGGGGCGGTGGTGGTAAGGCTGACGGAGGGCGTGAACCTGTTGATGGTGGTGGTGATGGTGGAGCTGGTGGAGGCAGCGTAGTTTGAGTCGCCCTGGTATTGGGCGAAGACTTGTTCGGTGCTCGGGTTCGCCTGCGAGGTGACGACGGTAGCCTGGCCGTTGACCAGGTTCACGACATCGAAGATGTTGTTGTTGTTGGTACTGTTGATGAGGACAGTTCCGGTGGGTGCGGGGCCACCTGCTTTCAGCGGAGCCACGGTGACGATATAGGCGAAGGGTTGGTTGAAGTTGACGGTCGTTGGAGTTTGCACGATGGATGTTTTGGTGGCTGCTCCCGCGGCCGAAACGATCGTGAGCTGCGAAGAAATGGCGTAGTTGGGATCGGTTCCAGCGACCGCCGTAAAGTTCCCGTCGCCACTGTATGCGGCCGTGATGTTGTGAGTCCCAACGGTTGTGAGCGTGGCCTGGTAGTTGACGGACGCGGCGAATGCACCGGTATTGACGATGGGGATGGGAGCGGCGAGGGGTTGGCCGTTGTCAAAGAACTGCAGCGTGCCGGTAGGGAAGGTTGAGGCGCTGAAGACGTCAACCTGTGCGGAAAGGGCGACGGGCTGACCGGCGGTGACCTGAGAGAAGCCGACGACGACGGCGGTGGAGACTTGCTGCTTTTGGATAGTCACCGGCTGCGGTGAGGAGGTAGCTGAGCTGAAGCTGTTGTCTCCTGAATATTGCACGGTAAGGCTGCTGACGCCGACGGGGAACGAGTACTGAGTTCCAAGGCCTGTGGCGATGTAGGCTGTTCCGCTGGAGGTGAGAGGAGCGCTGAGAACAACGCTGTTGCCGTTGAGCAGATTGACGGTACCGGTGGGGAGGCCCTGGCCTGATTTTCCTGCGACGCTGACGGCGACGAAGAGGGGAGTCTGATACTGTAACGATCCGGTGTAGGGGATAGGATGTTCGGTGTTGGGATCGAGGATGTCGAGGTGGAAGGTGACGACGCTCGGCTCTGCACTGACGGTGATGCTGATGGGCGCGGAGACGCTGCTGGAGAAGTTGCCGTCGCCGGCATAGCGGGCGGTGAGGTTGTAAGTACCGCCGGGGAGGTTGGTGACTAGTCCGGAATAGCTGCCGGTGGCGTCGAGTGTGAGCTGGGTGACGGCACCGTACTTATCGCTGACGAGAGCGACGTCGCCGGTAGGGATGGACGCGCCGCTGCCGGGCGCTACGGTGATCTTGATGGCGAGGGGCTGGCCGTGAGCGACGGAGGTGCTGGTGGTGGAGAGAGTTGTCGTCGAACCTGTGAGAGAGATGTTACCCCAGAGGGCGACCATGTTCGCAGCATTGACGGTGCCGAGGCCGGTGGTGACATCGTAGCCGGTGCCTGCGGTCCAGTCGGCGGCCGGGGTGTCGTAACCTGGGAGGCCCGGATCACTGTTGCTGCCGAGGGTGACGTCGTTGAAGACGCAGGCGGAGGATTGGCCAGGGGTGGTCATGACGGACGAGTTGCAGGTGGTGAGATTATCCAACGCTGCCAACTTGTAGAAGGTGTAGTTGGCCTGGCCCTGGTAGGCGCCGTTCTTTTGCTCAACCAGCGCCATGATGCCGGCCATGGCGGGAGCCGATGCGGAGGTGCCGCCGATGATGTAGGCGTTATCTAGGATTGTCTGCCCATTGACGATGCTGGTTACACAACTGTTCGAATAGCAGAAGAAATAGCCGTCATCGTCAGGCGAGGCATTCAAGGCGAGGTCAGGGATATCGCGCACGGAGTCGGTAGGGACACCGATGCCGGATTGCCAGGAGGGCTTCGGATAGCCTGCGATACAGGTGACATTTCCGAGGTCGTCGACGGATTCCTGGCTGCAGTTGCTGGGGCCGCCGCCCCCGCCTTCAAGCACGTAGTTGTTTGTGGAGTAGGGGCAGTTGGTTCCAGCCTGCGGAAGGGTTGGATCGCAGCTTTCGTTCCAGGCCTGTTCCGGGATATATCCCAGGGCCGATCCGGAGCCAACGCCGTTGGTGAGCGACCAGTAGCTCAAGTCGTTGCCTGCTTCGTTGAACTGGGTGCCTCCGACAGCAACGTTGAAGGGCGTGGAGGCGAGGCCGTTGATGGAGGGACCGTTGAGGGCAGGGCCCTGGGGTTCGAGGTTATTGTCCTGCAGATCGACATCGCATTGCGCGGCGCCACCATCGCCTGTGGAGACGAAGACGGTCAGGCCTTCTGCGGCCGCCTGCTCCCACAGAGAGTTGTAGAACTGATTTTCAGATGGGCCGAGGAGGGCTTCGCAGGTTCCATAGCTGACGCTGACAATTGGGGAGACGACATTATCGACGATGTAGGCGGAGGAGAGATCGATGCCGTCTGTGGTGTCGGAGTTGGCGCTCTCGACGAGATTGATCGTGCTACCGGGGGCGGAGGCTCCGGCCCACTCGACGTCGAGGGTGGATTCGACCTGGTCGTTTCCCAGAATGCCGGGGTCGACGCCATTGATAATGATGTTGGGATCTTTCTGAGCGAGGCCGAACGTCTGGCGGAACGATTGGACGTCGGAAAGGGCGATGTCGCTGCGGCCGGCGATGGCGATCGAGATGCCCGTGCCGTCGTTCCCGTTCTTGATCAGGGGAGCGGAGTTGTAGATGGTTTGGAAGTCGGCGGGAGCAAGTTCGTAGAAGTAGTTGCCATTGTTATCGATGCCGGTGGCGTTGCCCGTAACGCGGGAAAGCTTGCCCTGGGCGTTGCGCTTAACGGCGATGGGAGTTGAGTGGGCGGGCTGCGTGTGGAAGTCGTTAAGGGAGAGCACTCCGGAGACGACGGCGGAAAGCGCCTGGGGGATGGAGAGGTCGGAAGCGTTCGCGATGTGCGTTTGCCCCTTGACCTGGAAGCGATGCATCGAGGTGCTGAAGGCTCCGTTGACCTGCTGCGCGGTTCCGGAGAATTCGATCCACTGCTTTCCTTTGCTGACGGCGGTCGGGGTGAGGCCGTGGGATTGGAGCCATGCCTGGACCTTGGCGAGGTCGTCGTCTGATGGACCAAACTGGGCGGCAAACTGCGCGGGCGTCAACCACTTATGGTAGTTCGGGGAGCTCTGGTTGTGGAGACTTTGGACGAGGGTCTTGAGGGAGGTCTGCTGATCCGGGCTGGGCTGGAGAAGAAGAACCATCCTATTAAATGCGTGGGTGCCGTCGAGCGGTCCAAGGTCCTGCGCATTCTTGATCGCCCGGGGGGTAGTTCCCTGCAAGGCTTGGCGGGAGGTTTCCTCGACCGGGGCCGTAATGCGGGAGGTGAGCGCGACGGTTTGCGCAACCGCAGAGACCGTTACAAGGGAGGCGAGAAGAAAGAGACGGAGGAACTTGAGAGCGTTCGAAGCAGAATTCAAGGGCGGGTCCTCGGTGGCGGTAGATGCTAAACAGCTT
>Ga0182012_10005159_pt1 | contig 13555 bp, 12 predicted proteins | sample 612S2SmetaG_FD_120486 | JGI IMG/M metagenome (GOLD analysis project Ga0182012, IMG submission 120486) | Permafrost microbial communities from Stordalen Mire, Sweden - 612S2S metaG | ecosystem: Environmental > Terrestrial > Soil > Wetlands > Permafrost | place: Sweden: Stordalen | collected... | reverse complement strand
TTCCCCTGCGGGCAGACCATTGGCGCAGATGGAGACACAATCCACCTTTACTACGGGGCTGCTGATTCCAGCGTAGCTCTGGCCACGGGCAGCATCCGCTGCCTGCTCGCGTGGCTGGACGAACACTCGAGCCCGGCCGAGGTCTCTGGATTTTAGATTCAAGCAAAACGCGATCGGGAGGGGAGAGACAACCTGAGCAACTCAAGGCAAGATTGGCCCGGTTGGCTGGCGCATGTGCTTTGGTCGAAAATGCCTCCGCTGCAACTCGGTGAAGTTCAAGCAAGCTGAGATGCGTTGAATCGATGAATCGCTTGCGATGCTTGCTGTGCGCCGCGTTCGCTGCGTCCTTTGCGGGCCGAACTCCTTTTGCCAGGAAACATGCATGAGGTTGCAACCCGTCGTGCGGCGCCAACCGTCCAATCATCCAGGCCGGGAGCCAACAGGAGCGACAGCACGGTGAAGACAACATGAGCTTGATATTGAGCCAGCCGGCCCAGTCACCAGCAGCGCCGGTGCATCATCCGCTGATGCCACGCTGGCTGACGCACCTGGGGCCGTTGGGGCTTTTCTTTGTTGCGATCTTCGATTCTTCTCCAATTCCTTTGCCCATTCCCGGCAGCACCGACCTGCTTCTGCTGTGGCTGGTGGCGCACGCGGGTACACCATGGTTGCTCGTCTTGAGTGCGGTGAGCGGCTCCCTGCTGGGCGGCTACTCCACCTGGCACATCGGCCACAGAGGCGGCGAGGCGGCGTTGCGGAAGCATGTGCCCGCACGCATGCTGAAGCGAGTTACTGCATGGGTCGAGCACCACCCCATCCCGGCGGTCTTCGTCCCTGCCGTCCTTCCCCCGCCCATTCCGCTATCGCCATTTCTGCTTGCATCCGGCGCCCTGGGTGTAACCCGCAATCGCTTCCTTCTGGTGTACGGCTCCGCGCGAACCTTACGGTACTCACTTATTGCATGGCTGGCTGCCACATATGGCCGTCACATTGTGGGCATGTGGTCGGGTACGCTGCAGACGTGGTCCACCCCGCTGCTTTGGGTTTTTGCCACGCTGATGTTGGGCGGCATCTGTTTCGGTGTATGGAAGGCCCGCAGGCTGCGAAGTGCGGAAACCGCTGACAACCGGGAGATGCAGAGCGAGGTAGCTCGGCCCGGCTAGAGCTGAGTTACGCAAGAACGCGACCGAGGTGCGGCACCTGATTGTTCCTGCGGTTGGATTTGATTTGAAGCCTATTGCCGGCCAATCCTGCAGCAAAAAAGACGGCCGAGTCTATTTGACCCGGCCGGAATTGGATCAGTCGATGACAGGTGGAGACGGCGCCAAGTCCGTCTAGCGCCTTCCGCCGCCCCCGCCTGATGAACGCGCCTGGGGTTGGCGCGCCTGCAGCGACTGCTGCTGCGCGGCGTGTCTCTGCACCAGCTGCTGTGTCTGCTGCTGGTGCTTCTGTTCCATCTGTGGCGCATTGGCGGCCGGCATCCGTTGGTGCTCTGTCTCCTGCTTCTGTTGGAGTTGCTGCCGTTCCTGCGTTTGCCTTGCGATAAGCTGGTCCTGCTTTTGTTCGTACTGCCGATCAGCCTTGGCATTTCCTGAGTTGACTGGCGCGGGGCGAGAGATGGCTGGGAGTTCCTTGGGATGGACTGCTGTTCGAGTATCCATTGGAGCAGCGCCCGCCGTGCCTTTTAAAGATTCTGTAGCGCCCCTGGCGCTTACCGCGCCGTGCTGTTGGCTGAAATCCCCTGACTTTGAAGTTGCTGCAACCGCCGGATTTCCGTGGTTCGTTCCTGCGCGTTGTTCCGGATTGTTCCGTGCAGCCTGCGCATGTTCCGTTTGGGCTTCTCCCGCAGGCAGATGCCTTTGGCTCGCCGCAGCCTGCTGCTCTGCCGTCGGGCGCATCTCAATCCCGCCGCGTCCACCGTTGAAGCTCACGCGGCTTTCCGTGCTGACTCCAATTCGTTCGTTGTAGACATTGTGGAAGTTTCCGCCGTTCAGGTTGTTTACAGACGAGTTGTAGAAGAAGTGTCCGTGGTCCCAGCGCCCTCCGCCATAACCTCCGCCCCAGTAGCCAAAGCCGTAGTTGATGCCGCCATAGAAACCTACGGTCTCGCCCCAGTAGCCCTCATTGAAAAAGTAGCCGCCGTCACCCCAGCCCCAATAGCCAGGAGTCCACAGGTAGCCTTCTTCGGGAGCCATCACCCACGTGCCGGGAACCCAGTAGTAGTCGGAGATGCTGTTGTCATAGGCCCAGTAGCCGGGAGTCCAGAGATAACCATCGCCGGGGCAAAGCGGCTGGTCGTAGACCGGCAGTTCCGGTGGGGCAATCGCGATCCGAATGCCCAACTGGCCGAACGAGGCGGCCGGAATGGCCATTATCAAGAGAGCTAAGAGAAACCGGATGGTACGCATACACATCTCCTTGCCATGCCATCCCTCGATTCCGTTTTCTTTTTGGCAAGTACGGGTTGCGAAGGTTGGGAAGCGACGCGGATTGCGCGCCCTGATTCAGAGTTCCATGCCAGCATCGCTCTGACTGTATTCAACTGCTCACTCCGAACCCCCGATGATCGGCAATTACGGGCCGGATATCGGTAATCACGCGTGAGTGAACCGGGAGCTAGACGACAAACATGGCCGCACCCGCAACAAACATGGCCGCCGTGGTGATGGCAACCACAACCCATCCCAGCCGCGAACTTGGCTGGCCCTGCATGAGCTTCCTGTCTGCAGCGATCACAAGGATCGCAACCAAGAGGAACGGCGCCAGCAATCCGTTGATGACGGCTGTCCAGTAGAGTGCCTTGACGGGGTTGACGCCGATGAAATCCAGGGCCACGCCGACTCCCGTAGAGATCAGAATGAGCGCGTAAAACCATCGCGCCTGGCGCATTTTCAAGTTCAGCCCCTGGCGCCAGCCCAGCGTCTCGGCAAAGGCATAGGCGGTTGATCCGGCGAGTGTGGGGATGGCCAGAAACCCAACACCGACAATGCCCAGCGTAAAGAGAGTTGTAGCAAACCTGCCAGCAAACGGCCTCAGAGCCTCGGCAGCCTGCCGGGACGTTTCGATCTGCGTGAGGCCGTGCCGGTTGAGGGTGATTGCCGTCGTCAGGATGATGAAGTACATCACCATGTTGGAGAAGAACGCGCCAACGCCCACATCGATGTTTCTCAATTCAAGCTCTTCGGCTGTTGCGCCCCTGCGCTGCGCCAGCGTGGTTTGCCCATCCGCCTTTTCCTCTTCAACTTCCTCGCTCGCCTGCCAGAAGAAGAGATAGGGGCTGATGGTGGTGCCAAGGATCGCGACAAGGGTCGCCCACTCATCCTGGCTGCGTGGCATCGAGGGAATGAAAGTATCGCGCAACACATGGGCCCAGTCAGCTCCCACCACAAACGCGGTAACGGGATAGGCGAACAGCACAAGCACTAGCCACTTGAGCACGTTTGCGATCTGCTGGTATTTCAGCTTCACTGTGGCCCACGAGATGAGAATCGCAAATGCAACAACGAACCAATGGGAATTAACGCCCGATAGCATTGAGGCCGCATCTGCCATCCCAGCCAGATCTGCTCCGATGTTGATGGTGTTGGCAATTAGAAGGGCAATGGCGAAAAGGAGCAGGACCCAATGGGGGAATCGCTGCCTGAAGTTAGCGGCCAGACCCTGGCCTGTGACTTTGCCAATACGCGCGCACATCATTTGCACCGCGGCCATCAAGGGCCACGTGACCAGTGCTGTCCAAAGAAGTTTTGTGCCCAGCTGCGCGCCGGCTACGGAATATGTGGCAATCCCCGAGGGATCGTCGTCGGCAGCACCGGTGATGATGCCGGGGCCAAGCGACTTGAGCAGGGACCGCATCCTTCGCGATACGGCTTTTTTCGGCAAGCTTTAACTCCGTGCGTGGCCCCTGAAGCTCAACGGCCAAATCGAAGCATCATGGTGAAAGCCAGAGCCTGCAGCTCATACCAGGCGAGGCTCGTCCTCTGATGCAGGCAGGCCACGCGTTTCAGCGTGGCCTCCCACTGCTCTAGACTTTGATGCCAGTTATACAACACGCTTGGGGCCCGTGGATGCATTCTGTTTTGCGTCGCGAACAGAGTCTTTCACTTTGCCCAACGCGTTTTCGAGCTTACCCTTGACTTGCTGGGCAGCCCCTTCAACCTGAAGCTTCGTATTGCCTGTCAACTTGCCGGCCTTCTGTTTGGCAAACCCAACCAGCTCGTCGGTGGCGCCTTTTACTCGATTGGTGTCCATGAGTTCTCCTTCGTGCTTGCGGTTGATTTCATTTCGTGGAACTGCCGTGATGCACCTCTGCGCCGGCGTTAACTAGCGCTTGTCTTCGCCATGATGATCGCCCTCACCGTGTTGCGCGCCACCTCCATGGTTGTCTCCGTCGCCGTGACCGCGCCCATCGCGCATCTCATTGCCCTTGAACCCTCGGGGCGTTCTTCCGTAGTTCCTGGCACGCTCGCCGTTGTTCGGGACGCGCCCACTATAGCCGCGCTGCACATCGAAGTTGTTGTTCACATGGCCGCGGAACTCTTCCCGGCCATGAAACCAGGGACCAACCCCGATGAAAGTGCGGCCTTGAAACCATTCAGGGCCGTAATATCCGTACGGCGCGCATTGGTAGGGCGCGTAGTCGTAATAGCCATACGGACAGATGGGGGCAACTCCGACGTTGATGCTGACCTGAGCTTCTGCTCGGGGTGAGCCGGCCGCAACAGACATCGCGGCGAATGCAACCATTGCAAGGTACTTGATTCCGTTCATAAACGCTCCTCGAAACCAGGTGATCGCTGAATACCCGGCCTCAACTTCATCCAGCTTAGGGAGGCCGAATGTTCCGGTCTGTGCAGTTCGGACCATCGGCGCAGCCGTGCGTCTGCACTCGAATGGGTTACCAAGATGAGCTTTCTTGCTCAGACGCCGCCGAGTTCTACCCATAGTTTTTGAGTCACCTTGTACGCCTCAGCGCGGGGATCGATCGTAGCGCTGTGCATGGGTAGAAAAGGGTGAGATTTATGAAAAAACTTCGGTTCCAGAGGAGGGGGATCAGCGCACCTGGCTCTTAGTCTGCAGCCGGCAGGTTCGAATGCAGCAGGGTCCCAACTGAAATCAAGCACGGACGGCCTGCTCTCCGTCCTGACCTGGTCCAGGTTGGTCCGGCACGGACCCAATGGCTGATCAAATGTTTGCCGATGGGCGCAAGTCGACCAGCAAATTTCCTGGCTTTCTTGAGCCGGATAGAAGGTTGTGGAAGGATTTTCGCGGGAATCCGGCTGTTGGCCGATGGTTTGGAGGAAACAAAAGGGTAGATCATCGATTGAGCTATGGACCTGGCGGAGGAGGGGCGTGCATGTCTTCCGCATTCAAGTTTCTCAACCGGTGTTTAGCCAAATTCGCCGCGACCCTTTAGAGTGTGTTTATGCATTTGACAGCGCTCCTGGGCGGTAGCATTCTGCTTGCATTCGTCCTGCTGGACGCCTTCCAGACCATTATTCTGCCGCGCCGCCCTGTCGGACGATTCCGCATTACCCGCCTTTTCTTTCTCGTCACCTGGTCACCGTGGACCGCCCTGGCAGGTATTGTGTCCTCGCGACGCGGTCGGGAGCAGCTTTACAGCGCTTATGGTCCACTCGCCCTGCTGGTCCTATTTATCATCTGGGCCCTTCTCTTGATTCTTGCTTATGGGCTGATCTTTTTCGGACTTGGAATGCCATTTGCGGATCCTACCCATCCGGCATCTGCGTTGGGGATTTTGTGGAGTTGCGTTTACGTGAGCGGCACCACCATATTTACTCTTGGTCTGGGGGATGTGCTGCCAACGAGCCAGATGGCTCGCGTCCTGATCGTAATGGAGGCCGGCACCGGTCTCGGTTTCGTGGCGCTGGTGATCGGCTACGTTCCGGTCCTCTATACCGCTTTTTCTAACCGTGAGATATCAGTAGCATTGCTCGACGCGCGTGCCGGATCGCCTCCTACCGCTGGGGAGTTACTCGTGCGGCATAGTTTCAGCGGGGGGCACGAAGCTCTCACATTGCTGCTGAGCGAGTGGGAGCGCTGGGCGGCGATTATGCTCGAGACCCACATCTCCTACCCGATCCTTTGTTATTACCGTTCGCAGCATGATAACCAAAGCTGGCTTTCCGCGCTCACGGCCATTCTCGACGCTTGCTCGCTGCTGATTACAACGGTGGAGGGGCCGAGTACCCGGCAGGCTCAGCTTACATTTGCAGTCGCGCGCCATGTGCTTGTCGATCTGGGCCATGTATTTCAGCTTGAATCGAAGGAACAAGGGTATCGCGAAAATGTGGCGGTCCGGCTAAAAGATGACGAGTTCGGCGAGCTTTGCCGGGTCCTGAACGAATCTGGATTCTCACTCTGCAGCAGCCCCGACACACGATCGCGCCTCACATCCATTCGAAAGCTCTACGAGCCTCATGCTCAAGCCATGGCAGAGTATCTTCATCTGGATTTACCACGATGGTCGCCGCTAGCGCCAAATGCAAACAAGAAGCCGGATGGTTGGAAGACCGTAGCGGAACTCCGCTCGCCGAGTGCCGTTGCAGACCGGCTTAAAATTCACGTCAGCCCGCGATCAACGGCGTCCCAGTTAAGTGATGAGGATTCCCATCGCTTCTGATGACCGTGTGTGCACCGATCATAAACAAATCTCAGCGAGCGTTGGGGTGCTGTAATCGCAGCGTTTGGCAGCCCCGTCTCCATCGCGGCGGAGACGATGATCAACCCGCTTGCAAAGAAGCAGTTGATAAGTAGTTTTAATAGAAGTTACCTCGGCGAAAAAGAATTCTGAGCCAGGACGCGGCGATGAGAGTTAATGGATCTCATCAAGAGTCACGGAGATGCTTGTGCCAACATCCATGGTTGGCGTGCCAAGTTTCATGGTTTCTCCGCAGCGCAGGATGAACTTGCCTGTCTTGGGCCCGGAGAGATTTATGCCTCCGCCGGGATTTTCGATGACGACGTTGCGGTAGTCGAAGAGCACCCGGTCCGCAACAATTCGCTCGACCAGCAACTCGTAATCCAGACACGGAACCTCTTCGTAGTCCGACCTGCGAAACCCGAGGGTCATGGGATTCAAGGTCATTCCCTTGGTCACTTTGAGCTGTGCCGAGGTCACGATGGTATAGCCATCGCGGTCCCAGCCTGACCAAGTAAAAGCCTGAAATGTGACTAAGGCCCGTCTGTCCATAACGCGTTCCCCCAGTTGCTCAGCTTCAATAGGTGGTTGGTGGCGGCAGGAATGGATGATATCCCACGCCGACATTCTCAAAGTTGCAACGATACTCTCCGTAGATGGTCTTGTAGCAGGCGCCGGGTGAGTTGGGCATCTCAGTCATGGTGCAGTTCTTTCCGGGCGAGAAGGATTGTTCACCGCAAGCATACTGCCTGGCGTATCCGACGAGCGTGTAAAGCAGCTCGCGGTTGTCGATGTCCTGCCGGTTGTTGTCTTCGGCGTCGTAGAGCCCGGCGCTGTTGGTTGAGAACTTGCGTGAGCCGGTGATGTGCACCTTGACATTGGTGAGCAGGGTCTCGATGGCGCCAAAAGGTCCCTCCATGGAGCACTGGACGAGGATGGCGGCTTCTTCGTCAGATGGCTTGCGCCTGATAGCCGGGCAGGGCCGGGGAGCCCTGCCGCCAAAGTGCTGAACGAGCACATTCGGAGGGGGCTCAGTAGCCGGCCGGGGATGGACCGAAGGAGTCTGACCGCGGCTTGCCTGGCATCCAGCCAGGGTGAAGACCGCCAAGCCGCAAGCCAATGCCGACAGCGCAGCAGTGCCAATTCTCAATTGGTCCATCGCTCTCCTCCTCTCCTTTGGCAATCCACACAAGAATGCGGAACCTGACCGCCCGAGCCGTCATTCATTTCGCGATTTCGATACGCTGGTCGTTCAGTCTGTCGCAGGCGTTTGAATTTTGCCCATCTGGTTATTGCTTCACGAAATGCCACTGGCCAACGTTGCCCGAGATGGAGTGTTTGGGGTGGGTGAGTTGCCAATCGTCCATCATCGTCTCCGAATGCAGCCTGTACCAGAACGCGGAAGAAGTTCGGCTGGGCCGTCAAAGATTTTGTGCACTGAGAGAGTTTCAGCGACGAAGCCAGGCATCGCCCCGGCGCATGACGACAGCGCCGAGGCAGTGTGACGCGCAGATTTAATAGGTGGTAGGCCCCTTTTGCTTCGTTACCCAGTTTGTTGAACCAATGCTCATGGTGCATTGCCAGTCGCCGAAGGTGGTCTTCCAGCAGGATCCCTGGCCACCAGGGCCGGCCGGCCACTTCATGCAGTTTTGTCCTGCGGGATACGCTGGAACCGCACCACAGGACCAACGGGTGCCTTGACCACGAATCGGATAGACCATCGCACTGGGGTCGATATCCTGCCGGTTGTCCGTGCCAGGGAGATAGTTGCGCGGCCGCCCGATCTCCACCTGCAAGTCGGTTGCAAGAATGATTGCGGGAGAGGCGCTCCCGGTGGTATCTGCCTCGTTAGAGCATTGCACCAGGGCTGTTGCCTGGGCGACAGATGGCGGCCTCGTCACCTTGGCGCAGACGCGCGGATTCCTCACCTGATAGGTTGCATTGAACGTTGGCGGCCCGGACATTTCATCGGCCGAAGCGATGCCACTGGCTTGAGCGGTGGAACTCTTGCAGCCGTTAAAACCGGCGAGCGAGGCCGCGAGCATACAAAGCGCCAGGTTGCGCGCACAAGGCAAGGTCATGGTGATCTCCTGTGTGGACGGGTGGTTGAATCCTGTTGTGATGGGAAGACAAACCTGCGGATGGGATGCGTCATCAGGCCTGTGAATTGGGTCGACAGGCAGCGGGAAAGCCCGGCATCCCAATCATCGATAGGCTTTCTGGCAGACGGGTCTTGAGGAACGGGCTTCGATTCCTGTTTCCTGTTGTGTTGATTGGAAGGCGTGAAGCATCAAGAACAGGGCTTCATACACCCCTTGATTCTTCGTCATGAATCTGCTTTCCTTTCTCCATCTCCCAAGTAGGCGCAAAAAACAGGCAACACCCCTCATTTATTTGTGGGGCTGTAGAAGATCGTCAGAGACTGAGGCGAGAGGGCCTGAAACAATGATGATTGGAGGGCATCTTCTGTTGGAAAAGGGATCGGCATCGATGGAGAGCGTGACAAGGTGGCTCGAGCTCTGGCATGACGGGGATTCAGCGGCAATTGAGCAGGTGACAGCACTTGTCTACCAGGATTTGCGGCGCCTGGCCGAGTACCACCTGAAGCGCGAGTCCGATGCCGATGTACTGCAGGCGACTGCACTGGTTCACGAAGTTTACCTGCGCATGTCTTCGCTGCGATCGATCGAGTGGAAGGGCCGGCCGCATTTCATCTCAGTGGTCACAAAGATGATGCGGCAGATTCTGGTGGACCAGGCACGGTCGCGCAAGGCCAAGAAACGAGATGTGGGGGCGGCGATGGAGATGCCCTTGATCCATGAGCACAGGCAACTGGATACGCTGGCCGTCGACCAAGGGCTTGAGCGTATGGCGAAGCACTATCCTCGATGCGCTCAAATCGTGGAACTGCGCTTCTTCGGCGATTTGGATTTCAGCGAGATCGCCGATGTAATGAGCCTTTCGCTGGCGACAGTGGAGCGTGATTGGCGCTTTGCCCGAGCCTGGCTGCGCAAGAATATGGCAGGCACGCACTCTTGAACCCCTCTCTCCGCCACGAAGACAGGCTTCGGGATCTCTTCCAACGGGCCTCTGGCCTTGCTCGAGAGGAGCGGAAGCAGTTCCTGGCGTCCGCATGTGGGAGCGACCAAGCCTTGCGCAACGAACTTGACGATTTGCTGGCGGCCGACGACGCCGCAATCGATGAAGATTTCCTGAAGCACTCCGCGATCTACAACGAGACCATGGAAGACTCGGCGGCGAGGTCGGCTATCGGCGAGTTGGTTGGACAATATCGCCTGACCGAGTTGATTGGCAAGGGCGGCATGGGATCGGTATATCGCGGAGAGCGCACCGACGAGGCGTTTGAGAAGTCTGTGGCGGTGAAGCTGATCGATGCTGGATTTTACTCTGCCGACCTGATTGCGCACTTTCGCGCGGAACGGCAGATCCTGGCAAACCTGGAGCACCCCAACATCGCACGGTTGCTTGACGGCGGTGCGCGCGCCGACGGTTCGCCTTACCTGATCATGGAGTACGTTGAGGGCATTTCACCCAACGACTACAGCAGCCAGCACAACCTGACAATTGCTCAAAGGCTGCAACTGTTCCGCCGAATCTGTGCGGCGGTTCATTACGCGCATCAGAATATGGTGATCCACCGCGATCTCAAGCCGAGCAACATTCTGGTGATCGAGGATGGGACTCCCAAGCTGCTGGACTTCGGAATTGCCAAGGTGCTTCGCCCGGCCGCTTCAACTCCCGGCGACGCGCTAACTCAACCGGGGATGTTGAAGATGACCGCGCGCTATGCCAGTCCTGAGCAGATCCGTGGGGAGACCGTCACCACTGCATCAGATATATACTCGCTCGGAGTAATTCTCTACGAGTTGCTGACGGGGCACTCCCCATATGGCGATGTGGATCGGCCTGCCCATCAGATTATGGCCGCAGTCTGCGACGAGGAGCCACCTCGGCCGAGCATGTGGGTCCCAAAGTTGAGGGGAGACCTGGACAAGATCATGCAGCGTGCTTTGCGGAAGATGCCGGCGGAGCGCTATGCCTCAGTGGATCAGTTTTCTGAAGATATTTTGCGCCACCTGGAAGGACTGCCGGTGCTGGCCCGTGGGGATGCACCGCTCTATCTCGCAGCCAAATTCATTCGGCGCTACCGCGTGATGGTTGCAGCGGCAGCCCTTGTTTTGTGTTCGCTGGTGGTTGGTCTGGTAGAGGTAACGCTGGCCCGTGCGCGCGCTGACCGCCGCTTCAACGAGGTCCGCCAGCTCGCACATTCCGTGATGTTCGACTATGCGGACGCCATCGATCGATTGCCGGGTTCAACGCCTGTTCGCGCACGCCTCGTGAAAGATGCACTCACCTACCTGGACAGTCTTTCTACTGAAGCGGATACGCCGGAACTTCTGCGAGAGATTGTAGATGCGTATGTTCGCGTGAGCAACGTGCAGGGCAACGAGTACGAGAATAACCTTGGAGATCCAGCAGCGGCTTTGGCGAGCGCCGGCAAGGCGGTTGCAACCGCAGAACAGTTGCTGCGCAAGGACCGGACGCCGCCATCGCTCGCGTCTGCGGCGGAAGCGTTTTCGAGCTTTGGCGATATGCTTTTTTCCACCGGGGATCTTGCAGCCACGGATCACGCTTACCAGCGTGCAATCGGCATTCGTCAGGAGATTGTTTCCAAATCTCCGCAGGATCTCGCGAACAGCCTGGCACTTTCGCAGTTGTATCGGCGGATGGCCGACCTTGATGGCGGGTTCGGTTGGCCAAACCTGGGCAAGACACAGGATGCGCTCACGTATGACGAGCAGGCGAAGGGACTGGTCGACCGTCTCAATTTGCAGGTACCCAACAACAAGGATGTGTTGGCGGAAAGCACTGAGACGTTGGTCTCCCTGAGCACCGCCGAGTTCATAGTGGGAAGGCGCGCGGATGCGGCCAACCATTTGTCGGCTGCGATCGAGCAAATCGAGAGAGTGGGAGCGGAGCACCCGGGGGACTCGTATGAAATGTTCGAACTTGCAGTCGCGGAGATGCGGTATGCGCAGTTCCCGCTTGAAAGTGGCAGCTCACTTCCACATCTAATGCGCGCAGCGGGGCTCCTGCAGCAATTGCTGAATGACAATCCACAGAACGCGCTCTATCGCCGCCGCCAGACTGTGCTTGAAGCGGAGTGGGGCGCAAGTCTGAGCGCGGAAGGCCAGACCAGGATCGGGCTTGCACACGATCTGCGAGCCTTGTCTCTGGCACAGTCGCTGAGCCACGACGCTCCTGGAAGCGTGCAGTATCGCACGGACGTGGGGGTTGTGGAGCGCGAGGTCTCCGAAGGCCTGCTGTCAGCCGGCGATTGGAAGGGTGCGCTTCAGCATGCAGCGCGGGCTGAGGACATTCTCTGTGTGAGCAAGGCAGCAGAGACTGACCCGTACACACTGGCCAATTGTGGAAAATCTGAGCTCGCCGCCGCGAGCGCCTATCTTGCCTCGCATCAGCTCAGCACAGCAATAGCCGCCTACCGCAAAGCGGAGTTCATCGCTTCAACTCTTTCGCAGGCAGATCAAGCTAACGCCATCTTCCGCTCCGATTGGGCTCGCGCTCAGGCTGCGCTGGCAGGTGCGCTGGCCCTGTCCGGGGACAACCAGGGAGCCCGAACCATGTATGAGGGAGCTTTGAATCACTTGTCTATCTTGCGCCAGTCGCATTCCTTATCGGCCGAAGACGCTCACCGCGCCGACAGTGCCGCGCAGGGACTTGATGATCTCCGCATGAAGCGCTGACCGCTTGCGGAAAATCGAGCTCGGCGTTGGCAAGGCAGTTCTGAATGGAACAGAACAATAAAGCTCAGCGGCCGAGAGCACGTTTCAGCACTGCTTAGTTGCAATGCCAGGCGGCAGCTTTGTGTTCGAGATGATCGAGCGACCGCTCACAAACAGCCGTTACAGCGATGAGATGATTTCCCTCACCGCTGTCCTGCAGACAAGCGATAAGCGCAAGGACTCAGGCAAAGCGGCGCTCGCATCTTTACTCCGGTAAAAGCGACTGTTGGACGGTGTTGAAGAACGTTACGATGTTTTTGGCGAAGACCAGCTCGATCTCTGTGTTGTCGGGGATGGTTGTGCTCCCGATCTTTTTGCCCACAAAGGATGCGCCCGGATATTGGGTCTTCAAGAAACGGACCAAAGTCTCCGGATCGCCTATGGGGAAGGTGTCAAGCACGCTGAGCGACTTATAGACCTGGACATCGGCGAATGTTTCTGCGGCCACATTCAGGTTGGGCCACTGCATGACTCCCTGCACGAGCACATAGCCTTCGACCTGCATCTTGCCGGTGGACTGGTTGTGCATGCTGTCGGCGATTGTGAAGCCGGTATAGGCTCCCGATATCAGGAATGGGCCTGCACCCTGCACGGACTCGCTGGCCGTCAAGTCCGAGCTTATGCCTGAGACCAGATAATAGCGCCACTGGTCTCCCGGCGTGCCGTAAAGGTCGTCATCGCCGGTGAGGCTGAAGACGGTCTGATCATAGGTCGAAGGCGGCTGGATGTAATAGGTCAGGGTGCCGTCGACGGTCGGAATATAGTCTGCCTGCAGTGTGTGATGGATCTTGCCGTCGTAATACTGGATGGGGTTGCCGTTGACGTCCTGATAGACCACGATCCCGGGGGTGACGGGCACGTTGATGGTGAGCCCGTTTGGGTCTACATAGATCGTGTAGACGACAGTGCCGCCTGGATCGAGCACATCGGTGACCTTGGTGGAGCCGGGTGTGACGGTTGCCGACATCGCTACGGTGTTCTGGCGGGTAATCGACAGGGTGAGTGCGGTGAGGAGTTTTGAGTTGGTGGAGTCGCCCCAGTTGACCAGCGAAGCTACATTTTTAGCGAT
>Ga0182012_10005156_pt1 | contig 13559 bp, 5 predicted proteins | sample 612S2SmetaG_FD_120486 | JGI IMG/M metagenome (GOLD analysis project Ga0182012, IMG submission 120486) | Permafrost microbial communities from Stordalen Mire, Sweden - 612S2S metaG | ecosystem: Environmental > Terrestrial > Soil > Wetlands > Permafrost | place: Sweden: Stordalen | collected... | reverse complement strand
CACTACCCGGAGGCTGCACAGGCGAAGCACCCCTACCGTGCGCTCCTTGACAGCGTCATCGGACGCCAGGCAAGCCTCGTCGCCCAATGGATCCTGCTCGGCTTTGTCCATGGCGTGATGAACACCGACAACACCTCCATTTCGGGAGAGACCATCGATTACGGCCCCTGCGCCTTCATGGAAGCATACGACCCGTCCACGGTGTTCAGCTCGATCGACGCTCAGGGCCGCTATGCGTACGGCAACCAGCCCCGCGCCGCTCTCTGGAACCTTGCGCGTCTTGCCGAAGCATTGTTGCCCATCCTCGAGCAGGAGGCGGGAAGCGAAGAAGTCGCAGTGGCCTCGGCAAATGAAGCTCTTTCGGCTTTCGAGCCGCAGTACGAAGCAGCTCGGAGCGCAGGCTTCCGGCACAAAATTGGCCTGCTCGCGGAGAGCGAAGGGGATTCGGCGTTGGTTGAAGACCTGTTGGAACGCATGGCTGCCAACAAGGCCGACTTCACGCTGACCTTTCGCCGTTTTTGTGATGCCGCCGATGGGCCGGAAGGTGATCAAGCAGTACGAACGCTATTCGCCAATCCCGGCGCGTATGACGCGTGGGCAATCGCATGGCGCAAACGCCTGGAACAAGAGCCAGGCTCCCGGCAAGAACGCGCTGCAGCCATGCGCACGGTGAATCCTGCATTTATCCCGCGTAACCACAGGGTGGAAGCCGCGCTCGAAGCTGCCGTCTGGCGACAGGACTTTCAGCCGTTCGAGGAATTGATGGATGTTGTGTCCCGGCCCTACGAGGACAGGCCTGCCATGGAGCGCTATGCAGCCCCAGCCCGCCCCGAGGAATATGTCTGCCGGACTTTCTGCGGAACATGAGCGCGGGGCCGAGTCGAAACCGTTCTACTCGTCGTCATCGTTGCCTCCAGGCGAAGCTTCAGCACCCGAAGGCAGATCGCGCGGGTCGGGCTTGATCGTAACTGGCTGTGTGAATTCCTGGCCATCGACCGTAAGCTTGACGGTGTAATTTCCCGGCTGCAAGCCCGTGGGGCCGCGGCCCGGACGTGTGGGAGCGGCAGCGGGCGCTGGGCTTCCCGCTGGGTGGCAAGCATCGACCGGCGGAGTCGCAGGGCGGCGCGAGCCCATGCCGAAGCCTCGTGCCGCGGCAACATTCAGCGCGATGCGATGCATCCCCGGCTCTGCCGAAGGCGGAGCCGCAGGTTGCTCCCAGTAAGCCTGCACATTGATGGCTTCCGTATCGACGGGCTTGACGGGAGTATCGCTGGCCGCGCATGCCGCAACTCCGCCGCTCGCATCCACGAGTTCCAGCTTAATCGGGCCACCCGGCGCGGACTTCAACCAATAGTAAGCGAGCACGCCGGCTGGTGGATTGAGTTCTTGTGGTTCTTCATGCGGCAGTGGCGTACCATTCTGGCTGCCTTCGTGAATGGCATACGTCTCGCCGGGCTTGAATAGAAATGCTTTGGCGCTCTCGATCTCTTTGCCTTTTGCAGCAATCTGGCGCAGTGCGGTCATCTGGTCAAGCACCCAGAAGCCGCGGCCATAAGTTGCCACAGCGAGATCGTCTCCATGGACGATAATGTCGCGGACCGAAGTGACGGGCATATTGAATTGCAACGGCTGCCAGTTGTCGCCATCGTTGAATGAAACATAGACGCGCAACTCAGTCGCCGCGTAAAGCAACCCTTTCTGCCGCGTGTCCTCCTTGACGGAGTTCACAAATGCGCCAACGGGAATTCCATCAACCACGCTCTTCCATGTCTTACCGCCGTCGTGCGTGCGATAGATGTATGGGCGATCGTCGGCCAAGCGGTGCCGATCGACCGAAGCATAAGCAGTCTGCACATCGAAATGCCCCGCCTCAATTTGCGACACCTTGCTCCACGCGGTCATCGCGGGGGGCGTCACGTCCTGCCAGCTTGCGCCATCGTTGCGTGACACATGAATAAGGCCATCGTCGGTGCCAACCCAAGTAGTCTTCGCATCCAATGGCGACGGGCCGATGGTGTAGACAACGCCGAAGCGATCCGTCATTGCCTGGTCGATATCCTTCGCAGTAACCGCGTCGAGTGTCTTCGGCACGTCGGGATGAAGGCGCGCGAGATCCGGACTGATCTTCGCCCATGTCTTGCCGCGGTCGCGCGTCCGGAATACAAACTGATTCGAGTAGTAGAGCGCCTCATCCGCCAATGAGAAAACCTGCGGCAGAGTCCAGGTTCTGCGGTTGGGGTCTGCCGGATCTTGCGCGGGCAATTCACCGCCCGCGGGCGCAGGCAGGTTGAGCGCCTGGTTGCAGCGTTGATCGCCGCTGCCGTAGAGCAGGTTGCCATCCTTCGGATCAGGCACGACAGTGTTGCTCTCTCCGGCCAAACAAGTAGGTTCCCAATTGCGAAAATCGAGCGTGCTCATGCGCGACCAGGCGCTCACGCCTACGCCGCCCGAATCCTGTTGTGCGCCATAGAGCCAGTAGGGGAAGCGGTTGTCCGCCGCGACGTGATAAATCTGCGCAGTGGGCTGGTTATACCAGGTACTCCAGGTCTTGGCGCCGTCCACCGACACCACGGTCCCTTGATCGCTGGACAACACCATGCGATTCCCATCGCGAGGGTTGATCCAAAGCTGATGATAGTCATCGCCTCCAGGTGCGCCCTTCACTGGAACCCAGGTCATGCCCGCGTCAAGCGTCATATAGGTCGCCGTATTGATGTCGTAAGCGCGATCGGGGTTGCTGGGGTCAACGGTAATCTGGCCGAAATACCATCCGCGTCCCCAAAGGCGTTGCTCGTTGTTGACCATGCGCCAGGTTGTCCCGGCATCGTCTGAAACGTAAATGCCGCCTGCCGCTTTGGGTGCGTCTGTTCCCGCGGCAGCACGCGATCCACGGGCAATCGCAGCACCCAGATCATCGACAACTGCGTAAAGACGGTTAGGGCTGCTTGGCGCAATTGCAATGCCGATTTTGCCAACGAAGTCGTCCGTGGGAAGACCACCGCTAAGCCGATTCCAGGTATCGCCGCCATCAGTCGATTTGTAGAGCCCACCGCCGGGCATATTTGACGGCGCATAAACCGACCATGGTGGACGCCGTGTAGACCAAAGGGAGGCATATAGAGTGCGAGGATGCTGCACATCAAGCGCTAAATCGACAGCGCCCACATCGTCCGGGTCTTTCGCATCGGCCAGAATCTTCTTCCAGTGCGCTCCGCCGTCGATAGTACGATAAACCCCGCGCTCTGGATTCGCCTTGTAAACATGGCCCAACGCGGCGACGTACACACGATTCGGATCTGATGGGTCAATGACAATCTTGCCAATCTGGCGCGTCTCCGCCAGGCCAATGGACTTCCACGTCTTTCCCGCATCGACGGATTTGAAGAGGCCAATGCCGTAGGAATGCTGACTGCGAATATCAGGCTCGCCCGTGCCGACATAGACGATGTTCGGGTCAGAAGGAGCGACGGCAATCGCGCCGATCGAGCCAATAGGAATGCCCGTCGCGGGATCGTCCGCAATGGGGAACCAGGTGCGGCCGGAGTTCTCGGTCTTCCAAACACCGCCGCCTACCGAGCCCATGTAAAAAGTGTCCGGCTGCGCCGCATTTCCGGCTACGGCGTAAGTGCGCCCGCCGCGCATGGGGCCAACGTCGCGCCACTCGAGACCAGAGAGCATTTCAGATCGATATTGCTGTGCAGACAGCGGAAGTGCAATGACAAAGATAGAAGCGGCAAAACGAAATGCGGCGGCCATGCGAAGGCTCCGATAGATTTTTAGATTTGGAAAGGCTGGGATAGCTCAAACTCGATTGAAACGGATTGTAAAGGAAATGGGGCCGGCGCGCACAATTCGGATGAGTACACTCCAAAGACGAAGCGTTCCTTGACTCATCAGGCCCGCCTCGCTAGTGTAAAAAACAAGTACAGCTTGTTTGCCAATACGCAGCACCACCGCACCCGAATTCAAAACTGGAACGCGCGCGCAGGTCGCCCGGAATCGCAAGTTCGAACCCTCACGATTTCCGTCCGGAGGAGAGCCCATGTTTATCGCAAAAGGAACCGCACTCGCGTTGCTGCCGCTGCTGGTTGCTTCCACATCGCCGGTGCCCGCGCAAGAGGCTGCGGCGAAGACGGAAACGGTGCCGCTCTCCGGCTACTCCGCGAGCACTTCGGCCACAGAACGCGATTGGGAAACTAAATTCCGCGCGCTGCCCTCGACGGACAAACTTCGCGAAGACATGCGCCACTTGAGCGCTCGCCCGCACAATGTCGGTTCTCCATATGACAAGGATAATGCCGAGTGGATTCTCGCCCACTTCAAGCAGTGGGGCCTGGACGCGGACATCGAGACTTTTTATGTGCTCTTTCCCACACCCAAAGAGCGCGCCCTCGAGCTAGTGGCTCCAACGAGCTTCAAGGCAAAGCTGCAAGAGCCGCCCGTGGCCGAAGACCCCACTTCAAACCAGCAGGCCGAGCAGCTGCCTACCTACAACGCCTATAGCATCGATGGCGATGTGACTGCGCCTCTGGTCTATGTGAACCAGGGGGTCCGCGCCGACTATGAGCAACTCGATCGCATGGGCGTATCGGTGAAGGGAGCTATCGTAATTGTTCGCTACGGTGGGGCCTGGCGCGGCATTAAGCCAAAGGTTGCCGCTGAACATGGCGCATTGGGCTGCATCATTTATTCCGATCCGAAAGACGATGGCTACTCTGCCGGCGACACATTTCCTACGGGCGCCTATCGTCCCGAACAGGGCGTGCAGCGGGGCGCGGTAACAGACACAAACTACCAGGGTGACCCACTTACCCCCGGTTATGGCGCAACCAAGGATGCCAAGCGCTTACCGATTAAAGATAACCCGCAAATCACCAAAATTCCGGTTATGCCCATCTCCTATGGAGATGCTCAGCCATTGTTGGCGGCCATCGGAGGGCAGACCGTACCTCGCGATTGGCGCGGTGGCCTTCCGATCACCTATCACGTTGGACCCGGTCCCGCGAAGGTGCACCTCAAGGTCTCTTCGAATTGGGACATCAAGCCCATCTACGACGTGATTGCACGCATTCCCGGTTCCGCGTTTCCGGACCAATGGATCATTCGAGGCAATCACCACGACGCATGGGTCAACGGCGCCGAGGACCCCATCTCCGGACAGGTTGCTTTGCTTGAAGAGGCGCGCTCCATGGCGGAACTGGTGAAGCAGGGCTGGAAGCCAAGGCGCACAATTATCTTCTGCGCGTGGGACGGTGAAGAGCCCGGCCTGCTTGGCTCGACCGAATGGGTGGAGACGCACCAGGACGAGCTGCGCAAGAAGGCGGTGATGTACGTTAACTCCGATACCAATGGGCGCGGCTTTCTCGGCATCGAGGGCTCGCATACACTTGAGCATTTCGTCAATGGCGTTGCACGGGACGTGAATGATCCGGAGACGAATCTGACCGTATGGAAGCGAGCCCAACTGTACTTGATCGCGCACCCCGGTGAAGGAGAACGGCAAGAGGCGCGCAACCGCAGCGATCTTCGCATTGACGCATTGGGCTCTGGTTCGGACTACGCACCGTTTCTCGATTTTGCTGGAATTGCTTCGATCAATCTAGGCTTTTATGGCGAGTCGGGAGGCGGAATTTACCACTCTGTCTACGACGATTTCTACTGGTACACGCATTTTGCCGACACCGATTTTGTGTATGGCCGCGCCCTGGCGCAAACCGCAGGTACAGCCCTGATGCGCATGGCCGATGCGGAACTGCTGCCCTTCGACTTCCACAACTTCGCGGACACTGTGCACACCTATGTTGGCGAATTGAAAAAGCTGCTCAAGGACCAGCAGACGGAGATCGAGGAGACCAACAAGGAGATCGACGAAGGCGTCTTCAGCGCGACTGCCGATCCGAAGAAACACTCAGTACCGCCGCCGCGCAAAGACGTTCCGCCCTATCTGAACTTTGCCCCGCTGGATAACGCCGACGTCACGTTAACCGCAAGCGCAGACCGCTTCACAAAGGCGTTGGCCGCTGCCCGAGCGAAGAGCGAACTCAGCCTCGATCCGCAGATGCTGGCCGAGATCAACGGCCTTCTGATCCAGAGCGAGCGCGCGCTCACCAGCGACGCCGGCCTGCCCGGACGCCCCTGGTACAAACACCAGATCTACGCCCCCGGCGCCTACACCGGCTACGGCGTGAAGACCCTGCCGGCGGTTCGCGAAGCAATGGAGCAGGAGAACTGGAAGCAGGCAGAACAACAGGTGCCCGTCGTAGCCAAGGTTCTGGAGGACGAAGCCGCGCTTATCGATTCGGTTACGGCGCTTCTGGGTGCACAGCCGAGCAGCAAAGCGAACGGGGATTAGTTCTTGCGCGGTAATTGCATAATCTGCTTTCAATTGCTGCACCGGGCGCCGAAGAACTCCTCGACAGAGAGCGCACCGAGGAGTCGATTGACCAGCCTCACGCATCCTAATCGTGGGGGTGACCGTTCGCCGCTTCACTATAATGGAATGAGCGTGCAGCGGTTCCCAACACGGCATCGCTAACCCGAGAGCGCGACAGGGATCGCGATGGTTCAGTTGCATCGACCAGCCTTTGACTTCGCGAAGCTTGCCCGCACCTTTAAGAAGCCACCATGGAGAATATGTTGAAAGCACATCGGCACCCGCTTCAAAAGATCCTCGAGAGCCGCATCGCCATCATCGATGGAGCGATGGGAACCACCATCCGCACCTACGGAATGACGGAAGCGGACATTCGGGGAGAACGCTTCAAGAATGCGACCAAGGACCTCAAGAACAACGGCGACCTCTTCTCCCTGACGCAGCCGCAGATGATCTGCGACATCCATCGCCGCTTTTTGGAGGCTGGGGCGGACATCATCGAGACGAATACTTTCGGTGCGACCAGCATCACGCAGAGCGAGTTCTTTGTGAACGATCCGCGCGAGCACGGCGGCCGGAAGGATCCAGCGTTCTATCAAAAGGTCATCGAAGATGCGTTCCTCAACAACCTGGCCTGGGAGATCAATGAGAAGTCGGCGCGGCAGTGCAGGGAATGGGCTGATCGCGTCGCAAACGAAACGGGGCGGCAACGGTTTGTGGCAGGGGCCATCGGTCCGTTGACCGTGTCTCTCTCGAACTCTCCCGATGCCGACGATGCAGGCTTCCGTGTAGTCACGTTTGATCAGGTAAAGGCGGCCTATGCGCATGAGGTGCGCGCGCTGATTGCGGGCGGAGTAGACCTGCTTTTGGTGGAAACAATTTTCGACTCGCTGAATGCCAAGGCGGCGCTGGTCGCCATTCGTGAGGTGTTCGATCAGGATGGCCATACAGCGAACAACAAGGAACCGCCCGTGATGATTTCGGCCGCTGTGGGACGTGGCGGCGAGACGATGATCTCCGCCCAAACCATAGAGGCTTTCTGGAATGCGGTGGAACACATTAAGCCGCTTTCGGTTGGACTCAATTGCTCCCTCGGTCCCGATCTGATGTACCCGTTTCTGGAAGAGCTTTCGGAGAAAGCGAACACGGCGATTTCGTGCTATCCCAACGCGGGCTTGCCAAACCCGTTGTCGGAAACCGGATTCGATCTGGGCCCGCAGGACATGGCTCGTTATCTTGGCGACTTTGCGCGTGGTGGGCTGATCAATATCGCGGGTGGCTGCTGCGGCAATACTCCGGAACACATTGCAGCCATCGCCAAAGCGCTGGAAGGCCAGCCTCCGCGCAAGTGGGGAAGTGTAGCTGACGAGGAACCTGCCGAAGAGTCCTTCGCAACCCAGAGCGGGAGCCAAGGATGACCGTGCCCGAAAGCGAGAAAGAAAGCACAACGATGCGGCCGAAACCCCTCCGCCTATCCGGATCACAGCCATTCACCCAGCAAACCGGCGTCTACATCATGATCGGCGAGCGGACAAATGTGGCCGGCTCGCCGAAGTTCGCCAGGCTGCTGAAGGAAGGCAAGTTTGAAGAAGCGGTAAGCGTGGCTCGGCAACAGGTTGAAAATGGCGCCAACGTAATCGACATCTGCATGGACGAAGGCATGATCGACGGCGTCACGGCAATGACGCGTTTCCTGCAGTTGCTGGCCAGCGAACCCGAGGTGGCCAAAGTCCCCTTCATGGTTGACTCTTCGAAATGGGAGGTTATTGAAGCGGGGCTCAAATGCCTGCAGGGCAAGGGCATCGTCAACTCGATATCGCTGAAAGAAGGCGAAGAGAAGTTTCGCAAGAACGCCGCAACCGTGCTTAAATACGGCGCTGCAGTCGTGGTGATGGCCTTCGACGAAAAGGGTCAGGCCGCCACGTACGAGGAGAAGATCCGCATCTGCAAACGGGCCTATCGAATCCTTGTCGATGAAGTCGGTTTCCCTCCCGAAGACATAATCTTCGACCCCAATATTCTTACCGTTGCCACTGGCATGGAAGAACACAACAACTACGCGGTCGACTTTATCAACGCGACCCGCTGGATTAAAGCCAACCTGCCGCATGCCAAGGTGAGCGGCGGTGTTTCCAACATTTCATTCAGCTTTCGCGGCAACAACAAGGTTCGCGAGGCGATGCATTCCGCGTTTCTTTATCACGCCATCGCGGCGGGCATGGACATGGGCATCGTGAACGCTGGCATGCTCGAGGTATACGAAGAGATTGAGCCTGAGCTGAAAGTGCTGGTCGAGGATGTGCTGCTGAATCGGCGCTCTGACGCGACTGAGCGGCTGGTTGACTTCGGCGAATCGCTCAAGCACGTTGGCGTTGTCGTGAGCGAAAAGAAGGCCGAGGAATGGCGCAGCGGCACCGTGGAGGAGCGTCTTTCGCACGCGCTGGTCAAAGGTATCGACGCATACATTGAGATTGACGCGGAAGAAGCACGCGTCAAGCTGGGGCGTCCTCTGCTGGTGATTGAAGGCCCGCTGATGGACGGCATGAGCGTAGTTGGCGATCTGTTTGGAGCTGGCAAGATGTTCCTGCCGCAAGTGGTGAAGTCCGCCCGCGTAATGAAGAAAGCTGTGGCCCACCTGACTCCATTCATGGAGGCGGAGAAGGCCGCGCTGGTTGCATCGGGCCAGGTTGCGAAAGCGCAGGGGAAGATCGTGCTAGCAACGGTGAAGGGGGACGTCCACGATATTGGCAAGAACATTGTCGGCGTCGTGCTGGCCTGCAACAATTACGAGGTAATCGATCTCGGCGTGATGGTCTCCTGCGAGAAGATTCTAGAACGCGCCAAGGCGGAAAACGCAGACCTGATTGGCCTGAGCGGCCTGATTACGCCATCGCTCGATGAGATGGTGCATGTGGCCCGCGAGATGCAGCGGCAGGGTTTCAAGTTGCCGCTGCTGATTGGTGGAGCAACCACGAGTCGCGCACATACCGCCGTAAAAATTGCTCCGCACTATAGCGAACCTGTGGTACACGTACTGGATGCCAGTCGCGCCGTTCCTGTGACGACAAGCCTGTTGAGCGACGACGGCAAGGCTGATTTTGTGGCGCAGCATCGGGCCGACTATGAGCGACTTCGAAATGCTTACTCCGCACCGCGGCAGACGGTCATCTCCATCGAGGCGGCTCGCAAGAGGCGCACCCCGATCGAGTGGCGTGCTGAAGATTTGCCCGTGCCGGAGTTTACCGGCGTGCGCGTGCTGGATAACTTCCCTCTAGCAACGCTCCGCGAATTCATTGACTGGACGCCGTTCTTCCACACCTGGGAATTGAAGGGCGTTTATCCGCGTATTCTCGACGATGAGAGACAAGGTGCGCAGGCGCGCCAGATATTCGCCGAAGCCAACGCACTTCTCGATAAGATCGTCGAGAATAACCTCATCACCGCACGCGGGGTATACGGCTTCTTCCCCGCCACTGGTGTGGGCGACGACGTCGAGCTATATACAGACGGCACGCGCGATCAGGTGCTGGAGCGTTTTCACTTCCTTCGCCAACAGGCGAACAAAGAAGGCAGCGAACCTTGCCGGTCGCTTGCAGACTTTATTGCGCCGAAAGAGACGGGCCTGCCGGATCACATCGGCGCATTCGCCGTGACCAGCGGCATCGGCCTCAAAAAACTGTGCGACCAGTTCCGCGCCGAGCACGACGACTACAACGCGATCATGGCTGAAGCAATCGCAGATCGTCTGGCTGAAGCGTTTGCAGAATGCCTGCATAAACGCGTGCGCGATGAGTGGGGTTACGGCCGTGCAGAAAGCCTGAGCGTCGACGACCTCATCCATGAGAAGTATCGCGGCATCAGACCTGCTGCTGGTTACCCGGCTTGTCCTGACCACACGGAAAAAGGAACTCAGTGGCGTTTGCTCGACGTTGAAGCCAACACGGGAATGCAGATCACCGAATCCTTCGCAATGTGGCCCGGATCGAGCGTAAGCGGATTGTATTTCGCGCACCCGGAATCGCGGTATTTCTCGCTCGGCAAGATCGACCGCGATCAGGTTGCCGATTATCACGAACGCAAGGGGATGAGCGTGTCGGAGGTCGAGCGGTGGCTCGGGCAAAACCTGAACTACGACCCCGCTCCCTAGGATCGACGCCCAAGAAAATAGCCGATTTGGCCCGCCGTCCCCCCCCGAATTCCTCGGGTGCTGGGGCCCGGTGGTGCGGTGCAATGTAGGAAAACGCGGCTGGATGGGTGGAATCGGCGACTGCCGGAATGTGGGCGAAATTCACATTGGGTGCACGATGCCCGGCTTCCCCGATAAATTCATGCCTTTTATGAACCTGCCGCCTGGTTGGGCAGCAGGCATCTGCGAGGCCTCCCGGTTCTCGTGCATGAAGTTTCTAGCCGTATCCGGGGTCTAAGACTACGCAGGACCGAGCCGGGACTCGCACTTGTCGCCCGGCCCGTATAGCCCTCCGCATACTGCAAAAACGTCGGCGTCCCGATCGCATTTTTCGAAGCTCAATACCCAGCCCGCCTATACCCCTGTTTACGCTTCGCAATGCACCTCGCGATACATTACGCAAAACTCGGGGACGAGTGGTATACTACTCTTCCCTCGTAGGACTCTTTCATTCCCTACTTCATGCCGGTTTATCCCGGCGCACTGCAGATTAATTCGCGTAAACGTGCACAATCGATTCATGGCCTCCAGAGCACCACAAATCCCTCAGCCGCCTGAGTTCCCTCAGCCCCGGGGACCAAATTCCCAACCCCGTTTTCACCCCGCGCATATGAAAACAATGACGTTACATCAATAATGACCAGAAACGCCAGCGAAAACAAACAACTTACGGCTTGGAGCCTGACGGAGATCAACCATTTTGGACCAGGAATGCGGCAGTCTCTAAGGGCCCACACTCAAGTTGTCGAATTGAACATGGTCCCACTCCGTACCCAAAGCAATCATCCCATGCGTATGTGTCGAGTCATTCACGGCTGCGAGCTTTTTTCCATCTAACATCGCTTCAATTTGCGTGGCGCGGAACCGCAGTTCAAGACGATGCCACTGATCCCGATCAAGCACTGCCGACCCGGACGCGAGTGTAGCAGCCGACTTTTTGAACTGGGTCGAAAGCAGTTCCCAAGCGCCGTCCGGATTCACGCGCAAAGCGTAAGCACTCGGCCAATGCGCATTAGCGTCTTCGAAGACGTCCGCAGTATCGATGCGACCCATCACCACCGCTGGGGCTGCCGATAGGAAGCGCACATCGGCCGCGACGCTGTAATCGGTCCAGCTCGAATCGCCTGCCAACGTGTAAGGATCAGGCACCGGATCCCATCGAATCGGCCGCGTTGTAATCACCTGCTCCAGACACCGCCCCGGCCGTCCTTTACATGCGCGAACTTCAAATGCACCATCTTGGTCGGAGAGATACTTCGGTGCGTGTTCAAGCAGCGTTGATTCGAAGTTATCCGTATATGGAAACGGAAAGGCTGCGGCAGGCGGTGGCTGAGCTGTACCTTTGCCCTGTCCCGTGGTCGTGGTCATCGAGTACAAAGAATTTGGTTCGAACGTGTAAGTAAACTCTCCGTTCACCGGACTAACATCGGCTACGTGCTCGAATGTATGCGAGTCATTGGTCTCCCAGACGTGAACCTCTGTCGCGAAAAGACCGCCAGCCAGCTTGAACGACACGGACTGCGGACTCTTCGCGTTGATCGTCTCTAGAACCACACTCCAGTTTTTCCCATCGGTTGACCGCAGTGCTATATAACTGCCCTTCTCGGGAAGATATCCTGAACTGGAATCGAGATACTGCCATCCCGGTTGCGCAAACTGGGTTGTGTGCGCCGTGGCCCAGATTGTCCCCTGTACATCGTAGTGTCCCGACCACGGAGTGTTTGCATACATGAGCCCCGAGTTAGGAGCAGCCAGGTTGTCATAGTACGAGGTGACCGGGCTCCAGATTTCCGTGGATGTCAGCGACCCTTCAAGATAATTCTGATTGTAAAGATGCGCCAGGATGCGCCCGCCAACAGGCCAGTCGCGGCTGACAAAAGGTCCGCCCCCGCCATTTGGCTGATCTTCACTTGACCACAGCGGCTTGCCGGTCCTGCGCGCTGTTTCCGTGGTAGTGATCTTGCCGTTGTCATCCCGCGGGTAGTGCGCGCCGATCACAGCAATATCCGCAGCCAGTTCCGGGTCCAGGAGAATTTTGTCGGCGATTGACCAGTCCCCATCGCAACAAGCAATCCTGGTTGCCAGATGCTCATCCTTCAGCCGCCTGTGGAGTGCCTTGATGTACGGAATGTCGAAATCCCTCTCGTTCCACACCCCTGCATAAGCAATATCCAGGGCGTAATCCCGCTTTGCCGTCTTGATAAAGTCCACGACATACTCAGCCATCTTCGATGAGTAGAGCGTCTCCTTACCGCCAACAACAGCGCCAACCCATGCTGGCGCACCCCACGGCAGAATTTCGAGAACTATATTTGGATTGCGCTTATGCGCCTCGGCCATCAGCCACCACTCGTAACCACGTGCAGAGTTATGATCCGAAGGACTGCGCATGTGGCTTGGTTCGGAGCCATCTGTGGAGTTAACATCCGCGCCGATCTCCACCTTGAGATGCTGCAAAGACGCTCCATAACCCGGCTTGAACAAGTAATCCAGAATTTGACTGCGCTGTGGCTCCGGATAATCGATAAGCAGGCGCGATGACGCCCCCGCGCTCGCCGCTCCAAGGCCATCGAACACCCTGCCCCTGCTATTGCCATCCAGGATTACAGTCGCCTGCTGACAAACACCAGAAATGCAGGGCAAGCTTAGCGCCAACAGGCAATACAAAAGTGCTTGCCTCATCGAGCTTGAACCTCAATCTCAGCAACCCATCCCCGTTGCCCCAAAGCAGCCATAGGGTGCGATGCAAACGTAAATGCAAACCAACCCAATATACGCCAAATTGCGCGTTCCACGCGCTGTTCAAAGCTGGCGATCGGACCTTGTGCGTGAGTCCCTTTGCCAGTATAAAATTGCATCACGCCGAATATCGTGCAAATGAATGCTTGGCCCGTTTCAGTCATCTTCTGGAAATAGTCCGAGAGGACCAAAGGAACCCCTGAATGCTTAACACCAGCCAGTCCCAGCTGAGAACTGCTACTTTTGCTTTTGCGACTTTTG
>Ga0182012_10005151_pt1 | contig 13564 bp, 12 predicted proteins | sample 612S2SmetaG_FD_120486 | JGI IMG/M metagenome (GOLD analysis project Ga0182012, IMG submission 120486) | Permafrost microbial communities from Stordalen Mire, Sweden - 612S2S metaG | ecosystem: Environmental > Terrestrial > Soil > Wetlands > Permafrost | place: Sweden: Stordalen | collected... | reverse complement strand
CCGCTAGGCGGCCACAGCCGGCGAAATCTCGGTGGGACGCGCCTCCACGTCGCGCGCCGCCCGATCAATCGATTCCAGCGCGAACCAGGGTTCGATCGCCGGGACCGTCGCGTTCCGCAGGGTCGGCAGCACCGGCCGAGCGTCGTCCAGCTCGACCCGGTGGCGGGCCAGCAGGCTCGCGACCACCAGCATGACCTGGGACGTGGCAAAGGCCGCGCCTATGCAGGTCCGCGGCCCGACTCCGAACGGAATGTAGTGCTCGCCGGGGTGGTCCTCGCGGCCGATCCAGCGAGCGGGGATGAACGCGTCCGGCTGGTCCCAGAAGCGGCGGTGGCGGTGGATCAGCCAGGGGCTGAGCATCACCAGCGTCCCGGCGCGCACCGCCACCCCACCGACCACGTCGTCCTGCTTGGCGACGCGCGCGGTCACCGGGAACGGCGGGTAGAGCCGCAGCGCCTCCAGGACGGTGCGGCGCAGCGCCGGCCAGGCGCGCAGGCCGGCGAGCGTGCGGACCGACCCGGCCGGCGCCGCCAGCAGTTCGGCCCGCACCTCGTCCTGCGCCGTGCGGTCGCAGGCGAGGAGGAAGATCGTCCAGAACATGGCATGCGTGGTCTCGAAGCCGGCGGCCATCATGGTGGCGACCTGGTCGCCGATCTCCCTGTCGTTCAGCGCCGGGGCGCCGTCCGGCGTGCGCGCGTCGATCAGCAGGTCGAGCAGGTCGCGCGCGCCGGCCAGCGGTGGGCGGCGGCGGCGCTCCGCGACGATCGCATCGATCTCGGCGAACCATCTTCTTTTGAAGTCGGAACGTTCGCGTTGCGCCCAGCCGTAGTCGCCCTCCTGCCGTGCCAGCATGTCCCAGAGCGAGATCCAGCCGGCATGGATGAAGTATTCGCGCACCAGCGCCGACAGCCGGCGGTAGGTGCCGTCCTGATCGGATGGCAGCGAGAACAGCGAGCGGCAGGCGGCGTCCAGGGCGGCGTCACGTAGCCGGGCCAGGAGGTTGACCCGCCCGGACGGGAGATCCCGCACCAGCGCATCGCCCGCGGCGGCGAAATGCGGCAGCGCCAGGTTCACATGCTCGGGCGTAAAGGCGGGTGCGAGAATGCGGCGCTGCCGGCGCCAGGCCGCGTCCTCGGCCAGCAGCAGGCCGTCACCGGAGAGCGGGCGCAGCAGGCGGCGCGCCAGGACCGGACGCTCGTAATTGGCGGCATTGGTCACGAAGACATGGCGGATGGCGGCTGGGTCGTTGACGAACACGCTGAGCCAGCCGAACTGGCGGCGTTGGTAGATCAGGTCCTCGTAGGCGGCGCGTGGAAAGGTGGCCATGATGCTGCGCCGCCGCAGCAGCATGCCGAGCCGGCGCCAGGGCGACAGCGGTTGGTCCGGGGTCGGCGGAACTGGCGGGATGAAGGGACCGTCCATAGGGGCACACCATGGTCTGGGTGCCCGCCGGGCGACGAAGCGCTGCCGCTCGCGCAGCGGCCGGGTGGGACCTCCAGGCCAAGAGCCCCAAACCGGCCCCCGCGGCCACGCGCCGCATGCCAGCAGCCACCCGGTAGAAGCGATCATCGGGACCGCGCCGAGCAGTATTCACGCCGGGGAGTACAGCCACGCCGTTCGGGCCGCGCGCAGAGCCAAAAGCGAAGCCCGGTCAGCAGGGATTTTGGTTGGGATTTACAGTGTTGCGGTTCAAGGCAGTCTATGCCCACGACGCCGTGCGCTGTCCGACTTGTGTTTGTTTCGCTGAAATCCTCGAACGCACGCGCCCCCGGTGGCGCCTTCGTGATGTCTATACTCTGGCCGCGACGAACAAACGCCGAAACGGAAGCAACGTGGTCCCGTCGGCCTGCACCGGATAGTGCGGCTTCAGCGCCGCCGCATACGCAAGCAGGAAATCCGCCCGCTGCGCCGGGTCGATCCGGTCAAGGAACGGCCGCAGGCTGCTGCCTGCCGCCCACTGCACGACCGCGTCCTCGCCAGTCAGGGCGTGGAAATACGTCGTCTCCCAGATGTCCACGACCCGGGCACGCCCCCGCAGCAGGTCCCAGTACGCCCCCGCCCCAAGGATCGCCCGCGCCGGAACAACGTCCCGCAGCCGCTCGGCCCACGGGCCGGAGGCGGCGACCTGGTGCTGCAACTGCCGCATCGGGCTGTCGTGCATCGCCGGCATCTGCACCGCCAGTACCCCGCCGGGCGCCAGCAACGACAGCAGCCGGGGGAACAACGACGCATGGTCGCCAAGCCATTGCAGCGCGGCATTGGAGTAGATCAGGTCCGGCGGCGCATCCGGCACCCATGCGCCGATGTCCGCGGCGATGAAGCGGCAGTCCGGCGCCGCCTCGCGGGCCTTCGCCAGCATGGCCTCCGAGCTGTCCACGCCCACCACTGCCGCCGCCGGAAACCGCTGGCGCAGCAGCGCGGTCACGTTGCCCGCCCCGCAGCCGAGATCCACCACCCGCGCCGGCGCCGTCAGATCAACCCGCGCCAGCAAATCCAGTGCCGGCCGCAGCCGCTCGCCGGCGAAGCGCAGGTAGACGCCGGGGTCCCAGCTCGTCATTGCCGCAGCGGCACGACGACACCGCCCCGTGTCCGAGCCGCCACCCCCGGCGGCAACCCATTCCGCTCGACCGCCTGGCGTCCGGCAAGAAACAGCTCCGACAGGAACCCCGCTTCGCCGTTGAACTTGGACGAGATCGGCAGGTCGAGCAGCGCCTCGTCGGCGTCGTAGGTGGTCAGCCGCACCGACCGGGGCAGCGTGGCCAGCTCCGCGGCCAGCGCGTTGTGGCAGGCGATTTCGTTCAGCCGGTTGATGATCTCGATCGGCGTCGCCGGTACACCCGGCCGCCGCATGGGCTGGGCGCGCACCAGCACCAGGTGGGCCGGCGGAGTCGGGGTCAGCAGCGGCGACAGCGGCGGGTTGCCGGCATAGCCGCCGTCCCAGAACGCACGCCCGCCAATCTCGATCGCCGGGAACACGAACGGCAGGCAGGCGGAGGCGAGCAGCACCTCCACGTCGATCTCGGCATTGCCCCACAGCACTGCCTCGCCGGTGGTCACGTCGGTCGCAGCGACCGTCAGGCGCGGCGCGGACGGATGGGTCAGCAGCGCGGGATCGAGCAGGTCCGCCAGCAGCCCCCGCAGCGGGTTATGGCCGAACGGGTTGAGCTGCGCCGGGCTGAACAGCCGCATCGCCATCTCCAGCGCGCGCCACATCACCGAGTTGGACAAGTCCCAGCCCCAGAGCCAGCGTTCCAGCGGCGCGTTCTGCAGCGGCGAGAGGCTGTGCGCGCGCGCCACGCGTTGCCAAAGCTCCCGCATCGCCATGCGCGCGCCGGCCGTTCCGCCGCGCACCAGCCCTTGAACCATCATTGTGCCGATGAGCGCGCCCGAGGAGACGCCGCTGACGGCATCGATCGCGACCCCGTCCTCCAGCAGCCGATCCAGCGCGCCCCAGGTAAAGGCGCCATGAGCGCCGCCGCCCTGGAGCGCCAGCGCAATCCCAGTCCCGGATGTCTTCATCCCGCCAGCGTGCTGCAGTGCGGGCGTTACGGCAACCGTGCCAGCAGCCTGACCAGCGATTTTGTGCGCGGCGAGAGCAGGCGCGCCGCGAACAGGCTGCCGGCGGCGCGTTTGCCCGCCTCGGCGCGCGTCGGGTACGGCAGCACCAGCGACGCCAGCGCCGCGACCGGCACGCGTCGGGCTATCGCCAGGCTATACGCGCCGATAATTTCCCCGGCATGCGGCGCCAGGATCCCGGCGCCGACCAGACGCCCGCGAGACACGACCAGCTTCACCAGCCCGGTGGGCTCGCCTTCGGTCACCGCACGGTCGTTGTCGGCCAGCGGGGCACGGAGGACGAACACCGTGCGCCCGGTGGCGCGCGCTTCGGCCTCCGTCAGGCCGGTCTGCGCGAGTTCCGGGCTGGTGCAGGTCACGCGCGGCAGGGCGGCGTAGTCGAGCCGTGCCGGCAGCCGGAAGAGCACGCGGCGGAGCACGATACCGGCGTGGTACAATCCGACATGGGTGAAGGCGCGCGGGCCGAGCCCCGCCGGGTCGGCGATGTCGCCAACCGCATAGACGCGGCGGTTGGTCGGGCTGCGAAGGCCGCGGTCGGTCACGATGCCCACCCGGCTTGCCTGGACGTTGCCCGCTGCAAGATCCAGGTCCTCGATGTTCGGCTGCCGCCCTGTGGCAACCAGCAGATGGCTGCCCGCGATCCGACGCCCATCGGCCAGAATCAACGTGGGGCCAGGCTGGACCGCCTCGACAGCTTCGTGCTCAAGCAACGCGACACCGCGCCGCAGCAGCGCTTCCCGCAGGCCGCCCGTCAGTTCGGGGTCTTCCCCGGCGGCGATCGCGCCCGCCTCCACCACGGTGACGCGCGCACCCAGTCCGGTGAAGGCTTCGGCCATTTCCAGTGCGAGCGGCCCGCCGCCCAGGATCAGCAGATGTGTCGGGCGTTCCGGCAGATCGAACAGCGTGGCGTGGGTCAGAAACGGAACCCGGTCGAGGCCCGGGATAGGCGGCAGCGCGGCGCGGCTGCCGGTGGCGATGATGATGCGCCGCGCCGTCAGCCGCCTTCCGTCCACCGATAAGGCGTCGGGGGCCCCGAAGCGCGCCTGCCCGCGCAGCACATGCGCGCCGAGTGCACGGTAGCGCGCCTCGGACTCCATCGGCGCGATGGCGGCGATGGCCCGCTGGACGTGCGCCCGGACCGACTGCCAGTCGATCTCCGGCGCGGGCACGACAACCCCGAACCGGCCCGCATGGCGCGCGGCTTCGGCGGCGCGGGCTGCGGCGAGCAGCGCCTTGCTCGGCACGGAGCCGCCGTTCAGGCCATTGCCGCCCATCCGGTCGCGCTCGATCAGCGCCACGCGCAGGCCGAGTTGGGCGGCGCCGGCGGCGACCGATAGCCCGGCGGCGCCGGCTCCGATCACCGCCAGGTCGAAGTCAGGCATCCGGCAGCGCAGCCGGGCAAGGCACAGGGCTGCGCCGCCGGCCGCGCAGGTGCCGCCGGGCCACCGGCAGCAGCGCCATGCCGGCAAGCGCGCAGAGCGGCAGCAGGATCGAAGGCGAGAACAACACCGCAAGATTGGGCCGTCCGCCCTGCGCCAGCACGCCGCCCAGCCCAACGCCGAGCGACGCCAGGACGAATGTCGTCGGCATGATCCCGCACAGCGTGGCGCCGGCAAAAGGCAGCAGCCGCATGCCGCACGCCGCCGCCGCCAGGTTCACCGCCCAGAACGGGAACGCCGGCACAAGACGGATCGCCAGAAGGTAGAGGAACCCGTCACGCTCCAGCTCCGGCCGGATGCGCGCGATCAGCGTGCCGCCGCGCCTGGCGAGCGCGGGCGCGACCGCGGAGCGCACGACCAGAAACAATCCGATGGCGCCCAGCGTCGCGCCGAGCACCGACAGCGCACCCCCCGCGGCGGTTCCGAACAGCAGCCCGCCGACGACGCTCAGCGCCGCACCGATCGGCAGGCTCAGCAACACCACCGCGGCATAAACGGCGAGGAACAGGGCGGGCGCGGCAATCGGGTGCGCATCCGTCCAGGCAACCAGCGCTACCTGATGCCGCCCCAATTCGATCCATGACAAGTGGCGGTAGAGGCCGCTGGCCCACATCGCGGCCACCAGGACCAGCAGCAGCACAATCGGCAGGACCCTGGCGATTCGGGGCATTCAGCCATCCTTTTTTCAGCGTGCCGTTCACGGTTCGATCGGCCGTTGGCTTCGACGGCACCGTTCGGCGCCATGGGTCGCGGTGAATCAGTTCAAGGGACTGGTCGTGCGCATCAGTTGGTGTCCGGTCTCCAGCATGCCAGCAGGGCGGCCGTCAGTCGCGTGAAGGCTCATTGACGCGCCGGGCACCCGGCTCTTATAAGCCGCGGCCTGCATCGGGGCGCCCGGGGACAGCCTCCCGCGGATGGCGCCCCGCAATTGTTTGATCGGAGAAGACTTTCGTGAAGCGCACCTATCAACCCTCCAAGCTGGTCCGCAAGCGCCGGCACGGGTTCCGCGCCCGCATGGCCACCGTCGGCGGCCGCAAGGTGCTGGCCAACCGGCGCGCCAAGGGCCGCAAGCGGCTGAGCGCGTGATGGCATGCCGGCCCCGCCCGGGCGCCTGAAGCGCCGCGCGGAGTTCCTGGCCGCCGCCGCGAAGGGCCGCAAGGTGGCGACCCACGGCCTTGTGCTGCAGGCGCTGAAGCGCGACGACAACGGGCCCGGCAGGCTCGGCTTTACGGTGACGAAGAAGGTCGGCAACGCCGTGGTTCGCAACCGTACCCGCCGCCGGCTCAAGGAAGCCGCGCGGCTCCTGCTGCAACAGCGCCCGGTCGCCGGTGTCGATCTCGTGCTGATCGGCCGGGACGCGACCCGGACGCGGGACTTCGCCGCGCTGCAGGACGACCTGCGCCGGGCCTTGGACAAGGCGGGGGTGGCGTGACGACGCCCGGTGATGGCGGCGTGACGCTGCCCGGTGATGGCGGCGTGACGCTGCCCGGTGATGGCGGCGTGACGCTGCCCGGTGATGGTGGCGTGACGACGCCCGGTGATGGTGGCGTGACGACGCCCGGTGATGGTGGCGTGACGACGCCCTGTGATGGTGGCGTGACGACGCCCTGTGATGGTGGCGTGACGCTGCCCGGTGATGGTGCCGTGACGCTGCCCAGCGATCGTCGCGTCACCAACCCGGCCGTTCACCTCGCGGTGGCCGCGGTGCGCGTCTACCAGTGGACGCTGCGGCCGATGCTCGGCAACGACTGCCGGTTCTACCCGCGCTGCAGCGACTATGCGATCGACGCCTTCCGCACCCATGGCGCGGTGCGCGGCGGAGCGCTGGCAGCGAAGCGGATTTTGCGCTGCAACCCATGGTGCGAGGGCGGCTACGACCCGGTCCCCGCCTGCGACTGCAAAACGGGGCTGTGATGGACCAGAAGCGGCTATTCCTCGCGATCGCGATTTCGATTGCGATCCTGCTCGGCTTCCAGTGGGTGGTGCGCCCGTACCTGCCGGCGCCTCCGCGCCCGCAGATCGCGGCCAAGACCGAAGCGCCCCAATCCGGCGTCACCCCGGCGGAAACCACGCCCGGCGTCACCCCGCCCGAAGGCTCGCCCGGCGCCGCCGCCGAAGCCGCCGTGCCGACCGTGCCCAAGAACGTGCCCCGCCTGCCGATCCAGGGCCAGCGTGTCGAAGGCTCGGTCAGCCTGCTCGGCGCCCGCATCGACGACATCGTGCTGAAGGACTACCGCGAGACGCTGGCCCCCGATTCCCCCCTGGTCCGCCTGCTGGAGCCGCGGTCCGACGGGCAGCCCTACTACGTGCAATACGGCTGGACGGCCGCCCCCGGCGAAACCGTCAGGCTGCCGGACAACGACACTCTATGGACCGCCTCCGGCGAGGCCGTCACTTCAGGCCATCCGGCGACACTGTCCTGGGACAACGGCGAGGGCCTGACGTTCAAGCTCGAACTGTCGGTCGATGACGACTACATGTTCACGGTCCACCAGGCCGTGGTCAACGCCACCGACAAGCCGGTCACTCTGTTCCCCTGGTCGCGCATCCGCCGCGACTACAAGCCCAAGGTCGCCGGCTACTACATCCTGTTCGAGGGCATGTACGGCGTGTTCAACGGCACGCTGCAGGAAACCAGCTACGACAAGGCCAAGACCGAGGGCGACAAGAAAGGCGGCGTCGCGTTCGAAACCGCCACCACGGGCGGCTGGGCCGGCATCACCGACAAATACTGGCTGACCGCCCTGGTCCCCGACCAGACGGTCCCGGTCAAGGCGGAGTTCCGCCACCTGACCGAAGGCGGCAGCGACCGCTACCAGGTCGATTTCGTCGCTCAGGACGGCCAGACCATCTTGCCCGGCGCCACGACGGGGCATACCTCCCACATGTTCGCCGGCGCCAAGATCGTCACCCTGCTCGACCACTACGAGTCGGAATACAATATCCCTAACTTCGACAAGGCGGTCGATTTCGGCTGGTTCTACTTCCTGACCAAGCCGATCTTCTATTGCCTCGATTTCCTCAACTCCGTGCTTGGCAATTTCGGCCTTGCCATCATCGCGTTCACCATCTTCGTCAAGGCGCTGTTCTTCCCGCTGGCCAACTACTCCTACCGGTCGATGAGCAAGATGAAGCTGCTCGCGCCGCGGGTGCAGCAGTTGCGGGAACAGTACAAAGACGTGCCGCAAAAGATGCAGTACGAGATGATGAAGCTCTACAAGTCGGAGAAGGTGAATCCCGCCTCGGGCTGCCTGCCGATCGTGATCCAGATCCCGGTGTTCTTCGCGCTCTATAAGACCATCTTCGTCACCATCGAAATGCGGCAGGCGCCGTTCTACGGCTGGATCCATGACCTCTCCGCCGTGGACCCGACCAACGTCTTCAACCTGTTCGGGCTCATCCCGTTCGACCCCACGGAGATCTCCCATTTCCTCCATCTGGGGATCTGGCCGCTGATCATGGGCGTGACGATGTACCTGCAGCAGAAGCTCAATCCGCCGCCGCCTGATCCGGTGCAGGCCCGCATCTTTCAGTACATGCCCATCCTGTTCACCTTCATGCTGGCCAATTTTCCGGCGGGTTTGGTCATCTATTGGACTTGGAACAATTTTCTTTCGATCGTGCAGCAGTGGTTCATCATGCGGCGGACACGGCTGGCACGCGCCAATCTGGCCAGGACATGACGGAAAGGCGAGGGGGCTCCGCCCCCCTCGACCCCCCGCCAGGGGACAGTCGTCCCCTGGACCCCTCAGACCTGGAGGCCGGACGGCTGTTGTTTGCCGGTGAGTGCAAGTTCTTCTATGCGGCTCAGCGTTTGGATCAGGTTCCCCCGACGGGTCTGCCGGAAATCGCGTTTGCCGGGCGGTCCAACGTGGGGAAGTCCTCTTTGCTGAACGCACTTACCGGGCGGCGCGCGCTCGCGCGCGTTTCCAGCGCACCAGGGCGTACGCAACAACTCAATTTCTTCGATCTCGCCGGCCGCGTCGCGCTCATCGACATGCCGGGGTACGGCTACGCCCGCGCGGCCAAAAGTGTCAAAGAGGACTGGCAGGGGCTGATGTTCGAATACCTGCGCGGCCGGCCCACCCTGCGCCGAATCATGCTGCTGCTCGACGCCCGTATCGAGGTGAAACCCGCGGACCTGGCAGTGATGGAACTGCTCGACCGCGCTGCGGTCACCTTTCAACTCGTGCTGACCAAGGCCGACGAACTCAAGCCGGCAGCGCTGGCCCGCAAGCAGAACGACGCCGCACGCCTTGCCCGCGCCCATCCTGCGGCGCATCCCGCGATCCACACGACGAGCAGCGAAACCGGCCTTGGGGTGCCCGAACTGCGGGCAGCGCTCGCGGAACTGGTGACCGCTTAGCCCTCCGCTGCCGCATCCCGGTCGCCCGTCCCGCCCAGCGCCCTCGCCACCATGGCCGCCAATTCGCCCTCATCGAACGGCTTTCGCAAGATCGCGTCCGGCCCGGCTGCCTCGGCCAGCATCGTGGCGTCAGCGAAGCCGGTCATGAACACGACCGGCAACCCTGAGCGCTCCCGCCGCGCCCGCTTCGCCAGCTCGACCCCCGTCATGCCAGGCATGGCGACATCCACCACCATCAGGTCGATGCGGTCGCCCTCGCGTTCCAGCCGTTCCAACGCGGTTGCGCCGCTGCTCGCTTCGATGACGGCGTGCCCCGCGCCGCGCAGCATCTCGGCACTGACCGCCCGGACGTCGCTGTCATCGTCGACCAGCAGAATGGTCGCCTCGGCGCCGCGCCCGGGCGAGCGCTGCGGCTGCGCCGCGGCCGCCATGGGACGAGCAATGCCCGTGGCTGGAACGCGCGGCAGATAGACACGAACCTCGGTGCCGCGGCCGGGCTGCGAGTCGATGCGCATCCCGCCGCCCAACTGCTGCGCGACTCCCAGCACCTGGGGCAGGCCGAGCCCTGATCCTTTGCCCACCTCCTTTGTCGTGAAGAAAGGTTCAAACACCCTGTCGAGCACCGCCGGCGTCATGCCGGTCCCGGTGTCCGAGACCGCAACCACGACGTAATCGCCCGCGACCGGCTCCTCCGCATGCAGCGGCGCGCCGAGCGTCGTGTTCGCGGTCTCGATGGTGATCGCACCGCCCCGTTTCATGGCATCGCGGGCGTTGATGGCCAGGTTGAGCACAACCAGCTCGAGCTGCATGGGGTCGGCCAGCGCCGGCCACACCGGGTCCGCCAGAATGGTATCGATGCGAATCGTGGCGCCGATCGTGCTTTGCAACAGCTCGCCCATGCCCTGGATGATGCGGTTGACATCGACCGGCTCGGGCATCAGGCGCTGCTTGCGCGAGAAGGCCAGCAGTTGCGTGGTCAGAGCGGCGCCCCGCTCTGCCGCCTGTCTGGCGTTTGCCACCAGTCTCTGGGCCTGCACCTTGTCGGGCTCCAGCCGGGACGCCAGCATTTCCAGATTGCCCAGGACCGCCGTCAACAGGTTGTTGAAATCATGCGCAATCCCTGACGTAAGCTGGCCGACGGCCTCGATCTTCTGGGCCTGGCGCAACGCCAGCTCGGTGCGTTTTTCAGCCGTGATATCGGCGATCACCGACCAGCTTCGTACGAACCGCTGCCCGGCGTCGAACTCGCCACGCGCAACGATGCGGCCGTCGAACTCTTCGCCGGAGCGCTTGATGAAACGATATTCCATGGCGCGCACCGCGCCGCGGCTTGCCAGCAACTCGGGCCAGGCGCGCTCTCGGAAGCGCCGCGCGGAGTCCGGGGTCATGAACTCGGGTGGCGAGCGGCCCAGCACCTCCTCGCGGGTGAAGCCGAACAGATCGAGCCAGGAATCGTTCACGTCGATCAGCCGGGCGTTGCCGTCGATCGACTGCAGTGCCAGCGGCGTGCGGTTATAGAGATTGCGGTAGCGCGTCTCGCTGTCCTTCAGCACGCGCTCGGCGTGGCGCCGCTCGGCGATTTCGTCCTGCAGCCGGCGGTTCGCCTCCTGCAGCGCCGTGGTGCGCTCGGCAATGCAGGCTTCCATCGCCTCGTTGGCGCGCCGCCGCTCATCGACGTCGAATGCGACGCCGATCCAGTGGGTGATGCGGCCGGCATCGTCCCTGACGGGGAGGCCGCGGCAGAGGAACCAGCGCCAGCCCCCGTCATGCCGCCGGAGTCGATACTCTATGTCGTAGGGCGCCCCGGTTTCGACGGCGCAACGCCACACCTTCATCGTTTCGGCACGGTCGTCGGGATGGATGACCGGCAACCAGCCGTCGCCCAGCAACGCCTGCGCCGTCAGGCCGGCGTAGCGTTGCGCCCAGCCATTGGTTCGCAGGTTGCGGCCGTTCGCGTCGGACAGGAACACGAAGCCGGGAATTGCCTCCGCAATCGTTTCCCAGCTTGTCAGCAGCAACCCTTCAGGAACGCGCTCCGGCATGAGAGTTATTGTACGACTTGAATCGTGACCTGTATCGCGACTGGCGGCCTGGCCACGGAGACTTGAACAGTATCGTTCGGATTGCTTTGCACTTCTTGCCGGGCGAAATTGTCCCACTTGACCCCCCATGCGCGGGGCCGTAGAGGCGGACCATGAGCGACGCTCCTGACAAAGCCGCGATCGAGCTTGCCGCCGCCACTGAACGTGCCCGGGTGCTTGCCCAGGCGCTGCCGTTCCTGCGCCGTTACGCAGGCGCGACCGTCGTGGTGAAATACGGCGGCCACGCCATGGGCGAGGAGGCGCTGGCGGAGCAATTCGGCCGCGACATCGCACTGCTCAAGCAGGTCGGCATCAACCCGGTGGTGGTGCATGGCGGCGGCCCGCAGATCAACGCCATGCTCAAGCGCCTGGCCATCCAGTCGAAGTTCATCGACGGCCTGCGCGTGACCGACGAGGCCATGGTCGAAGTGGTCGAGATGGTGCTGGCCGGCACGGTGAACAAATACGTCGCCGGGCTGATCACCCGCGCCGGCGCCCTGGCCGTCGGCATCTGCGGCAAGGACGGCAAGCTGATCCGGGCACGCAAGCTCTCCCGCAGCCAGCGCGATCCCGACAGCAATATCGAACGCGAGCTCGACCTTGGTTTCGTGGGCGAACCCGAGCATGTCGATGTCCGGGTGATTCACGCCCTGACCGGCGGCGGGCTGGTGCCGGTGATCGCGCCGGTCGGCGTGGGCGAGGACGGGCAGACCTACAACATCAACGCCGATGCCGTTGCGGCGGCGGTGGCCGGCGCGCTGCACGCCACGCGCCTGCTGATGCTGACCGACGTACCCGGGGTGCTGGATGCCGACAAGCGGCTGATCGAAGAGCTGACGTTGGCGGCCGCCGAGGAGGCGATTCGCACCGGTGTGATCACCGGCGGCATGATCCCCAAGGTGTTGAATTGCATCGAGGCAGTCCATCAGGGCGTCAAGGGCGCGGTGATCCTGGATGGCCGCGTACCGCATGCCTGCCTGCTGGAGCTGTTTACCGAGGCCGGGCCGGGGACGCTGATCCGGCGATGACGTCCGCCAGAGCCGGCATACCGGCACGCGCCCGGCTCGCCTCTGCCGTGCCGTTCTTCGCCTATGTCCTGGCGGCCTTGATCGGGGCGCTGGCCGTTGCCTGGCTGATGCCGGCCGCGACCATTGCCGGGGACGGCGGGCTCTGGACCGCGCCGACCGGCGACATCGCGCAGAATGTCACCGGTCACCTGGCGCTCCAGTCGGATGGCTGGCGGTTTCCGCCGCTGGTCGCCGGCAACCTGATGTGGCCGCATGGGCTCAGCATCGCCATGACGGACAGCAATCCGTTCATGTCCCTGCTGGGCAAGCTGCTGGCGGACATCCGCGGCGCGCCCGGCAACCTGATGGGCGTTTGGTACGCTGCGTGCTGGCTGCTGCAGCCGCTCGCCGCCGTCTATGCGGTCCGTTCGTTCGGCGCCCGGCGGCTGGAATCGATGCTCGCGGCGGCGGTGTTCGCGGTCTGCTTCCCGGCGCTGCTGGCACGGACCGCGCACATGAACCTGTGCGCCCATTTCATCCTCCTGCTGGCGCTCGGCCTGGCGGCACGCATGGTCGCGGCCGGTGACGGGCGGCGTGCCCGCGCATGGCTGCTGGCCGGTGGCCTGCTGACCTTGGCGATCCTGTCTCACCCGTATCTGTTCGTGTTCTCGGCCGCGCTGCTGGCGGCGCCGCTGCTGCAGGTTCTGTTGGCAGGCCGGCGGGACCGGTTGCGCGCCACCGGGTATTACCTGGCGGCCTGCGCGGTGCCGGTGCTGGCGTATGGCGCGCTCAGCTTCTCGCTTGGCGGCGCCGAGAAGCGCTTCGGCCATTTCTCCATGAACCTGCTGTCGCCGATATGGCCGCAGCGCTCGGGCGTGTTCGGCGCCAGCCTGCCGGTGCTGGATGCGACCGGCGGCCAGTATGAGGGGTTCAACTATCTCGGCGCCGGCGGTCTTGCCCTGATCGGCCTGGCGGTGCTTGTGCGTCTGCTCCGCCGCCGCGCCGCGCCGTCAGCGGCTGCGGCAACGCCGGACTGGCGCCCGCTGGTGCTGGTATTGCTCGGCCTTGCGCTGTTCTCGCTCAGCACCCGGATCT
>Ga0182012_10005148_pt1 | contig 13570 bp, 4 predicted proteins | sample 612S2SmetaG_FD_120486 | JGI IMG/M metagenome (GOLD analysis project Ga0182012, IMG submission 120486) | Permafrost microbial communities from Stordalen Mire, Sweden - 612S2S metaG | ecosystem: Environmental > Terrestrial > Soil > Wetlands > Permafrost | place: Sweden: Stordalen | collected... | reverse complement strand
CGCTTGGAGTCATCTCCGACCAGGACGGCCAGTACCAGGGCGCGGCGTCGTTCCCGGTGGTCTGCGGGGATGCCGTAAACCGCGGCGTTCGCCAGCACGAAGACCGCGGTGGCCTCGAGGAAGAACACCGTTTCGCCGGCGCCGGCCGACAGCGCCGTCAACGTACCTACCCCTGGGAACGTCGCCGTCGAACCCACCGCGGCGCCGCTCGCCGTCAAAGCGCCGAGGTAGCGCTTTTCCAGCTTGGCGACTATCTCGGCGGGGCCGGCTTCGGGATGCGCACGCCGCAGCCGGGCCACATAGGCTTCCGCAGCGGGGCCCTGCACCCGGGTACTACGCTCGATGAGCTGCGCCAATGCCCGTGTCGACGCTTTGGGCCGACCGCCTGCGCCGTCCTCCGGCAATCCAGACGTATTCCGAGACCCGTTTCGTTGGGCGCTCATATTAGGTTCTCCTGGCTTATCCTGCCTTGTCATGGCGTTGCCTGCTTCCAGGCTAGCGCTCGTTCGACAAATCGCCGGCGGCGCGGCACAACCTGACCAGCTGATCCGCGCGTGCCTCGCGGGCTGATTGCGCGGCAAGGGATAATTCCGCCAAGACCGCGACTATGACCAGGCGGGGCACATTTGTCGAGCCTCGCAGTGCGCACTTACCTATAAGCGGAGCTGAGCCTCCGGAGCTGGAATGAGGTGGGGAAATTGAGTACGGCGCAGCCGTCGTCGCCCGGGGCAACCTGGCGCGCGTGGCTGAGTCGTGCGCAGGACTCCGGAAACCCCTGGAATGCGCTGTGGGCGATGATGATCGGCTTCTTCATGATCATGATCGATTCGACCATCGTCGCGGTCGCCAATCCGACCATCATGGCCGACTTGGGTACCGGCTACGACGCCGTGGTCTGGGTGACCAGCGCGTACCTGCTGGGATACGCCGTGGTGTTGCTCGTGGCCGGCCGACTCGGTGACCGGTTCGGCGCGAAGAACCTGTACCTGATCGGCCTGGTGGTATTCACCGTCGCCTCGATGTGGTGTGGGCTCTCGGGCAGCGTCGCCGTGCTGATCGCGGCCCGGGTGGTGCAAGGGGTCGGCGCCGGGATACTCACACCGCAGACCTTATCGACGATCACCCAGATCTTCCCGCCGCAGCGCCGCGGTGTCGCGATGAGCGTGTGGGGGGCTACCGCCGGCGTGGCCAGCCTGGTGGGACCGCTGGCCGGCGGCGCGCTGGTCGACGGGCTGGGCTGGCAGTGGATCTTCTTCATCAACGTTCCCATCGGCATTGCCGGCCTTGTGTTGGCGGTCAGGCTGTTGCCGGTGTTACCCACCCAGGCACACCCGTTCGACCTGATCGGCGTCGGGTTGTCCGGGGTGGGCATATTTCTGATCGTCTTCGGGCTACAGCAGGGCCAGTCCGCCCACTGGGAGCCGTGGATCTGGGCAATGATCGTCGCAGGCGCGGGTTTCATTTCGGTGTTTGTGTACTGGCAGTCGGTCAATACCCACGAGCCGCTGATTCCGCTCAAGATGTTCGCCGACCGGGACTTCGGCCTGTGCAACGCCGGGGTGGCCGTTGTTTCGTTCGCGTTTACCGCGATGATCGTGCCGCTGACGTTCTACGCGCAGGCGGTGTGTGGGCTGTCGCCGACGCGGTCGGCCCTGCTGCTCGCTCCGATGGCCATCGCCAGTGCGGCGCTTGCGCCGTTTGTCGGCGTGCTCGTCGACAGGTACCACCCGCTGCCCGTGCTCGGTTTCGGCTTTTCGATGCTGGCAATCGGGCTGACGTGGCTGTCGTTCGAGATGGCCCCCGACACACCGATCTGGCGGTTGGTGCTGCCGTTCGGCGTAATGGGTGTCGGCAGCGCATTCGTGTGGTCACCGCTGACGGCCACGGCGACGCGCAACCTGCCTCCACACCTGGCCGGCGCAGGCTCTGCGGTGTACAACTCGATCCGGCAGCTTGGGGCGGTGTTTGGGAGCGCCGGCATGGCCGCGTTCATGACATGGCGGATCGGTGCCGAAATGCCGCCCTATGCACCGGCGGCGGAACGCGGGACCGGTTTGGAATTACCGGCTTTCGTGCGCGAGCCGTTCTCGGCAGCGATGTCGCAGTCGGTACTGCTGCCCGCGTTCATCGCCTTGTTCGGAATTGTCGCGGCGCTGTTCTTGGTCGGCTTCACGCCTGCGCTGACCCGTGAGCCGCGGGCCGCCGAGCTGGCGGGCCAATTGCCCGATGACGGCGTCGACGATGACTTCGACGATTACGTCGAGTTCATCCTCCGTCGCGAACCGGATACCGGCGTCCGTCCGGATGCCCAGATCGGATCGGCTTTCGAAGACGACTGCGACACCGATCCGCGACAGGTGCGGGTCCAACAGCCGCGCCCGGCACCTGCCGACGTATGGCGCAGTGACCCGGTCGATTCGTGGCGCAGCTTGCTCGCCGAGCCTTCAGGACCCGAGCAGATTGGCCTCGTCAACAACAGTTCTCGTATCGATGACGGGGGGCGAGTCCGTCCCGTCGCCGAATCTTCGCCGCGTGCGTTCGAGGCTGCCCGGCACGACGATCGGCGCGCGCCGCCGCCAGCAGCTGACCGCCTCAATTCCCTGCGCCGTCAGATCGCCGAACGCCAGGCGCCACCCCGGAACCGCCATTACCGTCCCGATCCGGACGAACCTGCCAGCGGCGGCCGGCATAGGTCGGGTGGGTAGCGCAGTCAGTCCGGCGCGGGGGTCGTCAGCTGGCCTCAGTCAGCGCCAGGAACGCCCCCAGGTCGATCAGGCCGGCGGGCGTGGCGGGCAGGTAGTCAACGAGTGTCTCCGAGCGCACGATCACCGCGGCGTACTGGGCGCGGCTTATCGCGACGTTGAGCCGGTTCCTGTTCAGCAGGAACGAGATTCCGCGGGGTACCTCATCGGCGGACGAGGCCGTCATCGAGATGAAGACCACCGGTGCCTGCGTTCCCTGGAACTTGTCGACGGTTCCGACTCGGACGCCGCTGAGCCCGGCCGTCGTTAGTACCCGACGCAGCAGCGCCACCTGGGCGTTGTACGGCGCCAGCGCCAGCACGTCGGAGGTGGTCAGCGGCCGGGTGCCGTGTTCGTCGGTCCACGACGCGCCGAGCAGCTGCTTGATCTCAGCGGCGATCGCGTCGGCTTCCTCCGGGCTCTCGGTCGAGTTGCCATGGTGGCCAACGGGTATCACGCGCACACCGGGCTGATACCCATCGAGGCGGCGCGCGGCGGTGCGCTCGGTGTGTGAATGCAGCCGGCCCTCGTAGGACAGCGCGGAGACCGCGGCGCAGACCGCCGGATGCATTCGGTAGGACCGGTCCAGGAAGTAGCCGCGCTCGTCGGGCAGCGTGGCGTGACCGTCAACCAGCCAATCCAGCGCCGAGGTGTCGACCGGTTCGGGGTGCGTGCCCTGACTGACCTGCGGCAGCTGCTGTGGGTCCCCGAGCAGCATTAGGTTCGCGGCCGCCGGTGCCACGGCGATGGTGTTCGCCAGGCAGAACTGGCCCGCCTCATCGATCACCAACAGATCCAGGCTGCCCGGGGGAACCCGGTCGGTATTGGCGAAATCCCATGCAGTACCACCGATCACGCAGCCCGCGTTGTCGGCAATGAACGCGGGGTATTCGCTCCCGTCGATCTCCTGCCAGCGCGGAGCGTTGTGGTCGCAGCGTTTCTTCGCGACCCGTTGTGGATCCAGTCCGGCATCGATCACCCCGCCCAGCAGGTTTTCCACCGTGGCGTGCGATTGCGCCACCACCCCAATGCGCCAGCCGTGGTCGACGATCAAGCTTTTGATCACCTGCGCGGCGGTGTACGTCTTGCCGGTTCCCGGCGGCCCGTGCACCGCCAGGTAAGACGAGTCCAACTGCACCACCGCCGCGGTGATATCGGCGGTGGTGTCGGTGCCACGGGGGAGCGCAATCCCGCTGCGGGTGCGGGGCGCGCGGCGCAGCAGAATGTCGACGACAGCGGTGTCGGGCAGTCGCGGCAAACCGGCGGCGACGGCGGCGGCGGTCGACTCGATCGATTCCCGCAGGGCTCTAGTCGGCACGGGCGGTCCCGGGGTCAGCGCGAACGGCAGTTGGTGAAATGCGTTGCCGTCACTTCCTACTCGCTCGACGATGACCACCTCGCTGGGCGCGTTCGGATCGTCGGCCTCGACAACCGTGGCCCGGCCGGCGGCGCGCCGATCCGGACTGTCGGCCATGCACGGCGGAGCCGGGGGCTCGTAGAGCGCAAACACGTCCGTCGTCAGGTCGCCCCGGGCCAACTCACCCTTCAACCGCACGCGCCGCTGTAGCTTGCGCGCCCGCGGAGGGGTGTGCCAGTCGACGGCCACCGACGCGCCATCGGCAACGAAAACGTTTGTGTTGTCTGCCCACTCGTCGACCGGGAAGTTGAGCCGGTCGAAATGCGCCCACCAGAAAGGTTTGTCTTCTCGCCGGTGGTAGCCGCGTGCCGCGGCCAGCAACGCGACCGCCGTCTGTTCCGGTGTGCGGTCACCGACGCGTGCATCGCCGGCAAATGCGGACAGGGTCAGCGCCAGCTGGTCGTCGTCTTCGACGGTGTTGCCCTCGGTAACCGGTTGGGCGCCAATCGGTGTGATGCCGGATTCCCAGGCGCGCACCAGCAGCCAGTTGCGCAGTTCCCGGGTGGACCGGCAGTCGTAGAGGTTGTAGTCCTCGATCTCCTTGAGCACTGTTGCGGCCTCATCGAGGCGGCCTTCGGTCTGCAGTTCGCAGTACCTGGCATAAGAGGTGATCGAATCGGTGGCGGTGGTGACATCACCAGCGCGCAGCTGGGTTCCCATGTAGAGCGGCTCCAGCGCCTTGAGGCTGAATGACTCCACGCCGACGCGAATGCTTTTGCGCACCAATGGATAAAGGTCGACTAGTATCCCGCTGCGCAGGAGCTCGTCGACCTCGTCCTCGCCGACCCCGTAGCGTCCGGCCAGCCACAGCAGGGCGGTCTTCTCGTACGGCGCGTAATGGTAGATGTGCATATTGGGGCGACGCTTGCGACGCTTGGCCACCATCGCGAGGAAATCGATGAGCGCCTTGCGCTCGTCCACCCGGGTGTGCGCCCACAGCGGGCGAAAGCTGCCCCCTGCCTCCAAGACGCCGAACAGATATTCCAAGCCCCACTCGCGGCCGTCGGCGGTCCACAGCGGATCGCCTTCGAAGTCGAAGAACAGGTCACCAGGATCGGGGTCCGGCAACAGTGCAAGTGGCTGCGCATCGACGATCTCGTACTGCGGGATACCGCTGTCACGTTGCAGAACCTGGAGTTTGGCTTGCGCGGTGAGCTTGCCCAGTGCGTTGGTCGCCAGGCCGGTCACGGTGCCGGTGTGTCGGGCCAGCTCGGCGACCGTGGTGACTCCGGCGTCAACGAGCTTTTCGCGCTGGCTGAGTCGCATGCCGGCGACCAGCAACAGATCGTCGCGGGCACGCAGTTGTTCGGTGCATAGCGGGCATCGAAAGCACGCCCGCACGCCTTCGTCTTCCCAGCGCACCGGGGTGTCGGCGGCGTAGTGGTTGTCAAGCAGGCGCTGCAGTTGTGCGCGCTGGGAACGGTAGACGGGGATCAGGTCGCCGACCCGGTACCGCACGATCGTCCCGTCGCCCAGTTGCAGCTCGGCCTCCGGCGCTACGGGCACGCCCATCTGGGCCAGCGCGTCGGCGTAGGCCGCCAGCTGCAACAGTGCGGTGGTCTTGGGTGAGCGAGCCAGCTTGGTGTCGGTGACTCGGTATTGGTCGCCTTCTCGAACCAGGAAGTCGGCGAACCCGACGAAGCGCCCGTCGAACATTGCGGCCTGATACACCACGGGGGCGCACTGGGCGATGGCGCGATCGGTGGCGTCGGCGGCGGCAGCCAGCCCGGCGAGCGTGTAGGCAGGACGGCCAATGACCGCGACCTCATCCCCGAACTCTTCGCGAAGCTGATCGAGTTGGCGTCGCTCATGTTCGTTACCGAGAGCGGCGGTTCGCGCGAGCAGTTCGTCTTCGACGACGACCGCAGGGCCCCGGCCAAGTTTGGCGTCGAAGGCCCGGAGCAGCGCGTATTCGCATTGGGCGGAGGCGGCGAGATCCGACGCGCTGTAGACGATGCTCTGACCGGTGACGAACACAGCAGCGACTGTAGGCGAGGGCCCTGACGGGGAGCGTTGGTAACCGCGTTCGGTGCGAACGCTGGGTGATCGGGGCGGGCCAGCACGATGGCGGCGCGCGTCCGGCGGGCGGCGCCGATGGTTAGCTGTCGGGACAACGTGGAACCTGTCCGGGCAGTTTGAACACCCATCGCTTAACTAATGATTATGGCAAGAATGAAATTGACGCACCTGAATAATATCGAGGCTAATTAACGCGCCTAAATAATATCGCGCGCTGCCGAAACGAATTCGCCCAACCGATGTCGGACTCATCAGTCGGTACACCTGTACCAATGTGTGTTTGGTGCGCAAAGATGTATAGCCAGACTTGCCAACCGATTTCGCCTGTTCGCCACCGCTATTGCGGGGGTCACTCAGCGGAGCCTGGCATCCGTAACTTCTCGCTATGCCGCTCGCTATAGCATTGGATCCCGGACGCAGTTCTCGGAAATGAAATTCCCTGAGCGGATCTCTTTTGGAAATCGATTTGAAGCCGTAGAGTCCCGCCTGTCACGTCACCGCCCCCCATGGATCGGGAGTTCTGGATGTCATCTTTCGTGGTTGCCACACCTGATGTATTTGCCACAGCGTCGGAGAATCTGACAGGGATCGGATCGGCGATCAGCCAGGCCCACGCGGCCGCCGCCGCTTCGACCACATCGGTGTTGCCCGCCGCCGAGGATGAGGTGTCGGCCGCGATCGCGCGGTTGTTTGGTGGCTTTGGCCAGGAGTTTCAGACCCTGGGTGCGCAGTCAGCGCTGTTTCATCAGCAGTTTGTGAGTGCCTTGAGCTCGGGCGGGTTCGCGTACGCGGCCGGGGAGGCTGCCAATTCGTCGCCTCTGCAGAGCTTGGAGAACCTGCTGCTTCACCCCGTCCAGGACCTCACGGGGCGCCCACTGATCGGCAACGGCGCGAATGGGGCGGCCGGCACCGGGGCGGCTGGCGGGGCTGCCGGATGGATTGTCGGCAATGGTGGTAACGGCGGGTCTGGCGTGACCGGCACGGGCGCCGGTGGTACCGGTGGGGCCGGCGGGGTGGCAGGCCTGTTCGGCAATGGCGGGGTCGGTGGGGCCGGCGGGGCGGGCGCGACCGGCTTCGCCGGCGGCATCGGCGGAGCGGGTGGTCTCGGGGGGCTCCTGGGCGGCTTCGGCGGAGCCGGTGGAATCGGCGGTGCCGGTGGCGCCAGCACGGTCTCGCTCGCTGCCGGGCACGGTGGGGCTGGTGGGGTTGGCGGCGCTTCGCAGGCTGCGTTCTGGGCCGCGGGAGCCGGTGGCGCTGGTGGGGTCGGTGGAGCGGGAACCGCGGCGGGCAATTCGGGCACCTCCGGTGGGATCGGTGGCCACGGCTTCGCGGCCGGCGGTGTGGGCGGCGCTGGCGCTGGCGGCGCCGGCGGTGCAGGCGGCGCCGCCCACGGAGTATTCGGCCAAGGCGGTGCCGGCGGCTTGGGTGGTGACGGCGGGCTCGGCAGTGCTGGCGGGAACGGCGGCAACAGTACGGTTATCGCTCAGGCCGGCGGTACCGGCGGTGACGGCGGCAGTGGCGGCGGCGCTGGTGCTGGCGGCGCGGGAGGGTCAGGCGGACTATTCGGGTCCGCCGGCCATGCGGGTGGCGCCGGTACCGGCGGTCAAGGCGGTCAAGGTGGCGTCGGCGGCACCGGCTTCGGCGGCGGCACCGCCGTTCTGGCCAGTCAGGGTGGTGCCGGCGGCAACGGTGGTGCCGGCGGTGCCGGCATTGGTGGCAGCCACGGCGGTGTCGGCGGAACCGGTGGGGCTGGCGGTAAAGGCGGCGCCGGCACGAGCACATTGACCGATCCGTCCTACACCTTCAATTTCGGCCAGGACGGCGGCACCGGCGGCACCGGCGGCACCGGCGGCAACGGCACCAACGGCGGCGCGTTCGGCGCCGGCGGCATTGGCGGCGCCGGCGGGACTGGTGCCAGCATCGGCACCGGTGTGACCGCAGGCGCCGGCGGGGCCGGCGGGACCGGCGCCGCGGGCACTGCGTCCGCGGCCGGCTTCGGCGGTGGCGGCGGTGGCGGCGGTGGCGGCGCTCTGGTCCAAGCGACAACCGGTGGCATCGCCAGCGGCACCGCCACCGGCGGCACCGGCGGCACCGGCGGTGCCGGCACCACCACCGAAGCCGGCGGCACCGGCGGCACCGGAGGCGCTGCTTCGATCTCCGCCACCTATACAGGCAGCACCGCCGTCGGCACCGCCATTGGCGGCAACGGCGGCAACGGCGGTACTAACGGCGGTACAGGCGGCGGCGGCGGTCAGGGAGCGGTCTTTACCTGGGGTAACGGTGGCACCGCCAGCGGCACCGTCACCGGCGGCACCGGTGGCAACGGCAGCAACGGGGGTGTCGGCGGACACGGTGACTGGGCCGAAGTCGCCGCCTTGACCAACAGCACCGCTATCAACGACACCGCCTACGGCGGCAACGGCGGCAACGCCACCGGCGCCGGCAGCATCGGCGGCAACGGCGGCAGCGACACCGGCCAGCCCTACGACCCAATCACCGACACCGGCGGCGGCGGCGCCGGGGTCCGAGGCGGCTACGGCACGACTACCGGTGGCAACGCGAGCAACGACATCGTTCGCAGCGGCAACGGCGGCGACGCCACCGCCGGGGGCATCGGTGGTCACGGTGGTCAGGGCTTCATTACGTCTGTAGCAACGGGTAGCTCGGTTACCGGCTCCTACGCCACCGGCGGTAACGGTGGCGCGGCCAGCGGCCCCGGTGTCACCGGCGGTATTGCTGGTGACGCCCAGACCTCCTCTGTAAACGGGAGCGTCACCGACAGCTCCGCGACCTCCGGCAACGGTGGCGCCGGTAACGGCGGTAACGGCGGTGACTCCGGTTTCGTGTGGACGTACAACTTGGGCAACGCCGGCACGACAATTGCGGGTGACCACGCATTCGGCGGCAACGGCGGTGCCGGCGGCGTCAACGGTACGAACGGTGCGGTTGGCGGTAACGGTGGTGCGACTGTAGGGAACACCTATAGCGCCTCAATCGAAACCACCGGCAGCGCCAACTCCAGCGGCCTCACCGTTCAGGGCGGCAACGGTGGTAACGGCGGTGCTGGCGGCACCAACGTGAACCTCGCCCACAGCGGCCAAGGCGGCAACGGCGGCAACGGCGGGACCGTCAATCTCAACCCGATCGGCAATGTCAGCGGCAGCGCCATCGGCGGTAATGGTGGCACCGGTGGCGCCGGCGACGTCTCTGGCAACAGCGGCGGTGCCGGTGGTACCGGTGGTGTCGGGAGCGTCTCCGCCGACGCATCCAGCAGTGCCGCCGGTACCGCTACCGGCGGTAACGGCGGCAATGGCGGTACCGACGGTGCTACGGGTGGCGTCGGCGGCGCTGGCACCGTCGAAGCCACTAACGGCGGCACTGTCACTGGCGGCACCGCCACCGGTGGCACCGGCGGGGCCGGTATCAACGGCGGCACCGGCGGCGCCGGCGCCTATGGCAGCGTTTCCGCCGATGGCGCGGGCAGCTCCGTCAGTCACGGCACCGCCATCGGCGGGGCCGGCGGCTCCGGCAACGACGGCGCCGTCTCTACCGGCGGCGCTGGCGGCGCCGGCGGCTACGGTGCTGTCGAAGCCCTCAACGGCGGCGCCGTCACCAACGCCACCGCAACCGGCGGCGCCGGCGGTTACGGCACCGGCACCGGCAGCCATGGCGGCGCCGGCGGAGGGGCCTCGGTTGAGGCCTACGGCACGGGCACTGCCGGCAGCGCCACCGCTACCGGCACGGCCACCGGCGGCGTCGGCGGTAACGGCACCAACGGCGGCACCGGCGGGGCCGGCGCCGGTGGCTACATCTTGGGCGGAGATGGCACCGGCACCACCGGCAGCGCCGCCAGCGGCGCCGCCATCGGCGGCGCAGGCGGCGACGCCGATGGCGCCAGCAGCATCGGCGGCGCCGGTGGCTTCGGCGAAGTCGAAGCCGTCGGTCCGGATAGCTCCGCTGGCGGCACCGCCACCGGCGGGGCCGGCGGCTACGCCCTCCGCGGCGGCACCGGTGGCCAGGGCGCGGCTGGCATCGTCGATGGCGGCTTCGGCAACCTTGGCGCCACCCACGGCTCTGTCTCCAACGGAACCGCCACCGGCGGTGCCGGCGGCGCCGGCTTCGATGGCCACCTCGGCGGCAACGGCGGCGAGGCTGCCATCATCGCCCAGAACCCCGGCGGCACGGGCCAAAACCCCACCGCTAGCGGCACCGCCATCGGCGGCGCAGGCGGCGACAGCGGCACCGGAGCACACGGCGGCAACGGCGGGAGTAACTCCCTCAGCAGCGCCACCGGCAACGCCGGCCAGGCCTGGGTGCAGGCCCTCGGTGACGCAAATGTCTCCGGCAACGCCACCGGCGGGGCCGGCGGGGCCGGCGGTGACGGCACCGTTGCCGGTGCTCAGGGTGGGGCCGGCGCGGCCGGTGGCTTCGGCCACGTCTACGCGAGTTCCGGCACCGTCGATGCTAACGCGACCGGCGGCGCCGGCGGGGCCGGCGGCACCGGTGGCGCTACTAGCGGTGCCTACGGCGGGGCTGGCGGCGCCGGTGGCACCGGCAACGCCGCGTCCACCGGTGACGGCATCGGCGGCGATGGCGGGGCCGGCGGCGACGGCAGCCTCACCGGCACCGGCCACGGCGGCACCGGCGGCACCGGCGGCACCGGCACTGACGGCACCGCCGGCACCGGCCACGGCGGCACCGCCGGCACGGGCAACACGAACGGCGTGGACGGCCAGAACGGCTCCAACTTCCCGTGACAGTGGGCCACTTCGGCGCCGACGGCCTGCCCTGTCGCGGATGGGCGATCGGTCGGTCCCGGCGTTGTGGCGAGTGCATAGCGGCGGTCGCTGATAGGTCATCCGCCCACGGTGGTGTTTTCGGGGGTTGGCTGGTGTCCTCTGCAGGTCAGCGAGCAGAGGTCCGTGGGCTGTTGTGTCTCATCATTGGGTGAAGGATTTGCTGGAGCGCCCTTCGGCCACGGTCGGTTTTTGCCTGCAACGATTCCGCGGTGGCGGTGGCAATGATCGGCTTCGGGCCGTTGTCGTGCGGAGACGGGTCTTTGTTCGCCGTCCGGCCGTGGGGAGTGCACCGGTGGGTCCCCGACGACGAATGTCGGCTATCCCGGTACGAGGGGTATCGCAATGTCAACGTGCCGGGGCCACTCCAACCTGGTTTGGCGATATCACCAATGATGACCCCGTCGGCGTCGGCGCGCACCTGAGCGTAACCGCGGATCCGGCCGGCAGCCGGTGGCGATCCGCGGCATGCCCGGGAGTAGCGGGCGATCTCAACGCCGCATCGACACCCGGTTAGAAGTCTGCCGGCCGTGCAGAATTAGGCGCGCTGCAACCCCGCCGTCGGGACGACGACTCGCAGGCCGGTTCCGACGCCGTGGCCGGCCGGACTGCCGATGGCCGTATCGCCGATCCGGGCAGTGCCGATCAGGTCCGTTGAACGCTTGCCCGGTACGCGAAGCGCGCCCCACGCGCGATGCCAATGTTGGCTTAACCTCGATCCACCGACTGACCTGGTGTTTTAGGGGTGTCGGAATGAAGAAAGTGCCCTCTGAACTGGGATGATTGGTGTTCTCTAGGCATCAATCGGGTCAGTTCGGAAAGGCACTTCCGGTGCAAGTTTCGCATAGGTTCGCCGCGGAGTCCGCGGTGTTCGACGAGGGCAATCTCGTGTCGTGCGCTGGGCTGGTCCCGGTAATGGCATTGGCTGAGCAGACCGGGCTGCGACGCTTGCTCGGTGAGAAGGTCCACATCACGGCGCCGCGGATCAAGTCCGGGTCGGCGAACCCGGCACCCAAGCTGACGACGCTGATCGCGGGCATGTGCGCGGGCGCGGACTGCATCGATGACATCGACGTGATCCGCTCCGGCGGCATGAAGACCGTGTTCGGCAGCGTATATGCACCCTCGACGGTGGGAACGTTGTTGCGGGAGTTCACCTTCGGTCACGCCCGCCAACTCGAATCGGTGCTCCGCGAGCACCTGGTCGCACTGTGTCGGCGGGTCGACCTGCTACCCGGCGCCGATGAGCAGGTGTTCGTCGACATCGATTCGCTGCTGCGCCCGGTCTACGGTCACGCCAAACAGGGCGCCTCCTACGGGCACACCAAGATCGCCGGCAAGCAAATCCTGCGCAAGGGACTCTCGCCGCTGGCGGCCACGATCAGCACCCCGGGCACCGCACCGGTGATCGCCGGGATGCGGCTACGCGCCGGCAAGACCAGCTCGGGCAAGGGCGCCGGGCGGATGGTCGCCCAGGCCATCAGGACCGCCCGTGACTGCGGCGCCAGCGGGCAGATCCTGGTGCGCGGCGACTCGGCCTACGGCAACCGCAAGGTGGTGCGGGCGTGTCGGCGCGCCGGTGCCCGGTTCTCCCTGGTGATGACCCGCAACCCAGCCGTGGACCGCGCGATCACCGCGATCGACGACGATGCGTGGACCCCGGTCCGCTATCCCGGCGCGGTCCGCGACCCCGACACCGGTACCTGGATCTCCGACGCCGAGGTCGCCGAAATCCCCTACACCGCTTTCGCATCCACCCCCGATCGGATCACCGCCCGCCTGGTGGTGCGCCGGGTCAAGGACGCCCGCTTTGCTGATGCGTTGTTCCCGGTGTGGCGGTATCACCCGTTCTTCACCAACACCGACCTACCCGTCGAGCAGGCTGACATCACCCACCGCCAACACGCGATCATCGAAACGGTGTTCGCCGACCTGATCGACGGACCGTTGGCGCACATCCCCTCGGGCCGCTTCGGCGCGAACTCCGCCTGGGTGCTGTGCGCTGCGATCGCCCACAACCTGCTGCGCGCCGCTGGCGTGCTCGCCGGTGAACGCCATGCCCGGGCGCGCGGATCGACGCTGCGCCGCAGGATCGTCAACGTCCCGGCCCGGCTGGCCCGCCCGCAACACCGACCGATCCTTCACCTACCCACCCACTGGCCCTGGTCCAAACATTGGCTTGCACTGTGGGACAACACCATCGGACACAGCCCACCACTGCCAACGACAGCCTGACCAACGCCATCAAGGCCCGACCGGAGCACACGGGAACAGCTGGACAGACCAGCAGCCACCTCACGCCCACATCCCGACGATCAAGATCATCACAACCCAAGAACAGTCACCACGCTACGTCGGTGGATCGAGGCTTAAGGCAGAAGAAGCCCTCACACGACCTGTAGCCCGGGGGGAATCCTCTGCGGATCGCGCCAGAAGGCGTCGTTGACAAAACGGTTGAACAGATCGGGCGGCAGCAGCGGGTCGCGTGGTTGGGCCTTGACCGTGGGGCGCACGGTGTGCAGCCCGGGGGTGCCGGCGCGCTCGTCGAACTCGGTGACGTCGTAATCGACATGGTCGAAATCGTGCTCGAACACCGG
>Ga0182012_10005146_pt1 | contig 13574 bp, 11 predicted proteins | sample 612S2SmetaG_FD_120486 | JGI IMG/M metagenome (GOLD analysis project Ga0182012, IMG submission 120486) | Permafrost microbial communities from Stordalen Mire, Sweden - 612S2S metaG | ecosystem: Environmental > Terrestrial > Soil > Wetlands > Permafrost | place: Sweden: Stordalen | collected... | reverse complement strand
TGTTCGGCGTCCCCGGCGCCGGCGGGGCCGGCGGGGAAGGCCGGTACGTTGCGGGCCAAGCCGGCGGGGCGGGCGGGGCCGGCGGGGCCGCGCTGCTGTTCGGTGGCGGCGGCACCGGCGGCACCGGCGGGGACGGCTACACGGGCGGGGCCGGCGGGGTCGGCGGCCGCGCTGGCTTGCTGTCGGGTCCCGGCGGCGCCGGCGGCATCGGCGGGTTCGGCACCGTCACGGGTGGGGCCGGTGGTTCCGGCGGCGGCGGGGGTGTGCTGTTCGGCGACGGCGGTGAGGGCGGGGCCGGTGGGACCGGCGGCACCACGGGCGGGGCCGGCGGCAACGGCGGCAACGCGCTGATCGGCCTGGGCGGCAACGGGGGCAACCCCGGGCTCAATATCTTGAACACGCCCGCAACGGCCGGCGCTGCCGGCGCCGGGTTGATCGATCAAAACGGCCCGCTGCTGGGTCCGATCAATTCGGCGTTCCTGGCCGACACGGGGCGCCCGCTGATCGGCAACGGCGTCCCGGGGGCGCCGGGCACTGGGGCCGCCGGCGGGGCCGGGGGGTGGCTGCTGGGCAACGGCGGGGCCGGCGGATCCGGAGCCAACACGGACACCTTCACCAGCGCCGGCGGAGACGGTGGAGCCGGCGGGGCAGGGGGGTTGCTGTTCGGCGCCGGCGGCACCGGCGGGACCGGCGGGACCGGTTTCCTCGCTGCCGGTGGGGTCGGTGGGGCCGGCGGGGCCGGCGGGTTGCTCGGGGTCCCAGGCGCTGGTGGGGCCGGCGGCGCCGGCCAAGACGGCAATGGTGGGGCCGGGGGGGTCGGCGGGGCCGCCCTGCTGTCCGGTGGCGGCGGCACCGGCGGCACCGGCGGCGTCGGTGACCAAGTCGGCGGCGAGGGAGGGGCCGGCGGCCGCGCCGGGCTGATCGCCGGCCCAGGCGGCGCCGGCGGCATCGGCGGAGTGGGGAGCAGCGGCGGTGTCGGTGGTCAGGGCGGCAGCGGGGGTGGCCTGAGCGGCGATGGCGGTGAGGGCGGGGCCGGAGGGTTTGGCGACACGGTAAACGCGGGCGACGGCGGTAACGGCGGCGACGCGCTTGTCGGATTCGGCGGCAACGCCGGCGGCCCCGGCCTCAGCCTCGGGCCGGCGGGCCTGCCCGGCATGATCGGTTCCGGCTTGCTCGACTTTCTCGCTTCGCCCTGGCCCTGAGCGCGGTTCTCTCAACCCCCTAGCGCCAAAGTGCAACTGGCGACGCATCGCCCGAGTGACACCGTCGGCAGTTGCACTTTCGCGGCAGAGTCAGGCAGGGTCAGGTGGAAGCCCGCTTGACCGCGTCGGCGGCCACCAGCACTTCCCGCGAATGCGCCGCATTCGGGTCGTTCACCATCCGCGACAGCGCGTTGCACAGCCACGCGAGCGCGGACCGCAACTCGGGACTGGTGGTGGAGTCGCGATGCAGGTTGAGCTCCACCAACACCTGCTCAAGCCCGGAACGTCGGACCTGAGTCGATTTGTCGACCTGCTTGAGCAGATATTTCAGCGATCGAGGATCCGCGCTACTCGTGTCACCGGCGCCGTTGCGCCGCAGTCTTGACCAAAATCCATCGCTAATGGCGAACCCTCTGAACTTCCGTGTGGGGACTCATTCCAGCGTAGTGGTTGGGCGGCGCCCCTGCCGCTGGCCGGCTCAGTAAGTAACTTCTGTCCCACCAGTCACAGCGCGGCTCCCCTAAATCTGGCCGCCGATCGCCTAATCTGCTCACACGATGTCCACTTCACGGTCCTTCCTGCGTGCCGCATCATGCCTGGCAGCGGTTTTTTTCACGCTCGCTGCCCCGGTCGGGCTGCCGGCTGCTGTGCCGATCGGAAAAGCCGAGCCCAGTCCGGAACCCAATGCCGGTCCGGCGACCTGCCCGTACAAGGTGACCACCCCTCCTGCGGTGGACTCGTCGGAGGTCCCCCAAGCCGGTGACCCGCCAATACCGCTGGCCGTGCCGCCGAAGCCAGTGGGCGGCGACGCACTCGGCAGTTGCGGCATCGTCGCCGCACCCGGCACACCGCCGCTGCCGAACGACGTCTCCGCCGAGGCCTGGCTGGTGGCGGACCTGGACAGCGGCGCAGTCATCGCCGCCAAGGATCCACACGGCCGTCACCGTCCGGCCAGCATCATCAAGGTGCTGGTCGCGATGGCTTCCATCAGCGCGTTCAACCTCAACAAGTCGGTCGTCGGAACTGCCGAGGACGCGGCCGCCGAAGGCACCAAGGTCGGCGTCGACGACGGCGGTACCTACACCGTCAACCAACTCCTGCACGGGCTGCTGATGCACTCCGGCAACGACGCCGCACACGCGCTGGCCATGCAGCTCGGCGGTATGCAGCAGGCGCTGGAGAAGATCAACGTGCTGGCCGCCAAGCTCGGCGGCCGGGACACCCGGGTGGCAACGCCGTCGGGACTGGACGGGGCCGGTATGAGCACGTCGAGCTACGACATCGGCCTGTTCTACCGGTACGCCTGGCAGAATCCCACCTTCGCCGACATCGTCGCGACCCGGACCTTCGACTTCCCCGGGCACGGCGACCACCCCGGCTACCAGCTGGAAAACGACAACCAGCTGCTCTACAAGTATCCGGGCGCACTGGGCGGTAAGACGGGTTACACCGACGACGCCGGCCAGACCTTCGTCGGCGCGGCCAACCACAATGGGCGACGGCTGATGGCGGTGCTGATGCACGGAACCCGCCTGCCGATTGCACCGTGGGAGCAGGCTGCGCACCTGTTGGACTACGGCTTCAGCACTGCCACGGGCACCCAGGTCGGGTCACTGATCGAACCCGATCCGTCGCTGGTAACCGCCAAGGCCGACGGTGCCGCCGACCGGCAGACCAACGGCGCCCAGGCCGCAGGGCTTATGCCGTCAGCCGACGCGATGCCGGTGCGGGTAGGGGTGGCCATGATCGGCACGCTCATCGTGTTCGGGTTGATCATGGTCGCGCGTTCGATGAACCGGCGGCCACAACACCGCTGAACGACACCGCTGAACGGCGCCGCTGACCACCGTTTGACCGCCCAATTTTGCTGTGGCACCGTTCCTGAGGTGAGGCAGCCCTGTACGAAGACGCCGGCTAACTATCGGTAACTCGAGTCGCCCATCGCGACGGGGCCTGCTGGTCGGGCTCACCGCAGCGAGCATCGGTGTCATCTACGGTTACGACCTATCCAGCATCGCGGGCGCACTGCTGTTCATCACCGACCAATTCGGCCTGACGACGCCGCAACAAGAGCTGCTGACAACGATGGTGGTGATCGGCCAGATCGCCGGTGCGCTTGGCGGCGGTGCACTCGCCAATGCGATCGGGCGCAAGCGGTCGATGGTGCTGATCGTCGTGGGCTACGCGGTGTTCGCGCTGCTGGGCGCAGTCTCGGTGTCGATGCCGACGCTGTTGGCGGCGCGACTGCTGCTTGGTCTGACCATCGGCGTCTCCGTAGTGGTCGTCCCGGTCTACGTGGCCGAGTCGGCACCGGCGGCGGTGCGCGGGGCGTTGTTGACGGCCTATCAGGTCGCGACGGTCAGCGGGATCATCCTGGGCTACCTGGCCGGTTACCTGCTGGCCGGTACGCACAGCTGGCGGCTGATGCTGGGACTGGCCACCATACCCGCGACGTTGCTGTTGCCGTTGTTGCTGCGCATGCCCGATACGGCTCGGTGGTACCTGCTGAAGGGCCGCGACGCCGATGCCCGCCGGGCGCTGCTGCGGGTGGAGCCAGAGGAAAATGTCGAGGAGGAGCTGGCCGAGATCGGCCGCGCCCTGAGCGAAGGTTCAGCCCATTCCCGAGGCGGCATGTCCGAGATGCTGCGAAGGCCGTACCTGCGGGCCACGGTCTTTGTGATCACCCTCGGGTTTCTCATTCAGATCACCGGCATCAACGCGATCGTCTATTACAGTCCGCGGCTGTTCGAGGACATGGGATTCACCGGCAATTTCGCGCTGCTGGCCCTGCCGGCACTGGTCCAACTCGCCGGGTTGGCGGCGGTGTGTGCCGCGTTGGTGCTCGTCGACCGGCTGGGTCGGCGTCCAATCCTGTTGTCCGGCATCGCCATCATGATCGCCGCCGATCTCACCCTGATCGCGGTGTTCGCCCGGGGTTTGGGCACGATGGTGGGGTTTGCCGGCGTGTTGCTGTTCATCGTCGGCTTCAGCTTCGGGTTCGGCTCGCTGGTATGGGTTTACGCCGGCGAAAGCTTCCCCGCTCGCCTGCGGTCGATGGGGTCGAGCACGATGCTCACCTCCGACCTGGTGGCCAACGCGATCGTCGCCGCCGTGTTTCTCACCATGCTGCATTCACTGGGTGGTGCAGGAGCTTTCGCGGTATTCGGATTCTTCGCGGTGGTCGCTTTCGGTGTCGTCTACCGGTACGCGCCGGAGACCAAGGGCCGCCAGCTCGAGGAGATCCGGCACTTCTGGGAGAACGGCGGGCGCTGGCCCGAGACAGCGATCCAGACCCGATGACGCTGATCTGCGCGGGCACGGTGGTCATCGATGGGCAGGTCTGCCGACCGGGATGGTTACAGACTTCGGGTCGGCGGATCCTGGACTGCGGGGCCGGCACTCCACCCGGACCGGACTGCGCCAATCGTCCCGACTACGCCGATTTCCCTCATTCCGTCGTCGTGCCTGGATTTATCGATATGCACGTCCACGGCGGCGGCGGCGCCTCCTACATTGACGAGCACCCAGCCACAGCCGCCGGATTCCACCTGCGGCACGGGACCACCACGACGCTGGCCAGTCTGGTCACCGTCGGCCCCGCGGAGCTGATCGCCGGAGTGCGCGCTCTCGCCGAGGAAACCCGGCAGGGCACTATCGCCGGCATCCACCTGGAGGGGCCCTGGCTGAGCCCGGCCCGCTGTGGAGCGCACGACCACACGCGGCTGCGTGACCCCGACCCCGCCGAGATCGACGCCGTGCTGGCAGCCGGCGGCGGCGCGATCCGGATGGTCACTCTGGCACCTGAGCTGCCCGGCAGCCAGTGGGCGATTCAGCGCTTTCTCGATGCGGGTGTCGTTGTCGCCGTGGGGCATACGGACGCGACGTACGAGCAGACCAAACAAGCCGTCGCCCTCGGCGCGACCGTCGGCACCCATCTGTTCAACGCGATGCCGCCGCTACACCACCGAGAACCCGGCCCGGCGCTGGCGCTGCTGGAAGACCCGCGAGTGACCCTCGAGCTCATCGCGGACGGCGTGCATGTGCACCCCGCCGTGGTGCACGCCGTGATCGAAGCCGCGGGTCCGGACCGAGTCGCGTTGGTGACCGATGCCGTTGCGGCCGCGGGTTCCGCTGACGGATCGTTTCGGCTCGGCACGGTGCCGATCGACGTGATGTCCGGCGTGGCGCGGGTGCGCGGAACGTCTACGATCGCCGGCAGCACCGCCACAATGGATCAGCTCTTCCGCACGGTGGCCGGGTTCGGCACGGACTCCGATGCGTGTTTGGCCGCCGCGGTGCAGATGACCTCGGCGACACCGGCGCGGGCGCTCCGGCTCGACCGCGTGGGCAAGCTACTCCCCGGCTATGACGCCAACGTTCTGCTGCTGGACGAGTCGCGGGTAATCGCCGTCATGGTTGACGGCGAATGGGTGACGGCGGAAGACGACTAGCGCATCCAGCGAGTCAACCGGGAAAACGCTAGCGCACCAACGGCTCCCACGACTATCGCGGTCAGTGTCTGGCGCCCGCGCAGGCCCTCGTCCAGGTGTACCCGCGGGGCGATGATGGCGGGGGCGGGAGGGTCGACGGCCCTGGCGCGCGGATCTTCTGATGCCGTCGCCGCCCACGCGGTGCAGAAAAGCACAAGAAACGCGGTGATATACGCGAACACCATCAAACCCAACACCGGCCCGAACGTGGCGCCCGCGGGGCTGCGCAGGACTACCTGCAGATAGATCGACGCGACCTGCTTGAACAGCTCGAAGCCGATTGCCGCAATCAGCCCTGCCTTCATCGAGGCGACCAGGTTCACCGCCTCACGTGGCAGCCGGCCGATCATCCAGGTGAACAGCAACCACGACACCAGCATCGAGACAAAAATCGAGACACCCCGAAAAATCCAGTCGAACACCGAATACTCAGGTATCCCAAGCCATTTGAGTACCGCGGTCATCGCCGCGGTGTGGCCCAGAGCGCTGAGGCCGAGGGTCGCCAGGATCACCAGGAACGTCCATACGATCGCCAAGAGATCGGACAGTTTGTTGCGCACGAAACCCCGCGAGTGAATGGGCTGCTCCCACCACATCTCGGTCAACGCCACTCGCAGGTGCGACATCCAGTTCAGACCCGCCCACGCCGCGGTGGCCAGGCCGATGATGCCGACAGACGCCCGCGCCCGGATCGCCGAATTCATCAAATCGACCAGCTGGCGGCCCAGACCGTTCGACACCGCGGACATGATGTGGTCGTCGATCATCTTCAGCAGGTCCGGCCGGCGGGTCAGCGCGAATCCCACCGCCGCGAAACCAACCATCAGCAAGGGAAATAACGCGAAGATCGTGTAATAAGTGAGGCCGGCCGCGAAGAAGCTGCCGTTGCGTTCGTCGAAGCGCTCGTAGGCGCGAATGACATGGTCGAGCCATCCGAACCGGGCCCGCAGCCGGTCAAGGATCCCGGGCTTGGCCGGCTCGGTCATGGAAACGTGCTACCCCCGTTGCGGAAGGAATCCCAGCCGATCGTAGACCCGCTGGACCGTTTTGGCGGCCACGTGGTTTGCGCGCTCGGCTCCGCCCGCGAGCACGGCCTCCAACTCGGCTAAATCGGCGGTCAATTCGTCGACCCGGGCCTTGATCGGGCTGACGAACTCGACGACAGCCTCGGCCGTGTCCTTCTTCAGGTCGCCGTAGCCGCGGCCGGCGTAGCCGTCCACGAGCTTGTCGATGTCGACTCCGGTGACCGCCGACTGGATGGTCAGCAGGTTCGACACGCCGGGCTTGGCGTCGGTGTCATAGCGGATCTCACGCTCGCTGTCGGTCACGGCCGAGCGGATCTTCTTGGCGGACAACGCCGGATCGTCGAGCAGGTTGATCAGCCCGGCATCGGTGGCCGCCGATTTGCTCATTTTCGAGGTCGGGTCGGCCAAGTCGTAGATCTTGGCAGTGGCCTTGGGAATGAGCACGTCAGGAACCACGAAGGTGTCCGGAAAGCGGCTGTTGAACCGCTGCGCGATGTCGCGCGCGAGCTCGAGGTGCTGGCGCTGGTCCTCACCCACGGGAACCAAATCGGTGTCGTAGGCCAGCACGTCGGCGGCCTGCAACACGGGATAGGTGAACAGGCCGACGGTGGTGGAGTCGCTGCCCTGGCGCGTTGACTTGTCTTTGAATTGCGTCATGCGCGAAGCCTGGCCGAAGCCGGTGAAACAGCCCAGCACCCAGGCCAGCTGGGCGTGTGCGGGCACGTGGCTTTGCACGAAGACGGTGCTGCGAGCCGGATCGATACCCAGTGCCAGGTATTGGGCGGCGGTGACCAGGGTGCGGTGCCGCAGTGTCTGGGGATCCTGGGCGACGGTGATGGCGTGCAGGTCGACGACACAGAAGAACGCGTCGTATTCGTCCGGGTGGTCGTCCTGCAGCGCGACCCACTGGGTGATGGCACCCAGCGCGTTACCGAGGTGAAGCGAGTCAGACGTGGGCTGAACGCCGGAGAAAATCCGGCGGGATCCGGTAGCGGTGCTCATGATGCCCCGATCTTTTCACGCGAGACTTTCTATGCGTGGCGGCCCTCCAGACACCGCCGCCAACAGTCGCGGTGTGCTTGCGGTACCAGCGGTACCGCATATATTCTGGACAGAATGACTTCTCGCGCGCCGATACACCTTGGTTCTTTAGGCGGTCCCCGGGATGGCTCCGGAGAACCGGTCCTGCTGCTGCACCCTTTCCTGCTGTCCCAGGCGGTATGGGAGAACGTCGCCCGGCAGCTGGCCGATACCGGCAGGTACGAGGTATTCGCCCCGACAATGGCCGGTCACAACGGGGGGCCGTCCGCAGGCACCTGGTTCCTGTCCTCCGGGGTGCTGGCCGATCATGTCGAGCGGCAGATGGACGAACTGGGTTGGGATACCGCCCACATCGTCGGCAACTCGCTGGGCGGCTGGGTCGCATTCGAACTGGAGCGCCGCGGGCGGGCACGCAGTGTCACCGGTATCGCCCCGGCCGGCGGCTGGACGCGATGGAGCCCGGCCAAGTTCGAGGTGATCGGCAAGTTCGTCCTGGGTGTTCCGCTGCTGGCGCTGGCTTGGTTGTTCGGGCCACGTGTGTTGCGCCTGCCGTTCAGCCACCGTCTCGCGACCTATGCGCTCAGCGCATCACCAGATGGACTCAGCCACGCGGAACTTCGCGGCTGCATCGACGACGTCGCGCATTGCCCCGCCTATTTTCAGCTGCTGGTCAAGGCGGCGCTGCTGGGCGGCCTGCGGGAGCTCGCACATACCGCCGTCCCGGCGCAGCTTGTGATCTGCGGCAAGGATCGAATCATCCCCGCACCCAGGTTCAGCCGGCATTTCACCGACCATCTGCCGGACGACCACAAGGTCACTGTGCTCGACGGCGTCGGGCACGTTCCGATGTTCGAGGCGCCGGAGCGGGTCACCGAGGTGATCCTGGACTTCCTGGACCAGTGCAGCGCGGGCGATCCGGGCCGTCAACAGCCCACGGGCTAGTTAGCCAGCTCTTTGTCCAGATTCTCGGCGATCGAATTCAGGAACTCCTCGCTTTGCTGCCACTCCTGCTCAGGACCGATGAGGATGGCGAGGTCCTTGGTCATCTTGCCGCTCTCGACGGTGGAGATCACGACCGCTTCCAGCCTCTGGGCGAAGTCGATGACCTCCGGCGTGCTGTCCAGCTTGCCCCGGTGCGCAAGCCCGCGCGTCCAGGCGAAGATCGAGGCGATCGGGTTGGTGGACGTCGGCTTGCCGGCCTGGTACTGCCGGTAGTGGCGGGTGACGGTGCCGTGCGCGGCTTCGGCCTCGACCGTCTTGCCGTCGGCCGTCATCAGCACTGACGTCATCAGTCCGAGCGAGCCGTAGCCCTGCGCGACGGTGTCCGACTGGACGTCTCCGTCGTAGTTCTTGCACGCCCACACGTACCCGCCCTCCCATTTCAGGCAAGCGGCCACCATGTCGTCGATCAGCCGGTGTTCGTAAGTCAGCCCTTCGGCTTCGAACTTCTCCTTGAATTCCTCGTCGAAGATGCGCTGGAACTCGTCTTTGAACATGCCGTCGTAGGCCTTGAGGATGGTGTTCTTAGTCGACAGATACACCGGCCATTTGGCGTTGAGGCCGTACGCGAAGGAGGCGCGCGCGAAATCCCGGATGGAGTCCTTGAAGTTGTACATTCCCATCACGACGCCGCCGTTATCGGGGATCGACACCACCTCATGCACCATCGGCTCACTGCCGTCGGCCGGCGTGAAAGTCAAAGTGACGGTGCCCGGCTGGTCCACCTTGAAGTTCGTTGCCCGGTACTGGTCACCAAAAGCGTGACGGCCGATGACAATCGGCTTCGTCCAGCCCGGAACTAGTCGTGGGACATTCGAAATCACAATCGGCTCGCGGAAAATAGTGCCGCCCAGAATGTTTCGGATCGTTCCATTGGGCGACAGCCACATCTTCTTCAAATTGAATTCCTGGACACGGGCCTCGTCGGGAGTGATGGTCGCGCACTTGACGCCCACGCCGTGCTTCTTGATGGCATAGGCCGCATCGATTGTCACCTGATCGTCGGTGCGGTCGCGGTGCTCGATCCCCAGGTCGTAGTAGTCCAGGTTGATATCCAGATGCGGCAGGATCAGCAAGTCCTTGATGAGCTTCCAGATGACGCGGGTCATCTCGTCACCGTCGAGCTCCACGACCGGACCTTTGACTTTGATCTTGGGTTGATTGAACTTGGGTTGATTGGACTTGGGTTGATTGGACTCGGGTTGATTGGACATCGGTGTCCGAATCCTCCAGCCGTGGGGAGCTTGGGCGAGCGGATGCTCGTCTCGCCAGACTACTAGGAGGAGTTGGCATCGAGTCAGTGCGATGAGCTACCCTTGAAACCGGTCATGAGTGCCAGCGTCAAGCCCCGGCTTGCTGGCCGGCAACCCTCCAACCGCGGTGGGGTGCCCTGGGTGATGACCAGGTTGAGTAGCCACAAGCGGCTACACGGCAAGCGCGGGTCCGCTATGACGGGCCCCTGAGTAGACGGGGAAACCATGAGCGACGAAAGCAGTACCGAAGCCGATCCGACCGCGCACTGGTCGTTCGAAACCAAGCAGGTGCACGCCGGCCAGAAACCGGACTCAGCCACCAACGCCCGTGCCCTGCCGATCTACCAGACCACGTCGTACACCTTTGACGACACCACCCATGCCGCCGCCCTGTTCGGGCTCGAGGTCCCCGGCAACATCTACACCCGGATCGGCAACCCGACCACCGATGTCGTGGAACAGCGCATCGCCGCGCTCGAGCACGGTGTGGCGGCGCTGTTCCTGAGCTCCGGGCAAGCGGCGGAGACATTCGCCATCCTGAACCTCGCGGCTGCCGGCGATCACATCGTCTCCAGCCCGCGGCTCTACGGCGGTACGTATAACCTGTTCCACTATTCGCTGCCCAAGCTCGGCATCGAGGTCAGCTTCGTCGAGGATCCCGACAATCTGGATTCGTGGCAAGCGGCGGTACGCCCGAATACCAAGGCGTTCTTCGCCGAGACCATCTCCAACCCGCAGATCGACGTGCTGGACACTCCAGGGGTTTCCGGAGTTGCCCACGCCAACGGCGTACCGCTGATCGTCGACAACACCATCGCCACGCCCTACCTGATCCAGCCATTGACACAGGGCGCCGACATCGTGGTGCACTCGGCCACCAAATACCTGGGCGGGCACGGCGCCGCGATCGCCGGGGTCATCGTCGACGGCGGCACTTTCGATTGGACGCGGGGCCGCTTCCCCGGGTTCACCACACCCGACCCCAGCTACCACGGCGTGGTTTACGCCGAGCTGGGACCGCCGGCATACGCGCTCAAGGCGCGCGTGCAACTGCTGCGCGACTATGGGTCGGCGGCTGCGCCATTCAACGCGTTCCTGGTGGCCCTGGGTCTTGAAACGCTGAGTCTGCGAGTGGAGCGGCACGTCGCCAACGCTCAGCGGGTCGCCGAGTTCCTGGAGGGACACGATGGCGTGCTCTCGGTCAACTATGCGGGGCTGCCCAGCTCGCCGTGGCATGACAGGGCAAAGAAGCTGGCTCCCAAGGGAACCGGAGCCGTTCTGGCATTCGAGTTGGCCGGCGGCGTCGAAGCCGGCAAGGCGTTCGTGAACGCGCTGCAACTGCACAGTCACGTCGCCAACATCGGCGACGTGCGCTCGTTGGTGATTCACCCGGCATCGACCACGCATGCCCAGCTGAGCCCCGCGGAGCAACTGACCACCGGCGTCAGCCCGGGGTTGGTGCGGCTGGCGGTCGGCATCGAAGGCATCGACGACATCCTGGCCGACCTGGAGCTGGGCTTTGCCGCGGCCCTGAAGAGCAGCGGCCCGCAGGCTGTGGCGGCCCTCTGAGGACTTCTGACATGACCATCTCCGACGTTCCTACTCAAACGTTGCCCGCCGAAGGCGAGGTGGGCTTGGTCGACATCGGCTCGCTGACGACCGAAGGCGGTGCAGTGATCGACGATGTCTGCATCGCCGTCCAACGCTGGGGCACGTTGTCGCCCGAGCGGGACAACGTTGTGGTGGTACTGCACGCGCTCACCGGTGATTCTCACATCACCGGGCCCGCGGGACCGGGGCATCCCACGCCCGGTTGGTGGGACGGAGTGGCCGGGCCGGGCGCGCCGATCGACACCGATCGCTGGTGCGCAGTGGCCACCAATGTGCTGGGCGGTTGCCGCGGTTCGACCGGGCCCAGCTCGCTGGCCCGCGACGGCAAGCCCTTGGGCTCCAGGTTTCCGCTGATTACAGTGCGGGACCAGGTGGAGGCCGACATCGCCGCGCTGGCCGCGCTGGGTATCACCCAAGTCGCGGCTGTCGTCGGCGGATCCATGGGCGGCGCAAGGGCTTTGGAATGGATGGTCGGCCATCCTGACCGGGTCCGGGCCGGTTTGCTGCTGGCGGTCGGTGCGCGCGCCACCGCCGATCAGATCGGCACTCAGACCACCCAGATCGCGGCGATCAAGGCCGACCCGAATTGGCAGGGCGGCGATTACCACGACACTGGCCGCACACCGGATGCCGGGCTGGCGGTCGCCCGGCGCTTCGCTCATCTGACCTATCGAGGTGAGGTCGAGCTCGACACCCGGTTCGCCAACGACGGCCAGGGAGAAGAGGATCCGGCGCGAGGCGGCCGCTACGCGGTGCAGAGCTACCTGGAACACCAGGGCAACAAGATCTTGGCCCGTTTCGACGCCGGCAGCTACGTGACCCTGACCGAGACGCTCAACAGCCACGACGTCGGACGCGGCCGCGGCGGTGTCCGCAAAGCGCTACGCGGCTGCCCGGTACCGGCCGTGGTGGGCGGTATCACCAGCGACCGGCTCTACCCGTTGCGCTTGCAGCGCGAGCTGGCCGAGCTGCTGCCCGGCTGCAACGGGCTTAAGGTCGTCGACTCCATTTGCGGGCACGACGGCTTCCTGGTGGAAACTGAGGCCGTCGGTGACTTGATCCGGGAGACACTCGAATTGGCCGAGATCGAAGGCACGTGTCCGCGGTGACCAGCTGCAGGCACGACCGCTCGCTCTCGTTTGGTTCGGCGGCCGCTGCCTATGAGCGGGGGCGCCCGTCGTACCCGCCGGAGGCCATCGACTGGCTGTTGCCTACCGGTGCCCACAAGGTGCTCGACTTGGGTGCGGGCACCGGCAAGCTGACCACCCGGCTGGTCCAACGTGGCCTGGACGTGGTGGCCGTCGACCCGATTCCCGACATGCTGGAACTGCTGCGTGCCTCGCTGCCGGAAACCCGTGCGCTGCTGGGCACCGCGGAAGAAATTCCTTTGGAGGACAACAGCGTAGACGCGGTGCTGGTCGCTCAGGCGTGGCATTGGGTAGACCCCGAGCGAGCGATTCCGGAGGTGGCACGCGTGCTGCGGCCCGGCGGGCGGCTGGGTCTGGTGTGGAACACCCGCGACGAACGACTCGGATGGGTGCGCGAGCTGGGCCGGATCATCGGCAGCGACGGCGATCAGGGCCGTTTCGACGTGACGCTGCCGGCGCCGTTCGACGAGCCGCAACGGCATCAGATCGAGTGGACGAATTACCTGACGCCGCAGGCATTGATCGACCTGGTGGCCTCCCGCAGTTACTGCATCACCTCACCGACCGAGGTCCGCACCAGGACACTCGACCAGGTGCGAGAGTTGCTGGCCACCCATCCGTCGCTGGCGAATTCGACCGGGTTGGCGATGCCGTATGTCACCGTGTGCATCCGGGCGACGCTGGCCGGGGATTAACCCGGCTCGTCTTCGTCGTCGTCCCCGTCGCCCAGCAGCTTCTCCGGATGATGGAACCTGTTGATCCGGGGTTGGCCGCGGTCGAGGTGTGGGGGTGGGATCCATTCGGT
>Ga0182012_10005144_pt1 | contig 13578 bp, 13 predicted proteins | sample 612S2SmetaG_FD_120486 | JGI IMG/M metagenome (GOLD analysis project Ga0182012, IMG submission 120486) | Permafrost microbial communities from Stordalen Mire, Sweden - 612S2S metaG | ecosystem: Environmental > Terrestrial > Soil > Wetlands > Permafrost | place: Sweden: Stordalen | collected... | reverse complement strand
CTTAAGTCCGCCCTCCGATTAGCTTCTTTACTAGGACTTTGGAGTTGCGGCCGCTTTGTTCGTATTTCTCGCGGCGGGCGGGGGGAAGGTCGTCGGGTGTGCCTTCGGTGAAGCCGCCCTTGGCTTGGAAGTAATTGAAGGTTTGGGTGGATAGGGCGATGAGTTGCGTCAGTCCCATTTCGCGGGCTTTGGTTTCGACGAACTGAATGAGCTTGCGGCCGATGCCTTGATTTTCGTGCGAGGGGCCGACGTAGAGACTGGCTAACTCGCCTTGGTGTTGCGCGGGGAATGTGTGCAGGGCTACACAGGCGACGGGGTTCTTGTCGATTTCGAAGATGTAGTAATCCGCTAAGTTCTTTTCGATCTCGCTACGCGAGCGGCGGACGAGTTCTTCGGCTTCCACTGCTTTCTTGGTTAGCAACTGGATGGCACCGATGTCTTTCTTGCGGGCGGGGCGGATCTGTTCGTATTCGTTGGCGTAGATGAGGGTGCCGATGCCTTCGTTGGAGAAGACTTCGGCGAGGAGGCCTTCGTCTTCGTGACCGCTCACGATGTGGACGCGATGGATACCGGCGGCGCAGGCGGCAGCGGCGTATCGGGCTTTGGAAACCATTTCGGGAGCGAAGCCGGCGGGCGCGGATTGGACGAGTTTCTGGAGTTCGGCATCCAACATTTGGCGGATGAGTTGACCGTTGTAGCGTAGGCCATTTTGGGTGGTGATGAAGATGAGCTTGACTGCTTTCAAGGCTTCCGCGGCGGCGACGGCGATGCTGTCGGAGTTGACGCGGTAGGTCTTGCCTTCGCCATCGAAGCCGAGCGGGGGGATGACGGGGACGATGCCTTGGTTCAGGAGTGTGAGAAGGAATTCGATATCGAAGCGCTCGACTTTGCCGGTGTAGAGCTGATCGACGCCGTGGATGATTCCGAGGGGATGGGCGACGACGGCGTTGGTGCAGGCGGCGCGGAGGTCGTTGGTGGCGAGGCCTTCGAGGATTTCGTGGGTGAGGCGGTTGGCGGCTTCGATGGCGAGTTGAAGGGTGGCGGCATCGGTGACGCCAGTGCCGTCTAGGTTGGAGGGTTGAATGTGTTGCGCTTGGGCGGTTGATTTGATTTGTTCGGCGGCGCCGTGGACGATGACGACGCGGATGTTGAGGGAGCGGAGGACGGCGAGGTCGAGGAGGATGTTGGCGAAGTTTTCGTCGGTGACGACGCCTCCGTCTACGGCGAGAATGAAGGTTTTTTCGCGGAATTGCGGGATGTATTGGAGGATTTCGCGGAGGTCGGTTAGCTTCATTTGTTTCGCTGGGGATTGTGAGTTGAGACGCTTTTACTTTACACTCTTAATGAGATGAAGTTTGAGCCGAATTGCAGTACCCACGTTATTCGTAACGATGAGGAGTTAGAACATTTCACCGAAATGTTGTTGACACTCGATGAGGTTGAGAAGCCTTCTGGAGAGCAGAAGGAACTGGCTGAATTATTGACAGCGCTGATCGAGCGGTATGAGGGCGAACACTACGCTCTGCCGAAGGCTACACCAAAGGAACTGAGTCGTTTCCTTCTTGAGCAACGCGGGCAGCCGGCGAAGGCGCGGTCTCAGAAATTTGCCGCCAGGGGGAAGTCTCCCCCTGGACCTCCTCTTGAAAACATAAAACACTAAAAAGCTAACTCAATTCCCCTACACATCGGAAGCCTATAATGAAGTCCCGATACGCCGGCACGAGCCTGTTACGGACCGAAGCCCGGGCGAACCGAGAATCGCTGCCCCAAGAACCCCCGCGCACGATCCGATATTGTCCGTAAATGGGCCCTGACGGATTGCGCGTGTCGCCAACCGCGTAGGCCTTTTCGTCATACCAATCTGACACCCATTCCCAGACATTTCCTAACGTGTCATAGAGGCCCCAGGCGTTCGGGCGCTTCCCTTTGACATCGTGCGTCTGGGATGGTGAGTTCTTGTCATACCAGGCAATGTCGTGCAAGTCGCCGTAGCGCGCCGCTGTGTTGCCGGCACGAGCCGCATACTCCCATTCGGCTTCCGTTGGCAGTCGCATGCCGACTGTGCGGCAATAGGCAAGGGCATCGTCCCAGCTCACACACTCCACGGGGCGTTGCGGTCCTTTGAATCGGCTTGGATTCGAACCCATCACGCGTTCGTAAGCTGCTTGGGTGACCGGCGTTTCGCCGATCCAGAAACCCTTGGTGATCTCCACTCGGTGTGAAGGCTTTTCGTTGTCACTACATTCATTATCTCCCGGCGAGCAGCCCATCATGAAACTTCCAGGTGGAATCCAGATGTATGTCAAGCCGTCTTTGGGATTGATCTTTTTCGAACCGGCTTCGCGAGTTGCATTGTGGGCCGGGGCCGCTACGCTTGTCGCAGTCGCGGCTGCTGCTGCCGCCACTGCGATGGGTTTGCGCAACACGGGGAACAACTTTTCCAGTGATGGTATGAAACCCTTGTCCGGTAATTCGTGGGCCTGACGCCGCGCGAAGGGGGCCAGGCTTTCTGGGAGTTCGGTGGAGATTGGCATACGTCCGCCGCCTACGAGGACCGGGATCACTCGCACTTTTCGGCGGAGGGCGGTGCTGATTTCGATGGCGACGAAGTCTTCGGGGTTTTGGATGCGGGCGCGGCCTGCGGGGTCGGCGACGGTTAGCCAGGTTTTGCCGATGACGGCTAGGAGGACGTCGCAGGATTGTACTTTTTCGCTGAGGACTTCGACGAAGTCGTCGCCGGGCGGTATGGTGTCGATGTCGAAGAAGACTTGGTCGAGGCCGAATTCGGTTACTAAGCGGTCATAGATGCGGCCCGCGTAGCCGGCGCTGTCTTCGCGGCGGTAACTGATGAAGATGCGGGTTTGGTCCATGCGGGGTAGTTAGAGACTATCTTAAATGGCGCTGCGTTGAATAGTTAAGGAGGCGGCTGGAAAGCCGCCTCGCCGCCAAGAATGGCCGCCCTACGTTAGTTGGCGACGGCTTTTTGCGTGGCCGGCTTACCGGATGCCTGGCGAGAACGAGCAAGCACGTCACATCTGCGTTTTTGCACTTCCAAGCGACGCACGGCCAGATCGCGATCGGTTTCGTATTGATATTCACTGATGCGCCGCAGCATGAACTCTTCCACCTTTTCTTGAGCGCGTTGCGCGGCGATTTCGCCTTGGATGCGGTAACTGTCAGCCACGGCCAGACGCCTGAATTCCGCTTCGCCCCACTTTGAAGTATCGGGCTGAGCGGCGAACAGGGCCGACTCAATGCTTTCGAAAACTTTTTTGCGACGACGCGAGAACCAGCGGGCCTCGGCGAGTTTGCCGACAAAGACGCGCTCCTCATGATTGAACGGCATGTAGTGATCTTCGAGGTTTTCGACGAACGACGAGAACTCCTCAAACGATTCGTGATTTAAGACAACACCTTCGAAACGGGAAGGAGGATGCCTGGGGCGTTCGCTCTCAGGCTGATCGGGATCGGGTGGCGCCACATCAGGCGCGGGGATGACCGGCATTTGCAACGGTTCGGGTTCGGCCGGAACCGGTACAGGCAGAGCGGCCGCGTTCACGGTTGTGTCTGCCTCATACGAAACAGCCGGACTCTCTGCTGTTCTCTCTGTGCGCTCAGCAGCGCGGTGGACGGGACTGGGAGTCATTCTCGTCTCCTTAATTAGTGTTGAAATTTAGGTTCCCGCGTGACATTACTCGGGGACCTGCTTGGACTTTAGCCTGCGTGGTCGAGCGACCGGAACAGTGGCTGACAAGCCTTGAACGGGAAAGTTGTTTTGTATCAATACGTTACGGGATTCAAAAAAATTTGCTTCTGTTGTGATCGGATTTCGGGAGGCTTAGGTTTACGCAGCGGCGGAGGCGGCGTTGGGACGGTTATAGGTGTTCAGAACGGCCTGATAGGCGATGCGATTGGTGCGCAGATCTTCGAGAAACGCTTGGATTTCGGCAGTTGAAAAAACGAACCCATTTTGTGGGTGGACGAAAGGTTGGCCGTCGTGTTGGGCGGCGAGGTAGACACGGGCGGCGTCTTGGAGCGCCTCCTGATGTTTTTGCACGCGTTGCTGCTGCAGGCGGCGAAGTTCGGCGATTTCTTTTTCGCGACGGCGGGCGAGGCGGGATTCCTGGAGTTGGAGATTGCGGAACTGCTTGTTATAGGTTTCGTAGGTGTGGAGTTCGATGAGGGAGGGGCGATGGGCGGGATCGGCTTTGGGGAACAGGTCGGCGAATTCTTCGCGGCCTTTGGCGTAGAAGGTCTGCTCGAGGTTGGAGACGCGGCGGATGCGCCAGGCGCAGTCGGCGATGGATTGCAGGAGTTCGGATTCAAGGTAGCCGATGGGTTTGAATTCCTCTTGGTAGGCGGCGATGTGGCGCTGGTATTCGGCGACGTCGTCTGAATGGAGGAGGATGGTGCGGCCGGTCAAAGCGGTCTTGACGGCGTTGAGGCTGGAGGCGGCCTTACCAGCGGGGGATTTTGGGCCGGAGGAGAGTTGGGCATTGGCGCGGTTAGCGGCTAACTGGGCGTCGGAGGTTGGTTGTGGAGTGGGGGCGGTGACAGGCTTGATAGTGGGCTCGGCGGCGGCGGCGGTTTGTTGCAGTGGTTGTTGTTCTTTGGCTAGGCGCTCAGCGGCGCGGCGGGCGGCACGGTTTGGCATGTTGTGGTTGCTCCTGGTGTTTTAGAAATAGAAAGGCCCACCGAGAGGTGAACGCCTCTGGTGAGCCTGGTTGAAAGTAGCATGAGGGACCCCCTAAAACGAACCATCGTGGAAAGATTTAATGATGGTTTTAGGCTGTAAGCTATTGGTGGGTTTGGAGATAAAAAAAGTGCAAAAATTTTGCTAGGGCTGTGACCGACTTTTGGGGAGAGGCTAAAATACCCATTTGCTTGTGGCGTTTTGGCGGTGAAGGTGGGTGAGGAAGGGACGTGCGAAAAGGCGGGGACACCGCTGCGGCTTCGGTTGCGGCGTTGATGTCCTAGGAGCCCGCGATGTCCCCACCTTTTCTTTCGCTCGCAGAAAATTTAGGTATTTTGGTCGACGAAGCGGTCGACTTCGTGAACGAACACACGGCTGGATGAGTTGGGGCGCAAATGTTCGAGCATCAAGTTTGTGTTTAAGGAGACGAGGGCTGTTCGGGTTGGATCTTCGATTTGCTTCTCGATCTTGAGGCCGCGGACTCTACTCCATTGCTGCGAGGTTTCAGCGTAGCTGGAAACGATGTCGGTAATGGCGATGAAGGAATTGGCGGACCAGCGGCAGAGTTCAGTGGCTTCGGGGAGGCGCTGGGTTAGCTGTCGGGCGACGGTTTTAACCAAATCGTCGGTAACGGCGGGGCCAAAGTTTTCGCTTAAGCCCTTGAAGCGATTTAAGGCGACGACGCCCACCATACACTCACTCTTTCGCGACAGACGGTCGTTAATCAAATTCTCAGCGAAGGCACGGGTTGGCAGACCCGTTACCTTGTCGATGGGATCTTCGAAGTTGGCCGCCGCTTGCAGGCCCGCGGGCGTAGATGAAACGAAGGATTTCAGATGTTTGACGCGCTCTTCCGATTGGGTGCGCATGGTTTCGCTATGTTCCCGAATCATTTTCAAGCAAACGGCGAGCTTTGATCGAAAGCGGGTGGCATCCTGGGCCACGGTGACTTCTTCCAAATTCTTTTGGATGACAGAAAGTTGATGGACTCCGGCCTGACTGGTCTTACTCACATCACCGATAGTTTCTACCATCAGCCGCAAGGCTTTGCCTAGTTCAGAGGTGTACAACTTATAGTCGGACTTGACTGCTTCATTTTGACGGGCCATTAGCTCAATGACACCTTGCACGATGCCCTTGACCTCGGCCTGATCTTTCACATTCCTAAGGCGATCTATCTCTGAGTCAAGCCTTTGTTGAAAGCGCTGCAGTTCTTCCTGCTTCTCTTCCACTGCGTGTTTGCCGATGTTTTCGACCAACATACAGAGCAAATCGGTCTGCAAGCCGCCATTCTGCTGAGCGGCATTAACTGTTGTACCGAGACTATATTGCATTCACACCCCTTACAAAAGACTTTTCGGAGGAGCGCGGCGAAAAGTTTAGGGGGTGCGGGTTAGAGGAGCTTTAGGACGTCTTCGGTATTGGCGGTTTCGGCGATACGTGGAAAAGTCTTATCAATAGCGTTGCGATGGGCATCGGCATCGCGGTCGGTGATGGCGTCGAGGACTAAGACGAGGTTGTAACCGAGATCATAGGCGCTGCGGGCGGTGGATTCCACGCCAGCCGTTGTGGCGACGCCGACAAGGACGACTTGAGTGACGCCGCGCTGGCGGAGGTCGGCATCGAGACTGGTGCCGAGGAATGCACCCCAGCGTTGTTTGGTGACAGTGATGTCGGTGGGTTGGTGGTCGAGTTCGGGAACAAGGTCGGTCCAATCGGGCGGGAATGACAAGTTCCGTGGGCCGGCGTCGGTGCGGCCGGGCGCGGAACCGGAGACATTGACGAGCACGACGGGGAGATCACGTTTACGGAAGGCCTTTGCCAGTCGGCCCGCGCGGGCGACGATCTCCGCTGTGGGGTGAACCGTAGGCATGGAGACGATGCCTTTCTGGAGGTCGATGATGACGAGGGCAGGCGTGGGATCGAGTTTGGTGAGGGGCATAGTTCTTCCTTTACGATGGGGTGGCCGGTAAAAGGCCCATTTGTTGATAGATGGGCTGAATGATGGACTTGAGTCTGGGTAATTCGAGTGTGAACCAGAGCGAACCGATGAGGCAGCATGCACCAGTAAAGATGACCGTGTGCGGAGCACCGATGCGGTGCGCGAGTGCGCCTGCGAGTAAGCTGCCGAAAGGGGCTGCGCCGAAGAAGGCCATGGTGTAGTAACTCATGGCGCGGGCGCGTTTGTCTTCGGGGACAAGCGATTGGATGACGGTGTTGCTGACGGAGGCACATTGCAGCAGGCCGAAGCCGACGAGGATCATGAGAGCGAACGACAGCCAGAACGTATGCGAGAGGCCGAAGAAGATGAGCGCGGTTCCGAGCAGGGCGGAGGCAATTTGCAGCATGCGAGTGAGGCCGACAATGGATTTGCGAAAGGCTAACGAGAGTGCGGATGTGAGCGCGCCGATGCCGGACGCGGCGGTAAGCCAGCCGAGCGTGACTGCACCGCCATGGAGCACTTGCGCGGCGAAGATGGGCAGCAGCACGGAATACGAGTAGCCCATCAAGCTGATAAGCGAGAAGAGCAAAAGGATAGTGCGGATGGGACGGAAGGTGCGCACGTAATTCCAACCTTCCCGCATTTGTTCGAGCATGGTGGCGTTGGCGCGGCGGGTATCGGCGGGCTTGATGCGCATTAACAATAGAGACGCAATTACGGCGAAATAGCTAACACCGTCAAGTAAGAAGCACCACCCCTCGCCAAAGGCTGCGACGACGAAGCCGGCGATGGCGGGGCCGATGAGACGTGCGCCGTTGGCCATGGAGGAGTTGATGGCGATGGCGTTGCTGAGATCACTACGGTCGTCGACCATTTGGACAAGGAAGGCTTGCCGGCCGGGCATGTCGAAGGCGTTGATGATGCCTTGGAGAGCGGTGAGCGCGATGATTTCCGAGAGGGTGATGATGTGGCCGAGAGTGAGTGCGGCGAGAGCGAGGGATTGGATGGCGGCAAGGGCTTGGGTCCAGATGAGAAGTTGGCGGCGGTTGAGGCGCTCAACCCAGACGCCGGCGAAAGGGCCGAGGAGGAAGGAAACGATTTGGCCGGAGAAGCTAACGAAGCCGAGAATGAGCGCTGAATGAGTGAGGTGATAGACGAGCCAGGTGGTGGCGAGGCGGGTCATCCAATTGCCGATGACGGAGATGGTTTGGCCGAAGAAGAAGAGTTGGAAATTGCGGTGACGGAGGGCGCGCCAGGCGTGGGAGAGGTGGTTCATGAGCGGTGGCTTTGTCAGTTTAGCTGTTCAGATTTGACCCCTCCTTTCAGTCAGGGTTCTGTTTGGGCATTTGGAGCGGTACGATGGCAGGGCTATGTTTTTGAGATTGGTTTGTGCATTGGCGATGGTGGCGACGGGAACGGAGACGCGGTGGGCGCTGGATGCGGACGGGGGGATCACTTGGACGGTGAAGGCGGCCGCGGCGCATCAGGATCAGATTGAGATGAGCGGGCGCAAGGTGTCGTTGATTGCGACGTATGGGGTGGATCAGGATGCGCATCTGATACTGCGGCGGCAGGTGGTGTTTCCGTTGCTGCGGACGGTGCCGAATGATACGCATGCGAGTTTAAGTTATGTGTTTGGGGAAGATGCGATGCCGCGGATTTTGGTTGATGGGCGCGCGGCGGTGGAGACGGTGCGGAGTTTTTCGCATAAGGGAATGATGACCGTGCGGAGTGTGGTGGGGCGGAAGCAAGATGTGTTGTTGACGCGCACGCTGTTTCCTTCGACCACACGGGAGTGCGTGGTTGAGCGTTTGACGTTCACGAACACAGGTGCGGCGGCGCAGAGAGTTGAAGTAGAGCGCACGGAGAAGGTGGTGCACACAAACGCGCAGAACGGGTTTTATGGCGAGTATGTGCTGGCGGCGCGCGTGGATGATGCGGGCGAACGGATGATTGCGCCGGGCGGGAATACCACGTTCAGCCTGATTTTCAGCGGGCGCAAAGCGAGTGAAGAGGATGCGGTTGTGGACAGCGGGGCGGAAGAGACGGCGCGGCGGACGCTGGTGGACGGGTATTTATCTAAGTTGATTTTGGAGACGCCGGAACCGGTGTTGAATCGCGCGTTTGCGTTCGCGAAGATTCGGACGGCGGAGAGCGTTTACGAAACCAAGGGCGGCTTGATGCATGGACCGGGCGGCGGGAGTTATTACGCGGCCATTTGGGCCAATGATCAGGCGGAGTATGCAAATCCTTTTTTTCCGTTTTTGGGAGATGCGACGGCGAACGCGTCGGCAGTGAATGCGTGGCGGCTGTTTGCGAAGTATATGAATGCGGAGTACAAGCCGATTCCGAGTTCGATTATTGCGGAGGGGACAAGTTACTGGAATGGCGCGGGAGACCGCGGGGATATGGCGATGATTGCATATGGGGCGGCCCGATTTGCGCTGACGTATGGGGACCGGCAGACGGCGAATGAGTTGTGGCCACTAATTGAGTGGTGTTTGGAGTATTGCGAGCGGAAGAAGAATGGTGCGGGGGTGATTGCGTCCGATAGTGATGAGTTGGAGGGGCGATTTCCGGCGGGGAAGGCGAATTTGAATACATCGGCGCTTTATTATGATGCGCTGCAGTCGGCGGGGTTTTTGGCGAAGGAGTTGGGGAAGGGGGATGCGGAGAAGTATGGGCGGCGGGCGAAGGAGATGCGTGGGGCGATCGAGAAATATTTTGGTGCGGAGGTGGAGGGGTTTGCGACTTATCGTTATTACGACGGAAATACGGTGTTGCGTGCTTGGATTAGTACGCCGTTGACGGTGGGGATTTTTGATCGGGCACATGGGACGGTGGAGGCTCTGTTTTCGCCGCGGTTGTGGACGGCGGATGGGTTGGCGACGCAGGCGGGAGAGAAGACGTTTTGGGATCGGGCGACGCTTTATGGATTGCGCGGGGCGTTGGCGGCGGGTGAGACGCAGCGGGCGATGACGTTTTTGCGGGCGTATTCAACGAGGCGGTTATTGGGGGAGCATGTGCCGTATGCGGTGGAGGCTTGGCCGGAGGGGAACCAGCGGCATTTGGCAGCGGAGAGTGCGTTGTATTGCCGGGTATATACGGAAGGGTTGTTTGGGATGCGGCCAACGGGTTTGCGGTCGTTTGATATGACGCCGAGGTTGCCGGAGGGCTGGGATACGATGGCGCTGCGGAAGGTGCAGGCGTTTGGGCATAGCTTTGATGTGGAGGTGAGTCGAACTGGGGATAAAGTGCGGGTGGACGTGAAGGAAGAGGGGCGCGTTGTTGTGACAAGAGAAGTGGCGGCGGGAGAAAAAGTCAGCGTGCGGCTGAGTTAGCATCGAAGCAGCATGCGATGTGAATCGGGTGCGCTCAGCTTCTGCATGATTGTGAAGAATGAGGAGCGCGATCTGCCAGGATGCCTCGACACGGTGCGAGGGCTGGCGAGTGAAGTGATTGTGGTGGATACGGGTTCGAATGATGGGACACGGCTGGTGGCGGCGGAACTTGGCGCGCAAGTGATTGCGTTTGACTTCGGGCGAGTGGATTTTGGGGCGGCGCGGAATTGTGCGATTGCGCAGGCGAGCGGGGCATGGATCTTGGTGCTGGATGCGGATGAGCGGCTGGAACCGGCGGGTGTGGCAAAGATTGAAGCTTTGGTGGCGGGTGAACAGAATGCGGGTTACTTCTTAGAGCGGCACAATCATGCTTCAGATGGCGCGGAGCCTACGGTTGACTACGTGGTGCGGCTCTTTCCGAAACAGGCGCGTTATCGCGGGCGCGTGCATGAGACGGTAGATGCGTCGATATTGGGTGCTGGCGGACGATTGGTTCAAACGGATATACGGATTCAACACAATTTTGTGGCTGATCGCGAGACGCGGCGGCGGAAGAATCATTGGTATATCGAGATTCTGAACGAGGAGATTGCGGCTGATCCGAGCGACAGTTCGCGGCTGGATTTTCTGGCGGCTGAGTATCACCAGCTGGAACGGTTCGATGAGGCAACGGCAGTGGTGGAGCAGATTGTGAAGCTGCGGCCGAGGGATGCGCGGGCGCATTTGTTTCTGGGCACGTATCATTTGCTTTACCAACATGACGCGAAACGGGCACGGGGTGATTTCGAACGAGCGCTGAAACTGCGACCGGGATACCCGGAGGCAAGATCTTTCTTGGAACGCATTGACGAGCAGGAACGACTAAACTGAATGAGGCGTTGTGGCGGCTGGGGAGCGGCAATAACCAATAGGAGCGTAACGAACAACGAAATGATTACTCGACGCAGTGTTCTGAAACTGGCGGCAACGGCACCCCTGCTACCCAACGCGTTCGCCGCATCACACGACGAATTCTGGAATTCCAAAGACCCTTCGCAATGGAGCGATAAAGAGACAACGCAGATGCTGACGAAATCGCCTTGGGCGAAGCAGGCGTCGGTGGAGTCGCAGGGCGGAACGAACCGAATGACCGGGATGCCGGGGGGCGGTGGTATGGGCCGAGGCGGTGGTGGTATGGGTGGTGGTGGTATGGGCGGGGGTGGCGGCATGGGCGGCGGCGGTGGAATCGGCGGGATGGGTGGCGGTGGCGGGATGGGAGGCGGCGGTGGCCGATCTCGTGAAGGCGGTGAAGCAGAAGGTGGCGGCGGTGGTCGAGCGCCGGACATTCACGCGCTGGTGCGCTGGGAAAGCGCGTTGCCGGTGAGTGCTGCGTTGAAGAAGAGTGTGCCGGCGGAAGCGTCGGAATCGTACGTCTTAAGCGTGACTGGTTTGAAGATGCGGCAACCGGGCGAAGATCCGAATTCGTCGGAGAGTGGCGGCGAGCAACGGCGCGAACAGATGGAACGGCGCATGGTGCATTCGGCCTCGCTTGAGGTGAAGGGGAAGGATACAATTTCGGCCAGCAAAGCAGAAATGGTGGATGATGTGGACGGCCCGATTTGGCGATTTAGTTTTCCGCGAAGCGGCAATCCGATTGTGGCCGAAGATAAAGAAGTTACGTTTCTGCTGCACACGGGGCGGGCGACCTTGAAGGCGAAATTCCCGCTGAAGGAAATGACGTACAAGGATCAACTGGCGCTGTAAGAGGATGGGCGCGGGGCGGTGGAAAAGGGCGCAGCAGGACAACCTGTTACGATGAATTTTCTATCCCCCGCGATGATGCTTCGCACTTCATCTGGCATCCTGGCCGAAATCGTTTCGCAAAAACAACAGGAAGTTGCCGAATTACACACCCGCGCCGCTGTGCTTGAGCAGGCTGCGCACGAACGCAAGGTTGGTCCGCGGCCGTTTGTCAAACACCTCAGAACGCACACGCCAGCGATTATTGCGGAGATCAAGAAGGCTTCGCCGAGCAAGGGATTGTTGCAAGCGGACTTTCATCCGGCGGTGATTGCGCATCAATATGAGCAAGGGGGCGCGGCCTGTTTATCGGTACTTACTGACAAGCTTTTTTTTCAGGGTTCGCTGCATGATTTAGAAGCGGCACGCGCGGCGACGCAATTGCCGGTTCTGCGTAAAGACTTTACGATTGACCGTCTGCAGATTTTTGAAGCGGCGGCACACGGGGCGGATGCGATTCTGTTGATTGCGGCGATTTTGGATACCGGCGAGTTGCAGCGATTTCGCGAATTGGCGAACAGTTTGGGTTTGGCGGCGTTGGTGGAAGTGCACAATCACGACGAACTGAGTAAAGCAATTGATTCTGGCGCAGAGATCATTGGCGTGAACAATCGAAATTTGGATACGTTTGAAGTTTCGCTCGATACTTCGTTGCGGCTTAGCTATCTGATGCCGGCTGGGGTAACGCGCGTGACCGAGAGCGGCATTTTTACGCGCGGCGATATTGAAACGCTTAGTGCGGCCGGGTTCCATGCGTTTCTGATTGGCGAATCTTTGATGAAATCGAACGACGCCACGGGGGCATTACGAACGCTTCTGGGGCCGGGTCATAGCAGCAATGCCTAGAAACTCGATGACTGCGGGACTTCCTTTCATTATTAAGGTGTGCGGAATCACGACAGAAGACGATCTGGAGACGTCGGTGGAAGCGGGGGCGAATGCGATTGGTTTTAATTTTTATGCGAAGAGTCCGCGGTTTGTCACGACAGCTCGGGCGCGGCAATTGGTGAATTCGCTGCGGGGTGCCTATATAAAGGTAGGCGTGTTCGTGAACCCGAGCGAAGAGGAATTGCTTGAGGCGGCGTCGCAAGTGCCGCTGGATGTTTTGCAATTACATGGCGAGCATGCGCCGGGGCATCTGGCTAGTTCATTTCGTATTTGGCAAGGCAGCCACGCGACGATGGACCGAACGTCACTCGACCTTTCGGTAGAGGCGTGGCTGTTGGATACGCCGACGCCGCAACATGGCGGTTCCGGGAAGACGTTCGATTGGTCGTTAGCCGCGGATTTTCCGGCGCGAGCGATTGTGGCGGGCGGGTTGGACGGAGACAACGTGGCGAGCGCTATTCGCATGGCAAACCCGTGGGGCGTAGATGCTTGCTCGCGGCTGGAAACAAAACCCGGACAAAAAGATCCGGACCGCATCAAACTATTTGTCGAAGCGGCTCTTGAGGCGTTTCGTTCGCAAGCTAAACAAGATTTGGAAATGCATTCATGACAACCACTACACCTGCGGTCGCCACTTCCCTGCCCGATGCCGGCGGCCACTTTGGCCCATATGGCGGACGCTATGTTCCTGAAGTTTTGATGTCGCCGTTGGAGGAACTGGAGCAGGCTTACGCGGCCGCGCGAGTTGATCCGGCGTTTGATCAAGAACTGCGGGGATTACTCCACCACTACGCGGGCAGGCCGACGGCCCTTTATTTTGCATCACGGCTGAGTGAAACACTGAAGGGCGCGCAAATCTGGCTCAAACGGGAAGATCTGCTGCACACGGGCGCGCACAAAATCAACAACTGCCTGGGCCAGATTTTGTTGGCGCG
>Ga0182012_10005143_pt1 | contig 13579 bp, 12 predicted proteins | sample 612S2SmetaG_FD_120486 | JGI IMG/M metagenome (GOLD analysis project Ga0182012, IMG submission 120486) | Permafrost microbial communities from Stordalen Mire, Sweden - 612S2S metaG | ecosystem: Environmental > Terrestrial > Soil > Wetlands > Permafrost | place: Sweden: Stordalen | collected... | reverse complement strand
GCCATTGGTCGCGACTGGCAGTGCGGCACCTTGCAGGTCGATCCCAACCTGCCCGAACGCCTCGACGCCGAGTATGTCGGCGAGGACGGCGCCCGCCATCGCCCCATCATGCTGCACAGAGCGATCTTCGGCAGCTTCGAACGCTTCATCGGCATCCTGATCGAGCAATACGCCGGCCGCTTCCCGCTCTGGCTCGCCCCGGTCCAGGCCGTCGTCGCCACCATCGTCTCCGACGCCGACGATTATGCGCGCGAGGTTGCTGCCGCCCTCGCCAACGCCGGCCTTACCGTCAACACCGACCTGACCAACCAGAAAATCAACGCCAAGGTCCGCGAGCACAGCCTCGCCCTCGTCCCGGTCCTCGCGGTCGTCGGCCGCAAGGAAGCTGAAACCCGCACCGTCGCCCTCCGCCGGCTCGGTTCCCCGGCCCAGCAGATCCTTTCGCTCGATGAGGCAGTTGCCGGACTTGCACTGGAAGCGACGCCGCCCGATCTAATTCCAGGCAAGATGACTTGATTTTAGGCCCCGCTTCCGCCCACACTACCAAACGGTCATCGGCGCGCGCCCTGCTAGGGCGACGCCGGCGACCCCCGTAACCGAGACAGGAGAGAACAATAGCCAGAGGACCAATGGCCGCCCCGCCAACCCGCGACGGCCCACGCGTAAACGAAGAGATCCGCATCCCGCAGGTGCGCCTGATCGATCAGGACGGCGAAATGCAAGGTGTTCTGACCGTGCGTGAGGCGATGCAGCGCGCCTTCATGGTCGGCCTCGACCTTGTGGAGATCAGCCCCAACGCCGATCCCCCGGTCTGCAAGATTCTCGACTTCGGCAAGTTCAAATATGAACAGCAGAAGAAGCGGAATGAGGCCAAAAAGAAGCAAAAAGTCATCGAAATCAAGGAAATCAAAGTCCGCCCAAACATCGATGAAAACGACTATCAGGTGAAAATGCGCGCCATGAAGTCGTTCATCGAGGAAGGCGACAAGGTCAAGGTGACGCTCCGCTTCCGCGGCCGCGAAATGGCCCACCAGGATATCGGCGTCCGGGTGCTGGAGCGTATCCGCGCGGAAATGGACCCGACCTCCAAGGTCGAGCAAATGCCCCGCATGGAAAACCGCCAAATGGTGATGGTCCTCTCGCCGAGGTAAGGCCGGCCGTCCTGCGTGTCTGTCCCCGACGCGAGTCGGGGATCCGGTCTCGATGTACCGAGGCTGTCAACTTGGCGAACGGCCTCGACACGCCGGCTTCCAGGTCTTGGATTGATGATCAGCCTGTTCGCGCCAGCCGCTACCGGGCCGGCCCGACCATTTCGCCTGAGGCGGCTTCATGCAGGATCAGCCCCTCCAACGGGCCGACCGTCTGGGTCCAAGGCGCCTGCGCCACCACTTCGCTCGTATGCCGATAGCCGGCCTTCCAGCGTTCGGCGATGCCGGCGGGGCTGAAATCGATGTCCTTCAGGTGCGTCTCCCCCGCCAGGCCCGGTGCGAGCAGACGCACGACATGCATCTGGGTCAGGCAGCCATAGCCGGCCATCTCCTCTACCTCGGGCAGCCCGCGCACCTCCGGCGGCAGACGCGCCGCCAGCTCCGAGATGATGTGGCGCAACCGATGCAATTCCTTCTGCCGAACCACGTGGCTGCGCGCGCGGCTGCTGTACTGCACGTCCTTCATGCGGTTCATCACCTGTGGCAGCGTGTCCGGCTCCGGCCCGCTGGGGTTCCAGATGTGGACCGCGAAGATAACCGAGCTGTAACGCGGGTAATCGTCGAACACCGCCTCGACCGGCGTATTGGAGAGAATGCCGCCGTCCCAGTACAGTTCACCGTCGATGCGCACCGCGGGGAAGCCGGGCGGCAAAGCGCCGGAGGCCATCACATGGCGCACATCCAAAGGCATGTCGCGGCTGTCGAAGTAGCGCATCTCCGCCGTTCGCACGTTGGCCGCGCCGACCGTCAGGCGGCAGGGACCGGCGTTGATCCGATCGAAATCGATCAGTTCCGTCAGCGTATCGCGCAGCGCGTCGGTCGAATAATACGCCGCACGTTCGGCGCCAAGCTGCCAGTTCGGCCCCAGGAACGCCAGCGGGTTGGGACGGAAGAACGCGGGCAGGCCGGCGGCCATCGTTGCCATCGACGCAAGCTGCGGGCCGATCCATGGCACCGCGCCGAACGCGCTGACGACAGGATCGTGCTCCACCCGCTTCCAGAATTCCTGCATGCGCGCCAGCCGATTGGCGGGCGCATTGCCGGCGATCAGCGCGGCGTTGATGGCACCGATCGACGTGCCGATCACCCAGTCCGGCGAGATCCCGGCCTCGTGCAGCGCCTGGTAAACGCCGGCCTGGTAGGCGCCCAGCGCGCCGCCGCCTTGCAGCACCAGGACAACCCGCTTCGGCCGGGCAGGGGGTGTCGCAGCCGGGGTCGGTTGGTCGGCCATCATACAGGCTCCATGGGTGCGGCCCGCAGGCCGGTTGCGAGAAATGCGGCCAGGACGAGCGAGAGCCCGATGCCGGCGACGCAGGCGGTCCAGCCGGCTCGCTCGAACACCTCGCCCAGCACGAGGCTGCCGACAAGCCCGCCGCCGAAGTAGCTGGCGAGATAGATGCCGCTCGCCGAACCGCGGTCGCCCGATGCGGCCCGCCCGACGAACCCGGTGGCGATCGCCTGCGCCATGAAGGTCCCGACGGCAATCAGCACCATGCCGGCCAGGACCGCTTGCAGCGACGGCAGCAGCAGCAGCGGCAGGCCGATCAGCGCCGTGCCGAGCGCGGCCCACGCGCCGGTGCGCGTGCCGGTCCGCCGCACCAGCACACCGGCGAGCGGCGTGGTCAGGACGGCCGGCAGGAACACGAAGTAGACCAGCCCCACCTGCATCATCCCCAGCGAGAGCGGCGCCCGCACCAGCACGAAATTGACGAAAGTGAACGTGCCGATGAACGCGAACAGGATGCAGAAACCCAGGCCGAAATCGGCCAGCAACCGCCTGTTGCGCAGATGCGCCACCCAGTCGAGCGGCCCGGGCATCCGCGACCCGGCGGGTGGCGGCGTGCGAGCGACGGTGATGGCGACAAGCAGCGCACCGCAAAGATTGAGCAGGGCGAAGGCGCGGAACACCGCACCCAGACCCAGATGATCGGCGACACCGGCTGCCATCAGCCGGCCGACCAGGTTGCTCGCGACGTTGCCGGTGATATAGGCGGCGAAGGCGGCCGGGGTCGCCCGGCCCGTCGTGACCTCCCCGAGATAGGCCAGCATGAGCGTGAAGGCGACCGCCATGCACAGTCCCTGCAACACCCGCAGCAGCGAAAAGACGCCAAGCGACGGAAGCTGGCCTAGCAGCAACGTCGGAATCGCGAGCAGCATCAGCGCGAGCATGATGCCGCGGCGCCGCTCGATGCGGTGACTGAGCAGGGCCGTCGCGAAGCCGCCGATCGCCATGCCGATGGTGCTGGCGTTGACCGCCGCACTCATCATCGCGGGCGTCGTCGCATAGCTATCGCGCAGCGCCGGCAGGATCGCCTGCGCGGCGAACAGATCCACCACGGTGACGAAAGCGGTCAACGCGATCACCGCAAAGCGCACGCCGCCGATGCTGTTCGCGGCGGCCGGTGCGGCGGCCCGGGGCGCTGGATATGCCACTTGCGTCTACTCCGTTTTCAAGGACCGGCGGCGCCGCCTCGACACTGCGAGGCGGCGCCTGGATTTCACATCATGTGATCGTCATGCGACCCCTTGGTCGGAAAGAGATCGGCGGAATAGAGCACCACCGTCGTCTTCCCCAGGTTCTTCCACCAATGGGCCGTCGTGTGGGTCTCGGCGGTGCTGTCGCCGGCCTTGTGCACGATCGGCACGGCGCAGTTGCTGGAGTATTCGACGATCTCGCCGGTAATAATGGTGATCAACGCCGGCCGGTCGCCGTGGCTGTGCCAGGGCACGATGCCGCCCGGCTTGATGGTGAGCTTGCGCAGGCGGAACAGCCGGTCCGGGATCGCTGCCGGCTCCTTGGAGACGTCGATGGACGTCACGACGACGTCGGTGACGCCGACCGCCTTGGCGTCGCTCATCGGCTGGCCCTGACCGGAGGGGACGACCTTGTCGGCGGGGCAACTGCCGGCGAAGGCCGGCGCCGCGAGCGCGAGCAGGCCGACAAACGACGCAGCGGCAAGATAACGTTTCAGCATGTGAAGATCTCCTTGGGGGTTAACGCGGGTCAGTCGTCACGCCGGCGACGCGTTCACGGACGCGACAATCGATGCGACCACTTTCGTTGCCATTGCGAAGGCTGCGGCCCGGTCCGTGATGCCGTGGCGCCGGGCGATCCAGGCGAAGTCGGTGCAGGCGATCCAGACCGTCTCGCGTTCGTCCTCGAACACCAGCATGCGAACCGGCCAGTCGAGGCCAGACAGCGGATTGGCGGTGAGGAACTGGATGCCAAGCGGCGGGTTGCCGAACACCAGCAGTGTGGACGGGCGCAGCGCGATGCCGGCCTCGGCCGCGAGCTTCGCCTGATCGATCACGTCGAACAGCCGGATGCCCTTCGCCTTCACGTCCTGCTGCAGCCGCTCGACCGTCGTGGCGAAGCCCATGCCGCTGCGCCAGACATTGACGCCGGGGCCGCGCACCGGGCCGCTGCCGGCCGCAGCCGCGCCCGTCGATGTAGCGGCCACGCCGAACAACGCGGCGCCGAGCGCGACGGTGCGCCGGGACATGGTCATTTCGGTCATCGGTTTGAATCCCCTCAATGCGCGGTCCAGCCGCCGTCGGCGGCGATCGTTGTTCCGGTGATCGAGCCGGCGAACGGGCCGCACAGAAACGCAACGATCCCGGCAATCTCTTCGACCGTCGCGAAGCGCTTGTTCGGCTGCTCCGCCAGCAGGACCTTCTGGATGACATCCTCGTTCGACAGTCCATGCGCGGCGGCCTGCGCGGCGATCTGCTTCTCGACCAGCGGGGTCCACACATAGCCCGGGCAGACGGCGTTGCAGGTGATCCCCTGTTCGGCTGTTTCCAGCGCCACGACCTTCGTCAGTCCGACGACGCCGTGCTTGGCGGCGACATAGGCGCTCTTGAACGGCGAGCCGATCAGGCCGTGGGCGGACGCGATGTTGACGATCCTGCCCCAGCCCGCCTGCCGCATCCCCGGCAGCGCGGCGCGGACGGCATGGAACACGGCGGACAGGTTGATGGCGATGATCGCGTCCCACTTCTCCGGCGGAAAGGCGTCCACCGGTGCGACGTGCTGGATGCCGGCGTTGTTGACCAGGACGTCCGGCGCTCCGAGCGTCGACGTGGTGCGCTCGACCATTGCGGCGATGGCTCGGCCGTCGCTCATGTCGGCATCGTCGTATTCGACCGCGACGTCGTGCAGCATACTCATGTCGTGACAGCGGGCCAGGATCTCCGCGCGGTCACCCAGGCCGTTGATGACGACAGCCGCACCCTGCTCAGCCAATTCAGAGGCGATCGCAAGGCCGATGCCGCTGGTCGAGCCCGTAACGATCGCGACCCGGTCCTCTAACCCGCGGGAGGGCCGCATCGGTCGTCCCGGCATTTCGCTGGTTGCGGTCATCGTCATCCCCTGTTGCAGCAATGTGATCCGATGCCGCAACGCTGATCGAACAAAAGGCGGCGGGCCAATACTCTGTCGTCATGAACTTGATCACCGTACGGCATCGCGCCGCGCCGATAACGGATGCCTATCGTCTCGATGCACGCCGCGGGCTGTCGCGAGGAACGATGGCGCGGTATGATCGGGTTATGGAGATGAACCAGATCCGCTACTTCCTGGCGGTCGCGAAAGAACTGCACTTCACCCGCGCCGCCGCGGCGTGCAACGTTTCGCAACCCGCGCTGACCAAGGCGATCCAGAAACTCGAGGAGGAACTCGGCGGCCCGCTGTTTTTCCGCGAGCGTGCCACGACCCAACTCACCGAACTCGGTCGCCTCACGCTGCCGCCGCTGGAACGCGCATGGCGCGCGGCGCGGGAGGCCAAGGAGCAGGCGGAAACCTTCCAGCGCCGCGCATCGTCACCATTACGCATCGGCGTCGAACTGTCGGTGGCCACGCTGCTGCTTCGCCCGGCGCTGAACGCCATCTCCCGTCACTGCGACGACCTCGACCTGTCGCTGTCGCAGGACGGGCAGGCCGAAATCTGTGCGGCGATGCTGGCCGGCGACCTCGACGTCGCGGTGCTGGTGGAGGCCGAGACCCTGAACGAACGCCTGCATCGCTGGCCGCTGTTCAGCGAGCGCTACGTCATCGCCTTCCCCGACGACCACCCGTTCGGCCAAAACGAGTCGGTCGATGTGCGCCAGTTGGAAGCGGAGTGCCTGCTGATGGTGCAGCGTCCCGATTGCCCGGCCCGGCGTGCGGTGCTGGCGTTGCTGAAGCAGAATAATGTGCGGCCCCGGCGCGAGCACCTGGTCGGCAACCAGGAACAGATGATGGAGCTGATGCTCGCCTCGCTCGGCGTTTGTGTCGCGGGCGAGCAGATGCCGCTGCCGGCGTCCGTCGCGGCCCGCCCGCTGACGCCCGATCCGGGCCCGCGGCGGATCATGCTCGCGGTGGCCGCCGGACGGCCGTTGGGGCCGACGCCAGGGATGTTCGTCAAGCAGATGCGCGCTCGAACATGGCCGCCGCGCGTCACGCATGAGGCGGGGGTTGCGGCATGAGCGCGCAGGTGAACCTGGCGGACGGTGAACCGCTGGTCCCGCGCCTGCGTGCGATGCTGGAGAAGCGGCCGGACTGGTACCGCGCGATCCTGGCCCGGATTGCGTCCCGGCTGGACGGCGCGGCGGTGCCGAACGCCCTTGCGGTCGGCGACGCCATGCCGGACTTCGTCTTGCCCGATGCGGTGGATGACCTGGTCTCCTCCACCGAGCTTCGCGCGCGCGGTCCTTTGGTGGTGTGCTTCGTCCGCGGCGGCTGGTGCCCGTTCTGCGCCACTACGCTATCGGCGATGGACGTGGTGTTGCCGCGTGTCGAAGCCGCTGGCGGCACGCTGCTGGCGTTGACGCCGGACACGCTTGGCCACGCGGCCGCGCTCCAAGCCGGGCTCGGCCTGCGATTCAAGGTGCTGTCCGACGTCGATTGCGGCGTCGCGCTTCAGTTCGGCACCGCCTATCGCGTGCCGGCCGAGTATCGCGACGCGCTGCTCCGTTTCGATATCGATCTGCATAGCCGCCACGGCGACGGACCCGGCCTGCTGCCGATGCCCGCGACCTTCGTCTGTGACCGAACCGGCATGATCCGCTTCGCGCATGTCAGCGGCGACATCACCGAACGTGCGGAACCTGCCGTCATTTCCGAGCTGGTCGAGGCGCTCAGCGCAGCGCCGGCGCTCGGCTGACGCCCCACCAGCCCCACGGCTTTGGAAGCCGCGACAACTCATGGTAGGAGCACCCTGAACCAACAGGTCCTTACCAGATGCCAACCCTGCCACCCCACGCCCTGCACGCGCTCACCCACCTGATCGCCCGCCGCATGGGCAGCGAGGAAGCCGAAGCCGCGCAGGTCGCCGACCACCTCGTACGCGCCAATCTTGCCGGCCATGACAGCCACGGCGTTGGCATGCTGCCCACCTATGTCCGCCTGCTGCACGCCGGCCTGCTCGTCCCCAACCAGACCGCCGAGACCGTCCTCGACGCCGGCGCCCTGCTGGTGATCGACGCCCGCCGCGGCTACGGCCAGCGCATGGCCAACGACGCCGTGGACCGCGCCATCGCCCGCGCCAAGCAACTCGGCGCCTGCGTGCTGGCGTTCCGCAACGCCTCCCATATCGGCCGCATCGGCACCTACGCCGAACGCGCCGCCGCCCAGGGCTGCGCCTTCACCGCCTTCGTCAACGTCGCCGATCACCACGACGTCCAGGCCACCTGGCAGGCCGCCGAACCGCGCCTCGGCACCAACCCGTTCTGCGCCGCAGTCCCCGGTCCTGACGGCCCCGCCGTCATGCTCGACATGGCCACCACCACCATCGCCGCCGGCAAGGCCCGAGTCGCCTACAACAAGGGCGTCCCGGTCCCCGACGGCTGCCTGATCGATGAGGCCGGCAACCCCACCAACGATCCCACCGGCTTCATCCGCGACCACACCGGCGCCCTCCGCGCCTTCGGCACCCACAAGGGCTCCGGCCTCGCCGTGATGTGCGAGATCATGGCCGCCGCCGTCGCCGGAGGTCAGGGCGCCTTCCACGAAGCCAAGGGCGGCGTCCTGAACTCGATGCTCGCCACCGTCATCGACCTGTCGAAACTTGGGGACCCGGATAAAATCGCCGCCGACATCCAGTCCGTCAAAGCCCACGTCAAATCCGCCCGCCCCGGCCCCGGTTTCGACGAAGTGCTCACCCCCGGCGAACCGGAAAAGCGCTACGCCGCCAAACGCACCGAACACGGCATCGAGGTCGACGACACCACCTGGCGCGACATCCGAACCGCCGCCGAAACGCTCGGGATCACCGCAGCCGACTTCGACCAGACCGTCGGCGCCAACGCGCCGCTCTTGTGACCGGCGCCCCAACACGGCACTCTCCCCCCAACACCAGAACACGGGAGAAAAACGTCATGCAAGTCGCCGTCATCACCGGCAGCAACGGACTCATCGGCCAGGCCACGTGCCGCAAGCTGGCCCAGTCCGGATACCTCGCCGTCGGCATCGACATCGGCGCCGAGAGCAAGGGCAACTGGCCCTATTACCAGTGCGACCTCACCGACCTCGCCCGCCTCGATGAAACCTTCGCCGCGATCGAGCGCGACCACGGCCTGATCCGCGTCCTCTACAACAACGCCGGCGTCTTCCACCCGGAGACCGACTGGCTCGACACCCCGCCCGACCAGTACGACGCCACCATGAACGCCAACGTCCGGGTGCCCTACTTCGCCTCGCAATGGGTCGCCAAGCGCCTCGTCGCCGCCAACGAGACCGGCTCGATCGTCACCACCGCCTCCGTCGCCGGCCTCAACGGCAGCACCGTCGTCGAATACGGCACCTCCAAGGCCGCCGTCATCAACATGACCAAAAGCCTCGGCCGCCGCCTCGGCAAGCACGGCATCCGCGTCAACGCGGTCGCCCCCGGCCTGATCAAGACCGCCATGGGCGCCCGCGTCCCCGAGATCTCCAAACAGCGCGCGCTGACCAGCGCGCTCGGCCGCGCCGGCGAACCCGAGGAAATCGCCTCCGTCATCGACTTCCTCGTCAGCGACGCCGCCAGCTTCATCACCTGCACCACGATCGAGGTCAGCGGCGGCTCCTGATTCCACCCCGAATGTCACGGCCGCGCCGACCCCGGCGCAGCCTCGCCAATCTCCATCGAACAAGAGTTGATCCGCATCAAAGCCCAATTGATGCGGATCAAAGACACGATCGCCGAACCGTCCGAGACGCTGGTCGCAAGGTGCGGGCGCCACGCCAGAGCCCACCCAGCAGGAGAGGCCGGACCCAGATGACAGACACTTAAAGAGCAAAATCGTAAGTCTAGGATATGCCTTTTGGCTATTTCGTTAGCCTCGGCTGCAACCTGGGATACCGGGATTCGTGCGGCCGGATAAACCGACCGATCGATCCTTTGGGGGAAACAGAGAATGACATCAAGATTGCGTCTACTGAGCAGTGCGGTTTTCTTCGGGGCGATGCTGACCGGCTTCGGCGCGGTCCATGCAGCCGACGCGCCGGCAACCGCCGCGGATGCCAACGGCTGGGCCATGTATGGCCGCGACTACAACAACACCCGCTACAGCCCGCTCGACCAGATCAACGCGGCCAACGTGGCAAACCTGAAGCTGGCCTATGCATTTTCGCTTGGCTCGCTGCGATCGAATGAATCCACCCCCATCGTGATCGGCGACACGCTTTACGTGTCCACCTCCTGGGGTCCGAAATACGTCTATGCGCTGGACGCCAAGACCGGGGTCCAGAAGTGGAAGTATGAACCGGATATTCCGGATGATGTGCTCCAGTATGCCTGCTGCGACGTCAACAGCCGCGGCGTGACGTTTGCCGACGGCAAGATCTTCGTCGGCCGCCTGGACGGCAAGCTGGCAGCCCTGGATGCGAAGACCGGCCAGGAACTCTGGGTCGTTACGGTCGTCGATTACCAGCAAGGATCGGTGATCACCTCGCCGCCGATCGTGGTGCGGGACAAGGTGATCACCGGCTTCGGCGGCGGCGAGTATGGCGCGCGCGGCAGCCTGCAAGCCTATGACATCAAAACCGGCAAGCAGATCTGGAAGACCTACACGGTCCCGACCGGGGAAGATCCCGGCGCCGACTCCTGGAAGGGCGACAGCGCCGAGCACGGCGGCGGCGTGGCGTGGCTGGTGGGTTCCTATGACCCGAAGACAAATTCGGTGTTCTACGGCACCAGCAATCCCAGCCCCTGGGCAACGATCGTGCGCAGCACGGGGACCAGCGATTACGGCAAGCTGACCAACCTCCACACCTCCAGCACGCTGTCGCTCGATCCCGACACCGGTTCCATCAAATGGGCGTTCCAGCATACGCCAGCCGATGCCTGGGACTATGACGGCGTCAATGAACTCGTCCTCACCGATCTGACGATCGACGGCGTTTCGACGCCGGTCATGATGAAGGCCGACCGTAACGGCTTTTTCTACGTGCTGAACCGCGAAACCGGGAAACTGATCTCGGCCGAAAAGTTCGTGCCCACCAACTGGGCCTCGAAGATCGATCCGGCGACGACACGACCGGTGGAAGATCCCGACAAGCGTCCGGGTCCGGATCATCCGGCGAAGAACATCTGTCCGAACCTGATCGGCGGCAAGAACTGGCAGCCGATGTCGTTCAGTCCGAAGACCGGCTTTGTCTATATTCCGTCGAACAACCTCTGCCAGGACATGTCCGAGGCGAAAGAGGTCGAGTACCGCAAAGGCGTCTTCTACCTCGGCAAGGAATTCACCGCGCTGCCTGGCCCGGGTGGCTACCTCGGTGACATCATCGCCTGGGATCCGGTGGCTAAAAAGCCGGCCTGGGACATCAAGGAGCCGCTGCCGTTCAACGGCGGCACGCTGGCGACCGGCGGCGACATCATGTTCTATGGCAATCTGCTGGGCTATTTCAACGCGATCGACGCCAAGACCGGCAAGCCGTTGTGGAAGATGCAACTGGGAACCGGCATCGGCGCGGGCCCGATCACCTATTCCATCGACGGCAAGCAGTATGTCGCCGTCGTCGCCGGCCGAACCGCCGCCATCCCCGCCTTCCTGGGGGATATCGGCAAGCAGATGACCGATGCCACCCCGGAAGGTGGCACCCTGTACGTCTTTACGGAGTAATGGTATGCGGCGCAGCCTTCGACTGGGCCGCCTCGCCGCTACCCTGATGTTCGGCGCTTTCTTTTGGGCGCCGAACACGGGCGGGGCAACGGAACCGGATCCGCACAATCTGCCGCCGCTGCGTGTCTGTGCGGATCCGGACGATCTTCCGTTCAGCAGCGCGAACGCCGAAACGCCCGGGATTTTTGTCGAACTCGGCCAGCGGATCGCCCGCTCGTTGGGCCGCCCGTTCGAACCGGTCTGGGCGCTGAGTTACTTCGGCAAGCGAACCGTCCGCACGACGTTACTGGCAAAGCACTGCGACGCGTTTGTCGGGCTGCCGGGCGTCAAGGGTTTCATGGGACCGCAATTGGTCTACTCGAAGCCGTTCCTGCATATCGGCTACGCGATCATGGCCCCGGCCGGCATGCGTATCACCCGGCTGGACGACCTGTCGGGCAAACGCGTGGCCGTGCAGTTTTCCACCCCGCCGCAAATCCTGCTGGCCAGCCGCGACGACGTTCATTCGGTAACGTTTCTCAACCCCCAGGAAGCCGTGCAGGCTTTGGGCCGGCACGAGGTGGATGTCGCTTTCATCTGGGGACCGGTTGCCGGCTACCTGAACGGCACCGCCTTGCACGGCGCCTACCAGGTGACCCCGGTTTCCGGCGACGGCATGCAGTTTCCGGTGAAAGTCGGCTTCGCCCGAAGCAATATCGAACTGCGGGACCAGGTGGACGCGGCGCTTGACGACAACCGTTCGGCCGTTGCCGGCCTGCTCGCGAAATATGGCCTGCCCGTCGCGAGTCCGATCGCTCTGGCCGCTGCTTATGACGCATCGCCGCCGGTCATTCTGCTGGCCGAGACGAGTGAGACCGCTACGGTGCAGCCTGCCACGGCTGTCGAACCGACATCACAGCCTGCCAGCGTACAGGAAGCGCCGGCCAAGGAACAGTCTGCGTCGCAGCCTTACGATGGCGACACGGTCGAAGCCGGCCACAAGATCTTCAACGGCACCTGCTCGCACTGTCATGGGCCGGACGGCGTGCAGTCGGTGAAGCGTATCGATCTGCGGCTGTTGCACCACCGGTATGGCGAAACGACCGAAACGGTGTTTCATGATACCGTGACCCACGGGCGTCCGGCAAAGGGAATGCCCAACTGGAGCAAAGTGTTCAGCGAGGAAGACTTCAAGAAAATCTACGCCTATCTGATCACGATACAGATTGATTGAACATTCGGCCGATCCCGGCCGGCTGCAAACCACACGGAGAATCAACATGGTTGAGAAAGCCCTGAAGCATCTCGCACAATTTGTTTCGATACGTAATCAATACGACAATTACATCGGCGGCGAATGGGTGCCCCCGGTGCTGGGCCGCTACTTCGACAAGGTTTCCCCGGTGAACGGCAAGGTTGTTTGCACGGTCGCCCGTTCGAGTGCCGAGGATATCGAACTGGCGCTGGACGCCGCGCATGGCGCCCGGGAGGCCTGGGGCCGCACCTCCTACGCCGAACGGTCGCTGGTCCTGAACAAGATCGCCGACCGGATGCAGGAAAAACTGTCCATCCTGGCAATGGCCGAAACGCTGGACAACGGCAAGCCGATCCGCGAGACGACGCATGCAGACCTGCCGCTGGCGATCGATCATTTCCGTTATTTCGGCGGCGTGATCCGGGGCCAGGAAGGCAGCACCTGCGAAATCGACCACGACACCGTGGCCTACCATTTCCATGAACCGCTCGGCGTGGTCGGGCAGATCATTCCGTGGAATTTCCCGCTGCTGATGGCCGTCTGGAAGCTGGCCCCGGCGCTCGCGGCCGGCAACTGCATCGTGCTGAAGCCCGCCGAACAGACTCCACTGAGCATTCTGGTGCTGATGGAACTCATCGGCGACCTGCTGCCGCCCGGCACGCTGAACGTCGTCAACGGCTTCGGCATCGAGGCCGGCAAGCCGCTGGCACAAAGCAAGCGGATCGCCAAGATCGCTTTCACTGGCGAAACGACCACCGGCCGGCTGATCATGCAGTATGCGTCGGAAAACATCATTCCGGTGACGCTCGAACTGGGTGGCAAGTCGCCCAACATCTTCTTCGCCGACGTGATGAATGAAGACGACGCGTTCTTCGACAAGGCGTTGGAAGGCTTCACCATGTTCGCGCTCAATCAGGGCGAGGTGTGCACCTGCCCAAGCCGAGCGCTGGTGCATGAAAGCATCTATGACCGGTTTATGGAGCGGGCCTTGGCGCGGGTGGCGGCGATCAAGCAGGGCAACCCGTTCGATCCGTCCACCATGATCGGGGCCCAG
>Ga0182012_10005141_pt1 | contig 13581 bp, 12 predicted proteins | sample 612S2SmetaG_FD_120486 | JGI IMG/M metagenome (GOLD analysis project Ga0182012, IMG submission 120486) | Permafrost microbial communities from Stordalen Mire, Sweden - 612S2S metaG | ecosystem: Environmental > Terrestrial > Soil > Wetlands > Permafrost | place: Sweden: Stordalen | collected... | reverse complement strand
TGGCGCCGGTCAATGGCGACGCGTTGCATAACAGGGCGTATGGCTGGCAGAGCGCGGGGCAGAGTTTTGCGCCGACCTTCATGCGCCATATGTACGACTACGGCACCAAGCCTGAACAGGTGGCGATGGTGAAAGTCGTGCATTCCGAACACGCATCGAACAATCCGAAGGCGTATTACAAGAAGCGTTACACGGTGGATGACGTGCTGAACAGCCGCATTATCTGCAAGCCGCTGCATCTGCTGGACTGCTGCGTGGAAACCGACAACGCCACCGCGATCATCGTCACCAGCGTCGATCGCGCGAAGGACATGCGCCACACGCCGGCTCTGATCCGCGGGATCGTCGGGCGGTGCAGCAAGCCGCGGATGGACATGCACTACCAGCACGGGCCGATCTCCACCGTCGCCGGCTACTATGCAAAGAACATTCTGTGGCCGAATTCGGGTGTGGGGCCAGAGGATATCGATGCGGTTGGCGCGTACGACGCTTTCACGTTTACCTCCATGCTGCAACTGGAGGATTACGGCTTTTGCAAGAAGGGCGAGGGCGGCGAATACGTATCGTCAGGCATCACCCGGCTGGGCGGGCGGCGGCCGCAGAACACGTCCGGTGGTCATTTGTGTGAGGGTTACACGCACGGCATGAACATGGTGATCGAAAACGTGCGCCAGTTGCGGCACGACGTTGACGATTCCTGCCCGATCGGACCGGACGGCAAGCGCCAGCACACCTACGACTACCGCGAGGGCGGTTGCCGCCAGGTGAAGAATATCGAAGTCACCGCCAATCTCGGCTGGGCCAATCCGATGACCGGATCGGCCATGGTTATGCGCCGCGGCGCCTGAGGGGAGAACCGAACGATGCCAGTACGTGGCGAATATCTGGGGATGGCGCTGACGATCGACGACCTCGACGGCGAGAACGTCACCTACTTCAAGCACTGCTCAGAGCACAATTTTCATTTGCAGAAGTGCGATGAGTGCGCGCTGGTGCGTTACCCGCCGACCTCGGGCTGTCCGTGGTGTTCCAGTCCGAAATCGACCTGGGTGCCGGTGGAGGGCAAGGGCGAGGTGCATTCCTATAACGAGGTGCACCACGCGATCCAGCCGGCCTTCAAGGCGGTGACGCCCTATATGTTGCTGCTGGTCGATCTGGACACGCAAAAGGGTCAGCCGTCGGAGCATGAGGCGTTGCGGGTGGCGGGGAATCTCATGACGCCGGACGGGAAGTTCGCGCCGCCGGAGATGGTGAAGAAGATCGGGATCGGATCGCGGCTGCGGATGGTGTTTTCCGACGTCTCCCCGGGGCTTTCGATTCCGAACTGGACGATCGACGAGGACGCCAAACAGCCGGAGAAACCCTGGCGTTATCCGCAGGAGTAGGACCGGCCGGCAAGGGCGGACCGCCGCTCTTGCCTCCCGCTGCGATCCGCGAAACGATGGCGCCAGCAGGATGGAGGGAACCCATGGTCGATCTGGTAATCCGCGGCGATACGGTGGTGACGCCGCAGGGGGTCGGGGCCTACGACATTGCCATTGCGGGCGAAAAGATCATCGCGGTCGCCGCCAAGGGCAGCCTGCCGGTTCCCGAGGGCGCGCGCCTGATCGATGCGGGCGGCCAGATCGTGATGCCCGGCGGCATCGATCCGCATGTGCATTGCAAGTGGCATCTGCCGAACCCGGACGGCAGTGCTGGGCTGACCGAACCGCCCGACGTGGTCAGCAAAGCCGCGGTGCATGGCGGCACCACCACGATGATCGACTTCACGCGCGCCAGCCAGGGCGCCACGGTGCGCGAAGCGATCGAAAAACGCGAGGCCGACTGGAAAGGCCACTGCGCCTGCGACTACGCGCAGCACATCATGGTGGAGGGCGCGCTGCCGATCGACCTGCCCGGACAGATCGGCGAAGCGATCCAGGCAGGCTTCTCCACCGTGAAGATCTTCACCACCGACATCACGCCAAGCCGCAAAGGGCGCATGGTGGATTTCGGCGACATCTGGGAGATTTTTCAAATCCTGGCGGCGAACAAGGGTCTCGGGGTGATTCATTCCGAAGACAATGACATCGTGATGCACATGTACGGCAAGCTGATCCGTGAGGGCCGGACCGGTTTTGAAAACCTGGCCGAGGTGCACAATACGCTGTCGGAAGATATTTCCTTCCGCCGCGTGATCCGGTTGGCGGAAAAAGTCCCCGGCACCGCGCTGTATATGATGCATGTCAGCGCCGGGTCGGGCGTGTCCGCGATCCACGAGGCGCGCTCGCGCGGCACGCCGATCTATGGCGAATCGCTGCACCAGTACATGCTTTACACCAGCGAGGACTACAAGAAACCGTGTGGCCAGATCTATCACACCTACCCGTCGTTGAAGTCACCCGAGGACCAGGCGGCGCTGTGGGCCGGCACCTTGAACGGCGCGATCAACTGTGTCGCCACCGACGAGATCTGTTGCACCTTGGCGAAGAAGTTGCAGGGGGCGCGGATCGACGACACCACCGGCGGCAATGCCGGTGTCGAGCCGCGGGTCGCGCTGATGTACACCGAAATGGTCGGCAACCGCGGCTATTCGTTGTCCCGTTACGTCGATCTGGTCTCCACCAACGCGGCAAAAATCATGGGGCTGTACCCGCGCAAGGGTGCGCTGGCGGCGGGGTCGGATGCGGATATCTGCGTGCTGGATCCGGCGGACAAACGGGTGATCACCGCCGCCGAGTTGCACGAAGCCGACTACACGCCCTGGGAAGGCCGCAAGATGGCCGCCTGGCCCTGCCTGACCGTACTGCGCGGGAAAGTCGTTGTGGAGGGCGGCGTGTTCAAGGGCAGCCTGGACGACGGCAAGTGGCAGCACCGCAAGGTCACCGACGACATGTTCGCCGGCCCGCAGCTTTGACCGACGCCGAACTGCGCATGCTGCTGCTGGACTGCCTGCAATTGTGGGCGGTCCCGGGGCGGGTGGTGGTTGGCGATGACTCGGTAACGATCCTGGCCAAGGACGGCGCTTTCACCATCCAGCGCGCCGATCCCGACCTGCGCCCGGTGCGGTGGTTCCTGCAAACGCCCGAACGATCCGTGGCCGGACGGTCACCGCGCGCTTTGCCCTCGGTGGTCGCGCTGCTGTCGGCGTTGCGCAACGCGCTGGGTGGTGAAGGCGGACGGGCCTTGCGGGTTGGCGGGACAGGGTGAGGGAGGTCGGCGACCGGCGCTTGCATACGCATGAAAGTAACGAAGGGCCGTTGGCCCGCTAACACTTCGTTCATCTGTCCCCGGCAAAGTGCGGACCCGGAATACCACACCTATGAACGATTTTTCGGTTGAAATCCCGCCCCCCGGCCGCCCTATCCTCAGCCTATGGAAGCTCGTGTAGCCGTTCTGGAACAGCTTGCCCGCACCACCGCTGCGACGTTGGAGCGGTTGGAACGCCGTACGGACTCCATGAGCGATCAGATGAACCGCCGGTTCGACGCGATTGCGCAGGACCAACGGGCCGATTTCCGGTGGATCCTCGGGATCATGCTCACCGGTATGGGCGGTCTTCTGGCTGCCATGGCTGGCCTGCTGACCGCCATGATCCGCGGATTCCACTGGTACTAACCAAACCGCTCCAGCCGATACGCGGAATTGACCGCCTCCCCATGCAACAAAGCATCCGCCGTGATCCGCCCGGCCACAGGTCCTAAGGTGTAACCATTCGCCGTCACCGCATTGAAGAAGCCCGGCAGACCAGGCGCCTCCCCCAGCAGCGGTGCGCGATCGACCGCCGTATTGATCCCGGTCCAGGTCCGCACGAAGGACAGTCCGCGCAAGGCCGGCAACACGCGGTCGCAGACCCAAAGGTTCCCCTCGATATTTCGCCGTAATGGGCTGCTCCGCCCGCTGGCGGGATCGAAGTCGCCGAACCAGCCGCCACCGACCAGGAACCCGCCGCTCGCCTGTTGTTTCAGCGACAGATGCCGGTTCGCCAGGGCGATCAGATGGCGGGTCAAAGGCGGCGCCGGTTCCGTCACGATCACCTGCTGCACCGTGCCGGTCACCGGCAGGTCCAGCCCCACCATCCGCCCGATCCTGGCGGCCCAGGGACCCGTGGCGTTGACGACCCGTTCGGCGGTAACGAGGCCCTTGGAGGTCCGGATTTGCCACACCGGACCGGCGTGCTCGATCGCCTGCACCTCGGCCCCGCGCAGCAGCCTTGCGCCGGCCTGCTGCGCCAGGCGCAGGACCGACATCGTGCCGCGCAACGGGTCGCCATAGCCCTCCTGCGGAACGAAATCGGCACCCAGCATCCGTGGCGACAGCGCCGGGGCCAGGGTGCGCAATTCGTTAGTGCCGAGCACGTGACTTTCGATTCCCCAGCGGCGTTCCATGGCGGATTTGCGGCGCAGCCAGGCCATCGCCGCCTCGTCTTCGGCGAGCATCAGGCCGCCCTCGGTGCGGATGCCCAGGTCTTCCCCGGCCGCGGCGGCGATCTCTTTCCACAACGCAATGCTTCTCGGGGCCAGCGGCAGGGTGTGCGCCGCGGGACCGCCGTCTTCCGGTGTATCGTCGGTGAAGTCGTAAGACAGCAACTGCACATGCAGGCTACCGGCATTGGCGGTGCTGGCGGCCATGCCGGCCTCGTCACGGTCGATCAGCAGCACATCGGCGCCGCCCTGCGCGAGGTAGAGGGCGGTGCACAGCCCCACCAGCCCGCCACCGATCACCACAATATCCGCGTGCCGGGTTTCGACCGGCAGCGGCGGCAGAGCGTGCAGACGGACCGGCGCGGCGGGTTCGCTCAGCAGTGGCGCCTGGAACTCCGGCGCCTCGAACATCAGCGCCGCGGCGGGTACCGGGCGCAGCGGGGCTCGGGGGGCTGCGAAGGAGTCCGCGTCGGGGAGGTCGGGGCACAGGCGCGCAATCGTCGCGGCACAGAAACGCCCCTGGCAGCGGCCCATACCCGCTCGGCTTGCCTTTTTCAGCGCCGGCAGCGAGGCCAGCCCGCCTGCCAGTTCGGCGCGCAAACGGCCAGCCGTGACTTCCTCGCAACGGCAGACGATCGTTTCGTCCGCCAGTTGCGGCGGCGGCACCGGTGGAAACAGGCCCGCCAGCGCGGTCTGGAACCGGCGCGCACGCGACAGGGCCGCTTGCGCGCGCCGGTCTGGCGGCACCGCATGGCCCAGGTCGCGGGCCGCCGCCAGACCGGCCAGGCGGCCGCGCGCCATGGCGACACGGGCACCGCCCAACTCCGCGCCATCGCCGACGGCGAACACCGTGGGGACCGAGGTGCGGCCGTCCGCATCAATGTCCGTCGCCAGATGCCCCAGACCGGCATCGACATAGCGGTGCCTCGTGCCCAGGGCTCGGGCGAGCCCGACCTCGGGTTGGAAGCCAAGGTTGATCGCGACGATATCGACTGGCTGTGAACGGTCGCCGGTGATGGCGGCCTCGACGCGGTCAGAGCCTTGCAGGGCGGTCACACGCGACGACCACAGCACCGGCACACCGGCGTGGCGCAGGGTCCGGACCATCCGGATCCCGTCCGCCAGCAGGTCCGGGGCCGCGGCCATCATCGGCAGGATCAGCCGCCACGATGCGAAAGTCGGCTGCGGCGCGGCCTCCACCACCGCGACCGGGCGGATCCCGCCGGCCAGCAGTTCGCAGGCCAGTTGCAGGTTCAGCGGGCCGCTGCCGGCAATCAGGATGTGCGCGCCGGGGGACACGCGCTGGGTGCGGACCAGGGTCTGCAAGGCGCCGGTCGTCATGACGCCCGGTAGGGTCCAGCCAGGGATCGGCACCGGGGCTTCGTGCGCGCCGGGGGCCAGGATCAGGCGGTGCGGGCGGAAGGTGACCGCACGGCCGCGCACCAGGGCGGCGATCTCGTCGGGGGCGAAGGCGCCCCAGACGATCGAGTCAGTCTCGATCCGGACCTGCGCTGCCAGGGCGCGGGACCGCAGCGCCAGGCCCAGGCGGAACTGCGGGTCCGGGGACAGATCGCTGTGGCTGGCGGCGAGCGGCTTGGCGAATTGGCCGCCCGTTGCTCCGCGTTCGTCCAGGACGACGACGGAGGCACCGGCCTCGGCGGCGGCGATGGCAGCGCTCAGGCCCGCGGGACCGCCGCCGACGACCAGGACGTCACAGCTTTCGTCGCGCTGGGGCGTGGTTTCCGCCAGCGGGCTGAGGACCGGGGGCGCGGCGCCGATGACCTCCATGCCGTCCACCACCTTCGTCAGGCACGCGCGCTGCCCGATGCGGCCGTCCACCGTCACCACGCAGTCCCAGCAGGCGCCCATGCCGCAATACAGGCCTCGGGGCGCGCCACTGGCTGTCTGGCGGAAGGCGACGATGCCCGCGCCGGAGAGCGACGCGGCGATGGTCTCGCCGTCCAGCGCCGGGATTGGCTTTCCATCGAATTGGATCGTGATGGGGCAGCCGGCGGGACGAATCGTCGGATGAGTCAGGCGCATGCGCCGCACCATGCCGCAACCGCGGCCCAACCCGCCAGCGTCTTGCGCGGCGCCGTCCGCGGGTTAGGGTGCGGTCGGACCGATGGGATTGGACGGGGATGACGACGGAGGCGGTTGCCAGGCCGGCGGCGACGGTGTTGCTGCTGCGCGACGGGACGGAGGGGCTGGAGGTGTTCATGGTGGTGCGTCACCATGCGATCGATTTTGCGTCCGGCGCTCTGGTGTTTCCCGGCGGGCGGGTGGATGAGCACGACCAGGCGTTTGCCGCCGGTGGGGTCTCGGACATGGCGTTCCGGATCGCGGCGATCCGCGAGACTTTCGAGGAATGCGGCGTGCTGCTGGCGCGTCTGGCCGGGTCGGATCGGTTGGTCGATGCGGCGGAGTTACGGCTGGTCGAAGACGAGTTCCGAGCGGATATGGCGGCGGGGCGGGTGCGGTTCGATACGGTGCTGAGGGCGCACGGGCTGGTCCCGGCGGTCGATCTGCTGGTGCCCTTCGCGCACTGGATCACGCCGGCGCATCAGCCGAAACGATACGACACGCGGTTCTATCTCGCGGCGGCGCCGGCGACGCATCTGGCGGTGCACGACGGTCATGAATCTGTCGATTCGGTCTGGATGACTCCACGCCAGATATTGGCCGACACGGCGGCCGGGCGCTTCAAACTGGTGTTTGCGACCCAGATGAACCTGGTGAAGCTGGGGCAGTCGGCGACGGTGGCAGAAGCTATGGAAGCCGCTTGTGTGTCGGATGTCGTAACGGTTCAGCCGCGGATGACCCGCAGCGAGGGGACGCAGCGGCGCCTGGTCATTCCGGTGGAGGCCGGGTACGGCGGGCCCGAATTCGTTGTCGATAATCCGCCGGCATCGTGAGCGGGCCAGGGAGCAAACAACCATGCAACAGGATGACGTAACACTGGCGCCGGATACGCTGGACCTGCTGCGTCGGGTCAGCACCGCCACCATCACGACGCAACTGATCAAGAACCACGGCCTGCGCAGCCGTTCCATTCGCGGGGTGCGGCCTGTCGATCCCGCGCGCGCGAAGTTTGTTGGTCCTGCCTATACCTTGCGCTATGTGCCGGCGCGCGAGGACCTCACCGCCGGCGGCAAACGGCCGTTGAAGGAAAATCCGGCGCAGACCGCGATCGATGCGATTCCGACGGGCAGTGTCATGGTGATCGACATGAACGGCGACACCGACGTCGGCGCGCTGGGCGATATCCTGATCGCTCGGCTGGTGTTCCGCGGCGCGGCCGGCGTTGTGGCCGATGGCGGCATGCGCGATATCGATCCGGTGCGGCAAATGTCGCTGCCGGTGTTCTGCCGCGGCCACGGCGCGCCCCCGAGCTTTTCGACGTTGCTGGTGGCGGAAGCGCAAGGCGTGATCGGCTGCGGCGGCGTGCTGGTGATCCCCGGCGACATCGTTGTCGCCGATGCCGATGGGGTGGTGGTAATCCCGCGATACCTTGCCGACCAGGTCGCGCGCGATGGTGACGACCAGGAACGGATGGAGGCCTGGGTCCGCCGCAAGGTCGATGCCGGCGCGCCGGTGGGCGAGGTCTATCCGCCCAACGACCGTTATTTGGTCGAATACAAAGCCTGGGTCGCCGCCGGCCGCCCGGAGGGCGTGTGATGCGGGCCGGCCTGTTCGTCACCCTGGAATGCGAGCGCTCCCAGGACGCCTTTGTCCACCTGGCCGATATCAAGCAGCAGGTCCAAACCGCTCGGGATGCCGGGTTCGATTCGCTGTGGCTGCCACAGCATTTCGTCACCGGGCCGTCGATGACGCAGTTTTCCGCCAGTCCGATGCTGGGATTTCTGGCCGGGGTGGCCGAGGGCATGCGGTTGGGTACCGCCGTGTTGCTGCTGCCAATGCTGAACCCCGTCCTGCTGGCGGAGGAAGCGGCGACACTGGATTACCTGACCGGCGGACGTTTCGTGCTGGGCGTGGGCCTCGGCTACCGCGACGGTGAGTTCGCGGCGATGGGGGTGGAACGGCGGTCGCGAGTGCCGCGGTTGCGCGAATATATCCAGGTGATGCGCAGGTTGTGGACGGAAGACAGCGTGACGTTCCGTGGCCGTTACATCAAGCTGGACAATGCCAGCCTGTCCCTGCGCCCCACGAACCCGGCCGGTGTGCCGCTATGGGTCGGCGGCACGGTAGAGGACGCGGTGAAACGCGCCGCCGAACTCGGCGATTCCTGGCAAGGCGCCGGGGCGATGTCGATGGCGGAGATGCAGCGCTGGTGGGGCTCGTTCCACGAGACCCGGGTCGCGCTGGGCAAGCCACTGGATTATCCGCGGCAGGTGTCGCGGGAGTGTTTCTGCGGGCCCTCGATGCTGGCGGCGATCGAGATGGCGACGGGGCCGCTGTCGGCGAAATACAGCCGGTATGCGGGGCACGGGTTTGGCGGGTTCGACGGGTCGGCGGGGGATGCGTCGTTCCGCCAGTTCGCGCACGACCGTTTCGTGGTTGGGGACGAGGCTTATGTGCGCGACCAGTTGCAGTGGTATCGCGATGAGCTTGGGGCGACGGAGTTCCGGTTCCGGATGGGCTGGCCAGGTTTGCCGCAGGCGGAGGTGCTGGCCAGCATCCGGCGGGTGGGGAAGATCATGGCAGGGTTGTGACAGGAAGCACGGGAGGATCGAATGCCATTGCTTGGACTTTGGGCGTCCAGCCCACAACATGTTGACCAACTTTCCATCAACCAGGTTGTAAAAATTGCCGGAGACGGAAATCTCAAAGATAAGTCGATTTGCTCACAAGAATTGAGGGAGTACCTTACTAAAGTCCCAAGCAGCAAGATTGCTTGGTGTATTGAGCAATGTCTCTCGGCAGGTTTCGAGAGCAGCGGTATGATCCTGCAAGACCTTGTCAACGAGCTTGGCCGTCGCCTGGACTATGACGTTGTCAACGGACGCTACAAGGGGACACCCAACCAGATTGGGTTCGATGGGCGCTGGCGATCTCCGGAGGGCCACAACATCATTGTCGAGGTAAAAACGACTGATGCCTATAGAGTCTCGCTCGCCACAATTGCTGGATACCGGGACAAGCTGATCGAAAATAGTGACATCGCTGGCTTGTCATCCATCCTTATTGTTGTGGGGCGTGAAGACACGGGTGAATTCGAGGCACAGGTGAGAGGCTCGCGCTTCGCTTGGGATATCCGGATGATCAGCGCGGATGCATTGGGAAAGCTGGTACAATTGAAGGAGAACGCGGAGGGATCGGAAACGGGTCGCAAGATCAGGAGCCTCCTGATACCGATGGAATACACTCGCCTCGACAACATGATCGACATTTTGTTTACCACGGCCAAAGACACAGCAGAGGCTGCAGACGAGGTTTTGGTGACAGATAGCGCTGATAGCCCGCCTGACGTGCCAGACACGAATTCTACGGAATTAGCAACGAAACTGTGGCAGTTTACCGACAACGAGGTCTTGCGAGAGATTCGAGAAAAGATCATTAAAGTGCTTGGCCAGAGAGACGGGACTACATACGTAAAGAAAGGCGGCGCACTGTACTGGAACCCACTGCATGATATGCGGATCGCCTGTACGTTATCTAAAAAATACGAGCGGGCCGGTTTTTCAGGATTTTGGTATGGGTATCACGAACACTGGGACAAATTCTTACAGGAAGGACAGACATCATTGCTGGTACTTGGGTGCGTTGGGGCCCCATTTGCGTTCGCGATACCCTGGGCAGTGTTGCACCCCGTACTTCCGTCGTTGGGGACGACGGTCAGAGCTTCAGGGACCTACTGGCACATCCGGGTATCCGAAACATCGCTAGGCCACTATGCCCTTATGTTGGGGGAGAAACTGGACTCGCTATCACTCGATACCTATAGGCTGGATCTGGTTTGATACCAATATCCGACCCTGCAAAAATGGAATACTGCGTGTCTATGCACAAGACGCAAATGTTGGCCGTGCCCGCGGGTTTCAAAGATACCAGTCTTGTTTATGCGGGACGCAGCCGGTACATTCTTATCCCACCTCGCCGCTCGACCTCATCCAGCGTTTGCTCCAGATCCGGCATATAGCCCAGGATGCTGATGACATCGCCCTCGGTGAAGCCCGCCAGAATCAGGCTGTTGGCGACGGACAAGTCGAAGATCGGCGTTGCCCGGCCAGCCTCGGCGGCCTGGATGGCAAGCACGTCGGTCGCGGAGATACGTCTGGTCACGGGTTGATCCACTCTTCAAAACGATCACGGGATATCCGGTTTGCCAGGTCCATGGTGCCAACCCAGTTCGATCCGATCAACAGAGCCTTGCCAAGCTCACGTTGAACGCCGCCCACCGGCTCCGGACTGTCCGCCAATGGAACCGGGTCACGTAACGATGCGATGGCGTGAATCAGATGCGGCGCCTGCTGGCCCTTTGCCAGGAGATCGTTGATCTGCATGAAGCGTTCCGGCGGAATATGACGCGCGAGCCCGACCAGCCGACCCACGACATACTGCTGGATCGCCGGCCATGATCCGCTATCCGGAACAAATCCCGCTCGGGCCCACAAGTAACCGGCGACATCTTCAGCGGCGATCCGGATTGCAGACAGACCAAGGCGCAGCACAACATCGTAAAAGTCAGCAGCAAGTGCCCTCGCGATGCCATGCAGGTCTTCGCCTTCGCGGCGTTCGACCCGGTCCCACAGAGACCAATTCCGCCGCAACTCCAAGACCGGCGAGTGAAACCAGATACGACCGGCGTCGCTGGTCCCGGTCACCTCCAGTTCGAAGCTTTCGTCGATGTGACTGAGGTAGCGGTAGTGGAAGCGCTTTTCGCCGGGTGCGCGGCGGCACAGCAGTTCGGCCATGTCCAGCGGTTGAAGCCCATGCGGCTCGAAGAAGCGAGTGTACCACCAGGCAGCGTCCGCGTGGCTGGGGTCGCGCCCAAAGGTCAGGCGGTTGCTGGCGCTGAAACTTTCTGGCCAGCCGGGAATGGGGACGTCAGACACAGTTGACGGGGCTTACCGGCACGGCCCCCTCCCCCCGCCCTTGGTCCGCTTCGCGACCCAAGCCCACAAGGGGAGGGGGAGCCACGTGGTGCTTCCCCATTACCCTACTCCGCCGCCGCACGCCGTTCGCCCAGCACCTCGGCGGTGTGCTCGCCCAGCCGGGGCGCAGGAAGCCGCACCGAACCGGGCGTATCCGACAGCTTCACCGTCACCCCCAGCGTATGGAACGGCCCGGTCACCGGATGGTCCGTGCGCGCCACCATCTCGCGCGCCAGGATGTGCGGATCGGTGAACACCTCATCGTAGTGCAGCACCGGCCCGGCCGGGATGCCCGCCTGTTCCAGTTCCGCCAGCCAATGGGCGGAGTTCTGTGTCCGCAGCGGCTCCGCCAGCAGCGCCACCAGCGCATCGTTATGCGCCACCCGGTCCGCATTCGTCTTGAAACGGGGGTCCGTCAGCAGCTCCGGCCGCCCGACAATCCCGCAGAAGGCGGCAAAGAACTTCGGCTGCGAGGCACCGATGGTGATGTAACCATCCGCCGTGGCAAAGCACTGGTACGGCGAGCTGCCCCGGTGCGCCTGCCCGATCCGCGCCGGGCGGGTGCCGGTCGCAAAGTAATGCGCCGATTCATAAACCGCCAGCGACGTCGCCGCCTCCAGCAACGAGGTCTCCACCCGCTGGCCGAGACCGGTCCGATGCCGCGATTCCATCGCCGCCAGCACGCCGAACGCCAGGAACATGCCAGCGGCCACGTCGGAGATCGCGATCGGCAGGCGGAACGGTTCGCCCTCGGCCGGACCATTGGTGCTCATGAGGCCCGACATCGCCTGGGTGATCAGGTCGAAGCCGCCGCGCGAACTGTAAGGCCCGGTCTGGCCAAAACCCGAGATCGAGGCCAGGATCAGCCGCGGATTGCGCGCATGCAGCACGTCCCAGCCCAGGCCAAGCCGGTCCAGCACGCCCGGCCGATAATTCTCGATCAGGATATCGGCTCGATCCACCATGTCCAGCAGCGCCGCATGGTCGGGTTTCTGCTTCAGGTCCAGCACCACCGACCGCTTGTTGCGGTTCCACGTCATGAAGGGCGCGCTCTCGCCGTTCACGAAGGGCGGCATCGCGCGGGCGGAGTCGCCGGCGGGCGGCTCGATCTTGATCACCTCGGCGCCGTGGTCGGCCAGCAGCATGGCGCAGTACGGGCCGGACAGATGGCTGGTCAGGTCCAGCACCAGCAGATGATCGAGCGCGCCAGCCATGTCGTGCGGTCCTTTGCAAAAATTTCCGGGAGCATGATGGCATAAACCCGCGAATGAGGCATCATCGGGGTATGGACCAGATGATCAAGTTCCTCGACCCGGCGAAATTCCGCGATCCCGTCACCACCGCGAAGGGAGAGACGCGCGCGACTGTGGCGCTGTGCGGGCTGGACACGCTGTGGTTCAACACCGGCACCTTGTGCAATTTGACGTGCCACAACTGCTATATCGAGTCCTCGCCGCGGAACGACCGGCTGGCTTACCTGTCGCGCGAGGAGGTGCGGGAATACCTGGACGAGATCGCGCGGGACGGCCTGCCGACCCGGCTGATCGGCTTCACCGGCGGCGAGCCGTTCATGAACAAGGCCATCATCGGGATGCTGGAGGACGTGCTAGCGCAGGGGCTGGAGGCGCTGGTGCTGACTAACGCCATGGCGCCGCTGCGGCGGCTGCGCCCGGCGCTGCTGGACCTGCTTGGGCGCTACGGTCAGCGGCTGCGGATCCGGGTGTCGCTGGATCATTACAGCCGTGAGGTGCACGAGAACGAACGCGGGCGGCGCAGTTGGGGGCCGACGATCGACGGGCTGGTCTGGCTGGCGCGCAACGGCTTCGCGCTGGACGTGGCCGGGCGTCGGTTCACGGATGAACCAGAACCGGTGTTGCGAGCCGGCTATACGCGTCTGTTCGCGGAACTGGGCATTGCGATCGATGCGGCGGACCCGGTGCGGCTGATGCTGTTTCCGGAGATGGACCCGGCGCGCGACGTGCCGGAGATCACCACCGCCTGCTGGGGAATCCTGCACAAGTCGCCGGATGAGGTGATGTGCGCCTCGGCCAGGATGGTGGTGAAGCGGAAGGATGCGGCGGGGCCGGCGGTGGTGGCGTGTACGCTGATCCCCTACGATGAAC
>Ga0182012_10005140_pt1 | contig 13582 bp, 6 predicted proteins | sample 612S2SmetaG_FD_120486 | JGI IMG/M metagenome (GOLD analysis project Ga0182012, IMG submission 120486) | Permafrost microbial communities from Stordalen Mire, Sweden - 612S2S metaG | ecosystem: Environmental > Terrestrial > Soil > Wetlands > Permafrost | place: Sweden: Stordalen | collected... | reverse complement strand
TGCATGGAGGTCTGCCCGCAGTCCAACGACGACACCGGCTTCGTGGGTGCAGCGACAATCGCCCAGGTAAAGCTTTTCAACGATCACCCCACCGGCAAGGTCTTCAAAGAAGAGCGGCTGCGCGCCCTGGCCGGCGACGGCGGCATCCAGGAATGCGGCTTTGCGCAAAACTGTGTCGAAGTCTGTCCCAAGGGCATCCCGCTGACCAACGCCATTTCGGATATAAGCCGTGACGTGCTAATCCAGAAAGCCAAGGACTTCCTGCGGGGTTAGAGAGCGAGCACGTAGGGGCGGCGAGTTGAAAATGCCGCGCGAAGCGGCTTCACGCGGCGCGCCTCAGCAACTGCGCGACCATTTCCGGGTTCCGATCGATAACTAGTAGATAGGCCCGTGCAGGCGCGTCGGGATTCTTGCGACCCTGCTCCCAATCGCGCAATGTGCCCACGGGAATTCGATAAGCCGCGGCAAAAGTCTCCTGAGTTAGGCCCAGCCGCTCGCGAAGCTTCTTAACGTTGACCAGACGGTGCAAGCCGAGCTTTTCAAGTTCCTCGTCCGTACCTCGAGGAATTGGCTGCGCATCGGGGTCTGCCAGCGCCGCCGCGTGAACTTGCTCATTGGTCAGCGCGTCCACGGCGGCCCAGTCGGTGTCCGTGTCTGGGAAAGGATCACCCGGTTCATGATCGACCCAAACCATATCGCTCGATTTCATCGTCTTCCCCCTTTCTCACCGAAATGATGCGCGTCAAGTCCTCTCCCCATCCGGTCGAAACAACATAAAGAACGCCGTATTTTCCCAGCCCGAGTGTCACAAACCGCTCCTCGCCATAATCAAACCGGTCATCGATCCGGACATCTCTATATGGGTCCTGAAGCGCAGGAATCCCTTCTCCCAAAGACAACCCATGCTTGCGACGGTTCAGGGTATCCTTCTCAGGATCCCCTGTGTACCGCATGGATTAAGCATACGGCTAAGCCGTAGTTGAGTCAATCTCATTTGAGTCCTTGATCCCGCCCCAGGCGTCCAATACGCGGCGCCGATTCACTCGGCGCAAGGAGCTTGCGATGCAATACAAAACGCTTGGCGATACTGGACTTCTTGTCTCAACCCTTTGTTTCGGCACCATGACCTTCGGCGGCGTTGGTTTCTGGAAAAACGTCGGCACCGTTGACCAGAGCGGCGCCGATGAGCTCATTAAAGCCTCCTTCGATGCCGGGATCAACTTCTTCGATACCGCCGATGTCTACTCCGAAGGCCAAAGCGAGAAGACCTTTGGCCAATCCCTCAAGAACCTTGGCATCGCTCGCAAAGACGTAGTGATCGCTACCAAGGTCTTCGGGCGAACCGGTCCCGGCCAGAACGACGTAGGAGCCTCCCGCGGCCACATCATGGACGCCGTCGATGCCAGCCTTCGCCGCCTCCAAATCGACTACATCGACCTCTACCAGATCCACGGCAACGACGTCATCACGCCCATCGAAGAGACCTTACGAGCCTTGGATACACTTGTGAACAACGGGAAGGTCCGTTACATCGGCGTCTCCAACTGGCAAGCCTGGAAGATCGCCAAGGCTCTCGGCATCTCCCAGTTCAAGGGCCTCGCCCGCTTCGATACGCTGCAGGCTTACTACTCCATCGCAGGCCGCGACCTTGAGCGCGATATCGTTCCCCTTCTCGAAGCGGAGAAAACCGGCCTGCTGGTTTGGAGCCCTCTTGCCGGCGGCCTGCTCTCCGGCAAGTTCAGCCGTGAGAACCCGAAGCCTGAAGGCACGCGCCGTTCCGAGTTTGATTTCCCGATCGTCGACAAGGAGCGCGCATGGAAGATCCTCGATGCTATCGCTCCCATCGCCAAGGCGCATAACTGCAGTCCGGCCCGCGTTTCCCTGGCGTGGTTGCTGGCCAAGCCGGTCGTAACCTCCGTCATCATTGGAGCCAAGCGCCTGGATCAGCTCACCGACAATTTAGCTGCGGTCGACCTGACGCTGAGCACAGAGGAAATCAAATTGCTCGACGACGTCAGTGCTTTGCCGCCGGAATATCCAGGCTGGATGCTTCCCTTCCAGGGAGCAAACCGGCTCAAAGATGTCCCCCGTCCAACCGTCAAACCGTAGCAACGCGCAAGACCGTGCATGAGGATTCCTTGAGGAATCCTCATGCGCGCATTGCAAGAGTCCTGAGTCAGCGACAGTTTTAACGATTGCTTCCAATTCCCCATTGGAGCTTGAGGCCCAAGCGGATGGTCGCCGGCAGCGCGGGATACCCTATTGGTGCGATGTGCTGGTTGTTGGTCAGGTTTTCCGTCTGGCCATAGACTCCGACCCAGTTCAGCAATTGATAGCTCGCTCCCAAGTCGATCTTGGCATATCCGTAATCCAGGTTGCGGTTCGGAAGCAACAGGCTGTTCAAGCCGTTTATGTCTTCGTAGCCAAGAAAGTCTGAGTCATCTGACCGGCTGGCGAACGCAGTGGAAAGAATCGCCGCTAGCTTCCTGGTTGAATACGTTGCCGTAAAAAAGCCCGTGTGCGGCGCTCGCCGGAAAGGCCGCGCACCCTGCAACGGCGAATCTTCACCGATGGGAATGCCGTTCGGAATCCCGCCGTACGTAGGAATGGGGCCCAGCAGCGCCACGTCGTCGTTGGCAAAGGACCGCTGCACCACAGCATCCAGGTAGGTATAGCCGCCGCGGAGAAAGATGTTGCGCCCGATTCCGTCTTCGACTGTCGTTTCCACACCCAAGCCCCGATAAGCCTCGGTGTTCAGGCTCTGCTCATAGGCACCATTGGCTTGCAAAAACTGCTCCAACTGGTTCTGCTGAAGGGGTGTAAGACTCGGCAGCAATTGCGGAATCAGATTCAGACCAACGTACTCGATCTGCCGTCCGAACTCATTGTGAAAGAAGCTGGTGCGGAACATCAGCCGCTCGCCAAAGAACGCCTGCTCCACGCCGCCTTCGTAGGTTCGCGTGGCGGGCGCCTGAAGTGGGGAAATATTCAACTGCTGTATTGTCGTTTCTCCGCCGTTTTGCTTGTTGTTTTCCAAGAACTGGTAGAGCGAATAGAACTGATCCGTCAGCGATGGCTCCCGCACTGCATCGCCAAAATTGAAGAGGACACGCGTCCCGCTGAAGATTCCCTTCCTTGGACGCAGCGCATAGTACGAGAGCCCTGCCCGCGGCGACGTCTGCGTCCCAAACAGCGAATAGCGCTCCAGGCTGCCTCCGAGCGTGTAGAAGAACCGGCTCTTGAAATCTCCATGCACCGCTGCCAGGTAGTCGTAATTGCTCCGCTCCACAGGCGTCAGATAGGTGCTATTGGGCGCAGCACCGCGCTCGTCCTCGTAATGAAATCCGGCCGTTGCAATAATATGCGGCGTAAACCTGTAGTCGGCCTGGTACACCAGCTGATCGCGATTCGAAACGATCTGATGGCCCTGCGGGTAAGTGCCTGCATAGTCCAGCAGGACCGGTCCCGTCACCGAGTAGCCATTGGCGCCGGTGATCGTCACCGGGTAGCCGAAGCTGTCTCCATACGCGTCGAATGTCCCGCTTCCGCTCTGCTGCCACAGGTTGTATTGCTCACGCTTGCGCGTCGCCCCGTAGCGCACGCTCTGGTGGAAGTCTGGGGTGGTCTGGTTGTCGATGGAGCCAGAGAAGAAAAAGTCCTGATCTTTCTGCGTGGCGCTGTCGGCGACATGATAAAAATCCCAGGCGTTCGGCACGCCTGTTCCATCTACGCCGTAATGCAGGGTGGCTCGAATCTGCGTGTTGCCGCTTAGTTGCCAGCCGAGATTTGCCGCAGTTGTCGCTACGTGGTACTCGTCGTTGGGTAAATCGTTGCCGGTCTGAAGCCAGCTGAAGGCGCCGAGGTAATCCAGCTTGTTGTGTGCCCCGGCCGCTTCCAATTCCTCACGCGAAGTGTTGAAGTTACCCGCATCGCCGTGGAAAAGCAGCGACGGAAAACTTGTTGTCCCATGCGGTGTCGTCAGGCTGACCACGCCGCTGGAAGCATCCGCACCATAGAGGCTCGAGTTAGGTCCGCGATAGACTTCCGCTTTTTCGACAGCGGTGATTGACAGCGGACCAAAATCGAAGCCGCCACCCAGGTCGCCGGCATAGACCCCGTCGATCATCACTTTGTTGGAAGTGGAATCGCCGCCGCGCACAAACAGAGAAGTGACCGCCCCCATCTGACCGGACTGCACCACAAACGTTCCCGGCATCAGGCGCAGATCGCTTACAAGGTCGCTGCGCAGGTCCAGATCCAGCGGACCTAGCACCGATGTAGCCGCGCTAGTTTGTGCCTGCGGTGTCGGTGTTCCCGTCGCGGTGACCACGATCGATTCCCGCACCCACTCCGGCTCAAGTACGACATTCCGTTCGATGTTATCCAACGGGCCGGCATAGAAGCCGGGCGTCTCAATCTGGCGAAAACTCTTGGCCGAAACGACAAGAAAGAGCCGGCCCGGTGTTCCAGTCAGGACCTGAAAACTCCCGTCGGCGGTGGAAACGGCAGTCGCAATCACTTTTCCATTGCTCAAGACTGAGACCGTTGCGCCCGTAACCTTGGCGCCGGACGGGTCAGTTACCACGCCGCGGATGGATGCGGCCGTGCACACCGCAGCACATGCGATAAAAATAAGGACGATTATTGTCGTGAAAGGCACGCGGCTCAATCGAGCGCGTGGAGATGCGGAAACTGGCATGATGGCTCCTTCGTTCCCCTCGGAACGTAAGCGGGTAAAAAGCGCCGAGGACCGGTCTCCTGACTTGCGCCTACTTCAGCCACCTTCCCAAAAACCGGACACATTCGGCCCGTTCCCAGTGGTTTGATGGGTTGTTTCGCGTGCTACGAAACAGCCTTGGCTGAAATCCTGCCTTGCCCGATACGACGGGCTCCCAAGCAGGGGCGCTCACAGTTGCGGGGCAGTAGCGGGTTCTCACCGCTTTCCCGAGCATCCTGACGATTGCCGTGGTGAATCGCGCTGCCTTAAAGTTCAGGCAGCCGGTATCTCATGGAACCATTTTCCATGACATGAACTTTTATAGACGGATCAGGCCGCGAAGTCAAAAGACGCGGTGCAAAACAGTTCAGCCAGACACTTGCTCACGCGACAGGGAAATGTGGTGACCCCGGCATGATTCGAACATGCGACAAGCAGTTTAGGAAACTGCTGCTCTATCCACCTGAGCTACGGGGCCACAATCGAGGTTATGGTGTTCTGCGTTATCGTCTCAACCAACGGTATTTTACATCACCTCGTCGTCAGACGGCCAAAGAGCACTTGAACTGCGCCCAGGCCGGATGAGGTGAAGAATGTCAATTCTCTAGGAGTTCGTCTGCTGTAATGACCGCCTAAGCGGCTCTGGGGTGATCTTTGAAATGCCAACCATTGGTCAGGAACGGCCGGCCCTCATTCCTACCACGGCTCAAGAACCGCAAAGCAATCGGCGTGATCGATGAAGACACGCTTGAAGAGCTATGTCGCATCTGACGGCTCTTGCCGGTGATGTTTCGCCACTCGCATCCTAGTCGATCTCCCGAACGCGATTTTCATCTGCCCTCATTCCCGCTCCGTTGACCAGTGAAGACTCCGCATTCTTTTTCTGCCAGTTTTCCTCTGCCAGCACAGTGATGGAATCCATTTTCTTCTTCTTTAAGGCAATGTCGATTCCCGGCAATTCTTTTTGCGTGAGCTTTTGGAAGTCATCGATCACATCCTGCAGTTCATGACCGAGTGAATCAGTTCGGGCGACCTGATAATCCGTGGGCTTGCCGTCGTATCCCGTCACCGACCCATAAAGCTGACCCAGCAGTTCGCGGATCCGTTCTTCGCCGGTAATCATGCCACCTGCCTTGGTCGCGACGATCTTCGAACGTAACGTGTCACAGTCCGCCGCGAGTTTCTGCAAGGTCATGCGTAGCGGATCTTTCTCGGGAAGCTTGGCTGCCCGCTCGTTGGCTTCGTCACGCACCCCTTCGATCGCCTCAACTCCATACGTCATGTGCTCAAGCAGCTTGTACACTTTCATCGCGAGATCGAATTGCGCCTTGCGTTCGTCGATCGAATATTTGGACCGCGGATCTATCACTACATTCAGTTGCTCTATGTAGGTTTGATCTCCCTTGGTAAGCTTCACTGTGTAATTGCCCGGGAGCACGCGGGGCCCCACCACAGCCTCACCGAGCGCCGAAGCTGCCGGGGCGACCGCCGGCGGTCTCATGTGCATTCCCCAGCCCGCCCGGTTCAGCCCGCGATGCTTCGTTCCGGCCACCGTGTCCACCAGCTTACCGTCCTGATCGAAAATCTCGATCTTCAGATCGCCGAAGATGTGCCGCCCTTTCTGGTAGTAGGTAATCTGCGCGTCGGAGGGGCGGTTCCTTCCCTGAAAGGTTTCGTCGCCTTCCACCCAGCCCCCGCCCACTTCGAAGTACTGGATTGCCGGCCTACCGGGAATAAGCGAGGCCTCTTTCGTCATCAGGTCGGGTGTGAGCGCGCGTAAAGGAGAGATATCGTCGACGATCCAGATGCCGCGCCCGTGAGTTGCCAGCACCAGGTCGGATTCGCGTGCCTGCAGCGCGATGTCGTCAACCGGCACATCTGGGAAGTCCGACCCTTTGTATTGCGCCCAACGCTGCCCGCCGTCGATCGAAATCCAGAGGCCGAACTCCGCGCCCAGAAAGAGCAGATTGGGGTTGACCGTGTCTTCCTTGATGACGTGGGCAAATCCGCGGACGCCGTTCTCCTGTGCCGGAAGCGCCTTCCAGGTCTGTCCGTAATCCGTAGTTTTGTAGACGTACGGCTTCATATCGCCAAACGTGTGCCTGTCGAATGTGGCATAGGCCGTGGCTTCGTCGAAGCGGCTAGCCTCGATCGTTGTGACCCACGAATTCTTTCCCAGGCCGCTGACGTTCCCCACCACATTTGTCCAGGTCTTGGCGCCGTCGCGAGTCACTTGCAGGTTGCCGTCATCGGTGCCAACCCAAATGATCTGGCCGTTCTTGGGCGACTCGGAGATTGAATAAATCGTGGTGTGCATCTCCGCCGAAGAGTTGTCAACGGTTACGCCTCCCGATTCTTCCTGCTTCTGCTTTTCCGGATCGTTGGTCGTGAGATCCGGTGAAATGCGCTCCCAGGACTGGCCGTGATCGCGCGAGCGGAACAAGAATTGGGCCCCAATATAAATCGTTCCCTTCTCATTTGGACTCATGTGAATCGGCGTATTCCAGTTGAAGCGCAGCTTCTTTTCGCCGTAATTGGGCCAGGGATGGAGGTCGCGGGTCTCGTGGGTGTATCGGTTCTCCCGTCCGATGGTGCCCCCCTGAGCTTCCGCGTAAAGGTAGTCCGGATCGGAAGGGTCCTCGAACATCCAGAAGCCGTCGCCGCCGTACATGTTTTCCCAATTCGAGTTGGCCACTCCGCCTGGAAACGACGAAGGGCCCACCCACGAACTGTTGTCCTGCAAGCCGCCGTAGACGCGATAGGGGTCGGCGTTGTCAGTGCTCACGTGATAAAACTGCGAAACCGGCAGGTTCAACTGGTGCTTCCAGCGGTTGCCGCCGTCTTCGCTACGCCACAGGCCCCCGTCATCGCCGACAATCACAACATTCGGATTCTTTTGGTCAATCCACACATCGTGAAAGTCGCCGTGCGCCGAGCCTGAAACCACATTGAAGCTTTTTCCTCCATCGTTGCTCAGCAGCAGAATAAGGTCGGGTTTGAATATCTTGTTTTCATCCTTCGGATCGACGATCAGATTGCCGAAATAAAACGGACGCCACACCACGTAATTGCTGGCATCGAGCGCGGTCCAAGTCGCCCCGCCGTCGTCGGACCGGTAAAGTCCTCTACCTTTTTCCGCTTCGATGTTGGCATAAATCACTCGCGGTTTAGAGGGCGCCACCTGCACCGCCACGCGGCCCCATGGCTTGGGCGGCAGTCCCTTGGCGTTGCTGTCGGTGACTTCGCTCCAGTGCGCGCCGCCGTCGGTGGACTTGAACAGGCCACTGCCCGGACCTCCCGAGCGAAATGTCCAGCCCTGCCGCCGGAAATCCCACATAGCCGCGTAGATGGTCTTCGGCTCCTGTTTGCTGCTCGCGATCATGGCGCAGCCGCTCGATCCGTTCGCCCCGGCAAGAACTTTGTTCCAGGTCTTGCCGCCATCGGTGGTACGGAAAACTCCGCGCTCATCGTTGTCGTCCCACAGATGCCCTGTGGCGCAAGCCAGCACATCGCTGCCGTCGGATGGATTCACCAGAATCTTGGCGATGTGTTCCGAGTCCTTCAGGCCAACATTGGTCCAATTCTCCCCGCCGTCGGTCGACTTGTAGACACCGTCGCCCACGGACACGCTGTTGCGCACCCAGGCTTCCCCGGTTCCCACCCAGACCGTCTTTGAATTCGAGGGATCAATCGCCACCGCCCCAATCGACTGCACGTCTTCGCGATCGAACACCGGCTTGTAAGTCGTGCCGCCGTTTACCGACTTCCAGACACCGCCGCTTGCCGCACCCACAAACACGGTGATGCGTCCGTCTTCTTCGACGCCATCCAGTGCGGCGATGCGGCCGCTCATGGTTGCCGACCCGATGTTGCGCGCCGGCAATCCTGAAACAGTGGCCGAATCGAAGCGGTAGGGCGCCTGCGCCCCAGCGAGGCATACCCCGCACAGCAGCGCAGCTCCGGCAGCCCACGCGCGCAACGACAGCCGAAATGGAGAAAATCGAGCGGAACCATTCATGATTGCGAGTCCTTTTCCCGGCGAGAAATGCCGCTTCCAGCCACCAGGCGCGGCCGGATTACTTCTTTTCCGCTGTAGTTCCCGCCTGCAGCGAAGCGGGAAGCGCAAAGTCAGCGTGATCGATGGTCACATTCACTTCCAGCTTCTGCACCGTGGTGGTTGAATCTTCCGGATGTTCCTTCGTACCTTGCGAAATTGAGAACGGAAACATCACCCCTGTCACCGGCTTGTAGGAGCCCAGCCCCATCACCCGTTCCCGAACCGAGCCGCGGATGAACTGCTGAATCCCTCTGCGAATCTCCATGAACGTATCCGGATCGAGGTAGTCATAGACGATGTCGCCGTTCTTCAACGTCACTTTCAGGCGCAACGCGTCGTCCCCATCCACAACATCGTGGCCCAGATACTCAACCGTGCTGCCCTTTTCTTTGTAACTGACCAGGGGCCCTTCGAAGTCAGCTTCCAGCAGCAGGTCGCGTATGTCGTCTTCGCCCATCAACTCCGGGTCCTTCTTCCCGTTAAAGGGTTGAATCTGCCAACCGGTTGTGCCGTCGTAGGCTTGCACTGCCGTCATGCCCTGCAGCGAAAATGTGGTCCGGACAAGGTTTGGCCGCTCGTTCTCCTGGCTCCAGGCAGCGGTGAAGCCGCCGCTGCTATCGAGTCTGCAGGTCATGCGAAGGGTCATGATGGCCTTCAACTTCTCCATCCCGCCCCTGGCCTGGATGTTTTTCGCAATCAGTTCGTCCGCGGTCTGGCAGTGGGAAAAGACACCGCAGAAGCAGACAGCAATCAGCACGTACAAGGCGTGACGCATTGACCAGACTCCTGTTTATGAGGGACTTGACGAATACGGGAACGGGAGACTGCACATTAACCGCAGGTAGAGGCATTTGTCAAGGATCTGTTGGGCAGGAAACGGGCTTAAAGAGCAGGAAAAAGAGGCCACGAAGGCGAGTCTTCCTTTCTATTCAATCCTCTAACCCACAGTTTGTGAGACCTTGGCCGGTTAGAGATCTGACTGTCTGTTTTCAGAAAGCTGAAGAGCACGCAAGCGGCATCCTTTTGAGACAATCGCGCTGAGACTGCTGCGGAATCCAGGCGTCGACTAAGCGTCGTTTGCGTTGCTGAGGGCCGAAACTGCTTTGCAGGCAATCGGCACTTTCGCGCATAGTAACGATATGCAACCCGCCATCGCATCACTTGAAAGGGATTAGCAAATAAACATGAGCATTGAAGAAGCCCGTGAATGAACCAAACTCACAGACCGAATGAGAACTTCATGCGCGACTAGTCAACTCTCATGCCATTTGTAAAGGATTGATCCTGAGTTGTCGGCTACTCGAGTTGTCGGCTACTCGTCAGTGTCGTTAACACATAAAATGTCCGGTGGTGGTAGCAAGTCGGAGCTTTGGCCGTACGAACGGTTGCGCAACAGACCGGCGATTGGCGATACATTTAAGCAACCAAGACTCCGGTTCTGTGGGCAGATGGCCCACCGGCTCTCTCAGTTTTCGGGGATTAGGCATTACAGGATTCGCATTGAGGCGCTCTAAGCCATTTCACTGCGTCTTCGGGTAGAAAGAGTGGAATGGCTTAGCGACATGAAGCGACATGCTCGCCGAGACGCACCAGCCTTACGCGCTGATTGCCTGTATCTGCAATATAAAGACGGCCTGCTCCATCGAAGTTGATTCCAGATGGCCGGTTCAGTCGCGCGCATTCCGCTGGGCCTCCATCACCGCTGTAACCAGCTGCCCCAACGCCTGCGATCAACTGGACTGACTGATTTGCCAGATTGACACAGCGAATTTGGTTAGCGCCAGATTCGGCAAAACAGAGGCTTTCAGGAGATTGAAACGCGAGACCCGATGGCTGGCGCAGATTGGAAAGGACTGTGGTAACCCGGCCTGTGCCTGCTTCAACACGAAGAATGCGGCCCAGCTTACTGTTCATTACGCCGTCAGCAATGAAAAGATTGCCAGCTGAGTCCAGTGCGAGTCCAGAAGGCGCGGCCAGCCTCTGAGAGAGGGCATCTTCTCGCTCGGGGGTCTCTGTGTCGGATCCGGTTCCGGCATAGGGCTCGACGCTCCCATCGGAGCGCGAGATGCGCCACACTCGGTGTCCATTCGGATCGGACAAGTAAAAATAATCGGCATTGGCCACCAAAGCTGCAGCGTAATAAAGGAACAGACCAAACGAATTAGAGTTCTTCGGCGTCGTTGCAAAACTATCGATCTGTCCCGATTCAAGATGGCGAACGATTCGATTATCGTTATCCGAAAAGAAGACTCCTCCGGATTCGCTGACCCAAAGGCCCTGCGGATAACTTATTGACACCTTCGAAACAGGTCCAGGCTCCAGGAACCGCACAGGGTCGCCGCCACCCGCCACTGTGGTGACATTGCCGCCGGCGTCCACTCGCAGTACCCGTTGACTGAAGCTGCTTGTTACATACAGGAAGCCGCCAGGCGCAGGAAAAACGTTTGCTGGTTCCCACAATTGTGCACGAACCCCGGGCCCAGTTTGCGCCGACGAAGACGGTAGCCCATTCCCAACGATCGTTTCAATTACCTGGCTGGAAGCACCGATTCGCCTGATTCGGAATTGTTCGGCCACAACGATCTCGCCTGCAGAATCGACCGCCAGGTCGGTCGGGATGGTTATATTGGCAAGACTTGCTTTAATTCCATCGCCATTGAATGTCTGCCTCCCCGTTCCGCCGTAAACCGACACATGACCGGACTTCAGATCGATCTTCAGGATTCTCGATTGATTACCCTGCGCCACGAAAAGATGACCCAGCTCATCTACGCCGATGGAGTGAGGATTATCGTAATCGTTGAGTTCACGGTTCTCATGCGGAAGGCGAAGACTAATCGACTCAAGCTTACCTGTCTGTGCTACACGATATACAACAGGCTCCAAGGTTGAGAAGTACACGGTTTCGTCTGCGCCTATAGTGATCGATTGCGGGTATTTCAAGGGACTCGACGTGGCGTCCGTCCCCACCTGAGTTGCTCCATGTTTTCCATTCCCCGCTATCAGAGAGACCGCGCCGGAATCCAAGGAATAACTCTTGATCTGAAGGGCATCGCAAAGGTACAACAGGCCGGATGGTCCGAAGGTCATCCGGCCCACATCCCGAACCGCGTAGGGCGATCCTGGCGGTCTGTACGGCGTCGTAAACACAGTCGAGAGGACGCCAGTATTGGCATCGACACGCAGAAGGGCACCTGACTCAGCAATGTAAAGATTGCCTGTCGCGTCCGCTGCCAGACTTGCCGGATTCAATAGCGGCGAGGCAGTTGCCGCAACGCCGTCACGATGTTGGCCTCGCACACCACTTCCGGCGTAAACGGTAACTTGGCCGTCGATCCCCAGGCGATACACCCGGCTAAGCGGTTGAATAGTAAAAAAGATATCGCCGGAGGAATCCATTGCCAATCCCGCAATTCCCCCAAAACTGAAGTCCGTGCCCGGAATATTGTTGTCTGCTGAGCCTGCAACAGTTTCAATGGTCGAGGTCGGGCCTTGAGCCGAAGCAATCCCGACGACCTGTGTCAGCAGGAAAAAAGCGAGTAGCCGAAGTGAATATCGTTTCTTCACTGCTGTCGATTATTGCTCATCCTCCTCTGAAGGAGGAAGGTTCGCCTATTCGCTGCGATGAAAAATCCAGGGTAAGCTTGGCCGCCACAATCCAGATTACGTTGGCACCGCTATAAGCCGAATTGGTAGATTGGCTAATCCGCTGCGCGATTCTAATATACGATCTAACGACAATATGTTGGTGTGAAGGAACAAACATCTGGATTCTGGCGACTCCAAGTGCGCCTGGAAACCCCGAGGTATTCCCGCTACCAACGGGATGTGGCTTGAGGCTATGGAGGAATTCGGCGGTTTTCTCAGCCAGCCAGCGGATCCATTACAAGTGGAGAGCTCCGAATCCGCGGTCAACACGAAGAGGAGTCAGCATGATATTCAAGGACCAACGAGGAAGGACCTGGCTGAGCGCTCCAATGCTGCTCGCCGAGCGCGATGCAAATGGCGCGAGTCGGCCGGGTGATTGCCCATCGGTCTTCTGCTGTCTCATTTTCATCATTGCATTGTTCTGTCCTTCGATGGCGATGGCTTCACACCGGCTGGCCGATGACTATATTCGCACTGATTTCACTGTGGAAGACGGTCTTCCAGACAACGTTGTGAACGCAATCGTTCAAACCGCGAACGGCTTGCTTTGGGTCGGAACTGAGTCGGGTCTCGTCAGCTTCGACGGACGGGAGTTCAGCCCGATCAATATTCGCGTCCCGGGGTCGCCCCCTCAAGGCGCGGTAAACACCCTTGCGGAAGCGTCAAACGGCGATCTATGGGTTGGGACCGATGCCGGGGTCGTGCTTATCCCGAGGATGGCACTCGATCAGTTTGACCCTGCGAAGTTAACTTTTTATCGATTGGGATCTCGGGCAACCAACAAGGTTGTAGTGGTCTTTCAGACACGTGAAGGTGTGCTATGGGCCGGAACCGACCATGGTCTCTTTCGGCAAGACGCGGGAAGATTCGTGCTCGTAACTCAGACGCAGGAATTATCAATCGGCCGAATTTCCCAGACCTTGGACGGTCATTTGCTCTTGATTACCAGCCGCGGCTTCCTAGAGTGGGACGGCCACCGGGTCATGGAACATCCAGGACTGGCAGCTAGCTTCGGCGTGCGTGACGATGAAATCTTTAGCGTGCTCCAGGACCGAAGTGGAGCAACTTGGTATTGCACAAGCAAAGGCATCGCACGCCAGGTTGGCCACTCATTCACCCGGTTGCATCCGCTCGATCTCTGGAAAGCGGCGGCATTTCGA
>Ga0182012_10005136_pt1 | contig 13585 bp, 14 predicted proteins | sample 612S2SmetaG_FD_120486 | JGI IMG/M metagenome (GOLD analysis project Ga0182012, IMG submission 120486) | Permafrost microbial communities from Stordalen Mire, Sweden - 612S2S metaG | ecosystem: Environmental > Terrestrial > Soil > Wetlands > Permafrost | place: Sweden: Stordalen | collected... | reverse complement strand
GAGACCAGCTCGACGAAGTCGACGGCGTCCCTCACCCGGTCCTTTGACTCCTTCGTGTAGAGCGCCACGGAGGCAACGCTAGCGGGCGAAGGCCCGGGGCACCTCCAGGTCGGTGTAGGCCCGGATGCAGTAGCGGTCGGTCATTCCGGCAAGGTAGTCGGTGACCCGCGCCGCCAACTCGGCTTCGCCGCTCCCGGGCCCCCCGGGGGGGCTCGCGGGCAGCAGCTCGGGCTGCTCGGTGTAGTGCGCGAACAGCCGCCGCAGGACGGCCGAGATCTTCGCCCGCTCGGCCCTCACCGCGGGCCCCAGGTAGACGCGCTCGAACATGAAGTCCCGCAGGGCCGACATCGCCGGCCCCGCGGTCGGGCCCTGGACGATGTCCCCGGCCCGCTCGGAATGCTCGACGACGTCGTGGACCAGCGCGTCGATCCGCTTCGATCCGGTCTCCCCCAGGACCGCGATCGGCCCGGCCGGAAGGTCTCCCTCCGCGAGCAGTCCGGCCCGCAGCGCATCGTCGATGTCATGGTTGATGTAGGCCACCCGGTCGATCAGCCGCACGATCCGGCCCTCGAGCGTCCGCGGCAGCTCGGCCCTGCTGGAGTGCCCCAGGATCCCGTCCCGGACCTGCTCGGTCAGGTTCAGCCCGGCCCCGTCGCGCTCGAGCACGTCGACGACCCGCAGCGAGTGCTCGTAGTGGCGGAAGTCGAGGCCGAAGCGCTCTTTGAGGCAGCTGTCGAGGACCTCCTCGCCGATGTGCCCGAAGGGCGGATGGCCGAGGTCGTGTCCGAGGCCGATCGCCTCGACCAGGTCCTCGTTCAGCCGCAGTGCCCTGGCGACCGTCCGCGAGATCGCCGAGACCTCGAGCGTGTGGGTCAGGCGGGTCCGGTAGTGATCGCCCTGGGGCGCCACGAAGACCTGGGTCTTGTGCGTCAGGCGCCTGAAGGCCTTGCAGTGGACGATCCTGTCGCGGTCGCGCTGGAACGGCGTTCGCAGGCGGCAGTCCTCCTCAGCCCTGCGGCGCAGGGCCGGGTAGGAGCGGGCCGCGAGCGGCGAGAGCAGCCGCTCCTCCTCGTCGATCAGCCGGCGGGCGAAGGCCGCGGCGACCGTTTCCTGTTCGCTGGTCGAGCTCACACCTCGATTGTGCCAGCGCCCGCCCTGGGGCCGGCCGGCGTCTAACGCTCGCGTTTCCAGTCCCCGCGGCCCGAGAGCTTGCCGGCCCAATGGCTCCAGCGGCTCGCGTCGGGGGTCTCGGTGAAGACCGGGGCGCCCCCGCCCGGGGGCGGGAGGGCCGTGACCTCGGCTGCGTCGATCCGCAGGTCCACCCCGCGTTCGTGCAGCGAGGCGACGTCCTCGGCCGGCACGAACCGCTGCCCCAGGCGGCCCGTCGCGATCACGATGCCGTGGAAGATGTCCTGTTCGGAGGCCGCCACGACGTGGTGCACTGTGCCGACCTGATCGCCGTCGCTCGAGAGCACGGGGATGCCCTTCTCGAGCAGCGGATAGGCGATCGGCAGACCCTCGTCCATCCCCCAACCCTAGTGGCAGGGGATCAAGATGGCCTAATAGCCGGCGAAGGCAGGCATCAGCCGCAGGTGGGCGTGGTGCTCGAGCGTCGCCGCGATCGCCCGTTCCACCTGGCCCAGCACCTCCTCGCCCGCCGCCGGGGCGTCGCTCAGCGCCCGCCCCAGCGCCGCCGTCATGAAGTCGTGGGCCTCCTCGTCGAGCGCGAACGACCCCGCCTCGCAGGCGCCGCAGACGACGCCCCCGGCGGCGCCGGAGAAGCCGACCAGATGCTCGTGCTCGCCGCAGTTCGCGCAGGCCCCCAGCTGCGGCGCGAGGCCGGCCGCCAGCAGCAGCTTGAGGCGAAAGCTCAGCGATCCCGCCCGCCCCGCGGCCGCCTCGGCGTCATGGGGGCGCCCGGCCTGTTCCTCGAGCAGCGCCAGCTGGCGGCAGAGCAGGTTGAAGACCCCCGGGTGAGGCTCGCCCGTCTCGAACAGGCGTCCGACCGCGTCGCAGGCGCGGGCGGCTGCGTCCAGCGCCCGGGCGTCGCCGCGCAGCCGCGGGTGTCCCGAGACCGTCTGCGCGCCGGTCACGGTCAGCAGCTCGCCTCGGCCTTCGTGGAGCTCGATCTGCAGGCGGAAGAACGGCTCGAGGCGCCCGCCGAAGCGGCTCCGCGCCCGCCGGACACCCTTGGCGATCGCGCCGATGCGACCCCGGGCGGGTGTGTAGAGGTGCAGGATCCGGTCGGCCTCGCCGTAGCGCAGCGAGCGCAGGACGACGGCCTCGGTCTTCAGGGGGCCGGGCATCGCCGATCGAGTCTAGGACCGCCGGCGGCGCCAGGCGGGGCGAGCCGCGGGGCCCGCCGTGGGGTGGCGGCAGACCCGCAGGCGCCGGTTCAGCCGCTATATATTCTGAAGTAATGAGCGATGTGACCGTCTACACGACCGAGCCGTGCTCCTTTTGTGCCCGCGTCAAGGGCCTGTTGGACGCCCAGGGCGTCGCCTACTCGGAGGTCAACCTCTCGAAGGACGCCGACGGCAGGATCGAGCTGGTCAAGCTGACGGGGATGATGAGCTTCCCCCAGGTCGTCGCGGGCAGCCGGCTGATCGGCGGCTTCAGCGAGGTCCAGGCCGCGGTCCAGGACGGCCGGCTGCAGGAGCTGCTGGCCGGCTGAGAGCCCGTGGGCGCGGGGGGCGCTGGCAGTTCTCGCAGACGTAGGTCCCCCGCCCGGCGACGAGCAGCTTGACGATCGTCGCTCCGCAGTTGACGCACGGCTCGCCGGCGCGGAGGTGAACCTTGAAGCGGTCCTGGAAGGAGCCGCGGACGCCGTCGACGTGCTGGAAGTCGTCGATCGAGGCGCCCTTGGCGTCGATCCCGGCCGCGAGCGCCGCGATGATCGTCTCGCGGAGCCTCGCCGTCTGGGCCACGCTGAGCGACCCGGCGGGTCGGCGCGGGTGGATGCCCGCGCCGAACAGGGCCTCGTCGGCGTAGATGTTCCCGACCCCCGCGATCCGCCGCTGGTCGAGCAGCAGCGCCTTGACGGGCGTCCTGCGGCCGCGCATCACCGCGCGCAGGTGGGCGCTCGTGAAGCCCTCGTCGAACGGCTCGAGGCCCAGCCGGGCCGCGAGGAACGCGCTGCGGGCCTCGCCTCCGAGCAGCAGCTCGCCGGTCCCGAACCGCCGCGGATCGACGACCACGAGGTGCACCCGGCGCGGCCCGCCGCGACGCTGCCCGGCGCGGGGGCCGAGCTCGATCCGCACCCTGGTGTGCGCCGGCTCGGTCTCGGGGTCGGCCAGGACGGCGCCGGTCATCCGCAGATGCTGGGCGAGGTGAACGTCGCCCTCGAGCTCCCACAGGAGGTACTTGCCCCGGCGGCCGAGCGCGATCACCCGCCGGCCGGTGAGCGCGTCGGCGAGCTCCGCGGGGGCCAGCGGGCGCGACCAGCGCGGGTCGAGGATCTCAACGGCGAGGATCCGCCTGCCCTCGACGAGCGGCGCCAGCTGGCGGCGGATCGTCTCGACCTCGGGCAGCTCGGGCACCGGGTCAGCTTATGAAGCTCCGCCCCGGAAGCCCCTCGGCGCGAGCCCCGGCGAGCCAGGCCAGCGCCGTCGCCCCGACGTCGGCCATCGGCCCGTCGTGGCGACGGCCGTCGCGCTGAGCACCCTCGGCCCGGGCGCGCTCCATCTCGCCGCTGCTGGCCAGCAGCGGCACGTACTCGCGTGTGTGGTCGGTTCCGGCGTGGGCGGGGTCGACGCCGTGGTCGGCGGTGACGATCAGCACATCGCCCGGGCCGAGCGCCGCGAGGATCCGGCCGAGCGCGGCGTCGATCAGCCGCAGCGCATGGTGGAAGCCCGCCGTGTCCTTGCGGTGGCCGTAGAGCTGGTCGGTCTCGATCAGGTTGGCGAAGATCAGCCCCGGCCGGCGCTCGCCGAGCAGCCGCTCGACGCTGGCCAGCGCCTGCGCGTTGCTGGCGCCGGGATGGGCCGAGGTGACGCCTCGCGAGGCAAACAGGTCATCGACCTTGCCGACCGCCATCACCTCGACTCCCGCGTCCTCGAGCTCCTCGAGATAGCTGCGTGACGGCGGCGCGAGCGCCAGGTCGCGCCGTCCCGCGGTCCGCACGAAGGCCCCCGGCTGACCGCTGAAGGGCCGCGCGATCACCCGCCCGACGGCGTCGGGTCCGCTCATCACCGCCCGCGCCGCGGCGCACGCCTCGTAGAGCTCGCCCGGCGGGACGCGGTCGACGTGGGCTGCGAGCTGGAGCACCGAGTCCTGGGAGGTGTAGAGGATCAGCGCCCCGCTGCGCAGGTGCTCGGCGCCGAACTCCTCGATCGCCGCCAGGCCGTTGTCGGGGCGGTTGCAGATCACCTTGCGCGCCATCGCGCGCTCGAGGCGATCCACGAGCCCGGCCGGGAAGCCGTCCGGGTAGGTCGGTGCGGGGGCGGGCAGGCTCACCCCCATCAGCTCCCAGTGTCCGGTGATCGAGTCCTTGCCGGGGCCGAGCGGCGCGAGCCGGCCGTGGATCGCGGGGTCGGCCGCCGCGGGCACGCCGCGCAGCTCGAGGATCGAACCGAGCCCGAGCTGCGCGAGCACCGGCAGCTCCAGTCCGCCGGTCGCCTCGGCCAGGTGGGCGAGCGTGTTGGCGCCCTCGTCGCCGTAGTCGCCGGCATCCGGCAGAGCCCCGGCGCCGCAGGCGTCGATCACCAGCACCACGGCTCGCCGCTGTGCGAGGTCGCTCATCGGAGGATGTCTACCGGGAACCGGTGGCGCGCGGGTGGGCGCCGAAGTAGGCGTCCTTGAGGCGGTCGGCGGAGAGGTGGGTGTAGACCTGCGTCGTCGCGAGGTCGGCGTGGCCGAGCATCTCCTGCAGCGAGCGCAGGTCGCAGCCGCCCGCCAGCAGGTGGGTGGCGAAGGTGTGGCGCAGCGTATGCGGGCTCATCCGCTGCTCGAGCCCGGCCCGGCGGGCGTGACCCTGGACGATCTTGTAGAGCCCCTGGCGGGTCAGTGCCCCGCCGCGGTGGTTTACGAACAGCCGTCCCTGGACGGCGTTGCCGACGAGCGCCGGGCGCCCGCCCCGCAGGTAGGCTCGGAGCGCCGCCAGCGCCTGGCGCCCGACGGGGACGATCCGCTCCTTCGAGCCCTTGCCGCGCGTGCACAGCAGGCCCTCCTCGAGGTCGATGTCGGCGAGCTCCAGCCCGACGGCCTCCGAGGCGCGCAGGCCGCACGCGTACATCAGCTCGAGCAGGGCCCGGTCGCGCAGCATGAGCGGTGTCTGCCCGCGGGGCTGGGAGAGCAGGCCCGCGACCTCCTCGCGAGTCAGGACTTTCGGCAGCCGCTGGGGCTTTCGCGGGCCCCGCAGCTCGGCCGTCGGGTCGTGTTCGATCGTCCCCTCGCGGCGCAGGTGCCGGTAGAAGGAGCGCAGGCAGGCGACCTTGCGACCGAGCGTCGTGGCGGCCACGGGCGCCCTGCCGTCGTGGCCGCTGGAGAGCTCGGCGAGGAACTCGGCCAGCTCGGAGTGCGTCGCGTTCTCGACCGTCCGGCCCCGGCGCTCGAGGTAGGCGCCGAACTGCCCCAGATCCGAGCGGTAGGCCTCGAGCGTGTTGCGGGAGAGGCCCCGCTCGAGCTCGAGATAGGCCAGGAAGTCGGCGATCTGCGCCGCCATCGGAGAGGGCCGTGGCGGAGGTGCAGCGGGTGCCGGCGGCGTGCCCGCTGCGCGGATCCCGGCCGTGCTGGCGGCCTCGGAGGTGATCGTCGCCGGCATCGGCATGAGCTTCGCCCCGCCGCATGGCCCTCCTGCACTGCAATCAGACGTTCAGCCTGCGCGCGAGCCAGTAGAGGGCGATGAGCGTCTTTGCGTCGCGGCACTCCTCGATCGCCTCGTCGAGCCGCTCGAGCGGCCAGGGCACGATCTCGATCCGCTCCTGCTCGCCGCTGTCGGCGCTGGCCTCGTGGAGCCCGGTTGCGGCGAACAGGTGGACCTGCTCGTCGGTGAAGCCGGCGCCGGTGTAGTAGCTGACGATCGGCTCCCAGCGCCGTGCGCCGCGGCCGATCTCCTCGGCCAGCTCGCGCCTGGCCGCCTCCAGGGGCTCCTCGCCGTCGCGGTCGAGGCGACCGGCGGGAATCTCGAGCAGGTCGGGCTCGCCGACCGCCTCGCGGGGTTGGCGGACGAGCCAGACGAGCTGCTCGTCGTAGGCGAGCATCGCGACCGCACCACGGTGCCGGACGATCTCGCGTGAGACCTCTTCGCCGTCGGCGTGGCGGAAGCGCTCGATCCGCACGTCGACGATCCTCCCGCTGTAGACGGTCTCGCCGCCGAGCGGCTCGAAGGAGCGCCCCGCGGCGGCGTCCCGGCCGCCGCTCACACGTGCTCCGCGGCGCCATCGGGGGTCCCGACGGCGACCGTCAGTTCGCCGAGCGCCGTCCCGCCGGCGAGGGCCGCCGCGAAGAACAGGGGGTCATCGGCGACGGGGCGACCCATCGTCTCGGCGGGCAGGCCGCTGGCGACGTAGGCGGGCAGGTCGACCTCGGCGCGGCGCCAGTCGTGGCGGGTGATCCGGGCGGGCCGCTCGACCTCGGGGGCGAGCACGGGCGGGCTGGGAGCAGCGCCGAAGATCGAGCCGAGGCCGGCCCGGAGGTCGGCGCCGACGGGCGAGCGCATGCCCGCCGGGAGTGCCACGGTGACCGGCTCGAGCAGCAGGTCGAGGACGGTCAGCGTGTGGTGGGAGATGCCGCGGTGGCGCGCCCGGCGCTCGCCGGAGGACATCCGCGCGACGAGCAGCGTCGGGCAGCCGAGGGCGAGGGCCACGTGGGCCGAGTCGAGTGCCAGCATGCCGCCGTGACCGAGACGCGAGCCCGACCCGACGATGCCCGGGCCGGGGCCGCAGAGCGCCGCGTCCCAGCCGAGCGTGCGCAGGCCGTGGTGCAGGGCGCCGCCGGTCGTGATCGCCTCGCCCTCGCCGCCGAAGCTTGCCCCGGCGGTCAGATGGCCGGCCAGCAGCCCCCGCTCGCGCAGCTCGGCGACGGTCCGCGAGTGCGAGCCCGGCAGGGCGCCGCCCTCTGTCTGGACGTAGCCGAGGCGCGCGCCGGGGTTGGCGCGGGCGAAGGCCCAGGCGACGGGCGCCAGCTGCCCGTGCAGGGCCAGCACGCCGGCGGGGCGATCGAGCGGCAGCTCGAGCGCCTCCTCCTCGACGGGGCGGACGGAGTGCTGCAGGCTCGTGTAGTTGAGCTTCATCACGCCGGCGCCCTCGGCGCCGGCGCCCTCGAGCCCGCGGCTGAGGTTGACGTGGACGACATCAAAGCCCCCGGAGCCGAGGCCGAGGTCGAGCGCCTCGACGTTCACGACGAGCTCGTCGCCGAGCTCGCAGGGCCCGACCAGCGAGATGTCGGCGATCGCCGGCCGCGGTCCCGCCGTGCCGGCGCCGGCGAGCTCGACGGTCAGGCGCTGCTCGCCGGCCCCGCTGACGTGGGGCTCGGTGGAGATGACGGTTGCGCGGCGGAGCTTCAGCATCAGCCGCTCAGGCTAGAAGGAGCTTCCGGGTGCACGGGACGCGACCTCCTCGATCAGCGCCAGGACGAGCTCGAGCATCTCCTCGAGCGCCCGGGCCGAGACCCGCTCGCCGGGCTCGTGGTTGCGCTCGGTGCCGTTGGCGAGGTTGACGGTCTGGAAGCCCTGGGCGATCAGCGCATTTGCGTCCGATCCCCCGCCGCTGTAGATGCGCGAGGGCTCATAGCCACACCTCCGCAGCGCCGCCTCCGCCGCCTGGAGCGGTGCGCTCGATCCCGCCAGGCGATAGCCGGAGAAGGTCCGCCGGAGGGAGACATCGAGATCGCACTCGCACTCGGGCCGGTTGGCGGCCTCGTGCAGGCGATCGACGATCTCCGCCGCCAGCGCCTCGCCGTGCTGATCGTCGACACCGCGGACCTCGGCCAGGAGCTCGCACCGTTCGGGGACGACGTTGATCGCGCTGCCGCCGGTGATCTCGCCGACGTTGACGGTCCCCTCCCCCTCGAGCAGGCCGTGGCGCAGGCTGGCGACGGCCTGCGCGGCCGCGAGGATCGCGCTGCGCCCGTCCTGCGGGCGGATCCCCGCGTGGGCAGCCGCGCCGCGGAACGAGGCCTCGATCCTGAAATGGCAGGGGGAGCCGACGATCACCTCGCCGATCGGCGAGGCGTGGTCGAAGACATAGCCGTAGGAGCTGCGCAGGAGCGAGGCGTCGAAGGCCGAGGACCCGGCGAGCGAGATCTCCTCACCGACCGTGAACAGCAGCTCGATGTCAAGTGGTGGAGCGGCGCTCGAGAGGTGGCGGGCGAGCGCCAGCAGCACGGCGACCGCCGCCTTGTTGTCGGCGCCGAGGATCCCCTCGTTGGCGTTCTCCCAGACGCCGTCCTCGAGCACCGGCTCGACGGGGGCCTGGAGGGGGACCGTGTCGAGATGGGCGCATAGCGCGACCGAGGGCCGCGGCGCCGATCCCTCGCCGGCCGGGGCGCGACCGGGGATCCGGGCCAGCAGGTTGCCGCAGTCCGAGCCGATCCGCGCGCCGGCGCCGTCCTCCTCGACGGCGATGCCGAGCGGGCGCAGCTCGGCGATGACCCGTTCGGCGCAGGCCCGCTCGGAGAGCGACGGGCTCTCGATGCGGCAGAGCTCCGCGAAGGTCCCGTTGAGGTAGCGGCGCTCGAGCTCGCCGACCCGCGATGGCGGCGCGGGTACCGTCACGTTCGCGCGGCGCCGTCGCCGGGGGGGCCGGCGACGGGGGCACGGGCGTCCTTGACCCGCACCTCCTCCCGGTCGGAGGCGCGGTCCAGCGACGCCGCGATGAAATCGCGGAACAGCGGCGCCGGGCGCTCCGGGCGGGACTTGAACTCGGGGTGGAACTGGGAGGCGACGTAGAAGGGGTGCTCGGCCAGCTCGATGACCTCGACGAGCCGCTCGTCGGGCGAGGTGCCGGAGACCCCCAGGCCTGCGCTTTCGAGCCGCTTGCGGATCGAGTTGTTGACCTCGTAGCGGTGGCGGTGGCGCTCGTAGATGACCGCCTCGCCGTAGATCTCGCGCGCCCTCGTCCCGTCGTGGAGCTTGATCGGGTCGGCGCCCAGGCGCATCGTCCCGCCGAGGTCTGAGACCTCCTTCTGCTCGGGCAGCAGGTCGATCACCGGGTGCGGCGTCTCGGGATCCATCTCGGTCGAGTTGGCCCCCTCGAGGCCGGCGACGTTGCGGGCGAACTCGCTGACGGCGACGTGCATGCCGAGGCAGATCCCGAGATAGGGGATCCGCCGCTCGCGGGCGACCTGGGCGGCGTGGATCTTGCCCTCCCAGCCCCGTCCCCCGAAGCCGCCGGGGATCAGGATCCCGTCGAGCGCGCCGAGCCGTTCGGCTGCCTGGGCGGGGTCGAGCAGCAGCTCTGAGTCGATCCATTCGATCTCGACCCGGCTGTCCTGCAGCGAGGCCGAGTGACGCAGTGCTTCGGAGACCGACAGGTAGGCGTCCTCGAGCTGGATGTACTTGCCGACGAGCCCGATCCTGACCGTCCGGGTGGCTTTGGCGGAGCGCTCGATCGGCTCGGTCCAGCGGGCCAGCTCGGGGGGCGGCGCCTCGACGGCGAAGTGCTCGAGGATGAAGTCGTCGACGCCCTGCTCGTGGAAGGTCAGGGGGACCTTGTAGATGTTGTCGACGTCGCAGGCCGAGACGATCGCCTGGGAGGGGAGGCTCGCGAAGAGCGCGATCTTCTTGCGGATCTCCGCCGAGAGGGAGCCCTCGGAGCGACACATCAGCATGTCGGGGGCGATCCCGATCCGGCGCAGCTCGTTGACGGAATGCTGGGTCGGCTTCGTCTTGAGCTCGCCCGCATGGCCGATGTAGGGGACGAGGGTCAGGTGGATGAACATGCAGCGCCGGCGTCCCACGTCGACGGGGAACTGGCGGATCGCCTCGAGGAAGGGCAGCGACTCGATGTCCCCGACGGTGCCGCCGATCTCGGTGATCACGAAGTCGACGTCCGAGGATTGGGCGATCAGGGCGATCCGCTGCTTGATCTCGTCGGTGATGTGCGGGACGACCTGGACGGTCCCGCCGAGGTAGTCGCCGCGGCGCTCGCGGCGGATGACGGTGTCGTAGATGCCGCCGGCCGTCACGTTCGAGGCCCGGCTGGTGTTGGCGTCGGTGAAGCGCTCGTAGTGGCCCAGGTCGAGGTCGGTCTCGGCGCCGTCCTCGGTCACGAAGACCTCTCCGTGCTGGTAGGGGGACATCGTGCCCGGGTCGATGTTTATGTAGGGGTCGAACTTCTGCAGCCCCACCGTCAGGCCGCGGGATACGAGCAGCCTGCCGATCGAGGACGCCGCGATCCCCTTGCCGAGCGAGGAGACGACACCGCCGGTCACGAAGATGAACCGGGTCTTGCTTGGCGCCTGCGCGTGGCGGTCGGAAGGGTGTGGGTTCATTGGGGCCTGCCCCAGGAGTCTAGTTCCCGCAGCCCCGGAGTTCTTTCGACAAGCTCGGAAATAGAGAAGAACTCACCGTAGACGGTGATCGCGGCCATCAGCAGGAGCGCGATCAGCTGGCCGGTGACCGACAGCGTCAGCACCAGCCACAGGCCCGCGAGGGCCCCCAGCAGGTTGGCGCCGGTGTCTCCCAGCATCGCCCGCTCGCGCAGGTCGTAGGCGCCGGCCACCAGGGCCGGCCCGGCGAACAGGCCGAGCGCCCACAGCGGCCGCAGCTCGCCGGCGCCGATCGTCAGGCCGGCGCCCAGCAGGACGAGCGCCTTGGCCGAGCGGCCGGGGCGCAGGTCGAGCAGGTTGAAGAGGTTCGTCGCGAGCACCAGGACGCCCGCCGCCAGCAGCCAGCGTCCGTTGGGGAGTGAGCGCCAGCTCATGGCGATCAGGGCCATGCCGAGCGAGCCCGCGGCCTTGAGGGCCCCGGTGGAGAGCTCGCCGCGCGCGAGGGCGCCGGCGTGCCCGCGCCAGCCGCGCGGAGCACCGTCGGGGCCGAGGGTGTCGTCGATCAGGCCCAGCAGCGCCACGCCGAGCACGTAGACCGCGATCGGGACGAGCTCGGGATGAAAGATCTCGGCCGGCCCGAGCCGGGCGATCAGGGCGAGCGGCACGAGCGCGACGAGCGCCGCCGCCGGGACGATCGCGCCGAGGGGAAAGGCGAGCGGGCGTCCGCGGAAGTTCGCCCGCGTGTGCCCGCCGCGCTCGAGTGTCTCGAGGAATGCCGGGGTCAGCAGCGAGGCGGCCAGGAACGCCAGCAGGAGGGGCAGGGCGTGCATCGGCCCAAGCTAGCGAGGGACGCGGCGGAGGCCGCTCAGGGCGCGCCGGCGGGTGCGCCGACTGCCGGCAGCAGGGAGTCGGCGGTGGACTTGATGCCGTATGAGCCCTTCGAGCCGGCGAGGGCGTAGGCGAGGGCGGCCTGCCCCGCCGGCTGGTCGAGGTCGTCGACGCTCGAGATCCGCCGGCCCTTGTACCAGGGGACCTGCGATGGGTTGGTGCTGCTCAGCTCGACTCCGACGGCGCTCACGCCGGCGGCTGCGACCCCGTCGAGCAGGCCGGTCTCGAACAGCGCCGAGGCTTCGATCTGCGCAGGGTTCTGTCCGCTCGGTTCGGCCCGCTCCACGACGAGGCCTTCGAGCCGCGTCAGGGTGCCGTCGAAGGCGCTCATCAGCGCCTCCCTGACGCGGCTGATCAGCTCCCTGTCGACGAGCTGGCCGCCGCTGACGAGCTGACGGCCGATCAGTTCGCCGAACTGCCCGAGGACTGCCGGCGAGCCGGGCAGTTCGGCGTAGTGGGTGCCGGCCGCGGCGCGGGCGAGGGCGCTCAGGTCGAGCGGCTCGCCGATCGCAACGACCGTGGCGAGTGTTCCGCCGGCCTGCGTGACGGCGGCGCGGACGAGCGAGTCGACCTGATCGGATGTACCGCCGAGGAACAGCAGCCCGATGTTGCGCCCGTTGAGGAGTTCGTGGACGGCGAGCGGGTAGAGGCTCCTGGTGAATGTCTCCTCCTCGGCGAGGCGCTGCTGGAGGCGGCCGTTCTGGCGTCGTGCTTCGTCGATTTCCGAGTTGAGGTTGTGGACGATGCCGCTCTTGGCCGAGGAGACGAGGTTGGAGTCCCCGATCGCGACGCCGATCAGGACCCCGAGCGCGAGGGCGAAGAGAACGGCGGCCAGGGAGAGGGCGTGGTAGCGGTAGTCGAACATCGGCGGGCCCTGAGGGGGCCTCAGCCTCGGGCGCCGAACAGCAGCGCCAGCTTCAGCCAGAGCAGTTCGGCGACGTCGCGCAGCGCCGGCGTCGTCCAGATGACGGCGATCATCGCGATCAGCCCGGCGGCGATCACCACCAGCAGCGGCGCCAGCCCGGGCCGGGGCTGGTAGAGACGGCTGACGCCCTTGGCGTCGACCAGGATCTCGCCGACCCGCAGGCGGGTGAGGAAGGTGGAGGACATCCCTTTGCGGTTGCGGTCGAGGAACTCGAGGAGGTTGAACTGCGAGCCGACCGAGACGATCAGACGGGCTCCCTTCTCGGCTGCGATCAGCATCGCGACGTCCTGGCTCATCCCGGGGGCGGGGACGAGCTTGAAGGGCAGCCCGAGCTGCTCGAGGCGCTCGCGTCCGGGGGCCCGGCCGTCGGGGTAGGAGTGGACGACGAGCTCGGCGCCGCAGCGCAGCGCCCGCTCGCCGGCGGAGTCCATGTCGCCGACGATCATGTCGGGCCTCAGACCCGCCTCGAGCACCGCGTCGGCGCCGCCGTCGACGGCGATCACGACCGGCCGGCGGTCGCGGATGAACGGACGCAGTGCGCGCAGGTCGCGCTGATGGTCGACCCCGCGGACGACCAGGAGCGCCGAGCGGTCGCGGAAGTCGGTCGCGAAGCGCGGCAGGGCGATCCGCCCGCTGAGCAGTTCGCGCTCCTCGCGCATGTGCTCGATCGTGTTGCGGGCGAAGCGCTCGATCGCCTCCCCCACCTCGCGCCGGCGCGCCTCGGTCTGCGCGGTGACGCGCTCGCAGTCGAGCAGCTCCCCGCGTGCCAGGAGCCTGCCCCGCGAATGGATCTCGGCGAGGATCGCCTGCGGATCGCCGGGGCCGATCCGGATCTCGACCGGGTCGCCGTCGGCGAGGACGGCGAACAGGCTGTCGTCGGGGAGGTCGACGAGCGGGATCCCGGCCTCGACGAGCAGCTGGGGCCCGAGGTTCGGGTAGCCGCCGCTGGAGGAGGCCCGGCAGTTGAGGACGGCGCCCGCACCGGCGGCGATCAGCTCCTCGGCCGAGACCCGGTCGATGTCGAGGTGATCGATCAGCGCGATGTCGCCGCGCAGGAGGTGCTTGACCAGCAGCTTCGTCCGGCGCCCCGGCCGGACCGGGCCGGTCAGGCTCGCGACGGAGCCGGCCGGCGGCCCGCCGGCCGGGGAGAGTCGCCCCGGAGGGCTCGATCGCGTCGCCGCCATCGCAACCGAGAGTAACGGCCGCCGGGGCCGCGCAGGCGCCCGAGGCGGCTCAGGCTGCGCGGCGCAGATCGCGCGCGTGACGGCGGGCCGTCGTGTCGTCGCTGTCGGCTCCCAGCATCCGAACGAGCTCTGAGACGACCTCGCGCTCGCCGAGCTCGAG
>Ga0182012_10005135_pt1 | contig 13587 bp, 10 predicted proteins | sample 612S2SmetaG_FD_120486 | JGI IMG/M metagenome (GOLD analysis project Ga0182012, IMG submission 120486) | Permafrost microbial communities from Stordalen Mire, Sweden - 612S2S metaG | ecosystem: Environmental > Terrestrial > Soil > Wetlands > Permafrost | place: Sweden: Stordalen | collected... | reverse complement strand
AGAAAAGGGTATGCGGACCGAAGCCTCACGTACCCTTTTCGCGCGCAGGCTCGGAGGTTGCCTGCACTCTAGTAAATTGGATGTCACAATTAGAATAACGTTTCTTTAATACACCTCGCAACTTATCGGGATATGCTTCAGTACTAGACATATGGTGGCAAGCGACGAACTCGCAGACGAGGTGCGAAGGCTCAAAAACAGTCGTCGAGCGATCATTCTAGCGCATCATTTCCAGGAAGCGGAAATCCAGGAAATAGCTGATTATATTGGAGATACCCTTGAGATGGCGGTGGCGGCGCGGAAGTTGGCTGGCGCAGTCATTGTTGTTTGTGGCGCTAAGTTCATGGGGGAAACGGTCAAAGTCGTGAACCCTGAGCGGGTTTTGGTACTCCCTGATAAAAATGCAGGGTGCAGTTTAGTTGACAGTTGTCCGGTCGCGGCAATACAGGCGCACAGGAAGCGTAATCCAGATCACATTATTGTGAGTTATCTCAACACCTCGGTTGAGGTAAAAGCCGAGAGCGATATTCTTTGCACGGCGCACAATGCGGTAGCGGTGGTGAATTCCATCAACAGCCGCAAGCCGATACTTTTCCTGCCGGACGTGAATCTGGGCAATTGGGTGAAAAAACAAACCGGCCGGAAAAATATGACAATCTGGCAAGGAGCCTGTATTGTGCATGCGACGTTTTCGGCGAGGCGGCTGGTGGCGGCAAAAGCGGAACATCCGCGGGCGCTGGTGGCGGGGCATCCGGATTGCCCGGAAGTGGCACTGCGGCATGCTGATTTTGTGGGCTCTACTTCGGCGATTGTCCATTGGTGCGGCCAACAGACAGCGGAAGAGTTCATTATCATGACGGAGAGCGGCGTGCGGTATTCGTTGGAGAAGCAATCGCCCGGCAAGCGCTTCCATTTTGTGACTAACGAAAATTGTAATTGCAGCGAATGTCCGTATACCAGGCTGAACACTTTGGAAAAGCTGCGCGATTGCCTGCGCACATTAGAGCCGCGCATTGAGATACCGGCGGAAATCATGGAGCGTGCGCGATTGCCCTTAGAGCGCATGTTTGCGGTAACGTAAGAGAGTGCGCCAGCTTGTTCAACTTGGTCCGGTAGCCGTTCTTGAGCCAGTGCCGCTGGCTGGGCCACTAGTAGATACCTACGGGCGCACGCACTCTGACTTGCGCATAAGCGTAACGGACCGCTGCAATATCCGCTGCTTTTACTGCATGCCGGAAACCGGCGCGGAGTTTACCAAAGTTTCGGAACTACTCAGTTTTGGAGAGATTGAACGCTTCGTTGCGGCCGCAGTGCCGCTAGGCATTCGCAAGATTCGCCTCACGGGCGGCGAACCGTTGATGCGGCCTAAACTGACGGATTTAGTGGCCAAGTTAAGCGCGTTCCAGGAAGTGCGCGATTTGGCACTGACGACCAATGGCGTGCTTTTGGCTGATTTAGCGAAGCCTTTGCATGAGGTTGGCTTGCGGCGTTTGAACATTCATCTGGACACGCTCGACCGGGCGCGCTTTGAGCAGATTACCCGGCGCGATGAGTTAGCGCGCGTGCTGGCGGGGCTGGAAGCTGCGCAAGCCGCCGGCTATGACGTGATCAAGATCAATGCGGTGGCGATCAAAGGCTTAACCGAACCGGATGTGATTTCGCTGGTGCGCTTTGGGCGCCAGAACGGGATTGAAGTGCGTTTCGTTGAGTTCATGCCGCTGGATGCGCAGAACATTTGGTCGCTGGACCGCGTGCTGACGGCAGACGATATGATTGCGATGCTGCAGCGTGAATTCGGACCGTTAGAAGCGGTCGCCGATGCGGACCCGCGCGCACCGGCGACCGAGTATCGTTTTGCCGACGGCTACCGGGTGGGTTTCATCGCGTCGGTGAGCCGGCCGTTCTGTCTGAATTGCAATCGACTGCGCTTAACCTCCGATGGCAGGCTGCGCTACTGTTTGTTCGCCAATGAAGAGACCGATGTGCGGCATTTGCTGGCGCCTGATCGCGCGCGCGAATTGCAGACTGCGATAAGATCGACGGTTTGGCAAAAGTGGATCGGGCACGAGATCAATCGCAGCAGCTTTGTCGCGCCACAGAGGCCCATGTACGCTATCGGAGGATAGCCGCTTAATGTGGCAACAGATTTATGACCCGGCGGGCAGCCCTGTGCTGTCCACTCTATTGGCTGCGCTGCCGGTGATTGTGTTGTTAGGCGCGTTGGCCTTTTTCAAAATGCAGGCGCACGTGGCGGCGTTATTGGGATTAGCCGCCGCATTAGGAATAGCGATTTTTGTTTTTCACATGCCCGCGGGCATGGCCGGCAAGACGGCCTTATTAGGCGCGCTTTATGGCTTGCTGCCAATTGGCTGGATTGTGCTGAATGTCATTTTCCTTTACAAGCTGACGGCGAGCACCGGACGATTCCAGGTTTTGCAGGATAGCATTGCAGGTGTTACGAATGACCGGCGGTTGCAATTGCTGTTGGTGGCGTTCTGCTTCGGAGCATTCTTTGAAGGGACGTCGGGATTTGGTACGCCGGTAGCAGTAACAGGCGCAATTTTGATTGGGCTGGGTTTTTCTCCACTGGCGGCGTCGGCGTTGTCGTTGATTGCGAATACCGCGCCGGTGGCGTTCGGTGCCTTGGGCGTGCCTATCTTGGCCTTGCAATCGGCCACGGGCCTTGACCTGAACCAATTGTCGGCGATGATTGGCCGGCAGTTGCCTTTCTTCTCATTGCTGATTCCATTCTGGCTGATTTGGGCATTCGCAGGGTTTAGGAGAACGCTGGAGATTTGGCCGGCGGTGCTGATCGCCGGGGTGGGCTTCGCCGTGCCGCAGTATTTGGTATCGAACTTCCAAGGGCCGACGCTGGTGGATGTGGTCGCGTCTTTGGTATCGATGGGCACGCTGGTTGCGTTGTTAAAGGTGTGGCGGCCGAGGAGCGTGATGCTGGGCATGTCCAAAGATGGCGAGTTTGTCACGCCGGAGGAAGCGCAGCGGCGCATGGTGCGGCATACGCATTCGCGCACCGAAGTCCTATCGGCGTGGACGCCTTGGGTGATTCTGGCGGTCGTCGCCTTCACTTGGGGCGTGCCGCCGGTGAAGACGGGGTTGAACCACCTATCGAATCCACAAATTGCGATAGCCGGGTTGCACAACTTGGTGCAACGGGTGCCGCCAGTTGCGCTGTTGAATGCTAAACCGGAGGCGGCAGTGTTTGCGCTATCGTGGCTGTCGGCTTCTGGCAGCGGCATTTTGCTCGCGGCGATTTTGGCGGCAGTGGCGATGCGGATTCGCCTTAGCAGTGTGTTGAAAATCTATGGAGCAACGTGCTACACGGTGCGCTATTCGCTGCTGACGATTGCGGCGATGCTGGCACTCGGGTATACGACGCGGTATGCGGGATTGGACGCGACCATGGGATTGGCATTCGCGCGCTCGGGGGCTTTCTATCCGTTCTTCGGCACCCTGCTCGGTTGGTCAGGAGTGGCGCTGACGGGTTCTGATACGTCGTCGAATATTTTATTTGGCAGCTTGCAGCGGATCACGGCGCAGCAGTTGGGGCTGAGTCCGATCTTAATGGCGGCAGCGAATAGTTCAGGCGGCGTGATGGGGAAGATGATTGATGCGCAGTCAATTGTGGTGGCCTCTACCGCGACCAATTGGTTCGGGCATGAGGGCGCGATCCTGCGCTATGTGTTCTTCCATAGCTTGGCGCTGGGTTGTTTGGTTGGGATACTGGTGACGCTGCAGGCTTACGTTCCACCATTCAGTCGTCTTGTGCCTTAACTGAGTGGGCCTGCGCCTTCCGCGGGCTTGCAGTCGTAAAAGGCGGGAGTTTTCTTGTAGCGCGCGTTATAGGCCGCGCTCAATTGCTCGCGGAACGTGTCCACAGCTTCCGGCGCAACCAAGTTGACCGTACAGCCGCCGAAGCCGCCGCCCGTCATGCGTGAGCCGTAGACGCCGGGAATCTTGATGGCGGTGTCGACCAGGAAATCGATTTCTTCGCAACTGATTTCGTAGTCGTATTGCATACTGCGGTGGGAAGCTACAAAAAGGCGGCCCATTTCACGCAGATCGTGCGCATGCGCGGCAGCGGCCAGATCGACCACACGCTGGGTATCGGATAGGATATGCCGGGCGCGGCGGCGTGGCACAAGCGGCACGCTATCTTGCACGCGTTCAAAGAAATCGAGCGACGCATCGCGGAGGCTTTCGATTTTCGGATCGAGTTCATGGAGCGCGGTCACTGCTTCCTTGCACTCGGCAACCCTTTCGCGGTAAGCCGAGGTGCCCAGTTCGTGCTTGACGAGAGAATTGACGGCGATGATGCTTACGTTCGCAGGCAGTTGGACGTATTCGTGGCTCAAGCTGCGGCAATCGATTTTGAGAGCGGCGCCGGCATGTCCGAAGACGGCGGCATACTGGTCCATAATGCCGCAAGGCATCCCGACGAATTGCGATTCCGCGCGCTGGCCCAATTTCGCTAACTCGATTTTCGCGAAGTCGCGGCCACCGAGTAACGCTACACCAGTGGCGATTTCCAGCGCGGCAGAGGAACTGAGGCCCGAACCGGCAGGTACTTCGCTGGCCACCAACATGTCGCAAGCGGCGACAAGAAAGCCGGCTTTGAGCAACTCTTGAGCGACCCCGAGAACGTAATCGTGCCACTGCTTCGCCGGCTTGGCGTTGGCAATGTCGGCGATGGGAATGCAGAATTGCTTATCGAAATCGCGCGAATAGACTCGCAGTTGGCCATGAGAGGCGGGAGCGATGGCGATGTAGCACGCCATATCCAGCGCAATCGGGAAAACGAAGCCAAGGTTATAGTCGGTATGCTCGCCGATAAGGTTGACGCGGCCCGGAGCGCGGTAGAACGATGGCGTCTCCGGGGACCCAAACTGCCGCTGGAAAAGCGCTATGATTTCGTCCGGAACGAAAGCCACAGCAGACACCCCCCAAACACTAAAAGCATGCCGCCGCACCACAAATTAATGGGGACGCCAGGCTCCAATGGCGCCTGGATATTCGGGCTGATCAGGCCGTAGAGCAGCAGAATCAGGCCCAGAAGGCTAAATAAGTATCCGGTGGGTCGACGAAGATCATCCATGTTGGTTTACCAGAAAATCAAGTTAACTACAATTAGAACGGCCAGAACGATTATCGCCAGCGGAGCGGGGCGCTTATACCAGGGCACATCGGCTTGGCTCGGCATTTCGGTAAAGCCATAAACCAGATTCTTGAGTTCGATTTCCGGCTTAGGCGTGGTCACAAGGCTAACGAGAACGGTGACGACGACGCAAGTTCCCCACGACATGATGGCAATCCAATAGCTCTGCGCCATGGTCGAACTAAAGGTGTGGACCACACCGAGCAATCCGCCTTTCCCTTCGGCCACAGTCAGCATCCATGTGAGAGCAGCGGCGCTGGTTCCGGCGAGCAACCCGGTGAAGGCGGCGTGACCGGTGGTGCGTTTCCAGAACATGCCAAGGAGGAAAGTGGCGAACAGCGGGGCATTGACGAAGGCAAACACCAACTGCAAGAAATCCATCATGTTGTTGAAGGTGGTGGCGAGATAGGCGGTGCCGATGGAGAGCACCACGCCGGCGACGGTGGTGACGCGGCCAATCCAAAGATAGTGGCTATCGGGAGCTTTGGGCCGGATGTAGCTTTGATAGATGTCGTAGGTAAAGACGGTGTTGAACGCGGTAACATTACCTGCCATGCCGGACATGAACGATGCCATGAGGGCGGTAAGGCCGATGCCCAACATGCCGGAGGGGTAAAACTTGGCCATCAATGTAGTGAGGACCAGGTCGTAATCGGGGCCGCCGCCCATTTTCAAGGGAATTTCGTAACCGATGCCTTGCTTCATCAGAGCGACCGCCGCGATGCCCGGAAGAATCACGACAAAAGGCATGAAGATCTTCGGGAAAGCGGCGAACAGTGGCGTTTGGCGGGCGCCTTCCATGGAATTGGCGGCCATGGCGCGCTGGACAACGAGGAAATTGGTACACCAATAGCCAAAAGAGAGCACGAAGCCGAGACCGGCGATGAGACCGAATGCGCCGACGCCCATGGGATTATCGGCGGGGTTGGCAATGTATTTCCAGGAGTGCGACATCACGATAGGCAGGCGCGCCGAAATGCCGCTCCAGCCGCCAGCTTTTTGCACCGCCAGAAAGGAAAGCGGGGCGAAGCCAAGAACGATAAGGAAGAATTGAACCACTTCGTTATAAATAGCGCTGGTGAGGCCGCCGAGCAGCGTGTAGATTAATACAATGACGGCGGATAGCAAGACGGAATTAGTGAAGCTCCAGCCGAGCACCAGTTGAAATAATTTGCCGAGCGCGTACATACTGATGCCCGACGAAAAAATAGTCATGATGGCGAATGTGATGGCGTTGAGGCCGCGCGTTTTTTCGTCGAAGCGAAGTTTCAGATATTCCGGGACGCTGCGCGCGCGGCTGCCGTAGTAAAACGGCATCATGAAAAGGCCGACAAACACCATGGCCGGAACCGCGCCGAGCCAGTAAAAGTGTGCGGTCATGATGCCGTATTTTGCGCCGGAAGCGCACATACCGATCATTTCCTGCGCACCAAGATTAGCGGCGATAAATGCCAGACTGGTAATCCAAACCGGCACGGAATGGCGCGAAGTGAGAAAGTCCGCGCTGCTGGTAATTTTTTTCTTGGCCATCCAGCCTATACCAAGCACAAAGGCGAAATAGATGGCGAGACTAACGTAGTCAACGGCTCGTAATGTCAAAGAGAGAAACCTGCCCCGCAGCGATTGTATCGCAGTCGGTTAAACGCTTTACATTAATTGAAGTACTATAAACCGCATGACGCGTACTGGGTGGTTGATGCTTATTTTAGCGGCGGCGGCAATGGCGCAAACGCCGTTAGCCGATCTGCCGCGTCTCAAGACGTTCACGGCTCAGCGGGCGTCGAGCCAGAATCCGGCGATTGGGAGTAATGACGATAGTAAAAGAATCTTGCCGGGCGAGACGCTTGTGATGGCCGATCTGACCGGGCCGGGAATCGTCAATCATATCTGGCTGACGGTGGCGGATAACGAATATGCATGGCCGCGATTGGTAAGGCTGCGCATTTATTATGACGGAAGAAAGACGCCCAGTGTGGATGTACCGCTGGGAGATTTCTTCGCGGTGGGTCATGGATATGAGCGGCAGGTGGATTCACTGCCCATTCGCGATAGTTCGTTTGGGCGCGCGCGTAATAGCTATTGGCCGATGCCGTTTCGGAAAGCGTGCCGGATCACGGCGACGGATGAAGGCAATCGCCCGGTGACGATGTTCTACTACCATGTCGATTGGCAAAGGCATGTTTCGTTGCCGGCGGATGTGGCCTATTTCCATGGCTATTACCGGCAGGAGCGGCCAGCTATTTCGGGCAGGAACTATGAATTCCTGAGTGTTCACGGGAGAGGGCATTACGTGGGCACAGTGCTGAGTGTGATCCAAGCAGGCGTGGGATGGTTTGGCGAAGGCGACGATCTGTTTTATGTCGATGGCGCGAAACATCCGCAGATCGGCGGCACGGGGACGGAAGACTATTTCAATGATGCGTGGGACCTGCGGGTGGCTTCGGGGCCATGGACAGGAACGCCGATTGCGGAAGGCGAACGCGTGGGCGCAAGGCTCGGGGCGTATCGCTGGCATGTGCCCGATCCCATTCCTTTCACTAAGTCATTGTGGGCGGGGATTGAACACGCGGGCTGGACCTATAACGCGGATGGTTCGCTGCGTTCGGGTTTTGAGGAACGGCCCGACTTTTTCTCCAGTGCGGCCTTCTGGTATCAGGTGGGGGTAAACGAGGATCTTCCGGAACCGCCTTTCGGAGAGGAACGGTTGCCACTGGGAAATGCGCAACAGATTGCAGTCGAAGACTCGCTGGCGGAGGTGGTTGCGACGAAAGGGAAAACCTCGGTGCAGCGGGAGGTGGATTGGGGCAGAGACTTGCTTTTCTTTGAAGCGGAGGGCGTTGGGTCTCGGATTGATATTCCGCTAGATGTAACACAGAGGGGGCGTTACGAGATTTTGGCGCGGATTGCACAAGCGCCGGATTATGGCGATTACTATGCGCTGCTGGATGGGAAGGCTACGAATCTGGATAATCGGGAGGCGTCGGCTTCGGAGATACCGTCGGCTGGTGCAGAGGTGTTTCATGATTACTTGCCGGAGATCTATGTGGCGGTGGATCGCCCTTTGGGCTGGCTGCACTTGTCGCAGGGGCGACACACGTTGAGCTTTGTTTGTGCGGGGCGCGATGGGCGATCGGCGGGCTATAACCTCGGGATCAATGATGTGATTCTGGAGAGGATTCCGGAGGCGGCGTCTCACTCAAGTCTGGAGAGTGGCTCGCGATCAGTTGGGAGTGGCGTCGTCTATCGGGGTCGGACGCTGGCATTTTATCGGGCGGGACTGGGGCATGCGCGTGAGCGGGCCGAGGTTTTGCGGAGTATTGGTTCGTTTCGGGAGGATGGAGCCAGTGCCGTGCCCGATGTGGCGAAGGCACTGACTGACGAAGACGCACAAGTGAGATCAGCAGCGGCTTGGGCGCTGTCACAAATTGGTCCGGCGTCCGTGGCGGCGGTGCCGGCGCTGCGGGCTGCTTTGACTGATCCGAGCTTGCATGTGCGCTGCCTGGCAGCCATCGCTTTGCGCGAGATGGGTCCGAGGGCGAGCGAAGCGATTCCGAGTTTGGTGGATGCGCTAAGTGATTCGCAGCCAGCGGTGAGGGCGGCTGCGGCACAGGCACTGGCGGCGATGGGGCCGGCGGCTAAGAGCGCAGTGGGGGCGCTTACAGGCAGGTTGACTATGCCAGATGAGCAGAGTTATGTGCTGCGGGCAGTGGTGGTCGCGTTGGGCAAGATAGGGCCGGCGGCGGCCAGTGCGCTGCCGGCGTTGGAAGAGATGGTGCGGGTGCATCGGTTGGCTTATATTGCGAACGTTTCGATTCGACAGATCAAGGGGATGAGGGTTCCGGAATGGTAGCCAGGTCGACCCAGGCGCGTTTACGCCAGGATTCGAGGCCGGCTTCGGCTAACTGAACGCCTTTGGCCGCTTGCAAGAGATCCCAGGGAAATGGCTCGTCCATTACCACGTGGCGCAGGAATAATTCCCATTGTCGTTTGAAGGCGTTATCGAAGGTGGCTTGCTCGGGGACTTTCTGCCAGCCATCGTAGAAGTTGAGCGGGTTGGGAATATCCGGGTTCCAGACTGGTCTTGGGGTTGCGCCGTAGGGTTGAATCCAGCAATCGCGCAGACCGGCCACGGCAGATCCTTTGGTGCCGTCTACTTGCAAGGTCAGCAAATCGTCGCGGCGCACGCGGACGCACCATGATGAATTGAAATGCGCGATGATGCCGCCTTCTAGCGCAAAAGTGGCATAAGCGGAATCGTCGGCGGTGCAAGCGTAGGCGCTGCCTTGTTCGTCGCGGCGTTCGGGAATGTGAGTTGCGCCAGTGCACGAGACAGATTTAACGGGAGCGAAGACTTCATCCAGGACGTAGCGCCAGTGACACAGCATATCGAGGATGATGCCGCCGCCGTCTTGCTTGCGATAGTTCCAGGACGGGCGCTGGGCGTGAATAACATCACCTTCGAAGACCCAATAGCCGAATTCGCCACGTACCGAAAGAATTTTGCCGAAGAAGCCGAGATCGCGCAGCGTTTTCAATTTCAGAATGCCGGGCAGCCAGAGCTTGTCTTGCACTACGCCGTGTTTGACGCCGGCGGCTTTAGCGAGATGGTATAGCTCAAGGGCGGTGCTTAGGCTATCGGCGATGGGTTTTTCACAATAAATGTGTTTGCCGGCGGCTATGGCTTGGCGGACGGCTGAGGCGCGGCGGTCAGTGGTCTGAGCGTCGAAATAGATCGAATAGCTGTTGTCGCTCAGTGCTTGATTGAGATCGGTGGTGAAAGGCAAGCCGCCGCATTCCTGCGAGATGGCTGCGAGCTTGGCGGCGTCACGGCCTACCAACAGAGGCCGCGGGATGATCGGGCCGCCTTGCTGCATGATCGGATAAATGGAGCGGCGCAGGTGCTGGTTGAGGCCCATGCGGCCCGTGACGCCGTTCATGATGATGCCGACGGAATGAGTTTTGCTCATGGCTTCTCCGTACATTGGGGGGTTGAACCGGCGGGTAACGGAGGCGCTTCGATGCCGGCGCGGGGGAGTTCGCCAGCGAGTTCCTGCCGCCAGTGAGCCACGTCTCCCGCCGGGCCATAACAGTAGATCATGCGCATGGGCGCTGCGCCGGTATTCGTGAGTTGATGGAAAACTCCGGATGGAATGTAAACGGCTTGCCCGGCGCGAAGTGTTTGCTTCTCTTCACCGAGGCACATTTCAGCGGTGCCTTCGACGATGAAGTAAATTTCTTCCTGTTCCTGATTGTGCCAGGGTACTTGGCCGCCGTTGGGCTCCAGGGTGACGTGGCCTAAAGAGAAATGGGTGGCTTGAATGGGACTCGCGCCACCTACGAGATTTTGCGTTTTGCGGCGGGCGGGGTAGATTCTGCCGGCGATATCCGCTAAGTCTGCGATGATCATAGTCGCTGACTCCAGAATGTTAGGTAAGGCTTTTGCTCGATTTCACGCAGTAAGTATAGAGCCAGTTCGCGCGCGTGATAATCACCCCACATGCACGCTTCGCCGCGCGGTACGCCATCGGCTCCAGCGCGATCCCAGCCGTTCGGACGGTGATAGACGGCGTGGAGAATGAGCCCTTGGTGATGCGGATCGGAGCTAAGATAGGGCTCGGCAAAGAGGGTATCGGCGACGGTTAGACCAGCTTGGGTGTACTTACGATTGCCGAGATGCTTTCCTAAGCGCAACAATCCTTGTGCGGCGATGGCGGCGGCGGAGCTATCTACCGGTTCGAATGGATTAAAGGGATCGGCGGGCTGGTTGGGCCAAGCTCCCAAGCGATAGAGCTGGGGCGCAGCGGTATCCCAATAAGGAATGCCGTCTGTAGGAGTGGTTTCAAGATAGAAATCGCAGGTGGCTTCGGCGGCTTTTCGGAGTACTGGTTCAACCTCGGAGTGACCTATGGCGGCGAGAAACTCTAATTGCTCGGCGAAACCGCACATGGCCCAGGCGAGTCCACGGGTCCAGGTGCTGAAGGGAGAAAATCCTTGCTGGGAATTGGGACAGCGATAGTTGCCATCATTTGTATTGAAAATACTCTCATGGGCGGTACGGCCGCGCACGTCATAGTGATCGCGACCTTCGCCGTAGTAGATGGAATAGCGGGCGGTGGCGTGAGCGTGGTCGAGAAGGCGGATCAGCAGCGAATAGCGTTTGTCGTTTTCACCCATCAAAACGTGGCCGAGTTGATGGCTTATGGCGAGGGCTCGCAGAGAGCGGATGGTATCGACAAAAAGGGAATGCGGACCGTTGAAGGAATAGATAAATCCGCCGCCACTGGCGATGGGAGTCCAGCGGGCGGCTTGCACTGCGCCTGACACTTTGAGAGCCAGTTCATAGAAGTGACGTTCTCCCGCGTCTTCCGCGATGCGGCCTTCATTCATCAGGCGCAGCAGGTTGCCATAGGTGCTGACATTGTTGAAGCCGTGATCGTGCACGCCCATATGGGAAACATGCGATGCCATGTGAGCGACAGTATGGGCGCGGCCTGAGGCGAGAAATTCTCTTTCGCAGGTCGCGTCGAATTGTAGAATTTCCGCACCGAATTGAAAGCCTTGCGTCCACTCGGTCCAGCCACGGCTCGTGTATTGGCCGTCTACGGTAAAGACGGGAGCACCGTTTTCGGGACGCCACGAGGCGGCTAGAGAGTGGATTTTCGAGGCCGAAATAGCAAATAGTGCTTTGACTTTCTTTTCGAGCGAGGCGGCGGTTAAATCTTCACGGATTCGAATCATGTTCGTTTACCAGCGATGATGGACCAGCGGGGCGATTTTGTCCGCATAGAGAGCGGCGACTTGCTTCATGGCGGCGTCGCTGAGCGGCGGGAGGTCTGAGGCGGCACAGTTATCGGCGATTTGTTGGGCGGTCTTGCCGCCGGGAATGGCGCAGGTGACGGCATCGAACATGAGGATCCAGCGCAAAGCAAACTGACTCATGGTCATGCCTGCGGGCACGAGTTGGCGGATTTGTTCGACTGCCTCGAGAGCTACGTTGTAATCGACGCCAGAGAATGTTTCACCTCTGTCGAAAGCTTCGCCGTAGCGGTTGAATTGGCGGTGGTCGTCGGCGGCGAACTGCGATCCTTTTGTGAACTTACCGGTGAGTAAACCGCTCGCTAGAGGGACGCGGGCCAGAATGCCAATTTGTCTTTTTTTGGCTTGCTCGAAGAACAGTTCGGCGGGGCGGAGGCGAAAACAGTTGAAGATGATTTGGACAGTTTTCACGTTGGGGAATTCGATGGCTTTGAGCGCCTCTTCGACGCGCTCGACGCTGACGCCGTAGTGAAGTATTTTGCCGGCAGTGACGAGGTCGTCGAGATAGCCGAAGATTTCGGGGTGGTAATAGGCGGAAGTCGGAGGACAGTGGAGTTGCACGAGATCGAGACAGTCGGTTGAGAGATTTTTGAGGCTGTCTTCAATCCATAGGTTGAGATTTTCGCGGGAATATCCTTCCACTGTCTGACTGGGAAGGCGGCGACCGGCTTTGGTGGCGACGATGATTTTTTCGTTACGTTCGCGCTGCAATTGGGCGATGAGGCGTTCACTGCGGCCCATGCCGTAGACGTCGGCGGTGTCGATGAAGTTTACGCCGCAGTCGAGGGCTTGGTGCATGGCGGCGAGGGAATCTGAATCTTGCACTTCGCCCCAGGAGCCGCCGATAGCCCAAGCGCCAAAACTTATGTCTGAGACGCTGAAGCGAGTTTTGCCTAATGTTCGATAGTGCATTGTTTACCTTAGAACGGCCAATTAGGTTGCTTACGCTCCGGCTCTGATTCGGAATTATGTGTTTTTGCGGAACGAAGCCAATTTAATAGTTTTGTATAGCTGACGACCGATTTAGCGTTTTTTGCGGAACGAAGCCAATTTAGTATTTATATGTTATTTTGTGATGCCCTGGGCACAGCTACGGCCCCAGGAACGCCTTCATTCTGACTGAGCGCCCGAACCGCAAGTCGCTTTACTTGTCTGTATGTAATTGAAACAAATAGAAATATAGTTTTACGGATTTTGTGACTGATCCTGGGGGGCTGGAAACGCCCGCCACGGGAGAGGATGAAAACACCGCTTCTCGGTAGGGTTTTCGGTGAATGGGAGAGCGCAAACTGGGGACATGCACCTGTGTCCACATAGCAGTGTGTCGGACAGGTTGGATGTGAGGGTCGGGACACAGAAGCACGTCCCCACTTTGCTTTCGGCGATCCGGGAGTTAGGGCAGTGAATATGCCGTATTTACGTGGGAAAACTTGGCTTCTCAGTAGGGCTTTCGGGGACTTACGCAAGATTGTTTTCCAAGGACTCGCTTTACGGGATGACAACGGGGAGCGAGGAGCTGCCGCTGGTGTTGAGGCAGCTTGGATGTCCAAAGCCGCCGGCGCTTACTCCCGACCCGCCGTTGGGATTTGGGGTGATGT
>Ga0182012_10005134_pt1 | contig 13588 bp, 10 predicted proteins | sample 612S2SmetaG_FD_120486 | JGI IMG/M metagenome (GOLD analysis project Ga0182012, IMG submission 120486) | Permafrost microbial communities from Stordalen Mire, Sweden - 612S2S metaG | ecosystem: Environmental > Terrestrial > Soil > Wetlands > Permafrost | place: Sweden: Stordalen | collected... | reverse complement strand
GGGCTACCCGCCCGAGGACCTCCTCTTGAAGGAGGGCTTCATCGAGGCGTCACGCGTCGCGCTCATCGAGATGGCGCTGCTCGACAACGTGCCGCCGGTCCTCGTGGGCACGGTCGTGAGCGAGGGATTGGGTGACATGGCCCTCGCGCCCTCGAGCGACGGACGCGACGTTGCGCGACCGGCCTTCGGTGCGACACTTCGGCCCCACATTGCCAACGCGTTGGTGGCCCTGAGCGACGACGGTGTGGTCGCCATTGCGGCCAAGCGGTTGTTGCCGAACTACGACGTTTTCGACGAACAGCGCTACTTCCATCCCGGGGTGGGACCGCACACGATCATCAACGTCCAGGGCGTCGCGATCGGTCTCATGATCTGCGAGGACGTGTGGACCAGCAACGGTCCGGCCGCGGAACTCGCGCGCCAAGGGGCCACCATGCTCGTGGTCGCCAACGCGTCGCCCTACGCGCGGGGTCGTCGCGAGGAGCGTGAGGCGATGCTGCGCGAGCGTGCGATCGAGACCAACTGCCCCATTGCCTACGTGAACCTCGTCGGCGGCCAGGACGAACTCGTCTACGACGGGCAGAGCGTCGTGGTGAACGCCCAGGGCGACGTCATCGCCCGCGCCACCGCGTTCAGCGAAGAGTTGTTGGTGTGTGAGATCGGGGCGCGCGAGAGCTCGGTGGGCGTGCCGCTCAAGATTGGCTACGCCCGCGACGAGTCGCGTTTGACCGCGCTGCACGTGAACCGGATCGCCGAACCGCTCGATGAGGTCGAGGAGGTCTACCAAGCGCTGGTGATGGGGACGCGCGACTACCTGCGGAAAAATGGTTTCCGCACGGCCGTGATCGCCCTGTCGGGCGGTATCGACTCGTCGCTGGTGGCCGCGATCGCCGTCGACGCGGTCGGCGCGCGGGCGGTGCGTGGTTTCGCGATGCCCAGTCGATATTCGTCGGATCATTCGCTCAGTGATGCGCAGGAGTTGGCGCGACGTCTCGACATCGAGATCACGACGATTCCGATCGAGGGTGCGCACCAGGCCTTTGGCATGGCCCTGGGCGCGGTGCTCGACGGCGAACCACAGGGTGTCACCGACGAGAACCTGCAGTCGCGAATCCGTGGCGTGCTGTTGATGGCCATCTCGAATGACACGGGGGCGATCGTCCTCACGACCGGCAACAAATCCGAGATGGCGACCGGGTACTCCACGCTCTACGGTGACTCCGTTGGCGGTTTCGCGGTGATCAAGGACGTGCCCAAGACACTCGTCTACGAACTCTGTCGTTACCGCAATGACGTCGCCACCAAGGACGGCGACGCCGAGCCCATCCCCCAGGCGGTACTGGAGAAGGCACCGTCGGCCGAACTGCGACCCGACCAGCGTGACGACCAGTCACTCCCGCCCTACGACGTGCTCGACCCGCTCCTGGAGCTCTACGTCGAGGACGACGCCACGGCCGAGGAGATGATCGCGTTCGGCCACGACCCGGCGCTCGTGCTCCGGATCACCCGTCTCGTAGATCGCAGTGAGTACAAGCGTCGACAGATGCCGCCGGGCGTGCGGATCTCGAAGAAGGCCTTCGGGAGAGATCGACGGATGCCCATCACCAACGCCTTTCGTCAAGAGACCCTTTGATGCCCTCTAATGAGGAGATGGCTCGTCATCTGCTTGCGTGCTACGACACGATATATATGGTGCTCGGCGAGAGCGCGCCGACACTCAGCGCCGACGCCTACGTCGTTCGCACCTACGAGATGGGCCGCTCCTTCGGTGCACTGGCCCTCGAGATGCGCGACTTCACCGAAGCAACGCACGTCGTCCCGATCGCCGTGCTCGACGCGGTGCTGCGCCACGCTGTCGCGAGCGACGACAGTGGCGCCATGGTGCTCTACGCCATGGCCATGGTGGTCGGTCCACGGCTGCTGGTCACGCTGCTCGACGCTCGAGCGAACATGACCGATGACGAGAGGCTCCTGGCGCTCTTCAATCACGGATCCGAGGTGGTCGTCGCCGAGGTGCTCGCGACGGGAGAAGTGGCGAAGAACCAGGCGCCCATTGACGATCCGAGCTGGCAGGCGGCGGCCTTGGACTTGGCGACCACCCTGGATATGGCCGGAAACGCTGAAAGTCTCGGACTTTCCCGGTAGGTTGCCTACCTCCGTATAACTAGTAGTACCGGACTTTCCGGTGTCCGGAATCGAGGGAGTGCCATGGCAAAAGATCGCGTAGACAGGGATGATGAGGACCTCGTCCGTCTCTATCTGTCCGACATTGGTCAGTACACCCTTCTCACCAAGGACGATGAGGTTCGCCTGGCGCAGACCATCGAAGAGGGTCGCGAAGCCAAGGCCGAACTCGAGGGCGCCGAGACCGACAAGAAGATCAAGCTGACGCCCTCGAAGAAGTTGGCGCTCAAGCGTTCGGTGCACCGCGGCGACCAGGCCGAGCGTGACTTCGTGCAGTCGAACCTTCGACTCGTGGTCTCCATTGCGAAGAAGTACCAGGCCTCGGGGCTCCCGTTGTTGGACCTAATCCAAGATGGCAACCTCGGCCTCATGCACGCGGTCGAGAAGTTCGACTGGCGCAAGGGCTTCAAGTTCTCGACCTACGCCACGTGGTGGATCCGTCAAGCGATCACCCGTGGCATTGCCAACACCGGTCGCACCATCCGCCTACCGGTACACGCCGGTGACACGTTGGCGCGCGTCCAAAAGGCGCAGTCACGACTGGAACTGAAGTTCGGTCGTCCCCCGACCATCAAGGAACTCTGCGACGAGTGCGAGATGCCCGAGGACAAGTTGATCGAGGCGCTTCGTTTTCGCTCCGAGCCGATCTCACTATCCGAGCCCCTTCGCGAGGACGGCGACGCCGAACTCGGTGACGTCGTGGAGGACCGCTCCGCCGAGTCACCCTTCGACGTGGCCGCGGTCAAGATGATGCCGGCCGCGATTGAGAAGCTGCTCCAGCCTCTCGATGAGCGTGAGCAGAAGATCCTTCGGATGCGTTTCGGTCTCGATGGTGCCGGGGAGATCCGCACCCTCGAGGACGTGGGTGCCGAGATGAACCTCACTCGTGAGCGGATCCGCCAGATCGAGGCGCGGGCCATGAGCAAGCTGCGTCACCCGTCGTCCGACACGGGCGCGCGCGACCTTCTGACGCTCTAACGCCGCTGGTACGTCGTGCGGCCGAGGACGGCCGCCACACCGATGACGATGGCGCTCAAGAGGAATGGCGTATGCGACTTCGATCGGTCGTGGGCGCGCACCGCGTGCGTGAAGCTCAGTAACGGCCATTGATTCTCGTGGGCGACCTTCGCCAGTTGGCGATCGGGGTTCACCGCGTAGGCGTGGCCGACGCTCTCGAGCATTGGAATGTCGGTCTCGGAGTCGGAGTACGCGAACGATTCATTGAGGTCGATGTCACGTTGTAGCGCCAACGCTCGAATGGCGACCGCCTTGTTCTCGCCCTGCGCGAAGAACTCCATCTCGCCCGTGAACTTCCCCTGTTCGTCGAGCTTCGCCAGTGACGAGATGGCCCCGGTGATGCCGAGCAGTTCAGCGAACGGTTCGACGATCTCGGCCGGCGACATGCTGACGAGCCACACCTCGTCCCCCTGGGCGAGGTGGTAGTCGATGAGGTCGAGGGCCTCTTCGTAGATGAGCGGTTCGATCACCTCGTTGATCGTTTCGGCGACCAGTTGCTTCACCTCCAGGTGATCCCAACCCTTGGTGATCTGCAACACCGACTCGCGAATCTTGTCGAGTTTGTCGTCGTCGGCCCCAAAGCGCATGAACATCATCTGGCTGAGGACGGCCCACACGAGGGTGCGGCGATGCAGGAGTCCGCGGGCGTGGAATTCCGGTCCGAAGGCCACCAGCGAGGACTTGGCGATCACCGTCTTATCAAGGTCGAAGAAGGCCGCTCGCACCCGTCCATGCTAGGTCTGTTGGAAAATCGAAGGTCCGATTCAGCCCACGAAGGCCGACGCGCAGTCCTGTGAGGCATCGGAGCGAGTGATCAAGATGACGTGGTCGTGTTCCAAGAAGTGCATGGTGGCCGACGGGACGAGCGGTTGGCTGGAGCGCACGACGGCGACGACGCGCACCGAGTCCGGGAGACGAAGTTCGTCCAGTGTCATGTGGTTGGCGACGGCCGGTGCGTTCCCCGCGAGGGTCACCTCGATGAGTCGCATGCGGCCCTGCGCCAAGTCCATCAAGTTGATGATCGCGCCCACTTCCACGGCCTCGTCGACGAGCGACGTGATCAGCGCCGGTGTGGACACCGAGACGTCGACGCCCCAACTCTCATTGAAGAGCCATTCGTTACGCGCGTTGTTGATGCGGCTGATGACGCGCGGCACGCCGAACTCCTGCTTGGAAAGCCAACTGATGACGAGGTTGTCCTCGTCGTCGCCAGTGGCCGCGATGACAACGTCGGTGCTGCGCAGGTCGGCGGCGGCGAGGCTCGCGTACTCACAGGCGTCCGCCGCCATGACGTTGACGCCGGGCAGCATCGCCTTCAACTTGTCGGCCGTCGACGGAGTCTGCTCGAGCAGGGTGACGTCGTGGTGACGGTCGACGAGGTCAAGGGCGATCGCCGTACCGACCGAACCGCCGCCCGCGACCATGACCCTCATCGGAGGCCGTTCTTGATGAGTGCCTGGAGTTCCTCGAGGCCGTCGCTCGTCACGAGGTATTCGAGGATGTCGTCTTCTTGCGCGAAGAGGCCTTCGACGTTGACACGGCCCTGCCCACCGCGGATGACGCCGACCACGCGAACGTTCTCACCCTGATCGAACTGACTCACGGGCTTGCCAGCGAGGACATCGGGAACGATGCGCTCGACGAGATGCAGGGTCCCGGTCCCGGCACTCCACTCAATGGAGTCATCGGCCGGTAGGAGCCAGCGCTTCACCTGTTGGGTCGTCCACGTCGAGGTCGCCACGGTCGGGATGCCCAATTTCATATAGATGTCGGCGCGCGCGGGGTCGTAGATGCGCGCGACGACGTTCTTGATCTCGTAGTTGTCGCGCGCGATGCGCGCACAAAGGATGTTGGTGTTGTCGCCACTGGTCACCGCCGCGAGGGCGTTGGCCCGTCGAGCATCCGCTTGGAAGAGGACGTCACGGTCAAAACCAGAGCCCACGAGGGTTTTCCCGTGGAATCCGTTCAGTCGGCGAAAGGCGTCGCGGTTCTTGTCGACGACGACGACCGAGTGACCCTCTTCTGAGAGTTGCATCGCTAGTTCTGAACCCACCCGGCCACAACCAACGACGACGATATGCACCCCGTCATCAGAACACATGGGGCGAAGGGGGTGCAACATCGCCGACTGGCCGTATCGTCACCTGAGCCTCGAAAGCCAAAGGCTTAGTATCGTGTTCGTGTCAGAGGCCGATAAGCAGATTTCCAGCAATTCGCGGGTTCTGACCTCGCACGCCAACGTCGCCGACGTCTATCCCGAGACCCTTGGGTACCGGATCAAGCGGATCTTCCTCGGAAAGCCCTTCGTCACCGAACAGTTGAGCGGCGAACGACTCAACCGGGCCATCGCGCTCGGCGTCCTCGCTCCGGACTGCATCTCCTCGTCCGCGTACGGCACCGAAGAGATCCTCACCCAGATGACGCCGTTAATCGGCATCGCGGCATTCGCCCTCGTGGTGCCGATCATGTTCGTCATCCTCGGCGTCTTGTTCTTCGTCACGACCTCCTACATGGACGTCATCAAGTACTACACGACGGCCGGCGGATCCTACGTCGTGGCGCGCGACAACTTCGGGCCGAAGATCGCTCAGATCGCCGCGGTCGCACTGCTCATCGACTACACGGTGACCGTGGCGGTCCAGTGCTCAGCCGGCACCGCGGTCTTGGCGAGCGCCATCCCGAGCCTGAGCCACGCGCCCGATCCACTGCTCATCACCGTGGGCGTCGTGCTCATCCTCATCTACGGGAACCTGCGAGGACTCAAAGAGGCCGGTAGTTACTTCGCGTTCCCGACGTACTTCTACATCTTGATGATGTCAGCGACCATCATCTTCGGCGTCTCGAAGAAGATCGCCGGCTCGCTCCACCGCATCCCGTTGCCCTTGCAGCGTGATCTCATCGACCACCACCTCGGTTCCAAGGGGACCGGCGTATTGATGGGCCTCGCCTTCATCGCGCTGCTACGGGCCTACGCCAACGGCGGTTCGTCGCTGACGGGACTCGAAGCGATCAGCAACGGCGTCGCGAGTTTTCGACGACCCGAATCGCCGAACGCGCGCAAGACCCTCGTCACGATGTCGAGCATCCTCGCGTTCCTCTTGCTCGGCATCACCTTCCTCGCCATGTGGACCCACGCCATTCCCTACGCGAAAGGCTCGCCGACCGTGGTCAGCCAAGAGGTCCTCGACGTCTTCGGCGGCCACGGAATCGGTCACCTGATCTACTACCTGGTCTTGCTGGCGACGATCCTCATCCTCTACACCGGTGGGAATACGTCGTTCAACGGTTTCCCGTTCCTCGCCAACTACGTGGCGACGGACAAGTACCTGCCACGTCAACTGACCAAACGCGGGCATCGCCTGGCGTTCTCCAACGGCATCATCGTGTTGGGCGTCGTGGCGCTGACGCTCATCATCGTCTTCAACGCGAGCGTCAACTCGCTCGTCGCGCTCTACGCGATCGGCGTCTTCACCGGCTTCACGCTGGCCGGCGCCGGTATGGTCGCGCGCCACCTGCGCGAGCGCACCGGCAAGTGGCGATTCGGCGTCTTCGTCAACGCCCTCTCGGCCACGGTCACCGCCATCGTGGTCATCATCTTCTTGACCGTGAAGTTCAAGGAGGGGGCCTGGATCATCGCGGTCATCGGGCCGCTCATGTACGTGGCCCTGATTCGGCTGAACAAGCAGTACGTCCGCGAAGAGCGGGCCTTCGAAGCCGTCAGCGGCCGGGCCGCGACCATGAACATCCGCATGAACCGCGTGGTCGTCTTCGTCGACACCTACGACCTCGCGACCGAACGCTCCCTCCTCTACTGCACGTCGCTCAACGCCTTTTCGGTGCGCGCGGTGCACTTCGACATCGACCCGATCGTGACCAAGCGTCTCGAGGAGAAGTGGGGCTCGCCGGGCACCGCGTCGGCGGGCATCACGCTCGAGATCGTCGAATGCGATGACCGACGCATCGACCGCGCGGCGATCGAGCTCGTGGCCGACGTCGTGCGTGACCCCGAAGTCTTCTGCATGGTGATACTCCCGCGACGCGGGTACGTCTCGCGACTGCAGCGCTTCTTGCACGACCGCAGCGCCGACGCCATTGCCGGCGCGGTGATGCACGTGCCGAGGACCGCGGCCACGATCGTTCCCTATCGAGCGGTGCGCAAACTCACCGAGGGCGCGATGCAGGAGGCGCCGCGCAGCGACGAGGTCGTGCGCGGTGGCGTGCGCGACAGTGCCCACTTGGTGGCCGACGAGAAGCTGGCGCAACGCTCGAGTGACTCCGCGCCCATCGGCGGATTGGTCGAGCGTCAGTTCGCCGAGATCGCCGGCCGCGTGCGCTCGATGGCGATCAACCACGAGAGCGGCGGCCACGAACTGCGCTGCGTGATCGCCGACAACAGCGGCTCGGTCACGCTCGTCTTCCAGGGCCGATCGAACATCCCCGGCATCGAACGCGGCACGAGACTTCTGGTGCGAGGCACGGTGACGTCGCTTCGCCGCGAAGCCGTTATCCTCAACCCGCAGTACGAGATTGTCGCCGCACCCGCGAGTGACGCGTAACGTCGCTTCATCACGAATCGTCAGTCGCCACAGTGCCTTTCGCCCGACCGATGGGTCGCGTGACGCAGGGATGACAAATATGGGGTTCCAGACCTGCCTATCTTGTAGAGCGCAGAGTGAGGTGGCACGAGCCACCGAATTATTTCTTGAGAGGTGGTGAATATGGCCCGGGCACTCGTCATTGTTGAGTCGATCGCAAAAGCAACCCGAATTCAGGGCATGCTCGGCCCCGACTACATCGTGAAGCCTTCCATCGGCCACATTCGCGACCTCCCCCAGAGTGCCGCCGACATCCCCGCGTCAGTGAAGGGGGAGAAGTGGGCGCGACTCGGCATCAACGTGAACGATCACTTCAAGCCCGTCTACGTCGTCTCGAGTGACCGCAAGAAAATCGTGGCGGAACTCAAAGCGGCCCTCAAGCAGGTTGACGAGTTGTACCTCGCCACCGACGAAGACCGAGAGGGCGAGGCGATTGCGTGGCACCTGCAGGAGGTCCTCAGTCCCAAGGTCCCCGTCAAGCGGATGGTCTTCCACGAGATCACCCCGGCCGCCATTGCGAAGGCCGTGCACGACACGCGCGATTTGGACCTCCGTCTCGTCGACGCGCAAGAGGGTCGCCGCTTCCTCGACCGACTCGTGGGCTACGAAGTGTCGCCGGTGCTCTGGCGCGCCGTGGACAAGGCCCGGTCGGCCGGACGCGTGCAGTCGGTCGCCATTCGACTGGTGTGTGAACGCGAGCGCGAGCGCATGGACTTCACGTCCGCGACGTGGTTCGACGTCACCGCGACCCTGCACGCCAAGAGCGCGACGTTCGAGGCGACGGTCGAGTCGCTCAACGGCGCCTCCCTCGCGACCGGCAAGAACTTCGACGCCTCGGGCGTGCTCGACACGAAGGCCAAGGTGCAGGTCCTGAGTGAACCCTCGGCCCAGTCCGTGGCCCACGGGTTAGAGGACGCCGAGGTCACCGTGCGCTCCATTGCGTCAACGCCACGTACGCAGCGACCCCAACCGCCCTTCATGACCTCATCACTCCAGATCGAAGCGAGCCGCAAACTGCGCTTCGACCCCGAGCGGACGATGCGCGCCGCCCAGCGACTCTACGAACAGGGTTGGATCACCTACATGCGCACCGACTCCACGACCCTCTCGGACGAAGCGATCCGGGCCGCGCGTACCACCGCCGCGTCGATGTTCGGCGACGACTACGTGGCGGACGCGCCGCGCCGCTACGACCGCAAGGTGAAGAACGCCCAAGAGGCGCACGAGGCGATTCGACCGGCCGGCGAGGCCTTCCGGACCCTCGATGAAGCGCAGTCCCAGTTGGGTGGTGACGAACTGGCGGTCTACGACCTCATCTGGAAGCGCACCATCGCGTCCCAGATGGTGGACGCCCGACTCACCCAGGACCGCGTCCGCCTCGAGGCGACGTTGCGCGACGTCGTCGGGTTCAGTGGCGAGGTCCTCGCGGGTCTCACCGCCACCGGACTGCGCATCGAATTCCCCGGCTTTCGTCGCGCCTACGTCGAAGGGACCGACGACCCCGAAGCCGAACTGGCCGACCAGGAGCGAATCTTGCCGGCGCTCAGCGAAGGCGAAGTCGTGCCGGTGCAGGGCGCCGAAGCCAAGGGCCACGACACCCAGCCCCCAGACCGATACTCCGAAGCCACGCTCATCAAGAAACTCGAGGACCTCGGCATCGGCCGACCCTCCACGTACGCGTCAGTGATGAAGACCATCGATCGCCGTGGCTACGTCTGGAAGAAGGGAAAGTCGCTCGTCCCGGCCTTCCGTGCCTTCGCGGTCGTGAACCTCCTCCAGATCTACTTCGCCGACCTCGTCGACTATCAGTTCACCGCCGCCATGGAAGACCAACTCGACGAGATCGCCCGAGGCACCCAGGACCTTGAGCCGTGGCTGCAGCGCTTCTACTTCGGTGACCCCAACGCCTCGACGGAACTGGCCAAGGCCGGTCTCGAGAAGATGACCCACGAACAGCACGAATTCGATTTCGCCGCCATCAACTCCATCGCCCTCGGTGTGGCTCCCGACGGTGTGCCGGTGAGCGTTCGCTCCGGCCGATACGGCCCGTATCTCGTCCACGGCGAGGACCGGGCGTCCATACCCGAGGCGACCGAGCCCGATTCGCTCAGCGTCGAGAAGGCCCTGGAACTGCTCGCCGCGCCGAGCAACGACCGCGAGCTCGGGATCGACGAGGCGACCGGTCAGACGATCTTCTTGAAGGCGGGGCGCTACGGCCCCTACGTGCAGGTCGGCGAGATGACCGACCCGAAGGAGAAGCCCAAGACCGCGTCGCTGTTCACGACGATGTCGCCCGAGACCGTCACGTTCGAGGATGCCCTGAAACTGCTGTCGCTACCGCGCGTCGTCGGCGAACACCCCGAAGGTGGTGAGGTGGTGGCCCAGAACGGTCGCTACGGCCCGTACATCACGTGGGGCAAGGAGACCCGGTCCTTGGAGGACGAGGACCAGATCTTCGCCGTCGACCTCGCGGGCGCGCTCTCGTTGTTGGCCCAGCCCAAGCAACGCGGACGGCGCGCGGCGGCCGGACCGCTGAAGGAACTGGGCGAGGACCCCGTCACCAAGCGACAGGTCGTCGTGCGCACGGGCCGTTTCGGTCTCTACGTCACCGACGGCGAAACGAACGCGACACTGCGTCTCGGTGACACGCCCGAGACGATGTCGTTGGACCGAGCGTGCGAACTGCTCGCCGAACGACGCAACGCGGAGCCCTCGACGCGTCCCCGCAAGGCGCTGAAGAAGGCGGCGAAGAAGACCACCAAGAAGGCGGCCAAGAAGGCGCCCGCGAAGAAGGCGACCGGGGCCGCCAAGCGCGACGCCGTCGCCAAGGGCGCCAAGACCAACGCGGTGTTGCTCGCCGCGACGCGGACGGAGGAGTCGTGACCCGGGGTCTGTTCGTTGTCTTCGAGGGCATTGACGACAGTGGGAAGAGTACGCAGGCTCGGCGGGTGGCGGAACTGCGCGACGCGCACTTCACCTTCGAACCCGGTGACACGCCACTCGGCGTCGATCTGCGCCGATGGGTGCTCGACGCCTCGACGCCGATGACGCCGATCACCGAGGCCCTCCTCATGCTCGCGGACCGCTCGCACCACGTGCGAACGGTCATTGAACCGACGCTCGAACACGGCGGCTCGATCGTGAGCGACCGATACTTCGCCTCCACCCTCGCCTACCAGGGCTACGGACGAGGTGTGGACCTCGCCCGTCTGGAGGCGGCGACGGAGCTGGCGATTGGATCGTGTCTGCCGGACCTGACGATCCTGATCGACACGCCGCCAGAACTGGCCAACGACCGACGCGCGCCGGACGCGCGCGACCGATTCGAGTCCGCGGACCTGGCCTTTCACCAGCGGGTGCGCGAAGGTTATCTCGAGATCGCTCACAAATGGGAAGGTCGATGGTGCGTCATCGACGGCTCGAAGAGCGAAGAGGAGGTCGCTGACGCCGTCGACGACCGACTGACCTCTTTACGATGGTGAGATGCCTGACGTCTTCACTTCACTCGTAGGTCAAGACGGCGCGGTCGCCGCGATGCGCCAGTACGCCAAGAGTCCGGTGCACGCCTACCTCTTCAGTGGACCGGTCGGATCGAGCCTGCACGACGCAGTGATGGCCTTCGCCGCGGCCTTGCAGTGTCCTGACAACGGGTGTGGCGAATGCGACATCTGTCGCCTCGTATTGAGTGAGAACGATGCCGACATCTACGTGGCGCAACGCGCCGGCGTGTCGTGGCGGATTGACGAACTGCGCGAGGCCGATCGAATAAGCCGTCGTCGTCCACTCGGCTCGGGCTATCAGATCGTCATCTTGGAGGAGGTCGAACTCACGACGACGGGGGCCTCGCCGAGTGCCGCGGCCCTGTTGAAGTCACTCGAGGAGACGCCCACGCGCACCATCTTCCTCCTGACGGCCGAGGATGTGCCGCCGGCGCTCGACACGATTGCGTCGCGCTGTGTCGAGTTGAAGTTGAAGGGCTTGGGACCCGACGACATCGCCGAGTTGCTGGTGCGCGAGGGCGCCGATGTGGTGGCCGCCCGTTCGGCGGCGAGTGCGGCGAACGGCAATCTCCGACGAGCGCGGATTCTCGTACGCGACGCGGAATTGGCGCAACGCATCGCGCAATGGCGGTCGGTTCCCGAGCGCCTCAACGGGACCCCGGCGACCTCGGCGGCCCTGGCGACGGAGATCGCCCGATCGCTCGATGAGGCGATCGCCCCGCTCCAAACCATGCAAGAAGAAGAGATGGAGAGTCGGATTCGTGAGTCGCGCGAGATGGGACAGCGTTCGGTGTCGAACCGTAAGGACATCGAAGCACAGTTCAAACGCGAGCAGCGAAGGTTTCGAATCGACGAACTCCGTTTTGGACTGACCGCGCTCACCAATGAATATCGCGCACGGATGACCGAGGGACTCGAGGGCGGCGGGGTCCGCGACGCAAGGGCGGAGTACCGGGTCGGTGCCTCGATGAAGGCCATCGGCGTCGTCTCGGAGGCATCGCGACGGCTCTCGTCCAACGTTGACGAGACGTTGCTTTTGAACGATCTGATGCTTTCGTTGATGGAGTTCTAGGCCAATCTCATCGAAGGGCGCTTCGGGCAATCAAGTAGAGTTGCTGGTTGCGCCTGGGTAGCTCAGTCGGTAGAGCAACGCATTCGTAATGCGTAGGTCAGGAGTTCGAATCTCCTCCCAGGCTCCATTTCTTCAACGGTACGCTCGGAAATGATCGAGTGAACGAAACCCATTCGATTAGGGAGCATTGATGGCGGTCAATGACGAGACGCGAACGGGCGTGACCCCGGGGACTCCCGGCGCACGAGTTCGCCTGTCGACATCGCAACGACCCAGCAGCCGCACGTACACGCTGATGGCCGTGGCGCTGGTCGTGATCGTCATCACGGTCTCGACCCTCGCGCAGACAAGCGTTCCGAAGTGGCTCGTGATGCCACAACGCCACTATCTGTCGGACGTCACACCCGTCGAGGAGGCGGACGTCATCTTCAATGGAGGTGCGTCGACGGCGCCGGACCATTCGACGACGAGCACGCGCCGGCTGGAACTCGCATTGGGTAAAGAGTTCAACGAGTTGCACGCGCAGCAATGGCCGAGAGTGGCCGAGGTCAATATCGCTCACTTGGCCGCATATACGAGAGCCGAATATCTCCTCCTACAGTCCTTCGACACTGCACCGAGCGCAAAGCGGTCAGTCATCCTCGCCCTGCAAGCAACCCTCTTGGGTGACATCGAGAACACCAACTCCAGCATTCTCAAGGAGTTGCGATTGCCGACGCCGAGAACCGTGAGCCGTAAGGCAGGCCCACCAAAGTTGGTGCCCTCAGTTATGGCTTCGTCTCGGCGACCATGGACGTGAAGTCAGCGGAACGCTCTTCCCAGTTTCGGTAGAGATCAAAGCTCGGCGCCCCCGGTGAGAGGAGGACGACGCCCCCGTTTGGCAACGCCGCACGGGCCCGTTCGACCGCCTGGCGCATCGTCGTCACATGTTCGTGCGCTATGTCTGGTCGACGTTGCGCCAGGGTCTCGCCAATGCGTTGGCCCGCGGCACCGATGCTGATGAGCACCGTCTCGTGGGAGCGCGCATCAAGGGCCGAGGCGAGAGATTCGTAGTCGACACCGCGATCGAATCCACCGGCGATGAGTACCAGTGGGGCATCGACGAAGACCTCCAACGCGGCGATCGTTGGCAGCGCCGACGTCGCGAGTCCGTCATCGATGAAGCGCAACGATCGGCCGTTGATCTCCTCGGTCGCGACGAGCGTGAGGCGCCCCGGCAG
>Ga0182012_10005132_pt1 | contig 13592 bp, 10 predicted proteins | sample 612S2SmetaG_FD_120486 | JGI IMG/M metagenome (GOLD analysis project Ga0182012, IMG submission 120486) | Permafrost microbial communities from Stordalen Mire, Sweden - 612S2S metaG | ecosystem: Environmental > Terrestrial > Soil > Wetlands > Permafrost | place: Sweden: Stordalen | collected... | reverse complement strand
GTCGATCGCGTAGACGAGCTCGAAGGGGTCTTCGACGACGACGCCGGCCGGGACGTGCAGGAACATGCCGCCGGTCCAGAAGGCCGCGTTGGCCGCCTCGAGCTTGTGGCGATCGATCAGCAGCCGCTTCGAGTACCAGGGCCCGACGAGCTCGGGGTGCTCGGCGAAGGCCTGCTCGAGCGAGCACAGGATCACGCCCTGCGCGGCCAGCTCTGGCTCGAGCTCGACCGCGACGACCGCGCCGGCGCTCTGGATGATCCGTCCCGCCCGGGAGCGCTCGGGCAGCGTCCTCGCCACGAGCTCGGGGACTCCCGCGTGCTCGATGCTCGTCTCCAGGGCCTCGAGGTCGAGGCTCTCGAGGCTCGTGGTCCAGAAGCCCGAACGGCGCCAGACCGGCAGCTCGGAGGCCTCGAATGCTTTCAGCGCTGCCTCGCGCAGCTCGCCCAGCGAGCGACCGTCGCCCGCCCCGGCGCCGGCCAGCGCCCGGTAGAGGGTCGCGTCGCGGTGGCGGCCGGCCTTTTCCCTGATCGGTGCGGCGCCGTTGGGGGCGCTCATACGGCGAGCTCGCCGACGCCGCCGAATTCCTGGCGGATCTGGTCGTAGCCCTCGCGCTCCAGGCGCTCGACCAGCTCGACGCCACCCTCGAGGACGATCCGTCCATCCATCAGGATGTGGACGAACTCGGGCTTTACGTAGTGGAGGATGCGCTGGTAGTGGGTGATGATCAGCGCACCCAGGCCCTGCTCGTCGTGCAGCCGCTGGACGCCCTCGGCGACGGTCCGCAGCGCGTCGATGTCGAGCCCCGAGTCGGTCTCGTCGAGGATCGCCACGTCCGGGGCCAGCATCGCCATCTGCAGGATCTCCGCGCGCTTCTTCTCGCCGCCGGAGAAGCCGTCGTTGAGGTGGCGCGAGGTGAACGAGCGGTCGACGTCGAGCAGCTCGATCGCGTGCTGCAACTGGGTGCGGAACTCCTTGACCTGGATCGGCTCCTCGCGCTTGGCGTTGATCGCCATGCGCAGGAAGTTGGCGACCGAGACCCCGGGGATCGACACGGGGTACTGGAAGGCCAGGAACAGTCCGGCCTTGGCGCGCTCGTGCGGCTCGGCCTCGTTGAGCTCCTCGCCCTTGAAGGTGATCGTGCCCTGCGTGACCTCGTAGGCCGGGTGGCCGAGCAGGGTGTTCGCGAGCGTCGACTTGCCGGAGCCGTTGGGCCCCATCAGCGCGTGGATCTCGCCGCGGCTGATATCGAGGTTGACGCCGCGCAGGATCTCGCGCTCCTCGGTTCGGACATGCAGGTCTCTGATCTCTAGGTCGGCCATGTTCGGTTTCAGGCTCCGGTCGTGAGGGGTTCGATTTGCAGGGGTGCCATGCCCGGCACGGGCGGGCTGACGAGCAGGTCGGCGAGGGTCGTCTCGCGCAGCGTGTTGACGATCGAGAAACGGACCCGCGTCCACAACAGCTTCGTGGGGCAGGCATGCTCGGGGCTTGACTCGCGCGAGCAGACGATCGACCCGTCGGCCGCCTCGGAGATGCACTCGATCGGTGCGATCGAGCCCTCGAGCGCCTCGACGACCTCGGCCATCGTGATCTTCGCGGCCGGGCGGGCGAGCATGTAGCCGCCGCGCGAGCCGCGGCGCGAGTCGACCAGCCCGGCCTTGCGCAGCCGCGCCACGAGGTGCTCGAGGTAGGCCAGCGGCAGCCCGTCGTTGGCGGCGATCTCGGCCAGGGGCACCGGGTCGCCGGCGGTCCTCCGAGCGAGCTCGACCATCACGCGTACGCCGTACTCGGCCTTGGTTGAGAACATCATCGTGAGATTTCCTACCTGCGAGCTAGGGTATCAGCCGGCCTGCAGCTTGCGGATGTCGTGGCTCAGGGCTTCCGGCGTCAGCTGTTCCTGGCCGTAGAGGACACGCTCGTCGCCGCGGCCGTCGAGCAGGAGCACGGTGGCGTACTTGGCGTATTCAGCCGCGCCGGCCGACGCCGGCCTGACGTGGTACTCGCGCCAGATCCTGCTCAGCTGTGACGGGGAGCCGGTCAGATAGCTGGCCCGGCCCACGAGCGAGACGCGCGCGAGGAAGCTGCGGACCCTGGCCGGCGTGTCGGCCGCGGGGTCGGCGCTGATGAACACGACCGCCGGCGCCACCGCGAGTTCGTCCAACGCGCCTCTGATCTGCTGGGCGAAGACGACGCAGCTGTCGCGGCAGGTCGTATAGGGGAAGGCGATCACCACCTCACGCCCGCGCAGCGAGCCGAGCGACAGCGGCCGGCCGTCCTGTGCGGTGAGCGTGAACGGCGGCGCGGGGACCCTGCCGGGAATCGGCGCGCCCTCGAATTCGGCGCTCGGGCCGGACACGGCGGGGCTCGCGCCGGTTCCCTTCGGGCCCGAGTCGGAGAGGATCACGATCAGCACCGCGCCGAGCGCCAGCAGAGCCGCGGCGCCGGGCACGAGCAGTCGCTGGCGGCCGTTCATCCAGGCCAGCCTAGGGGAAGCGATGACCGGCTTGCATGCGCGCGGGAAGCCTTGACGGGCGGGGCCTTCGAAGCTCGATCGGAGGCGCTATACTTTTTGAAGTCTATGAATCCCGACCGTGGTTTAGGAGTTTTGAGATGAGTCCGTCCGGTCCAGAGCTGCTTCGCCGCATCAAGAGCCAGATCGAGGAGGTCGACCCTGCCGAGGTCAAGGAACTGATCGACGAGGGGGTGGCGATCATCGATGTCCGGGGCAGCGAAGAGTTCGCGACCGGCCATCTGCCGGGCGCGAAGAGCGTGCCCCGCGGGCATCTCGAGTCACGTATCGAAGGGATCGTGCCGGACCGTTCGGGTCAGGTGATCGTCTACTGCGCCTCCGGCCAGCGTTCGGCCTATGCCGCACGGACGCTGATCGAGGACCTCGGCTATGAGCATGTCCGCTCGATGACCGGCGGGATCACGCTGTGGAAGGACCGCGGCTACGAGGTCGACGTCCCGCGAACCCTGACCGCCGAGCAGCGCGACCGCTACTCGCGCCACCTGCTGATCCCCGAGATCGGCGCCGAGGGCCAGCAGAAGCTGCTCGACGCCAAGGTGCTCCTGCTGGGCGCCGGCGGGCTCGGCTCGCCGACCGCCCTCTACCTCGCGGCGGCCGGCGTCGGGACGCTGGGAATCGTCGATGACGACGTCGTCGACACCTCCAACCTGCAGCGCCAGGTGATCCACACGACCGATCGCGTCGGTACGCCCAAGGTCGACTCGGCGGAGGTCGCGATCAGGGCGATCAACCCGGACGTGAAAGTCGTCAAGTACGAGACGCGGATCGACGCCTCGAACATCATCGAGATCATCGAGGGCTACGACGTGATCGTCGACGGGGTCGACAACTTCCCGACCCGGTACCTGCTCAACGACGCGACGGTCCGCCTGCGGATCCCCGTCGTCTCCGCCTCGATCCTCGGCTTCGACGGCCAGCTGTCGGTGTTCAAGCCCTACGAGGGCCCCTGCTACCGCTGCCTGTTCCGCGAGCCGCCGCCGGCCGAGCTGGCGCCCTCCTGCGGCGCCAACGGCGTCCTCGGCGTCCTGCCGGGGACGATGGGCCTGCTGCAGGCGACCGAGGTCATCAAGCTGATCCTCCAGATCGGCGAACCGGCGATCGGGCGCCTGTTGCTCTACGACGCCCTCGGCGCGACCCTGACGGAGGTCAAAGTCCACCGCGACCCGGAGTGCCCGATCTGCTCGCGCGACCCGGAGGACATCCGTGACGAGGAGCTCGGCGTGTTTCCCGACTACGAGGCGTTCTGCGCCGCCGCAGGCTAGGCTGCGCGGCGGACGATGGCGACGATCAAGATCCCACCGGTACTGCGGGCCTCGGTCGGCGGCGAGAAGGAGGTAGGCGCCTCCGGCGAGAACGTCGGCGACGTCCTGCGTGACCTGGCCGCCAACCACCCGGCCACCGAGAGCCAGCTGTTCTCCTCCGAGGGTGAGCTGAACCGCTACGTCAACGTCTATCTCAACGATGAGGACGTGCGCGTGCTCGACGGACTCGACACGGCCGTCGGCGAGAGCGACACGCTCGTGATCCTGCCGGCGATGGCCGGCGGGGCGCGCTGAGCGGGCGCTCGTCTCCTCGTCCAGCCGCGGCGCGCCGGCAGCGAGCGCGCGCTAGGTTGGCGTCGATGGTGAAGCCCCGATCCTCAACCTCGCTACGAGCCGCCCGGCTGCTCGGCGCCGTCTGCTGTGCGGCCGTGCTGTCGGGGGGAAGCGTGGCGCTCGGCCTGGCGAACCACGCCGGCTGGCCCCGGGAAGAACACCACGAGGGTCACCCGAACAACGAAAGCGGCGTCCTGCGGGGGCTCGAGCACGTCCACAACTACCTGCTGGGCGGCAACGGCAACGACACGATCTACGGCGGCGAAGACGGCGATGTGATCTGGGGCGACTCCCACCCCGAAGACCCGCCCGACCAGTCCGACCGTCTGCACGGCGGCAACGGCAACGACTTCATCTACGCGAGCGACGGCTTCAACGAAATCTGGACCGGCGCGGGCGAGGACGAGGTGGCGCTCGTCTACGGCCACGGCGTTCTCTACTGCAACGGGCCCGGCCTGAAGACGCTCGTGATGCGCTACCTGCCGGCCAACCGGCCGTGGAAGCTGATCGGCTGCACGCACATCAAGCTGGTCCGCTACCGCGCCTGAGCGCCGGCGCCGTCAGGGGCCGCTGGCGAGCGTCAGGGTCCAGGTCGAGGAGTAGCTGCCGCTGACGGTCCTGGCGGGGATCGCCAGCTTCGCGGAGACGGTCAGGCTCGCGGGCCCCGCGCCACTGCCGGGCGCGGCGTCGAAGATCTTCACCGCGGAGGGCGCGGTTGCCGCGGCCGGGATCGTGACCGGGTAGGCGACCGCGTTGCTGGCCTGCGAGCAGTAGGTGCTCGTCGCCGTCTGGCTGACGCCTTCGACCGTCGCCGCGCTCGTCGGCAGCGTCTTGCCGCCCGCGCTCGAGAAGGTCGTCGAGGTGGCGCTCAGGTTCCAGCCGGCGCCGGAGCCGGTCTCATCGTCCACGGTCACGGGGACGCTGGCGAAGAGCGTCTGGTTGAGGCCATCCAGCGTCGCCGAGGGGAACGAGAAGCTGGCGGGCGGGGTCAGGCTGAGCGAGCCGAAGCGACAGCCGTAGCCATCGATGACGCCTTCGTTGCCGACGGCCCAGCCCACCGTGTCGCCTGCGAAAGCGATCCCCTCGAGCGGCTTGGTCGTTTCGGTCGCCTGAGCCAGCCAGGCGGCGCCGCCGTTGGAGGTGTGGATCATGACGCCGGCGTTGCCGGCGGCCCAGCAGTGGGTGGTGTCCGGGCAGACGATCGCGTTCAGCGGCTTGCCGGCGCTCTGGTTCTGCGCCGCCCAGGTGGCGCCGCCGTTGATCGTCGCGAGCACCAGGCCTTCGCTGCCCTTGGCGCCGACCGCCCAGCAGTCGGAGGCGCTCGCGCAGGAGATCGCCGCGAGGCTTTCGCTGGTCGTCGAGGTCTGCGCGCTCCAGCTGGTGCCGTTGGCGGTGTGCAGGATCAGCCCACCCACGCCGACCGCCCAGCAGCTAGTCGTGCCCGAGCAGGCGACCGCGTTGAGGGTCTCGCCGCCGGTCGCGGTCTCGGTCGTCCATTTGGCGCCGGCGTTAGTCGTCACCGCGATCGTCCCGTTCCCGGCCGACTTCGCCCCGACGGCGTAGCAGGTCGTGTTGCTTGGGCAGGCGATGCCCTCCAGGCTGGCGCCGGTCGGCGAGCTCTCCTGGGTGAGCGTCGTCGTCGTGTTGGAGAACAGGATCACGCCGCCGTTGCCGACGGCCCAGCAGTGGGTCGCATCGGCGCAGGAGATCGCATTGAGAGGCTGGCCGCCGAGGCCGCTGGCACCGGTCCAGCTCGTCCCGTTGCTCGTGAAGGCGATCTCACCCTCGCTGCCGCTGAGTGCGCCGACCGCTCCGCAGACCGTCGTGCTGGCGCAGCTGACACCGCTCAGTCTGACTCCCGTGGGCGAAGCCTGCGGTGTCCAGGCGTTCGCGTGGGCGGCTGCCGCGAAGCACAGCAGGCTGCCCGCCAGCGCGGAGGAGACGCTGGCGAGCCTGCCTGCCAACCGGATCCGGATCATGATCACCCGAACCATTTGGGGGTGCGTTAGCCGCGTGCTGGGTTCTGCCAGGAGCGGCGTGAGATGAAGGCTCCGACGGCGATGCCGCCGATGCCGAAGGCGACGAACAGGATCCACGAGGTGCCGCCGGCGACGGGCCGCGTCTGGGCGGCAGGCGTGCTGTCGCTGGTCTCGGTGCGTGCCAGGGTGCCGCCCAGCGAGGTCTTGGCGGTGAGCGTCGTCGAGCGGCCACAGTGCGACGCTATGACCGCGGCCCTGTAGGTGCCCGCCGCGAGCGGTCTGGGCCAGGGGAAGGGGTAGTCGATCGTGTCGCCGGGCAGGATCGTGTCGAGCTGGCGCGAGACCCACTGGCCGTGCGCTCCCCGGGCGAGGTAGACGTCGAGGGCGGGTTTGCAAAGGCGCCGGCCGGCGTCCTGGAGCGTCACGTCGAGCGCCGGGAAGTTGGTGCCGGGCAGGGCCTGCAGTGACGCCGCGCCGAGCTTCAGCTGGGGACTGGCGTGTCCGGCGACGATCAACTCGATCCCGACGACGTCGCGGATCACCTCGGTGATCGAGAAATGCCCGCCGGTGCTCGCCGGATGGGCGGTCTCGAAGGCGATGCCCGCGAGATGGTCTCCCGGGGTGGCGCTCGAGGGCACAGCGGCCGTGAAGGCGACGCTCGTCTGGCTGTCCGCTTCGATCGTCAGCCGCCGCTCGAACGGGTGAATCCAGCGGCCGGCCTGCCGGACGGAGTCCTGGCGGTTGGCGTAGACGACACCCGAGGTGGCGCCGGTCAGGCCGTCGACGGGGTAGGTGAGCAGTTCGATGGGCTTCGAGGCGCTGTTGACGACGACCACGTGGGCGGTGAACGTGTGCCCCGCCTTGATGTGGCGGATGAAGTACGAGCGCGTCGCCGGTTCGCTCGGGTTGCTTTCGGCGGGGTGAGCGCTGAAGCCGCCGATCGAGGGGCTCGCGAGCGCCTGCGCCGCGAGCCCGCCCGACAGCGCGAGGGTGGCGCCGGCAAGCGTTGTGATCGCCCGCAGGCGCCGGGCGCTCACGGCCCGCTCACCAGCGAGAGCGTCCAGGTGGACGTGTAGGCACCGGCGACGGCCTTCGAGGGGACCGCGAGCGACCAGGTCGGCGAGAGCGTCTGGTCACCCAGGCCCGTGCCGGCCGTGGCCGAGAACATCTTCGTCGCCGTTGGCGCTGTGGTGGCCGCAGGCAGTGAGTACGGGTAGGTGACACCTACCGCCGCGGTAGCGGCCAGGCACGTGGAGTTGGAGTCACACGTTGGCGTCGAGGGGGCTGAGGCGATCGTCGTCGAGGACGTCGGCAGCGTGTTCGCCCCCGAGGTGAAGGTCGTCGAGGTGGCCGTGATGTTCCAGCCGGCCCCCGACCCGGTCGCATCACCGATGTCGATCGTCTGGGGTGCCGTCAGCGTCTGGTTGAGTCCGGTCAGCGGCGTCGAGGGAAACGTCACCGCTGAGGGGGCGCTGACGAAGCCCAGCGAGCCGGCCGTCAGGGTTGCCGAGGCGGCCGTCGCTCCGGCGGAGGGAGCGGCCACACCGACAACGGCCAGCGCCAGGGCGCTGGCTGCCGCCAGTCGCGTTCTGGTGTTCGAGAGTCTGGTCATTTCGGTTCCTTTGTCGAGACGTGGTCGGCCGCTTCGTGCGGCTCCACGGGAGGTCTCGGCGCGCGGTGCCGGACCGTCGATCCCCGAAACGGGGTAACTGCCTATCCGCACGGCCCGCTTATCGCGCAAAATCCGACAATCAGAACTCTTTGTGCGTAGAATTCACTGAAGCGAGAGTCGCCGCGCGAGGAAGGAGCCGGATGCCGGAGGAGCAGATCGAGGTGATGGTCATCGAGGACCATCTCGCCATAAGAAAGGGGGTCGAGCTGCTGCTGCGCCAGTCGGGGCTGCGGGTCGCGGGCGTCGCGGGCGAGCTCGAGGAGGCGCGCGCCCTCCTGGCCCGCCGGCGCCACGACGTTGCGCTGATCGACATCCATCTGGGCGAAGAGAACTCGATCGGCCTGGTCGAGGAACTGCTGGCGCGCGACTCCGACGCGGCGATCGTCCTCTACACCGGCTACATGGGCGTCACGGACGGGATCGGCGAGGCCGTCCGGGTCGGGGCACGTGGCTTCGTCTTGAAGACATCGCCGCCGCCGCGGCTGATCGACGCCCTGAGGAGCGTCGCCGCGGGGGGGACGTTCATCGACCCCGGCCTTGCGTCGGTACTCGCCAGGGGCGCCGACGGTTCTCAGATGGCCACGCTCAGCCCGCGCGAGCGCGAGATCCTGCACCTGCTCGCCGATGGCCTGACGGGCCAGAAGATCGCCGAGCAGCTGTTCCTCTCCCCCGAAACGGTGCGCACCCACGTGCGCAACGCGACCGCCAAGCTGGGGGCCAAGACACGGGTGCAGGCGGTCGCGCTGGCGGTGCGGGAGCGGGGGAGCCTGTGAGCCCCGCGCGGCCCTAGCCTGGGGAGATCCTGCCGATCGCGATTTCGCCCTGGGCGCTGAACCAGATTGCCGTTTCGGTGGCCGTCAGTCGGTAGGGCCTGCTCCCGGATTTGAGGCCGCTAGTGAACTCCGTGACGGTTCCTGCGGGAGTGATCCGCCCGATTGCGACCGTGGATCCTTCATCGCCGAACCAGAGGTTGCCGTCCGGCCCGGCGACGATGCCCGAGGGCTTGTGCCCCGCTCCGAGCGAGTACTCGGTGATGACACCGGCAGGCGTGACCTTGCCGATCGCCGGCGTCGTGCCGTCGTCGGTGAACCAGTAGTTCCCTTCCGGTCCTTTCGTGATGGCATTGGGCACGCTGCCCGCGTTCAACCCCGTCGAGTAGGCGGTCGAGGCTCCAGCGGCGGTGATCTTGCCGACGTAGGCGCCGGTTCCTGTGAACCACATGCTGCCTTCCGGGCCGGCCGTCATTTCGTTGGCGCCACCGAACGTGCTGCTGTAGTTGGTGAAGTTGCCCAGGCTCGACATCGACTCGAAGCCGCCGTTGTATTCGCCCCACATGATCCCCGTAGAGCTGGCTGCGATGGCGCTCAGAAAGCCCTGGCCTGTGTATTTGAATGAGCCGAGCGTGCTGATGGAGCCGGAGGTGGTCATCCTGACAGCCGAGATGACCTTCGAGTTGTAATTCCTGTCCCAGCTCCATACGGCTTCGCCTGACTCGGTGAGGCCCCAGAGTTCGTTGATTTCGGGCAGGGGGTTCGCGGCATATTCGGTGATCGCTCCGATCGAGCTCACCTTGCCGATCGTGGAGGTTCCCGTGAGCGTGTTGGCGGTGTCGAACCACGGGTTTCCGTCGGAGCCCGTCGTCATCCAGTCGGGCTGCTGGCCGAGCCCGCTTGTGAACTCGGTGATGACGCTGGGGATTGCGACGGCGGAGCTCGTCGCAGACGCGCTGCCCGCCGAGTTGGTGGCCGTCACTGTGACCTCCAGCGTGTCCCCGCCGTCGGCTTCGACGACGACGTGCGTGCTCGCGGTCGCGCCCGAGATTTCTTTGCAGTTGCTGCCGAGGATGTTGCAGCGCAGCCACTGGTAGGCATAGGTGGGGGTGGGAGACCCCGTCCATGTGCCGGTCGTGGCGGTCATCGTCGCGCCCTGCGCGCCGCTGCCGGAGATCGACGGCAGGGCGGTGTTGATCGGCGACGCGGTGACGGTCGCGGTCTGCGCGCTGCTCGCACCGGTGCTTCCAGCCGTGTTGGTCGCGGTAAGGAGGATCCGGACCGTGTGTCCGGCGTCGCTCGCGGCGAGCGTGTAGGTGCTCGCGGTGGCCCCGCTGATCGATGCGCATTCGGCACCGGAGGTGTTGCAGTCCTCCCACTGGTAGGTGTAGGTCGGTGCGGGTGTGCCGGTCCAGGTCCCCGTCGTGGCCGTCAGGGCTTTGCCCGTCGTCGCTGTGCCGCTGATCGTGGGCAGCGCCGTGTTGGCCGGCAGCGAGTTGACCGCGGCGGTCTGGGCGCTCGTGGCGCCGCCTGAGCCGCCGGCGTTCGTCGCGGTGACCACCACGCGGATCGTGGAGCCGGCGTTCGCTTCCACGAGCGTGTACGTGCTCGCCGTGGCGCCTGAGATGTTCGAGCATGCTTCCCCGGCGGCGTTGCACTGGCGCCACTGGTAGGTGTAGCTCGTAGGTGAGTTTTCCCAGCTGCCGTTGGCGGCGGTCAGGACTTTGCCCGTCGTGGCGGTGCCGCTGATCGTCGGCAAGGCGGTGTTGGACGGCGCCGCGACCAGAACGGTGGTCGTCTTTTCGCTTGTCGCGGAGGCTTCGCCGCCGTTGTTTTTCGCCGTCACGCTCACGCGGATGGTGTGCCCGACGTCGGCCGCGGCGGGCACATATACGGCGAGTGAAGTGCCGATGTTTTCGCAGCTTTCGCCGGCCGTGTTGCAGCGCTTCCACTGGTAGGCATACGTCAGCCCGCCGCTCGTCCAGGTCCCGTTGGTCGTGGAGAGGGAGCCGCCCTGCTGGGCCGTTCCAGATATCGCCGGCAGGACGCTGTTCGTCGGCGCCGCGTAGATGACCGTGGCCGTCTTTGAACTCGTGGCGAGCGTGCTACCGCCGGCGTTCGTGGCGGTCACCATGTAGCGGAGCGTGTGGCCCACATCGGCTTCGACCAAGGGGTAGACAGAGGTGGTCGCCCCGGAGATGTTTTCGCAGGCTTCCCCGGAGGTGTTGCAGCGCTCCCACTGGTAGCTGTAGCCCGTCGGCGAGTATTCCCACGTGCCGGTCGAGCCGCTCAGAACCTGGCCCTGCTGGACGGTGCCGGTGATCGCCGGGAGGACCGTGTTGACGGGAGCGGCGATCAGGACCGTGGCGGTCTTGGCGGCCCACGCCTGGGCGCTGCCGCCGGTGTTTTCGGCCGTGACGACGACCCTGAGGGTATGGCCGACGTCTGCCGCCTGGGCGGTGTAGCCGGTCGCGGTTGCGCCGCTGATCGATTCGCAGGCTTCGCCCGAGGTGTTGCAGCGCTGCCACTGGTAGCTGTAGCCGATCCCGCCGCCCGTCCACGTGCCGCTGGTGGTGCTCAGGGCCTGCCCCTGCTTGGCGGTCCCTGAGATCACCGGCAGGACGGTGTTGACGGCGATCGCGTATTTGACCGTCGTGGTCTGGGCGGTGGTGATCGGCGCCGCCCCCAAGCTGTTTTTCGCGGTCACGACGACGCGGATCGTCTTTCCGGCTTCGCTTTCGAGCGGGACGTAGGTGCTGCTCGTGGCACCCGCGATGGCCGCGCATTCAGCGCCGGCGGCATTGCAGCTCTGCCACTGGTAGGCGTATTCGGTCGGGTTGTAGTTCCAGGTGCCGTTGGCTGCCGTGAGTGTCTGGCCCTGCTGGGCGGTGCCGGAGATGCTGGGCACGGCGGCGTTCACCGGCCCGCCGATCGCGACGTGCCCGATCCTATTGCCGCCTTCCTCGGCGAACCACAGGTTGCCGTCGGTTCCCGCGGCGATGGCGAGGAGCTGGCCGCTCGCGGTGATGCCCGAGGAGAACTCGCTGACTACGCCGGCGGTTGTGATCCGCCCGACCTTGCCGCTGTTGTACTCGGTGAACCAGAGGTTGCCGTCGGATCCCCTGGCGATGTGGGCCGGCTCGCCGCCGGCGGTGATTCCGGTGGAGAACTCGGTGACCACGCCGGCGGTCGTGATCCGCCCGACCCGGTTTCCGACCGTCTCGGTGAACCACAGGTTGCCGTCGGGGCCCGCCGTGATGTCGTACGGACCCCCGCCAGAGCTGATTCCCGTGGAGAACTCGGTGACCACTCCAGCCGGTGTGATCCTTCCGATCCGGTTTCCCAGGTTCTCGGTGAACCAGAGGTTGCCGTCGGGTCCCGCGACGATGCCGGTCAGGCCGGCGCTCGCGGTGATCCCGCTGGAGAACTCGGTGACTACGCCGGCGGGTGTGATCCGCCCGATCCGGCTACCGGCGTACTCGGTGAACCAGAGGTTCCCTTCCGGACCCAGCGCGATGTCGTAAGGCTGGGCGCCCGCCGTGATGCCGGTGGAGAACTCGGTGACCACGCCGGCTGGTGTGATCCGCCCGATCCGGTTGCCGCCGTACTCGGTGAACCACATGTTCCCTTCGGCTCCCGTCGCGATGCCGGTCACACCGGCACCGGCGGTGATCCCGCTGGAGAACTCGGTGACCACGCCGGCGGGGGTGACCCGCGCGATGCGGTTGCCTTTGTACTCTGTGAACCAGACGTTGCCTTCGGCCCCCTGCGTGATGCCGTACGGCTTGGCTTCAGCGCTGATCCCCGCCGTGAACTCGGTGATCGCACCGACGACCGCGCCGGTGGCTGCGCTCGTCGACGTGGCGGACCCCCCGGGGTTGGTCGCCGTGACAGCTACTCGGATCGTCTTGGTGACGTCGGCTTCGACGGGGGCGTAGGTGGAGCTGGTCGCACCGCTGATGGCTTCGCATCCTTCCCCGGCGGTGTTGCAGCGCTTCCACTGGTAGGCGTAGCCGGTCGGGGTGTTGTTCCAGCTGCCGGTGGAGGCGGTCAGGGTCTGGGCCTGCTGTGGGGTACCGGTGATCGCGGGCAGGGTGGTGTTGACCGGCGCGGCGATCAGGACTGTCGCGGTCTTTTCGCTGGTGGCCGGCGTGGCGCCGCCGGTGTTGGTGGCGGTTACGGTGACCCGGAGCGTCTTGCCGATGTCGGCTTCGGCGGGGACATAGCTCGAAGCTGTCGCGCCCGAGATCGCGGCGCATTCCGCACCCGAGGTGTTGCACCGCTGCCACTGGTATGTGTAGCCGATCCCGCCACCCGTCCACGTCCCGTTCGTAGCGATCAGGATCTGCCCCTGCTGGGCGGTCCCCGAGACCACCGGCAGGCCGGTGTTGACAGGCGTCGCATAAAGAACCGTGGCGGTCTGCAGGGAGAGGGCCGAGCCGGTGGCGTAGCTGTTGGTCGCCGACACTTCGACCACGAGCGTGTGTCCGACGTCAGTTTCCGTGAGCGTGTAGGTGCTGCTCGTCGCGCCGGCGATCGCCGCGCATTCTTCGCCGGCGGTGTTGCAGTCCTCCCACTGGTATTTGTATTCGGTCGGCGATTCACTCCAGGTCCCAGTGCTTGCGCTCAGCATCTGGCCCTTCTGGGTGGTCCCCGAGATCGCAGGCAGCACGGTCGCCAAAGGCACACCGGATTTGATCAGCACCTGCTGAGTGTTGTCCGTCGCGACAGCGGAACCCGCGGTGTTCGTCGCGGTGACCGTGACCTGAAGGTCGTGATTGTAGTCCTGCGTGACCGTCGTGTAGGTGCTGCTCGTGGCCCCCACGATGGGCACGCAGGCTTCGTTTTTGGTGTTGCAGCGTTTCCACTGGTAGGCGAAGGACAGTCCGCCTCCGGTCCAGGTGCCGGTCGTGGCGCTCACCACATGGCCTCTGACGTAGTTGCCCGAGATCACGGGCAGCGACGTGTTGACCGGCGAGAGATAGCTCACCGTCCCCGTCGCGGCGCTCGTCGCGGTCGTGGTGCCTCCCGCGTTGACGGCGTTGACCG